>OLSM01002657.1_pt1 | contig 11164 bp, 9 predicted proteins | sample 1672721 | NCBI WGS metagenome assembly OLSM01 (sample SAMEA3136717, study PRJEB25190) | human gut metagenome | reverse complement strand
AGAAAGAGAAAGACGCCCGTGGGGCGATTGGGGTTTTTCAGCCCCGTGCGGCCCCGGCGCACCGCCTGGGCCACCGCCGTGACCGCCTGCTCCTGGCCGGTGACCCGGCCGTGCAGGATACTCTCCAGCTCAATCAGGCGATTGCGTTCCGACTGGGTGAGGGAAGAGACCGGGATGCCGGTCCATTGTGAGACCACTTGGGCCACCGATTCCTGCGTCACCATACTCTGGGCGTGACCCTTGCGCCAGGCTTTGCGATGCTGCTCCAGTTCCCGGAGAAAATCCGCCTCCGCATCCCGCAGCATGGCTGCTTTTTCAAAATCCTGGCCGTGAATGGCGGCCTCCTTCTCCTGAAAAGCCCGCAGCACTTTTTCCTCCAGGTCCTGTAACCCGGGCGGTGTGGACAGAGTTTCCATTCGCACCCGGGAGGCCGCCTCGTCAATTAGATCAATGGCCTTATCGGGGAGACGACGCCCGGGAATATACCTTACGGAAAGTGTGACGGCGGCTTGAATGGCCTGGGGCGTGATGGCCAACTTGTGGTGGGACTCATACCGGGTCCGGAGTCGTTCCAGAATGCGCAACGCCGTGTCGCTGTCCGGCTCCCCGATGTTGACGGGCTGGAATCGCCGCTCCAGAGCGGCGTCCTTTTCAATATACCGGCGGTACTCCTCCAGGGTGGTGGCGCCGATCATTTGAATTTCGCCCCGGCTCAGAGCGGGCTTAAAAATATTGGAGGCGTCGATGGCCCCCTCTGCGGAGCCCGCCCCCACGATGGTATGAAGCTCGTCCAAAAAGAGAATAATGTTGCCCGCCCGGGCGGCCTCTTTGAGGATGTTTTTCACCCGGTCCTCAAATTCGCCCCGATATTTGGTGCCTGCCACCATAGAGGGCAGGTCCAGGGCAAGCAGCCGCTTAACCCGTAGTTCGGGGGGGACTTGTCCCGCAGCCATACGCAGGGCCAGCCCCTCCGCCACCGCGGTTTTACCCACGCCCGGCTCTCCCAGGAGAACGGGGTTATTTTTGCTGCGGCGAATGAGAATTTGAATGGTTCGCCGGATCTCCTCCTCGCGGCCGATCACCGGGTCATAACGCCCACGGGCGGCAAGGGCCACCATATCCCGGGAGTATTGGTCCAGTAATTTGGTCTCCGGCCCCGCCGATGTCCGCCCGTCTTCCCGGGGACGGCCGGCGTGGTAGGAGCCGCTGTCGCCGCCCAAGGTGGCGGAAAACTCCCGGTACATCCGGGCAGGGTCCAACCCCTCCTCCCGGATGAGTTTGGCGGCGGCTCCGTCGCTCTCCCGCAGCAGGCCCAGCAGCAGGTGGCCGCTGGCCACGTTACCATGGCGAAAGCGCAAAGATTCCTGTACCGCCAGCTGAATAATTCGGTGACAGCGGGGGGTGAGTCGGCGCTTCATGGGCATGGGGGTGCCCACACCCACCTGCTGGGCGATGCGCCCCTGGAGCGCCCCCTGATCCAAACCTTGTCCCCGCAGATAGCAGGAGGCGGCGCTGGCGCCCTCGCCCAGCAGACCCAGAAGCAGGTGCTCGCTGCCTACATAATCGTGACCCAGACGAAGAGAGGCGTCCTGCGAAAGTCGCAGTACTGTCTGCGCGCAGGGGGCAAACCGGTTCCGGATCATGGGGTCACTCCTCTTTCCCAACTGCTTCATCGGCGCATCCTTTCCCGTCCGGGGTTGTGGGGGCGGACTGTCCCAGACAGCGGGCGGCGGGCTGCTGGAAGCGTTGGGGGTGGAGGAAACTGCGGGGCGAGCCCTCTAAGCCGGGGGTCAGGCTCCCGGCGGTTTCCGGTCGAACAAAACGCTGCGTCATGGGTGGATTCCTCCCTTTTCCTTTGTGCATGAAAATGTCTTCATTCAAAATATACCCCGGTGGGGGTGAAATTAGACTTGCAAATTTGTAGAAATTAGACTTGCAATTTTGCCGAGATGTGCTACAATGTGAGTTGCCAATAATTAATTATGGAGGTGTTTCCCTTGGCATACATGATCCTGGATACCTGCAGCAACTGCGGCAAGTGCTTGGAAGAGTGCCCTCCCGGCGCGATTTCCCAGGGCGAGGATAAGTGCGTCGTTGACGCGATGTCTTGCATTGATTGCGGCGCCTGCGTCGACTGCTGTGAGACTGAGTCCATCGTTCCCGTTTGATTTTACTTAGACCGTGATAAAGCGAAGGTGTTATCCCAACTGCGGATGACGCCTTCGTTTTGTTATACCCGCTGAAAAAACGAAAAATGCTGATAGTACCGTTGAAACGGCTTGTCCGATCTTTCTGTTGAGCTTTTTTTCCCACTATGGTATAATATGCCCGCATATGCGCAAAAAGGGCGCAAACCGCCATCGACGTCAGGTGAGGATGTGACGCGGCGGTTTGTTGCTGCATACAGTGAGACTGCGGCGCTTTCCCCTGGATTTGGGAGAGAAATTTGGGAAAACTGGAAATCGGCGCGCCGCAGATGGGAGAGCGAGAATGAAGATTGTGGTTTTGGCCGGTGGCATGAGCGCGGAGAGAAACGTCTCCCTCTCCACCGGCGTGATGGTCTGCCAGGCCCTTCGGGAGAGGGGCCATCAGGTGGCCTTTGTTGATATGTTTCTGGGCCTGGAAGGCTATGAGCGGGAAGAGGCGGACTTGTTTTTTGCCCCCATTCCCACCCAGTTTAAAAAAGTGAGTCGGGAGGCCCCCGATCTGGAGGCGGTCCGCGCCTCGAGAAAGGACCGGAGCCCCAACTTATTTGGCCCCGGCGTGGTGGACCTGTGCCGTCAGGCGGACATGGTGTTTTTGGCCCTGCATGGGGCCTACGGGGAGGACGGTCGGGTGCAGGCCGCGTTTGATCTGCTGGGAATCCCCTATACAGGGCCCGGCTATCTGGGAAGCGCCGTGGCGATGGATAAAAACCTCACCAAACGCATTGTCAAAGATGTGGGCGTGCGCACCCCCTCCTGGCAGACCCTGCGCTGCGGGCCGGAGGATGTGGAGAAGCTCTCCCAGTCGCTGTCGGTGCCCTGTGTGATTAAGGTGCCGCGGAGCGGCTCCGCTCTGGGGGTTTTTATTGTGAAAGACCGGGCAGACTGTAAGCCCGCGCTGCGCTCCTGCCTGGAAGAGGGAAGCGAGATTATCGTGGAGCAGTACATTCAGGGCAGGGAACTGACCTGCGCTGTCTTGGACGATGAGGCGCTGCCGACGGTGGAGATTATTCCGCAGGTGGCGTTTTATGACTATGAGAGCAAATACCAGCCCGGTGCCACCCTGGAAATCTGCCCCGGACGCATCCCCGCGGAGACCGAAGAGGCGATTCGGGAGATGGCCCTGAAGGCCCACCAGACCCTGGGCCTGACGGTCTGTTCCCGCTCCGATTTCATTCTTGGGGAGGACGGCCTGCCGTATTTCCTGGAAATTAACACCCTGCCGGGGATGACGCCCACCAGCCTTGTGCCCCAGGAAGCGGCGGCGGTGGGAATATCCTATGGCGAACTGTGCGAGAAGATTCTCACCGCGTCGATCAAGGCGCGGGGGATATAAGGAGGAAGGGGTATGGAGCCGATCACCGTTCGAGAACTGCTGACAGCCACGGGAGGGACCCTGCTCCACCCGCCGGGTGTCCCTGAGCAGCGCATCACCTCGGTGGAGACCGACAGCCGTTCCATCCACCAGGGGGGCCTGTTTATCCCTCTGGTGGGCGAGCATTTTAACGGCCATGACTTTATTAATAACGCCCTCCAAAACGGGGCGTCGGGTTGCCTGACCGCCCGGGAGGAGACGGAATTTCTTCCCGGTCGGTTTTATGTGCAGGTGGCGGACACCCAGTTGGCCTTGGGAGATTTGGCCCAGTATTACCGAAAGAAGTTCTCCATACCGTTTATCGGCATCACGGGCAGCGTGGGCAAAACCACCACCAAAGATATGGTGGCCGCGGTGCTGGAGGAAAACTTTAAGGTGCTTAAAACCGAGGGCAATTTCAATAACGAGGTGGGGCTTCCCCTGACCCTCTTCCGCTTGGACCACACCTATGAAATCTGCGTGCTGGAAATGGGCATGAATCACTTTGGAGAGATTGAATACCTGAGTCAGTTGGTGGAGCCGGAGATGGCGGTAATCACCAATATTGGTGACGCGCACATTGAAAATCTAGGCAGCCGCACCAATATTCTCAAGGCGAAATGCGAGATTTTTGCCCATATGAGCGACAAAAGCGTCGCCATATTAAATGGCGACGACAACCTGTTGCGTACGCTGGACGGGACGCTGACCCAGGAGACCGTTTATTTCGGGGGCAACGACACCCCCGATTACAAGGCGCTGGATATGAAACACATGGGAGATCAGGGCATTCGCTTTACGGTGAAGACGCCGACAGAGGAATTTCCCGTGGAGGTGCCTGCCTTGGGCAGCCATATGATCTACCCCGTTCTCACCGCCGCCGTTATCGGCGAGCGGTTCGGCATGCGGGGTGAAGAGATCGCGGCGGGGGTGCGCCGGTTCGTGCCCACAAAAATGCGAATGAATGTCATTCAGCAGGGCAGCCTGACCATTTTGGACGACGCGTATAATGCCAATCCCCAGTCCATGCGGGCCGCCCTGGAGGTGCTGGCCGAGCGGAACAGCCCCTATAAGGCCGCTATCTTGGGGGATATGTTTGAACTGGGCGTACTGGGGCCCTCCCTTCACCAGGGGATCGGAGAATACGCAGCCCGTCTGGGTATCGACTGCCTCATCGCGGTGGGCCAGCTGGCAAAGTATATCTATGACGCGGTAGAGGATTCCGCCATTCCCTCCGTCATCTACTGTGAAACAAAAGAAGAGGCCAAGTCCCTCCTGCCCCAGGTGGTGAAACCGGGTGGGGCGGTGTTGGTCAAGGCCTCTCGGGGGATGGAATTTGAAGAACTGGTCAGAGAACTAAAACGGATTTGTCCGGAGTGCTAGCCAGTTTTTCCGGAATGGTCTCCCCGTACGGCGGGAAGCAGATGCCTTTGTCGGTGATAATGCCGGTGAGCAAGTAGTTGGGGATCGTGTCCCGCCCCGAGGCCCAGGCGTCCACGCCATCCTGCGTCAGTGGCACGCCGGCGAAGGTCCCCGCCTGCTCGGGCGAGGCGTCAACCGGGGAAAAGGCGCTGGCGTCCGGGAGGGTTACGTCCATGGAGCGGGAGTAGGCCACGGCGTACACCTGAATGCTGTGGAAATAGGCGGCGATGGCCAGGGAATAGGCCCCTGCGGGAGCGGTAATGTCCCCATTGGCCGCCACGGAAAAGGCCTCCACAAAGATCACATCGGATTTTCCCCGGGCCATGAGTACGGCCGCGCTGCTGTCCGGCATCAGGGTGGTGGGGACGCTGAGTCCTTTGAGCTCGTGGGCAATCCGGCGAGTCTCCTCCCAGTGGGGACGACCTTCGCAGAGAAAGACCCGGCCCAGTCGGCCTTTGGAACGTGCGGCGCGGATCACGCCCAGCGGGCCGCCAAAGACCCCCGAGTGAAACGCGCCGGTCTGACAGGCCAGAATGACGGCAGCGTCATCGGGGAGAATCTCGGTACCCACCCGGCTCATAGCCCGACAGGCGATGACGTCCTGCCGGTGCACGGTAACCGCCGCCGCTAAGAGAGCGGTGACCAGCTGGTCATCCTCCCGGTACTGGGCGTAAAATTGGTCCATGGTGGCCATGCCCCGTTTCACAGCGTCGGACGAAGGCCGGGCTTCTAGCAGCGCGCTCCGGGCCTGGACCATTTTTTCATGGAAATCAGGCGCGCCTTGGAATTCCAAAGCGGCCAGGGCGTACCCATAAGCCCCGGCGCTGGCCACGATGCCGTCTCCCTGTATGGCGCTGGTACCCAGCAGGTCCGCCACCTTCCGGTAGTCGGGGCAGTCGTACCAGACCTCCTCCTCGGGGTAACGGTTTTGGTCCAGGAGGGAGAGCGCCTGGTCCTGCCATAGAAGTGCATCCATATCAATACCCTCCAATCAAATTGATTGCATTTTGATTATTTGAGCCATCATACCACAGAAAGCCGCCCTTGGGCAATCTTTTTGCCGGAAAAGGCGGATCAAAGGAAAGAGAACACTATGGTCGAACTGTCAATACAGGACCTAAAAAAAGAATATGTCGTGGGCGCGCCGGTGCTGGAAGGTTTGAGCTTTCAGGTTGACACCGGCGAACGGATTGGCATTTTGGGAAAAAACGGCGCGGGGAAAACCACCCTTTTCCGAATTATTACCAAGGAGGAGGAGGCCGACAGCGGCCAGGTGGTCATAGCCCCGGGCAAGCGGCTGGGGCTTATCTCCCAAATTCCGGTCTACCCCGCCGGATACTCCGTGGAAGACGTGCTGAAAACCGCCTTCGAGGACCTTTGGCGGATGGAGGAGGAGATGAGTGCTCTGGCGCTCCAGATGGGAGAACGGCCGGGAGATCAAGACCTTCTCCGTCGGTATGATTCCCTCATGGCCGCCTTAGAAGCGGGCGGCGGGTATGAGACCGAAACCCGCCTGAGTAAAGTGTGCAACGGCCTGGGAATTCCCTCTGAAATGCGGGAAAAAGACTTTGCCGCCCTCTCCGGGGGCGAGAAAACCCGTGTGAACCTGGCCCGACTGCTGTTGGTGGATACGGATATTCTCCTTTTGGACGAACCCACCAACCATCTGGATCTCCACGCCACCCAGTGGCTGGAGGAGTACTTGGAAAAATATCAGGGCACGGTGCTGGCCATCTCTCATGACCGCTATTTTCTGGACAAAGTGGTTACCCGAATTGTGGAGCTCCAAAACGGCAAAGCGGTGTTTTACAGCGGGAATTACAGTTTTTACGCAGTGGAAAAGGAGAAGCGCTATCTGGAACAGCTCCGGCTGTACGAAAAGGAACAGGCGGAGTTGCAGCGCCTGTCAGAGACGGTGCGCAAAATGCACGAGCACAACACGGAGCACCTCCACAAACGGGCGTTCTCCATCGAAAAACGCATGGAAAAGCTCGTTGCCACCGACCGGCCGAACAAAGAAAAGGGCATGAGCGTCCGCTTTGGCAGTAAGGAATTTCACGGGGACGAGCTGCTCATCCTTCGGAATTTACAGAAGGCCTTTGGCCAGCAAACCCTCTTTGACGGGGTGGACCTGAAAATTGAGGACGGGGACCGCATTGCCTTGCTGGGAGACAACGGCACCGGCAAATCCACCCTGTTAAAAATTATCATGGGGGAGGAGCCCGCCGACGGAGGAAAGCTGAAGCAGGGCCCCACTGTGCGAATTGGCTACCTGCCCCAGCAGATTCATTTTGCCCACCCAGAGCGCAACTTGGTGGACACCATGCTCTATGAGCTGAATTGTTCCGTTCAGGAAGCGCGGGATCGGCTGGCCGGCTTCCAGTTTCGAGGGGATACGGTATACAAAGCCGTCTCCGATCTCTCCGGCGGAGAACAGAGCCGCTTGCGGCTGTGCATGCTGATGGATTCTAAGATCAACCTACTGATCCTGGACGAACCCACAAACCATTTGGACTTGGCCTCCCGCGAGTGGATTGAGGCGGCGGTGGAGGACTACGAGGGCGCGCTGCTTTTCGTCTCCCACGACCGTTACTTCATTGACAAATTCGCCAACCGGATCTGGACCTTGGAACACGGAAGCATTCAGGACTATCGAGGCGGTTATCAGGCCTACCAGGCCATGCGGGAGCGGCTTTCCGCCGCTGCGCCGCCCCCACATAAGGCGCCGCCCGAGAAGAAAGCCAACGCAGCCGAGAGGCGATCGGGCGGTACGAAGCTGCTGAAAAAGGAGCTGTCCGCCCTGGAAAAGAAATTGGCGAAATTGGAACGTGACCTCCAGACGTTGGCACAAGAGCGGGAGGCGGTTGCCCAGGACTATCAGGCCTTGGAGGACGTGATGCGGCGGGAGGCCGCTGCCACTGAGGAATACGATGGGCTGTTTCTTCAGTGGGCGGATCTGGCGGAGCGCTTGGCCCGCGAGGAAGAGTCTTAACAAAACTTGGCAATATTTTTATGTAGAACAAAAGGATGTGACAATAGATGGATGCTGAAAACAAAAATGAGTTGAAAATGGACGGCCCGGAGGCCAGCGACGAGCTGGAAAAATTAGCGTCCTTACGCGACGAGGCGTTGCAGGAGCGGGCGGCGGAGATTTTGAAGAGTCGCGCCATGCAGGAAAATCCCTTGTTTGGGCAATTAAACGATGTATTTTCTCAGTGGGAGGCCATGATGGAATCCTACCGACAGGAGGAACTGGAGGCGCAGCCTGACTGAAGGCCGGCACGGCCTGCTGAGAAAAAGCGCTATTTCGTACCAGATCCAGAAGCGAAAGGAGAAAAACCACGATGGGCAAGTATGATCAGTATGACCCGAAAATTCGGGAAGTCATGGAACTGCTGGACAAACAGTCTGCGGCGGAGATCCCCCCTGAGGACCAGGAGGAGCTGGAAAAAGAGAAGGAAGCCGGACGTGAGGCCGCCCAGCGTCTGCTGAAAAAAGCGGATGAGGAGGCCAGCCAGGATGCCGCTGGCGTGGAATTCAGCATGATGATGAACTACTACGAGACGTTGTTGGAGGATTATCAGCGTCGGGAAGCGGAAGAGCATGCTGGAGAAGGGGAATGATTGGCTCCTCCGCTATGAGGAGATTCAGGCGCAATTGAGTCAGCCGGAGACCTATGAGGACCCCCAACTGGTGGCCCGGCTCAACCGGGAGCAGAAGGAGCTGTTCCCTCTGGTAGAGACCTGCCGTGCCTATCAAAGTCGGCAGCGGGATTTGGAACAGGCTCAGGCCCTCCTGGGAGATTCGGAACTGCGGGAGATTGCCCGACAGGAGGCCCAGGAGGCCAAAGAGGAGTTGAGCCGATTGGAGGAACAGCTTAAGCTGCTGCTGCTTCCCCAGGACCCCAACGACGGTAAGAATGTCATCATGGAGATTCGCGCCGGCGTGGGGGGGGAGGAATCCGCCCTTTTCGCCAATTCCCTCTATCGCATGTACGTTATGTACGCCGAAAAGCAGGGATGGACCTATGAGATCGCCAATGTCAATGAGACGGAGCTGGGGGGCGTGAAGGAGATTTCCTTCCTGATCCAAGGGGAGCGGGCCTATTCCCGGCTCAAATTTGAAAGCGGCGTTCACCGGGTGCAGCGGGTGCCCGAGACCGAATCGGGGGGACGGATTCATACCTCCACGGTGACCGTGGCGGTGCTGCCGCAGGTGGACGATGTGGAATTTCGTCTGGACCCGGGCGATCTGAAAATTGATACCTTCCGCTCCTCGGGTGCGGGGGGACAGCACGTGAACAAAACCGAGTCCGCCATCCGCATTACCCATCTGCCCACGGGTACCGTGGTGGAGTGCCAGGACCAGCGGAGCCAGTATAAAAATAAGGACCGGGCCATGGCCATCCTCCGGTCACGGCTGTATGAGGAGGAGGTCCGACGGCAGCACGAGGCCGTCGCCTCGGACCGCCGCAGCCAGGTGGGCAGCGGGATGCGCAATGAGCGAATCCGCACCTACAACTTCCCCCAGGGGCGCCTTACCGACCACCGGATCGGGCTGACTCTGTATAAGCTGGATGGGGTGATGGACGGCGATCTGGATGAGATCATCGACGGCCTGATTCTGGCGGATCAGACCGAGAAGTTGAAAGCAGGCGAAGAAATATGACGCCAAAGACGACCCTCCGGCTGAATCCGGAGGACTTAGACCAGGCCGCCGCACTGCTGACGCAGGGAGGCCTGGTTGCGCTGCCCACGGAAACCGTTTACGGATTGGCGGCGGACAGCTTAAACGGCCCGGCGGTGGAGAGCATCTACGCCGCCAAAGGTCGCCCCGAACAGAAACCTCTCAGCGTGCTGCTCACCGGGATGGACATGGTGGAGCAAGTCTGCGAGAATATCCCCCCCCTGGCCTATCGCCTGGCGGAAAAATTTTGGCCTGGCCCCCTCACCATGGTCCTAAAGAGCCGGGGGAATGTGCCTCCCGTGGTGACGGCGGGGGGAGAGACCTTAGGGGTGCGCTGTCCCGACCATGCCCTGACCTTAGAAGTGATTCGCCGTCTGGGACGGCCTTTGGCAGCTCCGTCCGCCAATTTGTCCGGTCGGCCCAGTCCCAAAACCGCCCAAGAGGCGCTGGAGGGATTGAATGGACGCATTGACGGCGTCCTGGATGGGGGGGCCTGCACCGTAGGGGTGGAATCCACCATTGTGGACCTTACGGGGCCGGAGCCGCAGATCCTGCGGCAGGGGGGCTTACCTGAGGTGGAGATTATCCGGACGGCGGCGGAACTCACCGCACGACGAGAGGGCGCTGGCATAAAGGTGATTGGCATAACCGGCGGCACTGGGGCGGGGAAAACCACGGCGCTCCATGCGCTGGAGACCTTTCACGCCCTCGTGTTGGACGCGGACGAGATCTATCACGAACTGACTGAAAATAGTAAAGAGCTGCAGCGGGAGCTGACGGGCCGCTTCGGAGAGGTGTACGATCCCAATGGCAAACTGGACCGGAAACAGCTGGGGGCGGTTGTCTTTCAGGACCCGGCGGCTCTGGCGGACTTAAACGCCATCACCCACCGGTATGTGGGGGATGAGGTGGACCGCAGGCTGGCTCAGGCTCGGGACGCGGGCTGTCACGTGGCCGCCATCGACGCCATTGCGCTGATTGAAAGCGGCCTGTCCATGCGATGCGATTGCACAGTAGCCATCACGGCTCCAGTGGATGTGCGGGTCCGACGGATCATGGCCAGGGAAAATATTTCGGAAGAATATGCCCGCATGCGGATTGCCGCCCAAAAGGATGCGGTATACTTTAAAGCACACTGCGACTACGTACTGGAGAATACCGCGGAGGATACCCCGGAGACCTTCTCGGCCCGGGCGTTGTCTCTTTTTCGGCGTATTTTAGATTGAAGGAGGCCATTGTATGGCAGATCAGGAGAAATCCCCCTTGGAACAGAAGAAAGAAGCGCTCTTTCTGCAACGAAAAAACGGCTATGACCGGCTCCCCGCCCAGGAGGAGGGGGCCATGAACGCCTACTGCGAGAGCTACAAGCGATTTTTGGACGAGGGCAAAACCGAGCGGGATTGTGTGGCGTATGTGATCGCCCAGGCCCAATCCAAGGGATTCCGTCCCTATCAGCGGGGCGAGGCTGTCCGGCCTGGGGATAAGTTCTATCAGGTCA
>OLSM01002655.1_pt1 | contig 11174 bp, 9 predicted proteins | sample 1672721 | NCBI WGS metagenome assembly OLSM01 (sample SAMEA3136717, study PRJEB25190) | human gut metagenome | reverse complement strand
AGCGCTGTGGACACCCGCACCGACGCCCTGATCCGCTCGGGATTCCGCAAGTTCATCCCGGAAACCACCAAGATCATCATTGCCCAGCGTGTGGCCTCCGTGCAGGACGCCGACCGCATCCTGCTGATGAACAACGGCGCTATCGAGGCCATCGGCAGCCATGAGGAGCTGATGAAGAACAGCCCCGTGTACCGGGAGATCTACACTTCTCAGAACCGGATCAATTCCCAGGAACAAGGAGGTGCCAACGAATGAGGAGAAGAGGCGGCGTGCCCCTGCCAAAGGGCCAACGAAAAGACATATTGGTACGGCTTTTAAAAACCGTATTTAGCTTTTACCCGGTGATGCTTCCCATCACCTTGGTGTTCATCCTGTTCAACGCCATCATCAGTTCCATCCCCTCTGTGTTCATGCAGAACATCATTGCCCTGGTGGAACAGAGCTGGAGTACCGGCGACTGGGCCTCTGTTGCGGGACAAATCGGCCGGTTGGTAGGCATCCTGGTGGTGCTGTATGTGCTCAGCCTGGCGGCTGGCGCCACGTACAACCAGTTGATGGCCATCATCACCCAGGGTTCCCTGGCGAAGATGCGTAAAAAGATGTTCAACCATATGCAGGACCTGCCCATCCGTTACTTTGACACCCACAACCACGGCAACGTGATGAGCTATTACACCAACGATATCGACACCCTCCGCCAGATGATCTCCCAGAGTATGCCCAACCTGCTGGTTTCCGTGGTCACGGTGGTCAGCGTCATCAGCATCATGCTGTACTACAGCGTGTGGATGACCCTGGTGGTGGCCTTTGGCGTGTTCTTTATGGTGCTGGTGGTCAAGAAGATTGGTGGCCAGTCCTCCCGGTACTTCCTGAAGCAGCAGCAGGCCATCGGCCGGGCTGAGGGCGTGGTGGAAGAGATGATGAACGGCCAAAAGGTGGTCAAGGTCTTCTGCCATGAGGAAGAGGCCAAAGCCACGTTTGACGAGGTCAACGACGACCTGTTCTACAACGCTGAAAAGGCCAACCGCTATGCCAATATGCTCATGCCCATCCTGGGCAACATCGGCAACGTGCTGTACGTGATTGTGGCCATTGCCGGCGGCGCCATGTATCTGGCAAATGTCCCCAACCTGAGCATCTCTGGCCTGGCTTTCAGCATCAGCATCCTGGTGCCCTTCTTGAACATGACCAAGCAGTTTGCCGGCTCTATCAGCCAGGTGTCCAACCAGCTGAACTCCGTGATCATGGGCTTGGCTGGCGCCAAGCGGATCTTTGACTTAATGGATGAGCAGGTGGAAACCGACGAAGGCTATGTGACCCTGGTCAACGCCAAAGAGGACAAAGACGGCAACCTCACCGAGTGCAACGAACGCACCAACCTGTGGGCTTGGAAACATCCCCACAGCGACGGCACCGTAACCTACACCCGCCTGCAGGGCGATGTACAGTTCTTTGATGTGGACTTCGGCTACACCCCGGACAAAGTGGTGCTGCACAATATCAGCCTGTACGCCAAACCCGGCCAGAAAGTGGCCTTTGTGGGTTCCACCGGCGCCGGTAAGACCACCATTACCAACCTGATCAACCGGTTCTACGACATCGCCGACGGCAAGATCCGTTACGACGACATCAATATCAACAAGATCAAAAAGTCTGACCTCCGGCGGTCCCTGGGCATGGTGCTGCAAGACACCAACCTGTTCACCGGCACTGTGATGGAAAACATCCGTTACGGCCGTTTGGACGCCACCGATGAGGAATGCATTTCCGCCGCCAAGCTGGCCGGCGCCCACGACTTCATCACCCGGCTGCCCCAGGGTTATGACACGCCCTTGAAGGGCAACGGCTCCAACCTGTCCCAGGGCCAGCGGCAGCTGCTGTCCATCGCCCGGGCCGCTGTGGCCGACCCGCCCGTCATGATCCTGGACGAGGCCACCTCCTCCATCGACACCCGCACGGAGATCCGCATCCAAAAGGCCTTCCAAAAGATGATGGAGGGCCGCACCAGCTTCATCGTGGCCCACCGGCTGTCCACCATCCGGGACGCGGACACCATTTTGGTCATGCGGGACGGCCACATCGTGGAGCAGGGCGACCATGAAAGTCTGCTGCAAAAGGGCGGGTTCTACGCCAAATTGTACAACAGTCAGTTTGACCACGATTGAGAGCTGAATCAGGCGGTGATGTTTGGCGGTTGCGGCGTGGTCTCGCGCCAAAATAGAGATGCTTCGCATCTCTCAGCCAAACGCGGAAAGGACTGTCCACCGGGGCAGTCCTTCCAACAGCCAGTTTGAGCATAGCTGACAGCGGCCTTTGGCGGATTGGACGGAAGATTTTGCCAGGGTAAGACGGGGAAACTTCGGAAATGCAAAAAATGGCTGCGCGGCTTAGTCGCGCAGCCATTTTTCATGTTTCGCAGCGTTGGATAGAGCGCTCGGCCGCAAACCCTTCGGGGTAGCGGCGCTTGAGTTTTTCAATATTTTGAAGGAGAACTTCCTCCAATTCCACATCCAGGGCAGTGGCGGTTTCCGCCAGATACCAGGCCACATCCCCCAATTCTTTGATAAGGCCTTCCCGGTCCAGCTCGTGGCCTTGAGCCAGGTGTTTTTTGACCAAATCGATGGCCTCCCCGGCCTCGCCGCAAAGGCCCATCACTCCGTTGATGAGCACGTCCCGCTTGGAAAGGTCGGGATTTAAGGTGACCATAGCCAACTTTTGATATTCGTTCACAGTCATTGCATGTGCCTCCTTATTTCTTTAAAACCAACCTCGTCTCCCCCGGGTTCAAGCTGGGCAGCACCGCTTTCACCCTTGGGTGGGAAAAGCCGCTGCGCAGCATGTCCCGCAGGGCGGTGCCCCGCTGGTAGCCGTGGATGACCCGCAGTTCTGTCACCGCGGCGGGGGCGGTGTTCAGCCAGCCGGAAAGCAAGTCTTTGGCGTCCTGCTGGTAGACGCCGTGGAGGTCCGCCGTGGCCACGGTCCCCTGGATTTGAAAACGCATCGCACCATCTCCTGACAAAAAGGCCGCCCCAGCGGGCGGCCGCTTCTTTGCTTTTTAGTATAGCCGCGCCGCGGCGGGATTGCAACCCTTACCCCAGCACCCGGAAGGTCTTCCACTTGCCGCCTTTGTAGCGCAGCAGCAGGATGACCGCTTTCACGCACCAGTCCCCGGCCATGGCCAAGGCGATGCCGATAACCCCCAGGTCCATCCACACACCCAGCACAATGGACAGGGCCACCCGCACCACAATGGTGGAGAACAGGGAGATGTACATGGTGAACTTCACGTCCCCGGCGGCCCGCAGGGCGTTGGAGAAGGGCCCGGAGATGGGATAGGCCACAGCGTTGAAGATGTTGTGGATGACTACCAGCCAGAACACCAGGTTTTTGGCTTCGAGGGAGAGGTCGTAGAACAGCAGCATCACCGGGGTGAGCAGCAGCACCAGGGCGTTCCAGGCGATGGACACAGACAAGGTCAGCCGGGTGAGCTTGCGCATGTAGTAGTCGGCGGCCTCTGTGTCGCTGGCGCCCATGCACTGGCCCACTACGGTGATAAAGGCCGGCCCCATGGCCGAGCCCACCAGCGCCGCCAAAGACCAGATGCTCTGGGCCACGCCGTTGGCGGCAATCTGCACCGTGCCGAACATGGCGGTGATGGAGCTCAGCGCCACCTTGGCCAGCTGGAACAGGCCGTTCTCAATGGAGTTGGGCACGGCAATGCGCAGCAGCCTGCGCACCATGCTGCTGTTCCAGGTGAGCAGGTCCTTCCACAGCAGGCGCACCTGGTTCTTTTGGGAGAAGCACAGCGCCGTCATAGCCACGGCGGCAAAGGCCCGGGAAAGGGTAGAGGGCCAGGCCACCCCGGCCACCCCCGCGTGGAGGACGAAAATGCCAATGGCGTTGCCCGCCACGTTGATGGCGTTCATCACCAGCGAAATCTGCATGGTGACCTTTGTCTTGCTCATGCAGCGGTACAGGGCCGCCCCGGCGTTGTACAGCGCCAGGAAGGGGTAGGAGTAGGCGGAAATCCGCAGGTAGATGGCGCTGGCCTCCATGACGTCCGGCTCCACCTGGCCAAAGAGCAGCCCCAGCAGGGGGCGGTTCCACACCAGGGTGGCCGCCATGCACACCAGGGAGAACAGGAAGGCGAGGGTGTACAGCTGCCCGGCGGCCAGGTTGCTGTTTGCCCCGTCCTTGCTGCCGATGTACTGGCTGACAACCACCGCCCCGCCTGAGGCAAGGGCCGTGAACAGGAAGATAAAAAAGGTGTTCAGCATGTTCACCAGGGACACCCCGGAGACGGCAGCCTCCCCAGCGTAGGAGACCATCAGCGTGTCGGCGATGCCCACCAGCATGGCCAGCAGCTGCTCCACAAACAGGGGGACAATCAGCTGTTTTAAGTCTTGGTTGGAAAAGGGCTGGCGGGAGGGCTCCACCTGGGTTTTGGGCTCTAGGAGCTTCCCCCAAAGCCGGGCTGGCAACGGGTTCACGGCAACACACCTCGCTGGAAGTTTCTTGCCCCCATTGTAGCAGGCGGAAGGCGGGATGTCCAATACCCTGTTTCTATCCCCTTCCATGCGTTTTGAGAATGGGCCCGCGCGTCACGGGTGGAGCACCGCTTGGTAGCCATTTGTCCTGTCGCCGGTGATGATGATGGTATAGGTCTGCCCAAAGCGGGCCTCCCAGGCGATGGGCTCCAGAGCTTTTGTGATGTCCTCCGGGTAGACGTTTTCAAAGTTGGGCGTTACGTATTCCGTTATGACGCGGAACCGTATCCACAGCGCCAGCGCGTCAGCGGTGCTTTCCAGCTCCTCCCTGTTCCACACCACCATGTTTTCCGAATCGCCCGGAAGCAGCGAGCCGTCCGCGTTGGAGATGCCCCCGCTGTAGTCGCGGTCTTCCGCGCGGTAATCGTACACCAGCAGTCCCACGTCCTCCTTTGTGTCGAATTGGATGCGCAAGGCGATTTCATCGGCGGCGGGCACATATGCGCCGGAACCCCCTTGCGCGGAAAGGATACACACCAGCGCCAACACCGCCGCCAGCGCGAGAATGCCCGCGAATATCTTTTTCTTCATAGGAAAAGCCTCCTTTCACTCTTTTTTATAGGTGAAGAAAATCCCAACCAGCGCAGCCAGAAAGAGAGGAGGCGCCACCCGGACAAACAGCCATTCCAAGGAGTGAAAGGCCACGCCAAGGACGGCGGTTTCTGGGTCGCTGTAATCCCACTCCAAATAGGGGCTGCCCACAAGGAGAAGGGCCGCGAACAGCAGTGCCAACAGGGCGCAGAACGAAATGAGCACCCAGCGGACCACCTTCCTTCTGGTGGTTTTCCTGCGGGCCAGCTGCAAGTTTATCACCTCCAGCTTTTGGGAAATGGCCTGCAAGGTGTCGGCCTCCGGCTCCACAACGGTTTCGCCCAGCAGCACGCTGACCGGTGTCTCCAGGGCTTCCGACAGGGCCAGCAGCATGTCCGCGTCGGGGACCGACAGCCCTTGCTCCCACTTCGAGACGGTTTGCCGCACCACGTTCACCTTGACCGCCAGCTCCTGCTGGGAAAGCCCTTTGGCTTTTCGGATGGCCTTGATGTTTTCGTTGAGCATTTTGGAAGAACCTCCTTTTCCTTTCGTTGCCCCTATTGTAGCCGGAATGGCCCGTTGCCACAAGCAACGCGTTGTAACATCTTGGCAAAACCGGCCGTTCTGCGGTGTTTTGCGGCCCGTTTCTTTGGGGTGTGTGAGCCCCCCCGAGGGAGTTTCCAGCTTAGTGTGAAAAATTTTTATAGGGAATTTCTGATTTTCCCTGACAAATACTGGGCAGGCTGTTATAATACAGATACTGCGCTGTGGGACCTCTTTGGGACAAACCGGGGCGCCTGTCCAAAAAAAGGACAGTTTCCGCCCCGTGGGGAAATTTGGCACAAAGCGCCCCCTTTGTCCCGTGACAAACGCCCCCGGCGCCGGTACAATGGGAACGTACATACAATAACAAAACAGACAGGAGGAACCTACTGTGACCCCTCACAACACTTCCCAGGAAGAGCTCCTAAAGGAGCTGCAAACCTCTGCGGCTGGCCTTTCCAGCCAAGAGGCCCGGCAGCGCCTGGAGCGGTACGGGGAAAACAAGCTGGCGGAAAAAAGGAAGAAGACAAATCTCCAGCGGTTTTTGGACCAGTTTAAGGATGTGATGATACTCATCCTGCTGCTGGCCGCGGCGGTGAGCTTTGTGGTGGCCTGCTTTGGCCACGACCCCATGGAATTCTTCGAGCCGGTGCTCATCTTGCTCATTGTGGTGCTAAACGCCCTGCTGGGCATGATGCAGGAATCCAAGGCGGAAAAAGCCATGGACGCCCTAAAGAACATGTCCGCCCCCCACGCCAGGGTGCTCCGGGATGGGAAGGAGCAGGTCATCGACGCCGCCCAGCTGGTGCCCGGTGACATCATCCGCCTGGAGGCCGGGGACTTCATCCCCGCCGACGCCCGGCTGCTGAAAAGCGTCAGCCTGAAAAGCGAGGAATCCGCCCTCACCGGCGAAAGCGTCCCCAGCGAGAAGGACGCCGCCGCCCAGGTGGAGGAGAAAGCCCCCCTGGGCGACCGGAGCAACATGGTGTTCTCCGGGTGCTCTGTCACCTACGGCACGGCCACGGCCGTGGTCACCGGCACCGGCATGGATACGGAGATGGGCAAAATCGCCGGCCTGCTGGAAGGGGAAGAAGAGGGCCAGACGCCTTTGCAGCAGAAGCTGGCCCAGCTGGGAAAATACCTGGGCTTTGTGGCCCTGGGAGCCTGCGCTGTCATCTTTGTGGTGGGGCTGCTCAACGGCATTCCTGTGCTGGAAATCTTTATGACCGCCGTGTCTCTGGCCGTGTCCGCTATCCCCGAGGGCCTGCCCGCCATCGTCACCATTGTGCTGGCTATTGGGGTGCAGCGCATGGCCAAGAAAAACGCCCTGATCCGCCGCCTGCCCGCGGTGGAGACCTTGGGCGGCGCCTCTGTCATCTGCTCGGATAAGACCGGCACCCTCACCCAGAACCGCATGACCTTGGTAAAGCTCTGGGTAGAGGGGGAAAACAGCCTGGAGACCGTCTCTACGGAGAACAGCCCGGCGGGCCGGGAGCTGCTGCGCTACGGCGCCCTGTGCTGCGATGGCTCTGTGCTCTACAAAGAGGACGGCACCGAGCAGCACATCGGCGACCCCACCGAGACTTCCATTTTGGTGGCGGCCCACAAAAACGGCATGGAGCAGGCGGACTTGAACGGTCAGTACCCCCGCTTGGCCGAGCTGCCCTTTGATTCCGATAGGAAACTGATGACCTCTGTCAACCAGATGGACGGGAAAATCGTGGCCATTGTCAAGGGCGCCTTTGACATGATGGCCGCCCGGTGCGTCGCCGGCGACTTGGAGGCCGCCAAGGAGAAAAACGAGGAGATGAGCCGGGACGCCCTGCGCGTGCTGGCTGTGGGGTATAAAATCCTGGACGAGGTGCCGGAGAACCCCACCAGCGAGGAGCTGGAAAGCGGCCTGACCCTGATGGGCCTGGTGGGCATGATTGACCCGCCCCGTCCCGAGGCCAAGGCCGCTGTGGCCACCTGCCGCCAGGCCGGCATTAAGCCTGTGATGATTACCGGCGACCACGTGGTGACGGCCTCCGCCATCGCCAAGGAGCTGGGCATCCTGGAGGAGGGCGACAAGGCCATCACCGGCGCCCAGCTGGACGCCATGAGCGAGGAGCAGCTGGACCAGGAGGTGGAGAACATTTCCGTGTACGCCCGGGTGTCCCCGGAGAATAAAATCCGCATTGTCAAGGCATGGCAGCGCAAGGACCAGGTGGTCTCCATGACCGGCGACGGCGTCAACGACGCCCCCGCCCTCAAGGCCGCGGACATCGGCTGCGCCATGGGCATCACCGGCACCGACGTGGCCAAGGGCGCTGCGGACATGACCCTGACCGACGACAACTTCGCCACCATTGTGGACGCCGTCCGGGAGGGCCGGGGCATCTACGCCAACATCAAGAAGGTGGTGGGCTTCCTGCTGGGCACCAACATCGGCGAGGTCATCACCGTGTTCGCCGCCATGCTGCTGTGGCACAAGACGCCCCTGCTCTCCATGCAGCTGCTGTGGATCAATCTGGTGACGGACTCCCTGCCGGCCATCTCCCTGGGCATGGAGGCCGTGGAAAACGACGTGATGGAGCACAGCCCCAAGCCCAAGGACGAGGGCATCTTCGCCCACGGGCTGGGCGTCCAGGTGGTGCTGCAGGGGTGCATGTTCGCCATTTTGACCCTCATCGGCTTTCTGCTGGGCGAGCGCTACGGCGGCAGCCTGGAGGCCGGCCAGACCATGGCCTTTATGGTGCTCTCCTTAACCCAGATTGTCCAGGCCTTCAACATGCGCAGCGAGCACTCCCTGTTCAAGATCGGCGTCTTCACCAACCACAAGCTGAACTGGGCCGCGCTGCTGTCTGTGGTGCTGGTGTGCCTGGTGCTGTTCACCCCGGTGGGCATCGCCTTTGGCATGGTGAGCCTTCCCGCCTGGCTGTACCTCTGCGGCCTGGGGCTGATTCTGGTGCCCCTGGTGGTCATGGAGCTGGCCAAGGCCGTGGGCCTGGTGAAAAAACGCCACGGGAAGAAGCAGTAAACAGGCGTGCGGAACCTGCCGCGCTGTGCTATACTATCGTTTTAGGAAGGAGCTGCCGCGAACCGGGCTGCTTTAAGTAACATTTACTAGACAAGGTCCCCCCAATGTAGAAAAGCGAAACTACATTGGGGGGATTGTTATAGGGTGGCGGAACGTTACATGCTGTCGTTACAAAAGAGGGCCCATGGCAGCGGAAAGGAAGCTCCGCGTGAGCGCGTTTTAGTTTAAGGAAACGCCCTGGTAAAGGGCGGCACGAGACGAAATGGATAGACTGCCCGCTATCTCTACTAAGCTGCGGTTTCCCATCAAGGGGAAAGACGGCGGCCGGGAAAAAAGCGGGGGTATCTCTTTACAAAGGGATGGGTCTCATTATATAATGAAAGCGTAATTTTTATGGGTTTCCCAGCTGGGAAACCTTGTTTTTGCGGGCAGCTGGATTTAGCTTTTTCAGTTTGCGGGCAATCCTTACAAGCAAGAAGGTTTTTCTTATATGAGTGAGAAGTATGACAAGATTATCATTGGGGCCGGATTCTATGGCCTGTATTCCGCTCTGTTCTGTGGAGAGAAAGGCCAGCGCGTACTGGTGCTGGAATGCGACCCTGCGCCCTTTGGCCGTGCCACCTACATCAACCAGGCGCGCGTACACCAGGGATACCATTACCCCAGGTCCCTTTCCACAGCCATGAAATCCGCCGGCTACTTTGAACGGTTTCATAAAGATTTTTCCTTCTGCATCAACCGGGAGTTTCGCAAGGTGTACGCCACCTCCTCTGTGTACTCGTGGACCAACGGCGCGCAGTTTAAAAAGTTCTGCGAAGCGGCTCATATCCCCTGTGAAGAGCTTCACGCAGAGTTGTTTTTTAAAAAGGGAATGTGCGACAGGGCCTTTCTAACGCGGGAGTATACCTACGATGCCACTATCCTAAAAAATTATTATTTGGAACGCCTGCGAGAGTTCCCAAATGTCACCATTTTGTGTGGGGCCAAGCTTACGGGGATAGAGAAAACTACAGACAGCTTTGTCCTCCATGTGGAGGGGAAAGAGGATGTGGAAACAGGCTTCCTTTTAAACGCCACCTACGCTGCCACCAATCAAATTCTGGGGATGCTGGGATATGAGAAATTTGGCATTAAATATGAGCTTTGCGAGATTATCCTCTGCGAAGTCAACGATTCTTTGCGTCAATATGGCTTCACTGTAATGGACGGCCCCTTTTTCTCCATCATGCCCTTTGGGAAAACCGGACTGCACTCGTTGACGTCTGTCACCTTTACACCCCACACCACAAGCTATGCTCCGCTTCCCACATTCCCTTGTCAGGAAAGAAGCGGTGGGACCTGCTCGCCAGAACACCTGGGCAACTGCAACATCTGCCCCGCGAAGCCGGCCACAGCCTTTCCCTATATGGCCAGCCTGGCGCGGAAATATCTCAAAGACGACTACGGTTTTTCCTATCACTCGTCTTTGTTTTCCATGAAGCCCATCCTTATGAGCTCGGAAATCGACGATTCCAGGCCCACGGTGATTCGGAAATATTCCAGCCACCCCACTTGTGTGGGTGTGCTTTCTGGAAAGATAAACACAGTTTACGATTTGGACGAGGCGCTGAACGATGATGAATAAAGAGAAAAATTTTGTTTCCGCTGTGGTGTATGTTCACAACGCGGGAAAACGGATAGAGCGGTTTCTGGGGACTATTCTCTCCGTGTTGGAAAAGAACTTTGAGCATTCCGAAGTCATCTGTGTCAACGACTGCTCCACAGATGACTCGGCCGATGTGATTAAGCGTGTCAGCCGGGGCGCTTCCACAGCCAGCATCTCCATTGTGAATTTAAGTTACTTCCACGGTGTCGAAGTGGCGATGAACGCTGGCATGGATTTGGCCATAGGCGATTTTGTCTTTGAGTTTGATAAAACCATCCTGGATTTCGACAAGGACATCATCATGAAGATATATCGCAGAAGTTTGGAGGGGTACGATATTGTCAGCGCTTCTCCCGACAAGAAGCAGAAGCTTTCTTCGCGGATGTTCTACTATGTGTTTGATAAATTCGCGGACTTCAAATATAAAATGACCACGGAAAGTTTTCGCATTCTCAGCCGGCGTGTGATTAACCGAATTTCCAGCATGAACAAAACGGTGCCATACCGAAAAGTGGTGTACGCCAGCTGCGGGCTTCAGTCGGACAACATTCGTTATCCCGTGGTAAACATCGGCGAAGACAGCACAGCAGACACCTTGGAAAAGCGGGAAAGGTCCTCTTTGGCAGTGGATTCTTTGGTGCTTTTTACGAACTTTGGATATAGCTTTGCCAAAACCATGACAGTGGTGATGATTCTGGCAGCGCTGTTTATGGCGGTGTACTCGCTGGTGGTTTACCTGATTGGCTCTCCTATTGAGGGTTGGACAACCACGGTGATGTTCTTGTCATTCAGCTTTTTTGGGTTGTTTGGGATACTGACCATTGTGATTAAATATGGTGTGGTATAAAAAAAGTTGACAGCTTATTCTCAAGGATTTCATAATAAAACC
>OLSM01002654.1_pt1 | contig 11179 bp, 8 predicted proteins | sample 1672721 | NCBI WGS metagenome assembly OLSM01 (sample SAMEA3136717, study PRJEB25190) | human gut metagenome | reverse complement strand
CGGTCGAGCGGGTCGCCGAGATCACGGAGGTGGATGCCGCCGACATCAGGGCGGCGGCCCGCTGCGTGGCCCAAAGCCCCTCGTCGCTTTCCATGGGGCTCGCGGTCGACCAAAACCCCAACACCCTCCAGATCGGCCATGCGCTGCTGTCGCTCTTCGCCATAACCGGCAACATGGACGTGCCCGGCGGCTGCTTCATGGGCCTGCCCCCCATCTTCGCCGGTATGGCCGAGAACGCGCCGGCCGCCGAAGCGGCAGGCGAGCCTGAGGGCCTTGCCAAGTTCGGCAACGTGGGCGTCGAGCCGCTCGGGCACGATCGCTACCCCGCCATGAGCGCTATCGTCAACACGACCCATCCCGATGCCACGCTCGACGCGCTGGAGACGGGTGCGCCCTGCAAGATACGCTTCGCCTACGCATTCGGGCACAACACCCTCGCCTGCATGGTGCCGCAGCCCCAGCGGTGGTACGAGGCCATGCGCGATATCGACTTCATCGCCGTTGCGGACCTGTTCATGACCCCTACCATCATGGGCCTCGCCGACATAGTGCTTCCGGCGTCAACGTTCTTCGAGAAGCAGGGCTATGTGTCGAACAACAACGCCTCGCAGCCCGGGCAGCTGGGCGCCATCGTGCCCGTGCTGGAGCCGATGGGCGAATGCCGAGCCGATCTGGAGATCATGCTCGAGCTGCACCGCCGCCTGTACCCGGCGAGCGTGAAGCCCGGTTGGGCCTCGCCGTCGGACTTCATCGACGGCCAGCTGGCGAAGATGCGCGGCGTGGATGCCACGTACGGCGAACTGAGCGAGCAGATCATCGGCCAGTATGAGATCGAGTACCGCAAGTACGAGAAGGGGCTGCTGCGCTCGGACGGCCAGCCGGGCTTCAACACGCCCACGGGCCGCATCGAGCTGTACTCGACCGTGCTCGAGAACCTGGGCGACGACCCGCTGCCGTACTACCTCGAACCAAAGTTCAGCGCCTTGTCGCGACCTGACCTCGCGAAAGCCTACCCGCTGACGCTCACGACGGGTGCCCGCCGCTTCACCTCGTTCCACTCCGAGAACCGTCAGATCGAGACGCTGCGTGAGATCCATCCCTGGCCTACCGTGGAACTGCATCCCGAGACCGCGCGGAGGCTCGGCATAACCGAGGGCGCCCGGGTGTACGTGGAGAACCATCTGGGCCGGGCGAAGCTGGCTGCCCACCTCACGCCCATCGTGAAGGAGGGCGTGGTGAGCTGCGACCACGGCTGGTGGCTACCCGAATCCGACCCCGAGAACCTGTTCGACGTGTTCGAGGTGAACGTCAACCAGCTCGTTCCCCACGAGGAGAACGGGCCGCTCGGGTTCGGCACGCATTACAAGAGCATGCCCTGCAAGGTCTACCGGGCTGAATAAGGAGGCGCAACATGACGCACTACGGTCTTCTGATAGACAACGAGTACTGCACCGGGTGCCATTCCTGCGAAGTGGCGTGCAAGAACGAGCACGACCTGCCGCTGGGGCAGTGGGGCATCAAGGTGCTGGAGTTGGGCCCTTGGAAGCTCATGGACGGCAAGCACTGGGAGTACCGCTACGTCCCCGTGCCCACGTCGTACTGCGATCTCTGCGCCGATCGGGTGGAGGCGGGCGAGCGGCCCAGCTGCGTGCACCACTGCCTGGCGAGCGCCATGGAGTACGGCACGCTGGAGGAGCTTGCCGTGAAGCTGGGGGGCAAGGGCAAGATGGCCTCCATCTTCGTTCCTTGATCGCTTCCTGATCGGCTTCGTTGGACGTTCAAAACTTACTTTTTAGTTCTTACACTCAAGCTGCACGGTAACGTGCAGGCAGACCTATCGAAAGGGGAAACCATGTCCGAGAAAACGAAGATCTCAAGCGGCCAGATAGGAGTGTTCGCCGCGCTCATGTGCATGTATTTCATCGCGCCCACGCACAGCGCCGTGAACGTAGCCTCTACGGGCCTCATGAGCACGTACGGGGTCGATGCGAACGCCATCTCCTATATGGTGTCAATCACCAACCTGCTCGAGATCCCGGCGGCGTTCGTCATCGGCCTGGTGGCGGGGCGCAAGCTCAGCTACCGCGCGTGCGCTCTGCTCGCCACGGCCCTCGTGTTCGTGGGCGGTGTGCCCACCTTCCTGGGCGCCGCGCTGCCGTGGGAGGGCATCCTGGTGACGCGCGCGATACTCGGTTTAGGCCTCGGCTGCTTCATGCCGGTCGTGCTCGGCGTGATCTCGCTCATGTTCCAGAAGGAGTCCGTCCGCGCGACCATGATGAGCGTGGCATCCGTGGTGTTCAACGTCGGCATGATCGTCACCACGAACGTGGCCGGCATCCTGGGTGCCATCTCTTGGAACCTGGCCTGGGGGATCTATCTGTTCTCGCTCGTGCCGTTCGTGCTGTGCATCTTCCTGCTCACGCCGAAGAACGTTCCGGCCGTGCCCGCAACCGATGCGTCGGGCGAGAAGGTGAAGATCAAGCTCCCGGTTTCCGGCTGGGTGCTGCTCGTGCTGTTCCTAGGCGGCATCATCATGAGCCAGTCGCTGTTCAACCTTGGCGGCGCCACCATCGGTGCAGTCGTGGACAACCCTGCCGTGATCGGCACCATCTTCTCGTTGTTCTCGGTCGGTGCCATTGCCTCGGCCCTGCTGTTCGGGCCTGCCTACAAGTTCCTCAAGGCGTATGCCATCCCGGCGTTCTGGGTGGTCGGCATCGTGGGCTATGTGCTGTGGTACGCGGCGCATGTGACGGGCAACGTTCCGCTGTTCTACGTCGCCATCGTCTTGGCGGGCTTCGGCACCAACACCATGACGGTTGGCGTCCCCATGCTGTTGTCCACCTTTGTCGCCCCTGCCATCGTTGGCACAGTCATGGGCTTCAGCTACGTGTTCCAGAACGGCGGCGGCTTCCTGGCCTCTCCCATCGACCAGGTGGTTTCCCTGGTGGCGGGTGCCGACGCCATCATGAGCTCCGTGTGGATCTTCGATATAGTCGTCGGCATCCTGGTGCTCGTGGGCCTCGTCTACGTAGCCAAGAAGGCGAGCGCCATGAAGGCGGAGGCTCCTGCAACCGACGAGTAATCGCTCTGCCCGGTACGACGGGGCCCTTCGGGGCCCTTTTTTCGGTAGTCGGGCGGGTGGCTTGCCCGCTTTGTGCCGGTCTCCCGCCTCTGCGAAGCTAGACGAGCGTCACGGAGCGGGACACGAAGAAGGCCCCGTCAAGGGGCCTTCTTCGTGCTAGGGTGCCGTGCGTCGGATCAAGGCAGGAATATCACCGCCTTCGAGCCCTTATCCTCGAGCTTCTTCGAGAGCTCGTCCACAGGCCCCCATTCTATGACGTTCGCGAGGCAGTGCAACGCACAGGTCGGGATGCCGCCCGACTCCACGCGCTCGGCGCAGAGGTCGCAGTAGCTGGTGGGGAAGGGGAGGTAGTTCCACTCGAGCTTGCCTTCCTCCATCTCGAACGGGCCGAATTCCATCATCTTGATGCCCCACTTGTCCAAGGGAAAGCCGTGCTCGTTCTTGCAGGCCAGCTCGCAGCTCTGGCAGCCGGTGCAGTATTCGTAATCGATCATCAGTCCGATCTTGCCCATGGGGTCCTCCTTATCCGAGCACGCATTCTTCGTGCGGGGTCTTGTACACCTTCACCGGCACCTGCTTGTAGGGGGCGCCGAACCCCATTTTCCCGAGCACGCGGTGGGGGACAAGGCTGTTCACGTTAGACTTCCACACCCCGAACAGGTGCGGCTCCTCGCCGTCTTCCTCGGGGTACCACCAGCCGTGGGCGGCCGCCACCACGTCCTTGCGTACGGTGGGCGTTACCTTGGCTTTCTCGTGCGCGCTGCCCCAGGGGTTCTCGATCGTCACCTCGTCACCCGACTTGATGCCGAGGGCCGCTGCCGTCTCCGGATGTATCTCCAGGTAAGGTTCGGGGGTGAGCTGGCGCAAGCTGGGTATCTGGCGATGCTCCGAGTGGAACGAGGCGAAGTAACGGGCGCCGGTCGTGCACATGAGCGGGTACTCACGTGCCAGGTCCGGACGTTCCTCGGCTCCCAGCTTGGGCGGGAAGTAGTAGGGCAGCGGGTCGTCGCCGAGCGACTGATAGCCGGTCGACCACAGTTCAACGCGGCCGGTAGCGGTCTGGAAGCCGGGCAGGCCGTCGGCGCGGATGAGCCCGCGTTCGTGCTTCCGGTACCCGCCGATGTCGTTGGTTGCCACCACCTTCTCGGACAGCTCCTCCCAGGTGGTGTCCATCTTGCCCACGTCGTCGGCCAGGTACTCCTCCACTGTCCTGAACGGGTACTCCTCGTGATAGGCGCGCTCGTAGAAAGCGTTGCCGAAGTGGATGAGCATTTCCAGGTCGGATTTGCACTCGCCCACCTGCAGGCCCTTGTTGATGGCTCCGGCTATGCCCATCTGGCAGCCTTGGTTCGTCATGACGATGCCGTCGTGCTCGGCCCAGGTGGCCAGGGGCAGCACCACATCGGCCAAGGCCATGACCGTCGGGGTCATGAACATTTCCTTGGCCACGGTGAATTCCATTCTCATAAGCGCGTCGTGCCACCGCTTGGGCTGGGCCGAGCAGGTGGGGGAGAGCAGGTTCGTCGAGTCGAGCCAGGCCATCTTCAACTCGTAGGGTCGGCCTGTCTCCAGCGCCTCGAGCGTGATGTCGGGATGGGTGGTGTTCAGCAGGACCTTGACGATGGGGTAGACGTCCCAGCCGATGCACTTGTTCTTGAGCTCTTCGCTCATGAAGTCCGTGGCTCCGGTCATCTCGAACTGCATCTGCACGCCCACCACGGTTCCGCCCGGCACATCGAGATTGCCGGTGATGGCGGCCATGGCGATGAGGCACTGCGTGACCTGGCAGCCGTTCGGGTTCTGGTCGACTGCCACGCCCATGAGCAGGCTCCAATGATGCACGCCGTCGTATCCGAGCTTTCGGGCGCACGTGCGAATGTCGTCTGCCGAGATGCCGCAGGTTGCGGCAGCGAACTCGGGTGTATACCCCTGCACGCGCTCGACCAGCTCGTCATAGCCGTAGCACCACTTCTCGATGAAGTCGTGGTCCACGAGGTCCTCGTCGACTAGCACGTTGAGAATGGCCAGGCACAGCGCCGCATCGGTGCCGGGCAGCACCTGCAGCACCTGGTCGGCGCGTGTGGCCAGCCAGTTCACGCGCGGGTCTGCCATGATAAGCTTGCTGCCGCGCTTCATGAGCTCGATGAGGGCATGGCCCCACAGGCCGTCCGGGTTCGACTTGAGCGGCTCCTTGCCCAGGCAGAAAACGTAGTCGGGAACCACGAATGCGGGGTCGTTCCACACATCGACGTACCCGCCTCCGTAGTCGAGCTCGATGTAGGCGCTTCCCAGCATCATGGTCATGGCCGTTTGGCGCGGGCCCATGCAGGACCAGCCGGACTGGGCGTAGCAGTTGTTGGGCGTGCGCAGCACCTTCGACGAGAGCGTGAAGCCGTAGCGCACGGCCTCGCGACCCGTACCCATGTACACGCAGATAGCCTCCGAGCCGTAACGGGCGCGGATGTCCTCCGTCTTGGAGACGATAAGGTCGGTGGCCTCGTCCCACGAGATGCGCTCCCATTTGTCAAGGCCTCGGTCCTCGCGGGCTCGCTTCATGGGATAGCGGATACGGTCGGGGTGGTACACGGCCTCCTTGAGCGCCAGGCAGCGGGGACAGAGCCGCCCCTGTGTCAGCTGGTGGTCGGGATCTCCCTCCACCTTTACCAGCTCGCCGTCCTTCACGAACAGGCGAATGCCGCAGCCCACCGCATGGCAGCCCGGCGGCGACCAGGCGCAGGTGCGGATGACCTCCGTACCGTCCTCGAGGACGGTTTTCTTGGGCGCGGGATTGTCCTTGAAATGGAATGCCATTTCATGCTCCTCTCTTGTTGGGGGACGATCAGGCCATAGTACGGAGGGGCAAGTAAGTTTCCCAGAGCCTGCGACTCGGGGCGTGACAGTGAAACAGCACTCCGAAACAGCCTCTCGTCCCTTCAGAACTTACTTTTTTACCCGTATTCTGCGCAGCGGAAGGGCAAGCCCTCTTCGCGCCTTCGGGCGTTGGGGGCGCGCCCTTGGCAGGACGGGCTCATCGAGAGGAGCGAGGAATGGTAAAACGCATCGACATGGAAGTCGAGCAGGGTGGGACCAACGAGGTGCGCCCTGACTTCTTCCGCGAGCCTCCGGTCAAGTACACCGGGGGCGACCTGCCTTGGCAGTGGGAGGAGGACGGCCTGGTAGCCACGCGCACGGGGGCGTGGGCGGCACCCGGTTGCCATGATGGCTGCGGCGTCATCGTCTATACCGACAAGGAGACCGGCGCGTTCGTCAAGGTGGAAGGCGACGAGGAGAGCCCCTATTACCAAGGCCGCCTCTGCGCTCGCTGCATCGCGCTCAAGGAGGCCGTGTACCACCCGGATCGCGTGCTCTACCCCATGCGACGCGACCCGCGGGACCGCGGAAAGGCCGACAAGTGGGAGCGCATCACCTGGGACGAGGCCTACGCCCTCATCAAGGAGAAGTTCGATGCCATCAAGGCCGAGTCTGGCGCAAAGGCCGTCGTGTTCCATTTGGGCACCGGCCGCGGAACCGCGCCCTACATGACGCGCCTGCAGTACGCGTTCGGCTCCGTTCAGTACGCCTACATGCTGTCGGGCAACAGCTGCTACGTGCCGCGCGTGGGCGCTTCCAACGTGCTCATGGGGACCTATACGGTTCCCGACTGCTCGCAGAACCACTACGACCGTTACGACCACGAAGGCTGGGTGCCGCCCAAGAACATATTCATCTGGGGCAACAACCCGCTCGTGTCAAACGCCGACGGCAACCTGGGCCATTGGATCGTGGACTGCATGAAGCGCGGCAGCAAGCTCGTGGTCATCGATCCCAAGCTCACGTGGCTCGCCGCACGCGCCGACCTCTGGCTGCAGATCCGATGCGGCACCGATGCCGCGCTCGCGCTCGCCATGGGGAAGTTCATCGTGGAGGAGGACCTCTACGACCACGAGTTCGTGGAGCGGTGGTGCTACGGCTTCGAGGAGTACTACGAGGCGACGCGCGGATGGACGCTCGAGCGCGCGGCGGAGGTCACGTGGCTGCCCGAGGATAAGATCGCCCAAGCCGCGCGCATGATGGCCGAGAAGCCCACGGCCGTGCAGTGGGGCCTTGCGCTCGACATGACCATGGAGTGCCTTGCCGGGTCGGCCGCCGTCATCGACCTGTGGTCCATCACCGGGCAGATCGACATCCCCGGCGGCATGGTGACGGTGCACCAGCCCTTCAATATCCAAACGTGGAACCCTCCCGATCCGGCCGAGTGCCTGACACCCGAAGAGCAGCGGCAGCGTATCGGAGGCGAGGATTTCCCCGCGCTGAAGTATTCCGGCGTGGTGCTCACGCAAGCTGACATGACGGTCGACCAGATGCTCACGAGCCGTCCCTACAAGATCCGCGCCAACTGGATACAATCCACGAATCCGCTCTCCTGCACGGCGCAGGAGCCGAACACGCGCATGGAGCAGGCTTACAAGAACGCAGAGTTCAATGTCATGGTCGATCCGTTCATGACCCCGACTGCCCAGGCGTGCTGCGACGTGTTCCTGCCCGTATGCATGTATCCCGAGCGCAACGGCATACGCTCGATCTACTACCACGTGCAGACCACGAACAAGGCCTGCGAGGCGCTTGGTGAGAGCAAGTCCGACATGGAGATTTGCTGGGAGCTCGGACGCCAATGGAATGCCGAGATGTGGCCGGGCGAGACGCTCGAGGAGTTCTTCACCTTCACCATGAAGGAAACGGGCATGACATTCGAGGAGGCGCGTGCCGAGAACTGGATCTATCCCGAGTACCATTACGAGAAGTTCCGCACGGGCGAGCAGCGCCCCGATGGAAAGCCCGGGTTCAACACGCCCACCGGCCGCATTGAGCTGTACTCGACGCTCTTCGGGCAATGGGGGCAGCGTCCGGTCCCGCACTACGCCGAGCCACCCTACAGTCCCAACCAGGTGCCCGAGCGTTTCGACAAGGACGACTACCTTTCCCGTTATCCGCTCATCATGACCACGGGCGCGCGCCAATGGGCCTCGTTCCATTCGGAGCACCGCCAGATCCCGCATCTGCGCGCACTGCATCCGAACCCTGAGTTCGAGATAGCGCCCGAGACTGCCGAGGAGTACGGCATCGGGCAGGGCGACTGGTGCTGGATCGAGAACCATCTAGGGCGCGTGCAGCTCAAGGCCAACGTCTCGCCCGTGCTCGACCCGTCTACCATCTCGCTCGACCACGCATGGTGGTTCCCCGAGAAGAACCCCGAGGACGAGGGCGGCGGTTGCTACGGCACGTACCTCTCCAACCCGAACGTCATCGTGGAGGCGGGTTGCGGGGAGAGCGGGTTTGGAAACAACTGCAAGTCGCATATGTGCCGCGTGCGCAAATGCGCGCCGGACGAGGCTATTGGCGATACCGACATGGACGAGATCGCGAAGCGTTTCGCGATGAACGAGGAGCTGGTGTAAATGGCTGACGACAAGGCATACGGCCTGCTGATCAACTACGAGTTCTGCACGGGCTGCCATTCGTGCGAGGTTTCGTGCCAGATGGAGCACGGCTTGCCGGTCGACCGCTGGGGAATCAAGATACAGAAGATCGGACCTTGGCAGATCGACGGTGATGCGTACCAGTACGATTTCGTCCCGGTGCCCACCGACCAGTGCAACCTGTGCGCCGAGCGCACCGCCAAGGGCAAGAAGCCGTTGTGCGTGAAGCACTGTCAGAGCCTTGCCATGCGCTATGGCCCCGTCGACGAGCTCGTGCGCAACTTCGATGGTTCGACCAAGTTCGCCGTCTTCGTGCCGAAGGCGGGCACGGTCTGCTAGCGTCTTTCGAAGGGCGCAAGGAAGGAAAGCCGAGGGACCGGAAGCAGCGAGACGTGCGAAGGCCGGTCCCTCCTCGCGATAAGGAGCGCATGATGACGAGCTATGGCAAGACCGCTCGGGTCCGCTACCGCGGCACGCTGGCGGACGGGACGGTGTTCGACAGCACCGAGGGCAAGGAACCACTGGAGTTCGTCGTGGGCTCGGGTGAGGTCATCCATGGGTTCGACGAGGCTGTGGCGTCCATGGAGGTGGGCGAGTCCCGGCACGTCGTCATGCCCGCATGCGATGCCTTCGGGGAGCGCATCGAGGAGAAAGTGGAGCTGGCGCCTATGTACGCCATTCCCAACGCGAAGGACATCGAGGTGGGCAGGCTCTTCTATTTCGTCACCGAAGAGGGGCTGCGCTTTCCGGCCAAAGTGCTCGAGGTGCGCGAGGGCATGGCGCGCGTCGACTTCAACCATCCGCTGGCCGGCAAGGAGCTGGCGTTCGACATCGAGCTTGTGGGCGAGCGGGAATGAGGTGCGGTGCGCTCAGCTCCTCGGTTGCGCGAGGGGCTCGATGTTGGACAGGCCATACAGGTCGATGAGCTTGAACGATATAAGCAGCAAGAGTCGTGTGTCGGGATCATCCAAGTCGAGTCCCAGCAGCCTGCGGGCTTTCTCCAAGCGGTAGACGAAGCTGTTGCGCTGCAGGGAGAGGCGCTTGCCTGCCTCGCTTGAATTGCAGTTCGACAGCAGGTACGTTTTGAGCGCGACGAACAGGTCATGGTCTTGCTGGGCGAGCTCGAGCAGCTCCTTCGGGCAGAAGCGCTCGGGCGCCATCTCCTTCATGATGAAGTTCATGCCTATTTCCAGTGCATGGGCAGGGAAGGGCACGAGTTCTTCGCTGCCGCCCACGTAGCCCATGCGCAGGGCGGCGAATGCCTGGCGGTAGCTGTCGCGCAGGCTGCGCAGACCAAGGTAAGGAGCGCTCGAGCCGATGATAAGGTGATGGTCCTCGGCGAAGCGTCCGAGGTCGTTGGCGAGCCGATCGTCCTCCATCCCCATGCGCGAACGGTTCAGCGCAGCGACTATGCGGTTCTCCACGACGAAGGCGACGCAGTCGAACGTGGCTTGCAGCCGGCTGCACACCGCGGCGTAGGGTCGCATGAAGCAGCAGTCCTGAACCTGCAGGGAAGAGGCGAAATCGATGCAGAGGCACTGGTACTCGTCGGCATCCTGGCTCCATCCCTGCGCTATCGCGCTCTGTACGAGGTCGGCGTCGGAGACTTGGCGGCCCAAGATGAGCGACTTCAGCGAGGAATGCGCGTTGATGAACGGCCGGCTTCCACCGGTTGCGCTGCTCGCCCGGTAGAGCCTCTCTATGGCGGACGCCAGCGTGAGCGCCGGGGCGCAGTCCTTCTTGCCGACCGGTTGGAAGTTGGGATGGATGGACAACACGATGGCGTACTCGGGCGATAGCCCGATGGTCGACCGGAGCACCGTGCAGTCGAACGCCTGCATGGTGGAGAAGGTGGGAAGCGGGGAGGTGAAGTTCTCGCCGTCCTGCTCGTCGCGTACGCCGTCGAAGAGCATGCCCTTCGGAAGGTACGCTCCCTCCTTTATGAGGTCGGTCTGCTCGCGAGGGAAACGGACATTTCGGAACACGCGATGCGCGAGCACACGGCTGAACGGGTCGGTGATGCAAATGTCGTTCTTGAATACCTTCAGGCTCGCGTTCACGAGCCCAGGCAGCTCGCCACCCTGCTCCACGATCATGCCGAGCTCGCGCTCCCAGGCATTGAACCTCTGGAACGCCTCTTGGACGGCGTTGAACGCCCTGCTCTCGTTTTGCCTGTCGTCGACCCAGAGGACATCGCAGTTTTTCGCCTCGAGGCAGAACGCCGGCGGTTCGCCCAGGCATATGAACGCAAGGGTGAGATGGGGGTTGCGACTCAGCTGGCGCCTGATCTTCTCCTTCGACGCGTCGATATCGTCCGACGAGGCCACGTACGCGATGTGCTCGAAGAGTCGGTGCTCGCTCTCGTTGAAGAGGGCCGGGTACTCGAGTGCTGGCTCGCAGGCGTCCGACGCGATGCTCGAACCTGCGACCGCAGCTCCCAGCTCGTGCTCGATGGTGTGAAGGCTTAGCTTCATGGACGGCCTTTCGCGGGAAAACGTGTTTGCCATATTATACCAAGGAGTCCAAGCCTGCCGACAGCGATGCTACCCGGAGCGTGCCGCCGAGCGAAGGAGTGTCCCGGCGCGCGAGCCCCCCCAACGCAAGCGGGCCGCAGGTTGAA
>OLSM01002650.1_pt1 | contig 11187 bp, 5 predicted proteins | sample 1672721 | NCBI WGS metagenome assembly OLSM01 (sample SAMEA3136717, study PRJEB25190) | human gut metagenome | reverse complement strand
TGAAACCTTATTTAATCAAACCGGCATACTTCGCGTTCATAAGAATGGAAGCGGCTTCAGCTCTTGTAATCTGGTTGTTGGGACGGAAGGTACCGTCTTCCTCGTAGCCCTTCATCAGGCCGGAAGCCTTGGCAGCGTACACGTGGTCGGAAGCCCAGGCAGCGATGCTGCTGTTGTCCGGGAACAGATCGGTGGACACGCCATACTTTACAGACAGCTCAAAGGCCTTGTTCAGAATGGCGGCGGCCTCCTGACGGGTGATGGCCTTGTTGGGCTGGAAGGTGCCGTCGTCGTAACCGTTGATGATGTCGTTCTGAGCGCAGAAGTTGATAGCAGCCTTCGCCCAGTGATCGTCAGCCACGTCCGGGTAAGCGGAGCCAGCGTCGGGATCGGAATCATACCCCATCGCCTTGGCGATCATGGAAGCGAACTCGGCGCGGGTGACAGACTGCATGGGCTTGAAGGTGCCGTCCGGATAACCGGAGACATAGCCGTTCTCAGCAGCGCCCATGACATTCTCATAGTACCAAGCGCCAGCGGTCACGTCGGAGAAGGACACGCCCTCTTCCACGGCGACGGTGTACATCCGGGTGACGTTGCCGCTCTCGGAAGTGACGTACAGCTTCACGGGATTGGTGTAGTTCACAGAGGTGACATCGCTGATAAGAGCCACACCAGAGTTCTCGGAGCCAACCTGGATGGTGGCGCCCACAGAGGTGGTGAAGGTGGCAATCATGCCGGTGACATCGGTGCCGTAGGGCACAGTCACGGTGATGTTGCGGTTGCCATCGATAGAGCCGGTGTAATTGCCCAGCTTGAAGCTCTCGATGTCAGCATCGCGGCAAGGCTCAGCCCAGGTCAGCTCAAACTTGTAGTTGCTAAAGCTGGTCTTGCTGCCGCTCAGGCGGTCTTCAGCCAGCACGGAGATGCCGGTCTCGAAACCAGTGCCATTGCTCGAATTGGAATCCGCAGAGGTGGTCAGGTTGTAGGTGGAACTACCTGCAACTCCTGCGTAAGCATAAACCTCCACAGTGTGGTCGGGATTGCGCACGAAGAAGAAGCTGTAGTTGTTATCCTTAGCAATCGGCTCAGGCTCGCCGTCACCGTTGGTGTCGCCATCGCTGGTGAAGGTGCCGCTGTACATATACTTAGTGCTGTCTTTGGTCCAGTTTGTCATGAACAGAGCAGCATACTGGCTGGTCTCGAAGGTGGCGAACATGGCCTTGGCCTTGCCATTGGCAACGGTGTCAGCGGTCAGACTGTAGGGCAGCTCGCCCTTGATGGTGTCGCCCTCGATGGTGAGGGGGGTGTTGCCAAAGCTCATGCTCTGCAGGTCATGGCCAGTCTGGGCTTTTGCAACCTCAACGACAATGTCGTACTTGGTGCCGTACTGTTTCACCAAAGCCACATCAATCGTATTGCTGGCATTCAACTCAACCTGACGGGCATATTTTTCAGGCAGGACAATGATTTCGTCGTAAGGGCCACTCGCACTGCCCCACAGGTTGGCAATCGTAGAGCCAGTCAGCTTTTGATCAGAGATGTCGTTGGTAGTAGCCTCCAAGCGCTTCAGAGTATAGGTGCCAGTACCCGTATCCCAATTAAGGTTGCTGCTTCCAGCACCCACATAGGCCACGCCGCCATTGTCGGTGGCAAAGCCGGTGACAACATTGTGGTAGGAAATGACAGGATCAGCAGCGGCATAAGCAGGATTGTTGCTCAGGCTGACAGGCACCTCCAGGGTGATGTTGCCCACGTTGTTGGTGAGGTTAGACTGCTGGTCCACCTCGGCGTTGAAGGTGTTCTTCTGGCTGCCGGTGCGCTGGATGGCGCGGTAGACAACCTTGTCGTTATTGTTCTTAGCGTTCTGGGCGGTGAACTCCAAGCTGTTCAGCGTGTTGCCGGTCTTGGCGGTGTCCAGAACCACGTTGATGGTGTATTTGTGAGAGACAGTTTCATCGTTCTTGTTGATGGCGATCAGCGTGGTGGTAGCGCCCACAGCGCCCTCTTTCACCTTGGTCAAGCCGATGTTGCTGCCCTTGTGCCAGCCGTTGACAACCTCATAACCGGCAGAGGTCTCAACCTTGGCGCCGGCGCTGGGAGTGGCGTACACAACCCAATCGGAAATATCAGTGGTCATGTAGGGCACATTCACCTGGATAGTGTCCTTGTTGACGAGTTTGCCCTCGTAGGTGTTGGCACCGTTCTTCAGCCAGAAAGCGGTCAGGTCGGCGTCAGAGGTGTTCTGAGAGATGGAGGCGGAAATGGTGTACTGCTTGGTGGTTTGCTCGTCCTCGGCAGTCACGGTGATGATCTGCTCCTTGGAGAGGTCTACGTTAGAAGCGGGGGAGCCGCTACTCACAGACACCCAGGCCAACTTGCCCTCGGCAGTAGCAGCATCATAGTCCAGCTGCCCCAGGGTGGCGGCGTTATCCTTGGTGATTTTCCCCAAAGCAACGCCATTCACAACCACGCTGGAAACAGAAGGATCGGTGTACACAACCAGCTTGGACTTGCTGGGATCGGTAGTTCCAGTGTTGGGAGTATCCTGGTACTTGGGCAGCTCGGCAGTGATGGAGCCAGTCTCCTGGTTCACGGTGGCGATGGTGTCGTTGACACGGGCATACTCAATGGTGGTCACGGTGGACTTCTGGAGCTGCACGGTCAGGTCGTAAGTCTGCACAGCGCCATTCTTCTTGGGCAGGCGGGTGACAACCACCTCGCTGCCGGTTGCAATGGCCTCATTGGCGCCGCCCAGGCCGGTGAAGGTCACGCGGGAACCTTCGTCGCCGGACTTCACATTGGTGTCATTAGAGTTTCCATCATCGTCCACCACAGTGACAACCACGTTGGAATCCACGTCGCCCTGCGTGGTGTAACGCACATTCAGCTTGGGATTAGCAACCTTCTCGCCGGGATGCGCGGGATCTTCCACAGCCACGTCAGGCAGGTTGAAGATGATCGCATCGGGGATGTCGTCCTTCTGGTTGGTGTCAACAATGGAGCCGGAGTACCACTTGCCGTCCAGGCCCTGGATCTCCATGGTGGCGAGGGCGTCCTCATAGGTGGCAACCACAGTGAACTTGCTCACGTTGCCGCCAGTCTGAGAGGTGACCTCGATGTAACTCTTATCATCGGCATCAATCTCAGTCGTGGTGGCACCATCGTTGGGAACAGGGGTACCGTTCACGTTGGTGATCTTGGCGTTGTCCACAGCAGTGACAGTCATCCTAGCATCCAGAGAAGCCTGGTTATCATCACGGGCCAGCTTCACGTTGATGGTCTTGGTGACATTGTCGATGGTGGCGCTCACCACACCCTTGCCGGCCACATAGGTCTCGGACAGGTTGGTGGTGGTGCTGCCCTGCACTTTTTTCAAAGTCAGGGTGTAGGAGCCCAGCTCCACGTCATCCCCGGTACCGTCGGTAGTACCCAGGTCGTACAGCGCCAGCTTGATGGTGTTGCCGTTTACCAGGTAGTTATCCAGATCCAAGGTTTCGGCGGGAGTGGCACTAACCTGCTTTGCGCGGGTGTAGGTGACGCCGTCCTTCTGATAAATACGGAGTTCGGCATCCAGCTTGCGCAGATCCTCGTTGGTGGTGATGGAGAAGCCATTTTTAAGGCTTTGATCCGTCACGTCCACCGTCATGCTCTCCGCCAATTCAACCCGGTTGCCATCCACATAGATGGCCCCCAGATTCACAGGCGAAGCCGCAGCGCTGAGCGGAATCATTGCGACGACCAGCATGAGCGCCAGAAGCATCGCAAGTGATTTCTTCAGAAACTTGCTTTTCTTCATAATTTCAACCCTCTTAAATTTTAGATTCTCACAGGGCTTTTTCCCCGTGAGTTGAAGTTATCTATATACTTCCACCGGCGGGGCGAAAATGGTGGAAAACCGGGCGCTGCAGGGGTTTTGGGGCCAGTAACGGAGCGAAAATCTTCAACTTTTCTTCAACTCGCCTCTGTTTTTTCCACAGGGGCGGCCCTTTCGGTGGAAAATTTCCCGGGCAAAGGAAAAAGGCCCGCCGCGGGGCCTTCTCCTAGGGCGCTTTCCCAGGGAATGAGAATTTCTTTAGGGCTTTTCCTCCGGCTCCTTCGGGGCCTCGCCGGCGTCCTCCTGGGCGCTTTCCCGGGTGGTGAGGAGCACATCCGCCATGCAGTCGCTGATGCGGCTCTCCGCCTGCTGCATCACGTGGCTGTAGATGCTGGTGGTGGTGGACACGCTGCTGTGGCCCAGCCGGTGGCTGATGCTCACGCTGTCCACCCCGTGGAAAAACAGCATGCTGGTCATGGTGTGACGGAAGGCGTGGGGGTTCAGGTGGGGGAGGCCGTGGCGCTTTTGGAACCGCACCAGCCAGTTCCCCAGCTGGCTGGGGTTCATCCGGCCGCCCCGCTCTCCGGGGAACACGTAGGGGGACTCCTCCCACTTTTCCCCCAGCTCCTGGCGCTGGGCCTCCTGCCACTGGCGGTACTCCTCCAGCAGGGCCATGGTCTCCTCCGGCAGCTTGATGGTCCGCACCGAGTCCCGCGTTTTGGGGGTGCCCTCGTACACGCCCCTGTCCCCGGCGTAGAGCAAGGTGCAGTCAATGTGGATTTGCCCGCTCTCCCAGTTGACGTGGTCCCACTTGAGGCCCAGCAGCTCCCCCCGGCGGCAGCCGGACACCAGCAGCAGGTGCACCGCCGCGCGCCACTTGATGGGCTCGGCCTCCAGGGCCTTGAGGATTTTCGCCACCTCCTCCATCTGGAAATAGTTGGGGTCGCTGGCCTCCCGCTTGGGCGGGCTGGCCCGGTGGGCGGGGTTCAGGGGGATGCGCATCTCCTTTTCCGCCTGGCCCAGCACAATGGAGATGACCAGGTGGCAGTTCATAATGGTGCGGCTGCTCAAACACCTTTCCTCCCGGTGGGTGGCGAACAGCAGGGAGTAGGGCAGCTCCAGGGCCTGGGCGATGCGCCGGGCCGTGGCGGGCTTGACCAGCTCCCCCTTGCGCAGGCGCTCCAAGCTGACGCGGCCGCCCTCCTTTGCATTTACATAATTCTTGATGCCCCTGGCCTCCGCCACCTGCCACAGAACCTGGCGGGCCTCTGCCATTTCGTTGTCCTCCCGGGCCTCGGGAAGGGACAGCTGTTGGTAGACATAATTCAAATGCTGGGGCCGGATTTCCCCCAGCTTTAGGTGGCCCAGGAAAGGCAGCACCCGCTTTAGGCTTTGGCGGTAATGGATGAGCGTCAGGTGCTTTAGGCCCGTGCGCTCTTTCAGCTCCAGCACATACGCGGCGTACTGGGCAAAGGTCTGGCGGCCGTCTGCCAAATACCCTTCCCGGCACTGCTTCTCAAACACCGCGGCCTGCTTTTCCGCTTCCTTGCGGGCGCGCTTTTCGCTCCAGCCCTCTGGCACCCGCCAGGTCATGGTGTAGGGGGTCAGCTGCTTGCCGGTGCGGGGGTCGCGCCCCTTGTACACCCGGATGCTGTAAGAGACCACTTGACCCTCTTTGTTCCTACGGGACTGCAAATATGCCATTTTTAACTCCTTCCCGCGGCCCTTTCCGCGCCGCTTTTCCCAATTTCTTCTAGGATAAAGGGCGGGCTTTCCCCTGTCAAACACAGCTTTTGGGGGATTCAACTTTTTTTCAACAGGGGAGAGAGGAGCAAAAAAGCCGCTGGAGCCATCCCTGTCCCGCCAGAAGGGGGAGCACCCTTCTGGAAGCGGAAAAAGGCGCAAAAAAACAGGCCCCCAAAGGGACCTGCTTTTCTGTGGGATTCTCTGGCTTACTGGTACAAATAGGCCGTTTGCAGCGCTTCCGCGGGGAAGGTGACGCCGGTCAGGGCGTTTAGCGTGGTCTGGTTTACCGAAAGGTCCGTGCTCTCCAAGGTGGACACCGGCACCTGGGCCAGCTCCTGCCCCTGGATGAGCTGCACCGCCATGTCGGCGGCGGCCACGCCCACCTCCCGGCCCGTGGAGCCCATAGAGGCCAGCGCCCCCGCCTGGACCATGGAAGCGTCCCCGGTGTACCAGGGCACACCGGCCGCCTTGGCGGCCTCTGCCACCTGGGCCGCCGCCGGGGCAATGGTGCTGTCTGCGGGGGTGTAGAGGGCGTCCACCTGGGCGCACAGCTCTGTGGCGGCCTGCTGGGCCTCCTCCTCGCTGGCCACGGTGGATTCCACCACCGTCAGCCCCAGCTCGGAGCAGTAGCTTTTCACCCGCTCAGCCTCCGCCAAAGCGCCGGGCTCCCCGGCGTCATAGAGCAGCCCCAAGGTCTGCAAGGCGCTGCCGCTTTGGACAGCCAGGTCCACCAGGCTGTTCACCGGGGTGGGGGAGGCCACGCCTGTGACCTTCTGGCCGTCCTCCAGGCCCAAGGCGGACACCTCGCCCACGCCGGTAAAGAGCACCGTCACGCCGGTGCCCTCTGCCGCGGTGATGGCTGCCTGGGCCGCCGGCGTGGCGATGGCCACAATCATGTCCACCTCCTGCTGGACGAACCCGCTGCAAATCTCCGCGGCCTGGGCCGGGTCACCCCCCGCGTTTTGATAGTCGATTTTCACCTGGCTTTCATCGCAGCCCCACTCCTCCAGGCGGCCCATAAAGGCCTCCCGCAGGGAGTTCAGCGCGGTGTGCTCCTTGTACTGCACCAGGCCGATTTCATACGTCTCCTCCACCTGGGACACCTCGGGCGAGGCGCTGGGGGAGGGGGCTGGGGCGGGCTCCTGGGTGGAGCACCCCGCCAGAGAGGCGCACCCTAAGGCTAGGCACAGCAAGGCGCTGCAAAGTCGTTTCATCCGTGTTTCCCCCTTTCTGGGATAGTTTCCGTCCTTTTCCGAAAAAGCAAAATTCCCGCAGCCCCTTCCGAGAGGCCGCGGGAATCCTTTTCTTTGCCATGGGTCCCCGGGGGACCCGCTTTTCCTATTCCTCTGCTTTTCTCATTAAAACACACAGAGGCGCCTTTGTCAAGGGCTTTGGGCTTTACTCCACGGACTGGTCTTGGTACACCAGGGGCAGCTTCTCCAGCAGGGTGTCCACATCGCTGCGGCGCACAATGCCGTTGTACCCGCCGTTGAGCAAAGCGGCGTAGCGCTGGTCTTGGCCCTCGGCCACGCAATAGGTGATAACGTCCGGGTCGCTGCCGTCGAAGTACTCAAAGGTGATTTCCAGCACCAGGTTCTCCGCGTCGTAGGTGGCCGCGTCGGTGGAGAGCACCGCCTGGGACAGCACCATCTGGTAGAAGGGCTGGTAGTTCTCATAGTCCACCGACTGGCCGTCGCCGTTGGTCACCACCAGGTCGTACACCGTCTTGTCCTCGGTGGAATCCTCCTCGTTGACAACCTGCTCCACGTCAAAGCGGTACTCGGTGCCGTCGGCCACCCGCATGGTCAGGGCGCTGACGTTGTTGATGTTGGGCAGCCACACGTAGCTCATGCGCAAATCCATCAGCCCGGCCTCTGCCCAGGCGTTCACCGAATCCCCGGTGACTTCGTACACCAGGTCGATGTCGTCGGCAATCAGGTAGCGGTTGCCGCTGGAATTGGCTTCGCTCACCGCCAGGGTGTGCTCCTCGCCGTTCATGTCAAAGGTGATTTGGGCGTAGGGCTCGGCCAGGCCGTACTGCTCCAGGGTCTCCTGGGTGCGGCCGGCGGCCACCACGGCCTTGGCGGAGAGGCTCTTTAAGGCAGTGGCAATCTCCGTTAACGTGTTTGTGCCGGATTCCGCCATAACAGGCTGGGTAATCAGGTAGCTGCTCACCTTGCTGGAATCGTAATCGATGACAATGGGCTCTGCGGCATTGGCGCCGGAAAGCTCCATATGGTAGAGGACGTCCTCCAATGTGCTGGTAGAGCTGGAGCCCTCGCTGTCCACTGTCTCCTCCACCCGGTCCGCCACAGTGTAGACGTCCGTCTCGAAGAAGTAGAAGGGCGTCTCCAGCAGGCCGCTGGAATAGGAGGCGGTGATGTACACCACGCCGTCCTTCAACAGGTAGCGGCCGGAGGTCTCGCCGGCTTCATTGCCCATCACAAAGGAATCGCTGGTGCCGTCGGTATACTGGATATCCACCTTGGCAGCGCCCACGCCGGAGAGGCCGAACTGGGCCAGGTCTTCCTGCTCGCCCAGGTTCTTGCTGGCCTCAATGGAGACGGCCATGTTCACGGCGGCGGTCACCTGGGAGATATCCACGTCATAGCTCTGGTAGCCGTCGATGGTAAAGTCCACCGAGGTGCTGCTGGAAGAGCTCTCCTCCGAGGAGCTGCTCTCCTCGGAAGAAGTGGCGGTGCCGTCGTCCACAGGCACCATCACATAGCTGGCGTTGGGGTTCTCCACGGTAACGGTGGCCACCTCGCTGGTTTCCCGGTCGGTGACCATTTCGGAAGCCACCGAGGAGCTGCTGGAGGCGTCCTCGTCCGCTGCGGGCTGGGTCAGCAGCAGCGCAGCCGCGCCGCCGCCCAGCACCACCAGCACCGCCAGCATGATGATGAGATAGCGAATGTTCTTCTTCATAGGCTTACAGGTGCCTCCTCTTCAGGAAAATCACCAAGCCGCAGGCCAAAATGGCCACCGGGATGACAGCGCTGAAGATGATGCCCCACATATCCATGGTGCTGCGGGTGGCTGTAACATCCATCTCGTTTGTCTGCACCCGTTCGGTCAAAACAGTGACATTGCTGCCGTCGTTGCCGGTGAGGTACAGGGTAAGGTCTGTCACAAAGGAGCCGTCGCTGAAGGCGTTGCTCATAAAGGTATCCAGGAACACGTAAGAGGAGCCGAACATCACCAGGCTGCGGGTGACAGAGGAGCCGTCTACCTGCACATACTTGCTGGAGACAGAGGCCACGGTCTGGCTGCTGGTGTCGGGGTCGGCGGCCTGCTCCTCGGTGGTGTCTTCCGTCACCACATAGGCGCTGTCACTGGTGGTCCACAAGTCGTAGGTGGAGATGCCGTTGTTGGCGTCAAACAGCTTGGTGATGGGCGCGCTGTAATAGGACACCAGCCGGTCGTAGGTGTTTCCGGAGAGGTAGTCTTCCGAGGGGTCCACCAGCACGCCGTAGGCGTCGGCCAGGGCCATGCGGTCGGTATTGGTCTCGGCCACAACGCCCTCTTCCACGCGGATGCCCCACTCCTCCAAGAAGGCCTCATAGTTGGGCATGCTGCCCTGGGTGGGGTTCGAGGTGGCCAGCAGCGTCAAAGCCTCGGGGTTGGTGGTGTTGTTCAGGTATTCCCGCAGCTTGTCCACTTCCGCCTCGGAGTAGTCGGTGGTGGGGGTGGGCAGCATCAGCACCTGGGTGCCCTCGGGGATGCTCTCGGTGAGCAGGTCAATCTCCTGCACCTCAAAGTTCTGGTCCTCCAACATGGAGATAAAGCTGGCCATGTTATCCGAGGTCAGCATCTCCCCGTGGCCGGTGGCGATGGTGAACACAGGCACGTCCTCCATGTTCACCAGCTCCAGAGCGCCGGCCAGGGCGCTGTCCACCATGGAGTAGGTGTTGTAGCCGCCAGTGGTCTGGTCCTGCTCAATGGTGAACAGGTCGGTGACGGTCAGCACACGGTGGCGGCGCTCGGTCTGCACCATCACCTTGCCGGTGCTCAGGTCTTCATCGGCGTACTCGCTGATAAAGGTGGGGTTGGTATCGGGGTCCACAAACTCCACCTTGATGTGGGAGTTTGCCTCTGCCAGGCGCCGGGCCAGGCTTGCCACCTGGCTGTATTCCAGGCCGTAGCTGGAGTAAATCTGGTTGTTCTCATAGACATCCTCGCTGCCGATGAGGTAGATGGTGGTGTCCTCGTCAATGCTCTGGGCAATCTCAATGGCCTGGTCGGACAGGGTGTTCAGTCCCTGGGCGGTCATGTCGATGTCCATGGAGGGGAAGCGCTCGGCCAGGGCGGAAACCACCACGTTGAGCACAATGACAATGGCCACAAACACCACAGTCATCAAAGTGGCCATGCCCCCCCGCTTAAATTTGTTGGAGCGAAAGGGGTTCTTCCCCTTTTTGGGGGCCGGCTTTTTGGCCCCGTTCTGCTTTACTTCTGTCTGTTTGGTTTCCATAGTTCGTTTTCCTCCTTAGCTCCAGCGGCGGCTCTCCACCTTGCGGGCGGTGAGAAAGACAAACACGGCGACAACGCTGATAAAGAAAATCACGCTGGAAATGCTGAACATACCCTGGGTAAAGGTGCTGTAGCGGTCGTTAAAAGAGAACCACTGGATGGCCGTGCTGAGTACCTCGTTGGAGACAACAGAGGCCAGGGAATCCATATACATCAGCAGCACGGAGATGATGAAGGTGCCAATGGCGGCGATGATCTGGCTCACCGTCAGGCTGGAGATGAACACGCCAATGGAAATCATGGCGGCGCCGTAGAGCAGCGCGCCGATGTAGTTGCCGATGATCTCGCCCCAGGAGGGGGTGGAGAAGGTGCTCATCACAATGGCGGGCAGGATGCCGCCCAAGGTGGTGGCCACAAAGTACACAAAGCAGCAGGCAAAGAACTTGCCCAGCACAATGGCCGTAACGCCCACCGGCGCGGTGAGCAAAGCCTGGTCGGTCTTGTTCTTCTGGTCGTCGCACATGCTGCGCATGGTGATGATGGGGATAATCATCATGCTGAAGCTGAACATGGTGCCGAACACAGAAGAGATGTAGCTGGAAGAGCTGGTGAGCATGGCCTGGTAGTACCAGAAGCCGTACAGGGCCATGAGCACAGAAACACACACGTAGCCAACAGGGGAGCTGAAATAGGAGCGCACCTCGCGCTTGAAAATGGCTTTCATTTACGCTTCCCCTCCTTTCTCAGAATCCTCATCCGTTTCCGGGGCCCCGTCCTCGCCGGCTTCCAGGTCCAAATCCTGGTCAGGGTCCAGCTGGGGGGCGCCGCCGTCCTCATCCTCCTGGCTGGGCAGCAAGGCGGCGTCGGTGCTGGTCAGCTGCAGGAACAGGTCCTCCAAGGTGAGGTCGGTGTTCTTCAGGGCCAGCATGGGCCAGCCCTTGCGGGCCATCAGGGCGAACACATCCCGGCGGATGTCGTTGTCCGGGGTGGATTCCACGCTGACTTCGAACACGCCCTTCTCCTTTTCGCCCAGGGAGTAGGCGTCTACCACGCCGGGCACGTTCTGCAGGGCGTGTACCATTTCCTTCTCCGGGCCCTCGGCGCGCAGGATGAGCCGGTGGTCGGGGGAGAGGTCGTGGGCCAAGGTGTCGGTG
>OLSM01002647.1_pt1 | contig 11204 bp, 11 predicted proteins | sample 1672721 | NCBI WGS metagenome assembly OLSM01 (sample SAMEA3136717, study PRJEB25190) | human gut metagenome | reverse complement strand
CATGGACATTCCAAAGTCATAGCCCTCATCCTCTTCAAAGCTCTCGATATTCTCCAGCCGCTGGCCGTGAGCCAGCTTCTTGAGGGCCTCCCGCTGGCGCTGCTTGCTCTCCGTCCACACAGGAATGGGCGGTGGGTCCGGCACATCCATGGCCTGCTCCAGGTAACCGGTTAAGGCTTCGGCGTTGTAGGTCACTCCGTAAAGCCAGCCATAGGAGGGTTCTTCCCCACCGGGTTCAAAATTTGTCAGCTGGCGGTAGAGGAACAGCCACTCCAGGTTGTCTTTCAAAAATGTTTCATCGTGTAAGCTGCTGTCCCGGCAACGGTACCCCTCCGGCGTGATGAACGTGATGTGCTTCCGGTTGGCCGACCACCTCACCTGATAGCCCTCCCGCTCTAGGTATTCGATGAAACTCTCTTTGCCTTCGGCTTCATACAGGGCCTGGTTGAGGACGAACACCAGCTCCAGCTTCCAGCTGTCCCCCCGAAGTCCCGCCTGGTATTCCCCAGGCACCATGCATTTCTTCCGACTATGCTTTCTCGATTTTGGAAGGACACTCAGGCCGTGGGCCAAACAGATTTGGTCGTTTACATCCCGGTGATGCTGCAAGTCTTGGGAATTTTGGTGGAGTTTCCTGCCGTCCACACAGCTCACAGAGTTGACAATCAGGTGGTTATGCAGGTGGCCCGTATCGATATGTGTCGCCACCAAAACTTCGAAGTCAGGGAATTCCTGCTCTGCAAGTTCCACCCCAATAGCGTTGGCCAGCTGTGGGGTTAGTCTATCACCCTCGGCAAAGGATTGGACGAAGTGGTAAAACTGGCGGCCCTCCATCTTGTGAAATCTCTTTTTCGTGGTGAGGAATTCGATATAGGAGGACTGGGGGACACAGTTATGACCCGCCACTAGTGAGATGCCTTTCCATAACGTTTTCTCATCTTTGGCGACATAGCCCATGGCTCCTCCCATCGCCCCACGGGTCTGCTTCACGTTACGAATCGCTACGAAAGTCGCCACGGTCATTCCACCTCCCAGTAAATTTCCTCCATGAGGCCGTAGAAATTCGTGTAAGCCTCAGTAAAATTTTCGGTGTCTACCAGGTCGATGCGGCCCATGTTGGCCAGCTTTGCCAGCTGGTTGAGGTTGCGGCCTTGGGCTTTCAGCTCGGATAAAATGGGGGCCAACTCATCCGTCTGTCGGACATTTTTACCCAGGGCGGACTTGACGATGTAGTCCGTGACGGTCATGTTGGCCTGCCGCGCTCTCCGTTCAATGGCGGCTTTTTCAGCTGAGGTTAGCCGTGCGGTGAGGATAGCGGTTTTCTTTTTCATGCGACTCTCCTTTCCTTTTTCTGTCCTTTTTTCTGCGTAGCGTCCTTGACCTTGCCCTTCAAAACTCCCCCTGCAGGGGGCCGGGGGGTGCCGGGCAGCGCCCGGCGAGTGCGGCCGTTCTCACCTGCCGGCTCGGTCAGCGCTAAACGGTCGCCACTGGCGACCAGCGCCGTATAGCCGGACGCTATGCTTGCCCTGCCTAAAGGCAGGTTTCTTCTGCTTTTTACACTACCGCTACCAGCCCCTATATGTCCAGCTTTTTATTCTTACATTTTTGTGACGATGCTCTTTGGTTACTAGGTCTTTATTTTTCAGCTTTCATCCTTTCAAAATTTTCCTCCGGTGGCTTTTTACCGCTGCTGCCCAAGCCTCCACAGAGGCCTTACACGCCTCCAACAGGGCCTGTTTAGGGTCGCACTGGTGTCGTTCCCCTACCCCGTCCCCTGACCGGCCAAAAATCGCCGCACAGGGCCAAGTTTGTTTTTCTCCCCAGAACGAGCTTACCCCTCCCCCTAAAGGGGGAGGGGCGGGATTTTGCTCATCTTTGGGGTTTCGGGTTCTCCTTGGCAGTTGCCTTTGGCAACCGCTGGCCACAACTGGCTCACACGGGCCCAACAGGGCGGGTTTGCTGCTTCAGTGGCGTCGTTCCCCTACCCGGCTCTCATAACCGCACACAGGGCCGCACAGGGGCGAGTTTGGCACTCATTTCCTTTTCCTGGTGCGCTTAGGGTTTGGCAGGGCTGATAGGTCCTTCTCCAGCTTGTAATTCACCGCCTCTTGGATGGGACGGATGGTGAACTGCAGCGTCCCATTCCGCACCTCGCCGGATTTCATGCGCACCTTGGTGGGTTCTACGTCGATGAGTTGCCTTTCTTCAAGCTGGCGGATGTATTTCGCCACCGTGTTGGCGCTCATGCCCGTGTGCTGGCATATCTTCCCGATGCTGGGCCAGCACTGGTGGGTTTCCCTGTCCTCGCAGAACATCAGGTAGGCGTAGATTGACAGCTCGCCGGGGCTTAGCCCCAGCGTAAAGATCTCGTTGGGCAGAAGAAAATAGTGGCCCAATGGGCTGCGGTTGGTGTAAGTGTTTCCGATTTCCGTGGCGTTCCCTCCCCGATGATTTTTTACGATTCTACTCCTACGCACGGGGCTATGTCCATAGCGTTTTCGGATTTTACAGCTCGTTCATAGGGATATTCTTGCAAGCGCACCGCAAACCCGGTTTGGCGAAGCCCTATTCTTTGTTTACTCCACCGCAAATTTTGAGGCGGCCTCTCCCCTGTTTTGGGGCAAGCAAAAGGCTGGAATTTCTTCCAGCCTTTGCATAAAGATTCAATCCTTCCCAACGGTTTTGTAAACTCTCTTGCGCAAGGCCTGTATCAGAAGCACTCCTGCAATCACCGCAGCAAGCAAGGCGGCAGCCAGCAGTCCCAGTCCTAGTGCCATTCGTTCCCCCGCAGGGATGTCCCCCCACGCCGGCTGGCCCAAGCCAACGCCCTCCAAGGCCCAACGGATTTGGGAAACATAGAACGGCAAGTCGAAGAAATGCTCTGTGGGCAGAAAAACGTCTGGGATTTGCAGGGACTGCCACGCCAAGATGTATGCGGCAAACAGCGCCAGGAACAGGGCGCCCAGAGGAACGGCTGCGGCCACTTTCGTTTTTAGGGAGGACCTTTGCCACCAGGGGGGAATGACCCTCACGGTAAGGCCATAGGCGATGGCTAGCAGACAAGGAATCAATACCAACCAGAAAACGGTTTTCAGCTGGCGGAGCATGGCTGCAACATCTCCGGTGGAGAGGACCAGCTCCCCAGCGCCAGGGCCCTGCAGGGAAACCGCCAGCTGCTCCGCTTCCCTACTAGTTGCCACCTGGGGGGAGAACAGCAGGAACGTGATTCGTTCGCCCTCCCTTACATAGCTGGCGATCCAAGGGGAATCCAACGCATCTTCTGCCACAGGCTGCCCCACGGCTTCGTTTGTGTCCGCATAGAAAATCCCTTCCGGCAAGCAGGACGCCGCCCCCTCCAGCTGGAGCATTCCCAAACTGGTAAAGACCGCCGCCAAAAGGCAGAACGCCCCGCACAGAAGCCACCGTTTCATGGGGCGGCCACCTCCTCCCCGTCTTTGAGAGACCTGTTGGAGGACACCACATACTCCCGGAAATCGAACAGGTCCCCAGAGGAAAAGTTCCGCTGATCCTGCGCTTCCACAGTGACGGGCACAAACCGGGCCACCATCTCCTGCCCGAACACGCCCTCCACATAGTCGATCATGTACACTCCTGTGTTGCCGTCCCGCATGGTGAGGCTGGAGAGGGGCAGCACGGTTCCCTCATAGAAAACACCTCGCACAATTTCGTCCTGGGGAACGGATACCGTCACCTTGGCCATCATCAGCTGCTCGATGTGATAGGCGGCAATGGCGCACAAGGTCAACACCAATAGCACGGCAAATGCCGTGTTCTTCACAACGCGTTTCACTGGGCATCCCCCTTTCTCCCTGCGCTTTGGAGCAGGTCCCCGCCAAAATAGAGGAAGCACAGCGCCAGGGGAAGCAGGGAGAGCACGCTGCACACAAACTGGAAGGGCAGATTCTCCATGTAGCGGCTTGCCAGGAACACGGACAAGGGATAGGACCCCACATCCCGCAAGTAAATCAAGGGCTGCTCCACCATGTTCCAGCTTTCGATCAATGTCAAAATGATGAGAGTGGACACCCCGCTCTTTCCGCAGGGTAAAAGCACCCTAGCCAACACTTGCAAGGTGCCCGCCCCATCCAGCCGAGCGGCGTGGAGGATGTCCGCCGGGACGGAACGGAAGATCTGGGTCAATAAGAACGTCCCCAGGGGGGCGAAGGCCAAGGGCAGCAGCAGGGCCCAGTAGGTGTTCAACGTCCCCAGCTGGTCCAGGAGAATGTAGTTGGGCAGAAGCGTCACCTGCAGGGGGATGAGCATGAACAGGCAAAGCAGGCTGTACAGCAGCCGCTTGCCGGGGAAGTCGTAAAAGGCGAAAGCGAACCCTCCCATGCAGCTGATAACCATTTGCCCCAGGATGGCTCCCACCGCCAGGAGCAGGCTCACCCAAAACTTCGCCAGGTAATCCGGCGTGGCAAAGAACACCTCATAGTAGCCCATCAGGGAAAAGCCCTGGGGCAAGGCCCCAAGGGCAGCGGTGCCGCCCTCTCCCAGTAGGGGGCCGAACACCCGCTGCACCTCCTGGGGGGAAAGGAAGGAGCAGGCCACCGTCAACACCACAGGCAAAACAAACAGCAGGGAGAGAGCGGCTAGGAACAAAACCGGGCCTTTCTTTGGAGGAATATCCCGCCGGCTTCCATTCTCTAGAGCGGGCTCTCCCCGGCCCAGGGGGCTCTTTAAAAGCAGGGTATACAGGCAAAACAGCAGCGCAAAAAACACCACCGCCGCTACAGAGAGCCGGGGGAAGTTCATGTTCTCAAAGTTGTTGTTCATAAAGTGCTGGAGCATATAGATGCTCTCGTGGGGGTGATCCCCGCCCAGCACAAAGGCCTCCCGGAAGTTTTTGAAAGCGTTCAAAGAGGAGAGGATGGTGACCACCAGCAGCTCCGGCCGCAGCATGGGCAGGGTGACCCTCGTGAGACGTGCCCACTTCCCCGCCCCATCCATGTTGGCGCTTTCATACAGCTCGCCGGGGATGGTGGTGAGGCCCGCCAGCAGGATGACCACCCCGATCCCCACATTCTTCCAGAGATACAGCCCCAGGAGGATGACGAAGGCAAAGGGGGAATCCATCCAAGGGGTGGGGCCGGTCATTTGGCTCAAGAGGCCGTTCTCCGCAAAAACCAGGTTGACCACAATCACGATGGCGGACACCGGCAGCACCATGGGAAACAACAGTGCCAAGGCCAAGGGCTTGCCCCATTTCCCAGCCTTTTGCAGCAGCAGGGCGAGAAACAGCGACAAGGGCAGGATAAGCGCCAAGCCACAGGCCAGGAACAGAAATGTGTTCTTCAGCGCTAAAAGAAACAGGCGGTTTTCGAAGAGCTGGGCATAGTTCTCCAGCCCCACAAACCGTCCCCAACCCAGGCCCGTGGTAAAGGAGCGGAGAAACGTATAGCCAAAGGGCAGCACCAGAAAAGCCAGCAGGCCTACCACAGCAGGCGATGCCAGCAGCAGTCCGGTGGCAGCCTCCCGCCGTCTCACTCCGCCACCTCTGCTTCCAGCTGGCTTAACAAATCCTGGGCCACGTTCTCTACCTCTCCTGTTTTAGGGGTATAGGTGGTGAAATCATAGAGACTCATGGCTGCCCGTGAGAAAGAACCGTCCAGCTGGGTGTAAGGCCGCACTTCCCCGATGCGCTCGTAGGCTTCGGTGAAGAATTCCTCCGGCAGCATGGGAGCGGGCTCCCCTTCCACGGGTTGCCGGAGTTCCTCCACCATGCCATGCAGCAAAGGGGTTTGAGGGACGGCTGCCCGAAGCTCGGCAGCGGTGATATCTGACCGCACAGGCCAGCCGTGGGTGGTTCCCCACTCGCTGGCATCGTAGGAAGCGCCGTCTGCTTCTAACGCTCCTCCGCTCTGCACTTCCCTGGAGAGGAACAGCTTCAAAAACTCATAGGCTTCCTCAACTGCAGCACAGTTGGCGGATACCGCCCCATAGTAGCTGACATTGGCCACGATAGAGCCGTCCTGAGCGGCAAAAGGTACCGCCACCAGGTCTTGGTATTGGGCATAGGCAATATCCAAATAAAAGAACAGATCATCGCTAAGAAAGAGGGTGCTCAAAGGTCGGTCAGCGGATAAGAAATTGGGCCAAACCCCACCATCAGCCTCAATGCTCTTCTGGTCCAAGGAGGAAAGCAGCTCCATATACTGGGAAAGGGTTGCGACAACTGTTTCCTCGTCCAGGGAAACCTCCCCAGTGCTATAATCGCAGAGAGAGGGAAAAACATTGATAAGGTTGGCAGCAAACACATTGGCCCCGCTGACATGCCAAGCACTTTTCTTCTGAGACAATACCGTGCTCAAAAATGTTTCGGAATTTTGGGACAATTCCGATATTTCCAGCCCTGCCGCTTGCAACTCGTCCTCCAACGTCAGGATAATGGGGTACTGGTACCGCAGAGGCAGAATATACCGCTTGTCGTCCATCACACCGGCGTCCATCACTTTCTCAAGCAGCACATCCTTTTGCAGCGTCTCGTCCTGGTTGTACAGGGTAGTCAAGTCTGCGAAAAGCCCTGTAGCCATCCCTTTCTCCACGTTCTCAACGAGCTGGGTTTCGTTGTAGGTAAAACCATCGTCACAGGGGAGGATAAAGATATCAGGCCCCTGGCCTGCCATCATCTCCGTTTGGAGTTGGTCGATACGGTTGCTCCGCTCCTCCTGGTCGGCTGTCAGGGTGACAAATTCAAAGGTGACATCAGGATTGACGTTATCCGTATAGTACTGGGCAATGGACTGAATGGAATTCTCCATGGTAGTGCCTTTCCCAACATTGGGCAAACCAACGGAGCTTTCCATGCACACAGTCAACAAGATCTTGCCGTCTTTCATCTTGGGCTCTTTCTGTTGGCAGGCGGCAAGGCACAGCAGGAAAATGGCCGCCAAAACCACAGAGAAAATCCTCCTTCGCTTTTTCATAGGTCTCCCTCCTTGCACCCTGCAGCCACCCCTGGGATCAGGGGATTTGTCCACAGGATTGTTTATGAAAATATTATACATTTTTTTGCATAGAAGTAAAGTGCATTTCAGAAAATTACGACTAAAATATATAGTGTGCGCTTTCCTGGGGTGACCACCCGCAAAAGCCTGTCGCACGGTTGACTTTCCTTCCCGAAAGGGCTTATAATGAAAGTGCAAATGAAGCTGCAATCCGAATCACCATGTTTTACAGCGACCACAACCCGCCCCACTTTCATGCGGAATACGCCGGCAGCAAGGCCTTAATCGACATCCAGGCCGGCTGCGTCATCCGGGGTGCGTTGCCGTTCCGCCAGCTGAAGCTCATCCTCGCCTGGTGCGAGCTGCATCGGGACGAGCTGATGCAAAACTGGGAGCTGGCCAAAGATGCCAAACCCCTCAACCACATTGCCCCTCTGGTGTGAGAAAGGAGCCTGCTATGGAGATGATCCCCAAAGTCCTACAAGCTGTCGCCGGGCAGGGCCACCTGGTTTACATTTACTTTCACGACGGCACTGTCCGCCTGTACGACGCCTCTCCCCTGCTGGAAAAAGGCGGCGTGTTCGCCCCCCTGCGGGACGACGCCATCTTTCGGGAACGATTGACAGTCCTCAACGACACAGTTGCCTGGGATCTGGACGGGAACCGCAATCCAGCCGCCTGCATCGACCTGGACCCCTGCGAGTTGTACGAGTCCTGCCCCGTGGTGGAGGATCCCCTCAAAGAGGCGATTTGACCGCCGCTTTGGCCTGCCAAAAAACTTCGCAGCACCAAACCAGCACCACCCTCTTTCGGGCTTGCGGCTGGGACCGGGAAACATCGCCCCTCTCCCGCTCCCCAGTGTGTTCTCCCACATCCACTCCAAAACCGCGTGCCGAGGGTTCAAGTCCTTCTGCCCCTGCCAAAAAAGTCAGGTATCGCTTCTGCGGTACCTGACTTTTTCGTTAGTGTGCGGTAGGATTTGGCAGCGAGGTGCGCCCGCAGGCCCGCCTGCGGTGCGTGTCGTGGGGGCCTGCAGCCCGGTGGGCTGCGTCCAGGCCCGACCGAGGCGGCAGCCGAGACAAGTCCGTCCCTTGATTTTCTCCTAGCTTTCAGGGTTTTCTCATCTGGTTTTACCCGTTCTCAACTGTTCCCATCCTCTCCAGCACCCGAAACGCACCCGGTTTCGCCCTTTTTGGCCTTTTCCGGGTGCGTTTTTCTCTTTTTCGTTGTTTTTCGGCTGCAAAATTTTTGTCCTGGTTTTTGTGCATTTTGTCGCATAGTGGTTACAAGTTAAAGCCATCGGTGATACCATGTAGACGAGAGGTGTCCTTTTTAACATAGTACAGCTCTGTGATTTGCGAGGTGGAGTGGCCCAGCAGGTCTGCCACCTGGCGGGGTGTCAGGGATTTTATGGTGCCATCCTCCTGCTTAATGCCGTTTACCAGGCTGGAGGCAAAGGTATGTCTGAGCGAGTGTAAGCCTTTCTTTTCTATGCCAGCTGCTGCCAGAATGCGGTAATAACGCTTGCGAAAATCACCGGGCGGGTGTAGTCGCCATGCTCGTCCGGCACCAAGGGCGTGTTCTCTCCGAAGTAGGATTCTTTCCGCAGGTCTTGGATCATTGCGGTGGCGGTGTCATTCAACGGAATAGTTCGCTTGCTGGTGGCAGATTTCAGCTTTCCCACTTTCACGTCCCGGCCTGGTTCAGCTTGCAGTCCATCCCTGCGCCAGACCTCTTTCACGCCACGCTCCAGGTGGAGGACTCGGTGCTCTAAGTCGATGTCGCTGTGCCAGTTTTTTTCTCCATCTCTCCGCCAGGCGGTTTTGCATAGATTTAACCGGAACACAGCAAAAACCGACCCAATCCACCTGTATACTGGGGCAGTATGGAACTTTGCGCACAGGAGGATTTTTGCCATGGGAAAGCGTATTCTGGCCATTTGCTGCACGCCTTACCAGCTTTTGGTGGCGGCCCAGGTGCTGGCCTGCTATTATCCCGGAGAGGAGGCTGACCTTATCCTCTCGGACCAGATGAGCGGCGCCCGGAAGCTTTGGGAGCAGGCCAAGGACATCTGGCCCTACGGGCAGGTGTACTATCTGGAGGAGCGGCGCCTAAACCGCCTGGCCCACAAGGAAAACGCCAAGAACATCCTGCTGGGGGCGGTGGCGCCGGAAAAGCTGCTGGAGCGTTTCCTCAACCTGGAGGGCAGCTACGACGTGTTCCTGTTTTCCAACATCTCACTGATGAACCAATACCTGATTTTGGCCTTGAAGCGCCGCAACTCCCGGCTGCAATGGCTGCTTTTTGAGGACGGCGCCACCACCTACTCCCAGCAGGTGGGCGGGCTGGTGCAGAGCACTTCGCCCAAGGTGCGGGTGCAGCTCCACCAGGTGCAGAAGCTCCAGGGGATGTACCTTTTCCATCCCGAAACCCTGGACTGGAAGCCCGGCTGCCCTGTGCACAAGCTGCCTCAAGCCTACGCCCCGGCCACGTTGGAGCTGCTGAACCGCCTCTTCCGCTACGACAAGCTGGGGGACCGGTACGACTTCCCGGTGGTGTTCTTTGAGGAATCCTACCCCTGCGACGGGGTGGACATTGGAGACGTGGCATTGCTGGACCGGGTGGCGAAGCTGGTGGGAAAGGAAAACGTGCTGGTGAAAACCCACCCCCGCAACCAGGTGAACCGCTTTGCCCTGGCGGGCTACCGCACCAACCAGGACACCTCCGTCCCCTGGGAGCTGGTGGCGCTGAACCACTCCTTCGCGGGCACGGTGTTTTTGACGGTGGGCTCCTCGGCGGCCACCAACCCCTGGTGCGTGCTGGGCATCCCCGCCAAGGCGGTGTTTTTGTGGGAGCTGGTGGAGGAGCCCTCCAAGCTGCGGTGGGACGTGCTGGAGCAGACAAAGCGCCTATGCCAGGCAAACCCGGAGCTTTTCTTCTGCCCCAAGACCTGGGAGGAATGCGAAAGGCTTCTTTCCCGGCTGGTGGTAGAACAGGCAGCGCCCGGCGCCGCCATGGCATATTGAGAAGGAGGGAACCCTGATGAAAGTCGCAGCTGTTGTGCCTATGAAGCTGAACAACCGCCGCCTGCCCCAGAAGAACACAAAGCCCTTTACCAACGGCAGGCCCCTGTGCTGGTACATCCTCTCCACCCTGCTGGAGGTGGAGGCCATTGAGAAGGTGTACGTCTATTGCAGCAACCCCAGCATCCAGGAGTACCTGCCCCAGGGGGTGGAGTACTTGCGCCGGGGGGAGGATTTGGACCAGGACTCCACCAAGATGAACGAAGTGCTGGCCCGCTTCGCCGGGGAAGTCCCCGCGGACGTGTACGTGATGACCCACACCACCGCGCCCTTTGTGCGGAAGGAATCCATAGAGAAAGGGCTGGAGGCGGTGCTCTCTGGGGCGTATGACTCCGCCTTTGCGGTGAAGGAGCTGCGGGACTTCCTATGGAAGGACGGCAAGCCCTTTAACTACGCCCTGGACGCCATCCCCCGCACCCAGGATTTGGAGCCCCTCTACCAGGAGACCAGCGGGTTTTACATCTACCGCCAGGAGGTCATCACCCAGCTGGGGCGGCGCATTGGGGAGAAGCCCAAGCTTGTCACCGTCAGCGAGGTGGAGAGCGTGGACATCGACGAGGCGGAGGACTTTCTCATCGCCGACGCCCTGTATAACTACGGGCTCCAGCTGGGAAAGGGGGCCTGCCTGTGAGCCGGGTGCGCGTGCTGGACTGCACACTGCGGGACGGGGGCTACTGCAACGACTGCCACTTTGGCCTGGCCAACAGCCGCTATCTGGTGGACTGCCTGGTCCAGGCGGGGGTGGACATCATCGAGTGCGGCTTTTTGACCCAGAAAAAGCCCTATGAGGAGGACTACACCCGGTTCAACACCCTGGAACAGGCGGCGCGGCTGCTGCCCGAGGATAGGGCGGGCAGGCTCTTTGTGGCGCTGCTGGACTACGGCACCTACGACGTGGAGGACCTGCCCCCCTGGGACGGCAGCTCCTTGGACGGCATCCGGGTGACATTCCACAAGGAGGACAGGAACCCGGCGCTGGAGGCGGCGCGGCGCATCCAGGAGAAGGGCTACAAGGTGTTTTTGCAGCCCATGGTGGCTTTGAGCTACACGGACCAGGAGTACCTGGAGCTCATTGAAAAGGCCAACCAGCTGCGGCCCTACGCCTTTTACCTGGTGGACAGCTTTGGCACCATGAAGCGCAAGGACATGCTGC
>OLSM01002640.1_pt1 | contig 11220 bp, 10 predicted proteins | sample 1672721 | NCBI WGS metagenome assembly OLSM01 (sample SAMEA3136717, study PRJEB25190) | human gut metagenome | reverse complement strand
TGGATGAATACCCCCATGCCCTCGCCGTCCAGAACCCCACCCCCGGCACCCAGGTGTGCGGCCTCGGCCTGACCCCGCGCCCCACCTACGATTCCACCCTCGGAAACGATCAGTTCCCGGGCGAATACCGCGTCTTTGCCTTCGATGAAGATCCCGGCAACCCCGCGTCTGAGGCCTCCTTCGAGGACTGGAAGGCGAAGGTCGCCCAGGGAACCTGGGACGGTGGCACCGAGGTCACGCACGGAAGCGACCTCCAGTTCGGCAACAAGGAACAGTACGTCACCTTCCCGGCGACCACGAAGCGCGTCATCGCCCTGGCGGGCCTGCGCTCCCTCGCGCCCGGCAAACTCCCTGGCGACGCCTGTGAGGATGGTCTCATCCTCGCAGGCGAGGTTTTCCCCCACTGTAACCGCCAAGTCGCCCAGTCCCGCGGCGGTCAGTTTGGCGCACAGTTCCCCTACGCCATGGGGGCCCCCGGTTAAAAAGAAGGCGGGCGCCCCCTGCATCACCGCCGCCACCGGATTGCAGTCCGTTCCATGGGCGGACACCAGACGCCAGTCCTGCCACGGCCTGCGCAGAATAGCCGCCAGAAGCTGTACGCTGGAGATTCCCGGCAGCACCCGCACCTTTACCCCCTGCTCCTCCAGCAGCGGAATCAGAAGCCGCGCGCCGGAATGGAACCCGGGATCCCCGCTGTACACCACGCAGCAATGTGAGGACCCATCCCGCCAAATTCGCTGGGCGATTTTGGCGGGCGAAAGTTCCGCCACCCGATTTTCCGTACAGGCGTCCGGCAACCGCCCCAGCAGACGGGCCGCCCCGCAAATCAGCGAAGCGCTCTCCAACGCGGCCCGGGCTTCCGCCGTCCAGACCTCGCTTCTCCCGCTTCCCAGCCCCAACAGCGTCACTTGCATCCGATCAACTCCTTACAGCGCGCCACTATCTCTTCATAGGTCTCCCCCTGCTCCGGCGTCCGGCGAAGAACCAGAAGCGCAATCCCGGCGGCGGCCGCCGCCGCCGCCTTCTCTCGAAACCCGCCTGTTATCCCACCGTCCTTGGTCACCAAATATCGGATGGCAAACTGTTTTATGAGGGCCTCGTTGAGCTGCTGGGAAAAGGGCCCCTGCATGGCCAAAATATTGCGGTGGGGAATGCCCGCCAGTTCGCAGAGGTCCAGGCTCCGGTGGTTGGGCAGCACCCGGACATAGAGCCGTTCCCGCGCCAGACAGTCAAAGGCCGCCAGGTCCTTGGTGCCGGTGGTCAGGAGGATCTTGCCCGGCCGCGCGGCAAGCCAGCCCGCCGCTTGGGCCGGGGTGTCAAAAGAGATCCCCTGGCAGCCGCCGCTGTCACGCAGCAGACGGTGGTAGGGGGTTTTCGTCTCCCGGCAGGCGTCCTGAATGGTTTTGGTTGCCTCCGTGGCATAGGGGTGGGTGGCGTCGATGCAAAGCAGGGCTCCCTGGAGCAGGGCCGCCATGGCAGCCGAATCCTTTCGCCCCGCCAAAACGCGAATTCCCGCCGTTTCCCCCTGCTCCTCCCGGCCATATTCGGTGGCCACGCAAACCGTCACCGCCGCGCCGGCTTCCGCCAACTCATAGGAGAGCAGACGGCCTTCGGTGGTGCCGCCAAAGATTACAACTCCTTTTTGCATGTATACCCCCGGGGCGTGACCATCCGGTCTCCCAGTTGCCGGGTGGCGGATGAACCGATAAACACAGTGGTGAACATGTCCAGGCTCTCCCCCCGCAGCTCCCGCAGGGTAAGGACCCGGCTCTCCTGTCCCTCCCGGCCAATGTTGCGCACCCAGCCGCACACGGTCTCCCCGCTTCGGTATTCCAGCAGGAGATCACAGGCTTTCTTTAGAAAATCCGCCCGTTTTTTTGAGGCGGGATTATAGAGGCAGAGGGAAAAATCCCCCGCCGCCGCACAACGGAGCCGGGTTTCAATCGCCGACCAGGGGGTCAGCAGGTCGGAGAGGGAAATGACGCAGAAATCATGGGCCAGGGGGGCGCCCAGGGCAGCCCCACCGCTCAGGGCCGCGGTGACCCCGGGTACAATCTCCACCTCCACTTGGGGGTAGTCCGCCGCCAGCTCCAAGAGGGGGCTGGCCATCCCGTATACCCCCGCGTCGCCGCTGCAAACCATGGCCACCGTATGGCCGGCGGACGCTTTATCCAGCGCCCAGCGGCAGCGGGAGATCTCCTGGGTCATGGGGGTGGTATGGGTTTCTTTGCCTGGAAACAGGGGCGACACCAATTTGACATAGAGGGTATACCCACAGATCGCCTCCGCCCGTTCTAAGGCGGCCCTTGCCTGGGCCGTCCAGTAGGCAGCGTCCCCCGGGCCGATTCCCACCACATATACTTTACTCATTGCGCCAACTCCAATCCGGATAATATGGTTGCAGCGCCACCGCCATGGTAACGCCGTTGTGAACCGTTTTCCGCTGATAGAGTCCGCCCCCGGCCCTCAGCACGGCGCTGCGCTCACAGACATTGTCCACGCCCACCACGCCCTGGACAAATTCCGACGGCGTGAACCGCCCCGCGGCCCGTTGCAGCGCTTGGGCGGAATAGCATTGCAAAGGCCAGCCGTGGTATTGGCAAAATTCTGCCAGACCCGGCTCGTCTTTTTTCAGGTCTATGCTGGCCGCGCCGCCAATGGCCTCCACGGGCAGCTTCTTTATCGCCAGTGTAACCCGGAGCGCCGCCTCCAAGGTTTCACGGGAAGTCCCCTTTTTACAGCCGATTCCCAGCACCGCAATGGGCGGGGCCAGCCAGAGGCCTTCCCTCCCATCGTCGGCGATATCCAGCAGAACATCATACTCCCCGGCGTCAACCTGCCGCACCCGGGGGGGCGGGGTTCCGGCAATGGGCCAGCGGGCCCGCACCCGCACCGCGCCGCCAGCAAGAATGGTCGCCGAGACTTCCTTACCCTTTTCCGGGCGCAGTAAGCGGCAGCCCTGGATTTTCGCCCACTCATCCACGGCAAACAGGCCGTTTGCGTCGGTGGCGGTGGTAATCGCCGCCTGTGCGCCGCAAATTCGCGCAATTTGACGGGCCAAGTCGTTTGCCCCGCCCCAGTGCCCCGAAACCAGAGGGATGACGAACCGGGCGCACTCATCCACCGCCACCACCGCCGGATCGGTGCGCTTGCTCTGCAAGTGGGGCGCCACCGCCCGCACGGCGATCCCCGCAGCCCCCACATAAATTAAGCCCTCCGTTGTGGTGAAATGGACCTCTGTCCATTCCTTAAGCCCCTGGGGAGCGCCACAGCGCATCACATCGCCGCCCAGGGCCGCCGCCAGTTGGCGGGCCAGCGCCTCCCCCTTGGCCGTAAAGGCCAAAAAGGCCGGCTTCATGGCTTCCCCTCCCGAAATTCGGTGGTAAAAGCCGGGTCGTAGAGCTTACTCCGCTCATAGGTGTCTCCCAAAAACTCCCCCACCAGAATTAAGGCCGTTTTATAGATGCCCTCCCGTTTTCCCAGGGTATGCAGTTCCCCCAGCGCCCCATGTAGTACCGTTTCCTCGGGCCAAGTGGCCTTGTACACAAGCGCGACCGGCGTGTCGGGGGTGTAAGCGCCGGCCAGCAGCTGTGCCTGCACTTGTTCCAGCATCCCGGCGGAGAGAAAAATCACCATGGAGGCCCCATGAGAGGCCAGTGACGCCAGATTTTCTCCCTCTGGGACCGGGGTCCGCCCGGCCAGCCGGGTAATGATGACGCTCTGGGAAATTCCCGGCAGGGTATACTCCGCGCCCACCGCCGCCGCGGCCCCGCAAAAGCTGGACACGCCCGGGGTATCGTCAAAGGCGATGCCACGATGTTTCAGGGCGTCCATCTGTTCCCGGATGGCCCCATATAGGCTGGGGTCTCCCGTGTGCAGTCGCACAACCGTGTTTTTCCTTTGTTCCGCCTGCTCCATCACGGCAAGCACCTGTTCCAAGGTCATCTCCGCACTGTTATAAAGGGAACAGCCCGGCTTCGTCAAAGAGAGCAGCGTCGGATTCACCAAACTGCCCGCATAGATTACCACATCAGCGGCGCGCAGCAGTTCTGCGCCGCGCAGGGTAATTAGGTCCGGTGCCCCCGGGCCCGCGCCGACAAAATGCACCATTGCCCCTACTCCTTTACAAGAATGGTAGTAAAATACCCGGCGATCTCCTCAGGAATTCGGCCGCGCAGATCCGTAATGACCCGCTCATTGGGCAGGCCGCAATTACAGACCATGGCGCTTTTCTCCAGCCTTCCCTGCTCCTCCAACTGGGCCAACACGGCGGGCAGCTGCTTTCCCGATTTCATCAGCACCTTGGTGCCCGGCCCATTCCAGATCCCGGTGAGATCCCCGCTGCCCGCGTAAATGGATAGGGGAGTCTCCTGCTCCGCCAGGAGCAGGCCCAGTCTTGCCGCCACGGCGCAAAAACTGGGAACGCCGGGAATCATCTCCGTCTGATACCCTCCATTCCGAATCCGTGCCATGAGATGTCCGAAGGTGGAGTAAATGGAAACGTCGCCCAGATTCAGCAGCGCCACGTCCCTGCCTTCCCCCAAATGATGAATCAGCAGATCCGCCGCCCGGGCATGGGCCTCTTCCCGAACCTGCTCTTCCCGGGCCATGGTGAAGGTCAGAGGTAAAATTGTCTTATCATCCACCGGCATCGCCCGGCGCAGAATGTCCAGGGCCAGCATCTCTCCCCCCAAAGTCCGGGGCGCGGCCACCACAGGACATTGCCCCACCACCCGCAGGGCCTTCCGGGTCAACAGCTCCGGGTCGCCCGGACCCACGCTCACCCCATATAATACGCCTTTTTTCATACCCAACTCCTCTTTATGCCGGCCACTGCCGACGTCTCACCCAAATATCCGTATCCATTGGAAAACAGCACCGCGCCTGTGGAAAACGCGCCGTCCGCCCGTTTGGTCATCTGTCGCTGCATGGCCTCCAACAGACTGTCCAGCACCGGCTTGCGCAGATGCTCCTTGTCCAGCAGCTCCAGGCAGGCATCCGCGGTAGCGGCCTGCAGCAGGCTGCGGCAGAGGGCCTTCGACGCCCCCTGCGCCCCGGCGTGGGCGCAGAATAATTCGGTTCGGCAGTCGCCCCACTTGGAGTGGGTATTAAACAGCCCCCCGGCCAGCTTCACCAACTTCCCCACATGTCCCACCAGGAGCACCGTGTGGAAGTGTTCCGTGGCGGCAATATCCATGGCCTCCCCAATAAAATTGGAGCATTTTACAAGGGGCGTCTCCTCTGGCAGCACCCCGCTGCGTTTTAGAAACGCCATACCGTAGTTGCCCGGGGTAAGAAGCAGCCGCTCCGCCCCCTGGGCCCGTCTCTGGCGAATCTCCACGGCAATGGTGTCCACAATGGCCTGCTCGCTCATGGGTTCCACCACGCCGGAGGTCCCCAGGATGGAGATGCCCCCCTCGATCCCCAGGGCAGGATTAAAGGTTTTCACGGCGGCCTCCCGGCCCTGGGGGACCGAGACGGTTACCTGAATCCCCCCGTCATACTCCCACTGGTCGCACACCTCCTGTACCGCTTGGGCGATCATCTGGCGGGGCACCCGGTTGATGGCTTTGGCTCCCACGGGTTGGTCCAGCCCGGGCTTTGTCACAACGCCCACGCCGACCCCGCCGGTAATGGCGACGCCTGGCGTCTCCTTTTTCCGGACCGCCGCCACGATGAGAAGTCCATCCGTCACATCCACATCGTCCCCGGCGTCCTTCTTCACGCCGCACCGGGCCTCCCCCCTGTCAAAGACAGCTTCCGCAATGGGAACTTCCACCCAAAGTCCCTTGGGGGTGCGCAGCCGGGCCGTCTTGGGACTTTGGCCGGTCAGCAGCAGTCGGGCCGCCGCCCCCGCCGCCAGCGCAGCGCAGGTACCAGTGGTGTAGCCGCACCGCAGCTGCTTTTTCCCGCTGCGGATGTAATGTTCAAAGGGCATCGCGTTTCCTCCCTATGGCGCAACCTGCTCCACGGGCAGTCCAAGGGCCGCCGCATGGGCCAGCAGCTCTTGATTGCCCCGGTTCATTGCGCCAAATTTTTGTAGACAGCAGATCACCCGCCCACATTGGGCCATGAGCCTCTTCCCTCGTTTTAAGGTCTCCGCGCCAATGGGCTCAAACGCCTCCTCCGCCACCACCGCATGCGCCAGGGACTTGCCAATCTCCCAGTCAATGTCGTTTTCATGGAGAATCCCGGTGGCGAAGGAAATTCCTTGCCGCTGCAACTGCCGGAATACGGGAATTCCCCTGCCCCCTCCGGCTATGACAAACACCTGGGGCGGACCGCCCGGGGACGCCAATTCCAGGCAACCCAACAGGTGGTTGTAGCTTCCCTCGGTCAAGTCGTAAAGATGCTGAATATAGTCGCTTTGGAACACCTCTTGGGGGGCGCCGTATTTCTCAATGCAGCCGTCCTTCACGCAGAGAACAAGGTCCGAAACCTTCTGGGCCAGCTCCAATTCGTGGAGGGATAGAATCACCGCCACCTGCTTCTCCCGCACCATGGTTTTCAGCAAATTTAAAAGTTCCAGCTTAAACTTTACGTCCAGGTAGGAGGTGGGTTCGTCCAGCACAATGAGTTCCGGCTCCTGACAGATCGCCCGGGCTAAAATAATCCGCTGCCGCTGGCCGTCGCTGATGGCGTTAAAGTCCCGATCCCGCAGCGCCAGCCCGTGCACCAGCTCCAGGGCGGCGGCTACTTTCTCCTTGTCCTCCGCCGACAAGAAGCCGAGCCGGCCGGTGAAGGGATAGCGGCCGGTGGCCACCACATCCTCGCAGGTCATCCGCTCCGGACGCAGGCGTTGGGTCAGCGCCACGGAAAGTCTCTGGGCAATCTCCTTGCCCGAGAGGGACGCCATGTCCCGCCCGTCCAGCCAGACCACCCCCTGCAGCGGTTTCAGGTGACCGGCAATGCTCTTCAAAATGGTGGATTTCCCACTGCCGTTAGGCCCAATGAGGGTTAAAATCTGTCCCCGATTCAATTGAATTTCAATTTCCTGCACCACGGCCTTGTTGTGGTAGCCCACGGCCAGGCGTTGGGCGGAAAATACCTGCTCACTCATGGCGGACATCCTTCTGTTTTTGCAGCAGCATTACAATGACAATGGGCGCGCCGAATACCGCGGTCACGGAGCTGATGCTGACTTCGGTGGGCGCAAAGAGGGTGCGGGCAATAAGATCGCAAAACAGGCAGCAGACCGCGCCGCCCAAAAAGCAGCCCGGAATGACCAGAATGGGCTTGGACGTCTGCAAAAACCGCTGAATGAGATGGGGCACCGCAATTCCCACAAAGGAAACGGGGCCCGCAAAGGCGGTGACGCAGGCGGAGAGCAAACTGGACAGTAAAATCAGCGCCCCGCGAAACCAGGGAATATTGACGCCCACACTGCGGGCGTATACCTCTCCCAATTGAAAGGCGCCGATGGGTTTGGATAACAAAAAGACCGCGCCGCTGGAGAGGAGCACCACCACAGCCATGGCGCCGATCTGCTCCCAGGACATCCCTGAAAAGCTCCCCATGGACCAGTTATGCAGATTGACAATATCCGCGTCGCTGGCGAAGGTGACCACAAAATCCGTCAGCGCCGAACAAATATAGCCCACCATAACGCCCCCCACAATCAGAACCGCCATATTGGCGGCCGCCCGGGCGAACAGCAGAATGAACCCCATACAGAGCATGGCCCCCAAAAAAGCCGCCAGGATGAGGATGGCGGAACTGGTCTGCTTTCCCTGGCTGATGAAGCAGATCATGGTCAGCGCCACCACCAGTTTGGCCCCTGAGGAAATGCCCAGCACAAAGGGGCTGGCGATGGGGTTGTGAAAAAACGTCTGCAGCAAGAAACCGGAAATCGCCAGCGCGCCCCCCAGCAGGAAGGCGGCCAACAGCCGGGGCAGCCGGATGGACCAAATAATTTGGTAGGCCGTCTCCTCCTGCCGGTCTCCCCCCAGAATGCGCAAGATCTGGGCAACGGAGACGTGCACCGTGCCCGATTTGATATTCCAGACAAAAAACACCGCCAAGGCGATGAAAAGCCCTGCAAACATAAGCCAGCAGCGGCGGGCTTGCTTGTCTTGATGGGATTTGTGCGCTTCCTCCATGGCGCGCTCCTTCCTATTGTTCTGAGAGTCGGTAGAAATAGGTCATTGTGTCAGGGGCGCTCCCCTCAAAAATCTTATGAAACTCCACAATCATATCCCCTAAGTGCATGGTGGACTGAAACATGTTCTCCGCGGTACACCAGACGTTTCCCGTTTTTACCGCCTTAAAATCCCGGAGCAGCGGACTTTTCTCCAACAGGTCTTCCAGCGTTTTCACGCCGCCGTCAATGGTGCTGTTATAGAGTAACACGTCCGCGTCCTTGGCCTTAGCGTAGAACTCCTCCATCTGTAAATTCACCGTGGATAGGGCCGTATCCCCGTCGCCCAGTTCGGCAAAGACATAGGTTCCGCCCGCCAACGCAATCATTTTGGAGACGTAATCGGCGGATTTGCGGACATTGACAGCGCCATTGTTGTTGATATAGAAAAAAGCCGCCGTTTTCCCGGTATTTTCGCCGCCAGACACGGAATCCATCAATTCCGCCTGCTGCTTGACCAATTGTTCAGCAAGCTCCTCCTTGCCCAGCAGCACGCCATACAGCTTAATCCACTCCATGCGGCCCAACGGATGAGACTCATAGCTGGATCGTTCCACAAAAACGGGAATGCCGAATTCCTCTAGTTTCTCCTTGACCTCCGGCGTGTGGTAGATCATGGTGGATTCCACGGCCAAGTCGCATCCCCCAGCCAGAATTTGTTCGTAATCCGGCGCGTTGTATTTCCCGGCGTAGGCGAACTGTCCCGCCAGCATCGCCTCTCTGGCCTCTTCAATGTGCCAGCCCTCCGGCTGCACGCCCACAAACTCTATGGAGTCCAAGGCGTCCAGGGAGCAAAACAAATCCATGGCCGAAGTGGCCAATAAATAGATGTGATCCAGGGGTTGCCGGATCACCGTAACGTTCTCATCCAGCCCGGTCGGAGGCGTTTTGTCCGCGGGCGTCACCAGGTAGCGGCCGCCGTCCGTGATCTTGATGAGAGCATACCCGCCCTGGTAATAGTCCACGGAGAAATTCTCGGCATAGTCCAGGGGCAGGCTGTGGTCATAGACCAGGCCGCTCCACGCGGGCTGCGTCTCCCCAGAGGGCTCCTCCGGAGGGTGGCTGCAAGCAGTCAGCAGCGCCAGCAGACAGCCAAAGGCCGCCAGGCAAGGCAAAATTGTTGTTCTCCTCATGACGGCGCCCGGGTCAGGGAGTCGGAGGAGAAGCGCAGGGTATATGCGATCTCATGGGGCTGGCCCATGGCCGTGGTATCGGCAATGACCGCCAGGTCCTGATCCAGCGCGGCCACCGGAATGGTGAATGCGGCGTTCCCCTGGGGAAAGACGGGATCGTACTTGGTTCCATTTACGATCATATAGTCGTAGTTGGGGCTGCTCCAGGTAATGGCGGCCGTCATAGCGCCATCCCGGATGGTGAGCGGGGCCGGCGAAGTCACGGAGGCCCGCCCGGAGCCGCCCTGCAAGGAGACTTCCACGGTGTAGTCCCCATCCGCCGGGGTGACCTCAGCCCCGTCTCTCCACGCCTCCGGGGGCAGGGATTCGGCCTGGAACACCAGAACCCGATCATACCAGGCCTCCTTGCGGATGCTCCATGCCGCGCAGTCCACCTCCTGGTTTAAGGCCTCCACCGGAACGGTATACGTGTAACGGCCCTCCTCGTCCTCGGCATAGTAGAGATAGTCCTGCTCCGCCGCACTCTCCGCCTCTTTGCCCGTTCCCATGTACAGGCGCAGATACCCCGTGCCGCTGAGGGTCAGAACCGCCCGCATCTTCCCCTGCTCCACCGTCAGCCGCGCGTCCACAATGCGAAACATGGAGGAGCTGGATTCCACTGCAATGGGATACGTCCCGTCGTAAAGCTCGCTTCCGGTGACCGCCGCGGGCCGATCCGTGTCCTCCGGCGCGGGGTCCGTCTGATTTTCGGCAGGCTGTGCCGGGGGCTCTCCCGTCTCCGCCCGCTGCCCGCAGCCCGCCAGCAGCGAAAGCGCCAGCAGCAGGGCCACCCCCAAAGTTACCATTTCCTTTTTCATGAGTCCTCTCCTTTTGGCATGCAAAGATGCAACAATCTGCGAGAGAGGGTCGCCCTCTCCCGCAGATGTATCTCACAACCCCTATTTACTTCAGGCTGTCAACCGCGGCCTGGGTGTGTCGGACATAGATCTGTTGGATGGCGGGATTTTCTCCCAGCCCCTGGAGCAGGCACTCCACCTCAAACCCGGCGGCCTCCAACCGGCTCTTCCAGGAATCTTCCTCATCCCCGGCCATGTCGTTGTTGGCGTGGTCGCCCGCAACCACCATCAGGGGCGCCAGCACCACCTTGGTGACCTTGGTGTGGCTGCTGGCCTTCACCAGGCCGATGACGTCCTCCAGGGTGGGCGTGGCCTCCACGGTGCCGATGTAATAGTTCTGATAGCCCTCGGCGGTCAACACCTCCTGCAATTTGCCGTACACGCTGTTGGACTCGGCCTCGGTGCCGTGGCCCATGTAGCAGATGGCGGTGTTGCCGTCCAGATACGCCTTGGTCTCGGCGGTGATGGCCGCTGCCACGTCCTGAAAGTCCTGGTCGCTGGTCAGCAGGGGGTCGCCCAGGACAATCTGGTCAAACTTTCCCTCATACTCTTTCAGCTCGTCGGCCAGGTCGGTATACTCATAGCCGTTCATGAGGTGGGTGGGCTGCACAATCAGCTTCTTGATGCCGTCCGTCACCGCCCGGTCCAGGGCCTCGGTGACGTTGTCGATCTCCAGGTGATCCCGCTCTTTCAGCTTGTCGATGATAATCTGGCTGGTGAAAGCCCGGCGCACGGGGTAGTCCGGAAATTTCTCCTGGATGGCCTTCTCTATCGCGCCGATGGTGACCTCCCGGCTGTCATTATAGCTGGTGCCGAAGCTGACCGCCAAAATAGCGGTGTCCGGGGTTTTCTGATCCTCCCCCTTGGGGTCCTCGGCGGTTTTGGCGGGGCTGCTGCACCCCGCCAGCACGGCCGCCGCCAACAAGGCGGCGGTGAGCAGGGCACGCATCTCGGCGGAGGTAAAGGTCACCTCGGCTTCGGCGGCGGGAGCCACCAGGTCCCCCTCCGACTCCACCGGCACCAGGTAGGGGACTGAGGCCTGCCAGACATTCTC
>OLSM01002637.1_pt1 | contig 11225 bp, 8 predicted proteins | sample 1672721 | NCBI WGS metagenome assembly OLSM01 (sample SAMEA3136717, study PRJEB25190) | human gut metagenome | reverse complement strand
AAAAAATGCCGAGATGATCCAACAGGATTTCCGTCCCTAATGCGATGAGCAGCACGCCGCCCAGCAGTTCCGCGCCTTTTTTGCATGCCCCCCCTGCCAGAGCCCCCAGGCCCACGCCTAAGGTAGACAGCAAAAACGCCACCCCGCCAATCACCCCCGCCGCCATGGGCAGGGAAACGCCAGACAGCAGGGCCAACGTGATCCCCACTGCAAAGGCGTCAATGCTGGTGGCCACCGCCAAGGGGATCATGGCGCTGGGGGAGAGCGAGCCGCTTTCACTTTCTCCAGTTTGCCGGGATTCCCGAATCATCCCCACGCCGATAACGCCCAGTAAAACAAAGGCAATCCAGTGATCCGCTGCGGCAATTCTAGACTGAAACGCTGCCCCCAGAAGATACCCCAAGCAGGGCATCGCAGCTTGGAATCCGCCAAACCAAACCCCCACCGTGAGTTGTCCGCCCAACGTTAACCTTTCCATGGATAAGCCTTTGCAGATAGAAACCGCAAAGGCATCCATAGCCAGCCCAATCGCCATTAAAAACAGTTCCGTTCCATTCATACTTCATCACCTGTGACAGTCTACAGTCGCAGGCGCTCTTTTATGCCTTCTTCCTACAGCAAGACCCCCAGCCGTGGGTGATTCCAAGCGGCCAGGGGGCTTGCTGTAGGCAACTAAAAGGATGTCTTAACTCTGCTCATGCCGCACCAGACCAACGGCCTTGGAAACTTCCATCACCACCACTGGCGCCAACACTAAACCCAAGATCGCACCGTATAGACCGATTGGAAGAAGAATCAGTCCAAAGGCAATTCTTACGGGAGTCAAGGTCACCAAAAGGGTCAGGACCACAGAGCAGAGGGCGGCAAGGTTGAGTTTCCCATTGGTAAAGGGACCAATTTTAAAGAGGGAATGGGTGGAACGCATATTAAACGCGTGGAGGATCTGTGACACCGCCAGAGTTAAGAAGGCGGCAGTTCTTCCTCCCTCAATCGTGCCGGTAAAAGACTGTCCCAATTGAAATCCGATGAGGGTGAGCAGCCCGAACATCAATCCCTGGAGTACAATCCGCACCCCCAAACCGTGGGCGAAAATTCCCTCATCTTTTGGCTTAGGCGACTCCTCCATGATATCTTCCTCCACCGGCTCCATTCCCAGCGCCAAAGCGGGAAGTGAATCGGTGACCAAATTGATCCACAAAAGCTGCATGGATAACAATGGACTTTTGTGCCACAAAAGCATGGCAATGAAAACCGCGACGACTTCGCCAATATTGGTGCCCAGGAGGAAACCCACTACCTTTTTAATATTGGCGTAGATTCCCCGCCCCTCCCGCACCGCATCCACAATGGTCGCAAAGTTGTCATCGGTGAGGGTCATGTCAGCGGCGCTTTTGGCCACATCTGTCCCTGTGATCCCCATAGCGCAGCCAATATCGGCAGCTTTGAGGGCTGGCGCGTCGTTGACGCCGTCGCCGGTCATGGAAACCACTTGGCCTTTGCTCTGCCAGGCTTTGACGATGCGAATCTTATTTTCTGGAGACACCCGGGCGTATACCGCGATGTGCTCCACCTGCTGGTCCAGCTCCGCCTGGCTCATTTCATCCAACTGCGCGCCGGTAATAGCCAAGTCCTTTTCCTGCTGAATGCCCAGTTCTTTGGCAATTGCTGAGGCGGTTACTACATGGTCGCCGGTAATCATCACCGGACGGATACCAGCCCGGCGACAGACTGCAACAGCGGCTTTCGCTTCCGGGCGTGGCGGGTCAATCATCCCCACCAGGCCCATAAACCGAAGATCACTTTCTAGGGTCTCTGAATTCAAATCCGCAGGCAGTTGTTGCAGCATCTTCACGCCCACCGCTAGGACCCGCAGGGAGGTGGCGCTCATCTCCTCCGTAAATTTCTTGGCTTTCTCAAGATCTCCTGTCGTACAGCGCTGGGCCAACATATCGAAAGCACCCTTGGTAATTACCAGGTAACCGCCATCCACTTGGCAGACCACAGTCATTAGTTTCCGATCTGAATCAAAGGGCAGATCCGCCACCCGAGGGTATTCCCGGGCCAGGCCGGCTTTCTCCATGCCAAATTTGAGGGCCGAGGCCACAATAGCGGTCTCCGTAGGGTCGCCGATATGGGTCTCAGAGCCGTCCTCCTCCAAAACCACGGAACCGTCACAACATAGCGCGCCGCAGCGGATCAGTTCATGGAGCTTCGGCGGCAGCTCCTCCCCCGTCAGTTCCGCCGGCGCGGCGTCTCCTTGTGCATATGCTTTTACCAGCGTCATGCGGTTTTGGGTTAGTGTTCCTGTTTTGTCGGAGCAAATCACGGAGGCGCTGCCCAAAGTTTCCACCGCCGGGAGGCGGCGAATAATGGCATTGCGCTTCACCATTCTTTGCACCCCGATGGAGAGTACGATCGTCACAGTAGCAGGCAGCCCCTCCGGAATGGCCGAAACCGCCAGGGAGACAGCCGTCATAAAGATCTCTAACGGCGGCACATCATTGATGAGGCCGATAACAAAAATAACGGCGCAGGCGGCCAACGCCATCACGCCAAGGTATTTTCCCAGTTGCGCCAATTTCCGTTGGAGGGGTGTTTGGGTCTCCCCTTCGCCCTCCAATAGATTGGCAATCTTACCCATCTCGGTATCCATGGCCGTTGCGGTAACAACCGCTGTGCCGGTGCCGTAGGTAATGCTGCACCCAGTGTAAACCATGGTGATCCGATCCCCCAGCGGCGCAGCCTCCCCAATCACGGCCTGGGCGTCTTTTTCACTGGGCACCGATTCTCCCGTGAGAGCGGACTCTTCGCTTTTTAGACTGGCGGCGTGCAAAAGGCGGGCGTCGGCGGGAACAAAATCCCCTGCTTCCAACTTAATAATATCCCCCGGGACCAAGCTTTTCGCTTCGACAACCTGTTCTTTTCCCTCCCGGATCACCCGGGCATGGGGGGCGGAAAGGCTTTGAAGCGCCTCCAAAGCCCGCTCGGCCCGGCTCTCCTGCACCACCCCCATCACCGCATTTAAGATGACAATGAGCAAAATTAAGGCGGGCTCAAAAAACTCTCTCAACTCACCGTGGGTGCAGGCGATGGCAAAGGATACTGCCGCGGCCGCAATCAGAATAAGGATCATCACATCCTTGAATTGCTCCAAAAACCGCACGGCCATGGACTTCGCTTTCTTTTCCCGCAGTTTGTTTTCTCCGTACTGTGTCAGGCGTTCCTGGGCTTGCGCGGTGGAAAGTCCCTGGGTTTCATGACTTTTTAGCGTCTCCACCACGGTCTGGCCGGTCTCATGATAAGGCTGCAAATCTGTCGGCTCCTTTCTTTGCCAGAAGGAAACATACTCTCCTATGCAGGATGTCCCTCTGTCCCTTGCTTATTCTCACGCTGCACTGTCTAATTTCAATATGACAAGAAGAGACAAAAAAAGAGACTCTCTGTCATTTAGACAGATAAGTCTCGTCATTTCAGATAAAACCATGGGCACTGCCCAGAGATTGTTGGTTCTATCACGCTCTCACGCTGACTACTCCCTTATTGCTTTCTTTTTATCATACTCTAACATTCTTGTCAAGTTCTTCCTAGCAACATCAGAGGGGGGCCATCGTAGGATGGCCCCCCTCTGATTCCCACTAAAATTAGGCGGCAGTTTTGACATCACAGGATAAAATGATGCCGCCGTCCAGTTCAAATTGTGTGGTTTTAATAATATGAGACTTACCAACTCGAATCTCCTGGGACCCGACTTCGTTTGTAACCGTGTTGGCGATAGAAACGTCAACCGTAAAGACCAGATCCAGCAAGTCGTTCTCCATCACTTGAACGGTTCCCTTTTCTTCCCCTTCCAACGAAACATTCAACTGGGTTTTCTTACTGGGGGAGGAGGTAACCGACTGTACGTATCCATTCAGCAAGTCGCCGGACGACATGAGCTGGCTGGGCTTCTGATCTAAGATTTTTTTAATTTCCTGATAGACCTGCGGCTTCACGCCCTGTACCTCTACGGTATAGGTCATCTGCGTTCCGCCCTTAAGGCCGTCTCCGCCGCCGCCGGTGATCTTCAATACCAGTACGGCCGCTACAGCAACTACCAGAAGGAGTACAATTAAATCGATGATATTCAGTTTTCCAAATAGTTTTCCTTTTTCGTCTATGACCTTCATGTTCAACCTCCGTTTTGGGCCGCGGTTATCTGGAGTCGTTCAGACTCCTTGACCCGTTCGTTCGATTATTGTATAATATTTTATCGGACTACACAAGTCTTTTTTTGGAAGGAGCCACTATGAAGGTCATCCATCTCATCAGCGGCGGCGATACCGGCGGCGCCAAAACCCATGTGCATTCCCTCCTAGCCGGACTTCCTCCCCGTGTGGAGGTCACCATGGTCTGTTTTACCCAAGGTCCCTTTGTGGAGGAGGCCAAGGCCTTGGGAATTCCCACGATTGTATTAGAAGGCCATAACATTCCCCGCATTCTGCGGCGGCTGCGGGAAATTGTGAAAGAGGGCAATTTTGATATTATCCACTCCCACGGCGCCCGCGGCAATATGATGTCCGCGCTTTTGGCCCGCTTTGTGAAGCTCCCCACCGTCTCCACTGTACACAGCGATTATCGGCTGGATTATCTGGGACGGCCTCTTTCCCGACTCACCTACGGCGTCATTAATAAAGTGGCATTACGACGTCTTAATTGGCGTATCGGCGTATCTGACGCCATGGTAGACCTTCTCATCTCCCGTGGATTCAATCCGGAGCGCCTGTTTGCCATATACAATGGACTGGATTTTAACGCCCAGCCCCCCACCATATCCAGAGAAGAATTTTTGAATCAAGTGGGTCTGGAAGCGGGACCGGATCATGTTGTGGTTGGCATTGCCGCGCGGCTCAATCCGGTGAAGGATGTCGCAACCCTGATCCGGGCTTTTGCAATTGCCCATGAAGCCTACCCAGCGCTGCGTCTGCTGATTGCCGGGGACGGCGAGGACATGTCCACGCTCCAAGCGCTCTCCCGGGATCTGGGCGTAGAGCGGGAAGTTTGCTTCGCAGGCTGGGTTTCCGATACGGAGGCATTTTATCACGCCATTGACATCAACGCGCTCACTTCTCTGTCGGAAACCTTCCCTTACGCGCTCACGGAAGGCGCGCGTGCGGCGCTTCCCACCATAAGCAGCCGGGTAGGCGGGGTGCCTTATCTCATTGACCATGGCGCCAACGGCTTTCTCTTTCCGGTAGGAGACGTTCCCGCTTTAGCGGAATACCTCCTCACCCTGGCCCAGGATCCTGAATTGCGGGAGGCCATGGGCCGGCGGCTCTACGAGAAGGCCAAACGGGAATTTTCTCTGGAAGCCACACTAAATCGGCAAGTGGAGATTTATGAAACAATTCTACGCCGCAAATCCCAAGAGCAGGTTCTCATCTGCGGGGCCTACGGCAAAGGCAACGCCGGTGACGACGCCATCCTTCTGGCCATCCTCACAGAGCTGCGGGAACTCAATCCTGATCTAACCTTTCAGGTCCTATCCCGGAACACCAAAGAGACGCGAATGAAATACCGTGTCAACTCCATCTATACATTTAATTATTTTAAAATTTTCTGGGAGCTTCACCGTTCCCGTCTCTATATCAACGGCGGCGGTTCTTTGATGCAGGATGTCACAAGCTGGCGCTCCCTTTGGTTTTATCTCAGTACGCTGTCCATCGCTCGGCATATGGGGTGTAAGGTTTTGATGTACGGCTGCGGCATCGGCCCCATCCGTTCTCTCAACAATCGCCGTTTAGCGGCCAAGGTGATCCAAAAGAACGTAGATGCCATCACGCTCCGCGACCCCGACTCCCTCTCAGAGTTGGAGTCCATGGGGGTCACCGCCCCGGAAGTCACCCTGTCCGCCGACCCGACGGTCATTCTATCCGCCGCCACGGAAGAGGTGGTGGACGGCCTGCTCTCCAGCTGGAATTTGCGCCCCCACGGCAATTACATTGCGTTTATCCTCCGTCCCTGGCCTGGATTTGACGAAAAGCAGCGGGTGTTTGTGGCGGCCGCGGAATACGCCTACCGGACCTATGGATTAATCCCAGTCTTTTTCCCCATTGAACCACGGCTGGATGTGGCTGTAGCCCGCCGGGTGGCCTCTCAGTTAAAGGTGCCCTGTCATGTGCTTACCGAGGCCTGCACAGCCGAGCAGACCTTAGGAGTGCTCTCCCGTATGAAGGTGGTGGTCTCCATGCGTCTGCATGGTCTCATCTTCTCCGCCGGGCAGGGCGTTCCTCTGGTTGGCATCGTCTATGACCAAAAGGTCAGCTCTTTTCTCAGCTATATCGGGCAGGATCTATACACCGATCTATGGGACCTGACCCCAGCCGGTCTGATCGATCACATTGACGCCGCGGTGGCCCGGGGCGCCGATCCCGCAGCCCTGGCCAAAAGTGTGGACCGCCTGCGGGAAGCGGAGGCGGAAAACCGACGGGTCGCCCAAACTTTCTTAGTTGACCAAGAGTCTTAAACAAGGAAAAACACCCCCCTCTGGATTTGTGTGAGCCCAGAGGGGGGCGTTCGCATTCTACCTGTTTAAAAGGAAAATTCCTACTGCCAATATAACAATACAATATAGCAAGATGGCGAAAAAAATCCACCATAAAATTTGACAGCTGGCAGTTCGCTTAACAGGCTTCCAATGGAGAAGAAACAGGAGATCCAACTGAAAAAGCCGGTTGATCCGCCGAACAGAAACGGCATACTCCATCCCTCTCGCCAGTAGCCAGACATAAACGACTCCTTGCAGGATCCCAACAGCCTTCCCATACCAGCCGTGCTGCCACACCCCGTTAATAGTATCAAACATCCAATACATACAGAACGGGATCAGAAACACAAACGCCATCAGGACAAAAATTGACTGACGATTCTGCTTTTGTATGTAGGTTTGTAAGCCATCCTTTTCCAGCTTCAGCGGTACGGCAGCTGCTTCTTCTGAAACGAAAATATGAAAACGCTGGGGAAAGTCCTGTCCTACCCGGTTCCATCCCAATTCCTGATAGGAGGTCAAGGTGTCCTGCTCCAGGGGGACCCCGTCAGGCTCAGTATGTACCCAATAGCGCAGGCTTTTCGGCTCCCCTTTTTGGAATCTTCCCCAACCCCAATTGGATAACCGCTCCAGAATCAGTCCATTTCGGGCCTGCTCCTCCAGCCAAGGTATCAGCTTGTCCACTTCAAACAGTTGGCACGGAATAATTTTGTATGCTTTCCTGTTCGTTGTATTCTCCATTCGACCGGCTCCTTTCCACAGAAACCAATGTCTACTCCTCCGTCTCCACCACATCTTGGCAGGCGGACATAAGCGCTTCCAGGGATTCCTCATGGCTTCCCAATTCCTGAGAAATTTGGTGGAATGCCTCTCGGATTCGTTCCAGCTCCCGGGTGGATTGGAATAGGATCCCCTCTACATCCCCCCGAAAGGTCTCATAGCGGGCTTTCACCCGGGCCACCCAGCGAATGGTCTCCTCCCGTAGGGCTTCACGGTCCTCCTTGGCCTGATCCAGGGCCACCTGCGCCCGCTCGTGGGCATCCAACTCAATGGAGGCGGCGCGCTCCTTGAGGCGTTCGTAGGCAATGGCGGCGGGCTCCAACTCAGCCACCTGTTCCCGCAGTCGGCACAGTTCCTCTTGCGCGGTATTCAGTTGTTCCTGGGTATCCTGCCGCCGGGCCTCCAGCTCTTGCAGCCGTGTGTTCAAGGTGTCCCGTTCCTCTCGCAGACGCTCCAACTCGGCCTCACGCTGCACAGCCTCCTGCTTCTCCTGTTCCAACAAACTTTGAGCTTCCTCTCGGGCGGTGCGCACGGCGTCCAGCTCACTTTGGCAGGCGACCATTTGGCTGCGATGCTCGGAATCGAGTGCTGCCAGATAGTCCAGGACGTCCTGGCGGTGAAAGCCGCCAAAAGCGGCGCCACGAAATTGGCTGTTGATTTCGCTCATTCTCCTATCTCCCTTCGGACTGGGCAGCGGACGCTGCCTGGTAAGTTATTCCTATCAAAATTTTTCCTAGTTGAGCTAGGCAAATCTAATTTTCCGGAAATGCTACTTTTCTTGTTTATCCTACCATATTTTTTCAATTCATACAATCATTTCTCTGAAGATGGCTTTTGATACGGCTAAATCCGCGTTATATCCTCTGCTTCTCAAATGGTATTTTTACACTGGGGGAATACTGAGCAAACTTTCTCGATCCGGACGCTAACCGGAGAGGTTTTCTCCAACACGTTGACGGAATTTGGAAAGGATGATATAATATTTTGATTTCTATCTTAAATTTTACAGCATGTGAAAGAACGAGGGGTACTCTATGTGGGTTTCCGATCAATGGACTGAATACGAGTTACTGGACTGCGGTCGCGGAGAGAAACTGGAACGTTGGGGAGACTATTTGTTGGTCCGTCCTGACCCCCAGGCCATTTGGAATACGCCGCGCACCCACACCGGATGGAAAAAATGTCACGCACGCTATGCCCGCTCCGCCAGCGGCGGCGGACAGTGGGTGAAAAAGGACCTGCCCCAACGTTGGCAGGTGAACTATCGGGACCTCACTTTTAATATTAAGCCAATGAATTTCAAGCACACCGGCCTCTTTCCAGAACAGGCCTCCAATTGGGACTTTGCCAGCGAACAAATCCAGCGGGCCAAGCGCCCCATCTCTGTTTTGAATCTTTTTGCCTACACAGGCGCCGCCACGCTGGCCTGCGCGAAAGCCGGCGCTTCGGTTTGTCATGTGGACGCTGCCAAGGGTATGGTCGCCTGGGCGCGGGAAAATGCCAAAAGCTCCGGCTTAGAGACTGCGCCCATTCGTTGGATTGTTGACGATTGCGCAAAATTTGTGGAGCGGGAAATTCGCAGAGGGCGTCACTATGACGCCGTCATCATGGATCCCCCCTCTTACGGACGGGGCCCCTCCGGGGAAATTTGGAAACTAGAGGATCATCTCTTTCCATTTCTGGAGCTCGTGTCCGGGGTCCTGTCGGACAAGCCCCTATTTTTCCTAATTAATTCTTATACCACAGGTCTGGCGCCCTCGGTGCTTACCTATCTGCTGGAAACCCTTGTCACCAAGCGTTACGGCGGACACACCGAGAGTCAAGAACTGGGACTTCCTGTAAAAGAAAGCGGTCTGGCGCTCCCTTGCGGCGCCTCGGGCCGCTGGACATCCCGTTAAACCGGAGGTAACTGCTAGTGAGCGCCATCATTTCGGTAAAAAACGCGGTTTTTCGCTATGAAGACGAGCCAGATCCCAACCGGCGTGTCCTAAAGGGGATCAACTTATCCATTGAAGGGGGCAGCTTTGTGGCTGTTTTGGGGCATAATGGCTCCGGGAAATCCACATTGGCCAAGCTTCTCAACGCCCTGCTCCTTCCCACAGAGGGAGAAGTCCTGGTGGACGGATTATCCACCGCCGACCCGGATAATACCCTTGCCATTCGCGGCAAGGTAGGGATGGTATTTCAAAACCCCGACAATCAGATTGTCGCCAGCGTCGTGGAAGAGGACGTGGCGTTCGGCCCTGAAAACTTGGGCGTACCCCCGGACGAAATTCGCACACGGGTGGACGAAGCCCTGGAGATGGTGGGAATGACCGCCTTTCGGGAACACGCGCCCCATCTGCTCTCCGGCGGTCAAAAGCAGCGGATCGCCATTGCCGGGGTCATCGCTATGCGGCCCAAGTGCATTGTGCTGGACGAATCCACCGCTATGCTGGATCCTGTGGGGCGACGGGAAATTTTGGCCACCATTGCCCGCCTGAATCGGGAATACGGTATGACCGTCATCCTGATTACTCACCACATGGACGAGGCCGCCCAGGCGGACCGGCTGGTGGTGATGACGGAAGGAGAAATCATTGCCGACGGCGTGCCAAAAGAGGTGTTTCAGGACGTCGAAGGCTTGGAACGCGCCGGTCTCACTGCACCGGACACCGTTCGTCTTCTTTATCAGTTGCGAAAAGAGGGATTTGCCGTTCCCCTAGACGCCCTGTCTGACGAGGAATGCGCCTTAGTACTGCAAGGTTTGCTCACCTGATAGCCACAGGGTATTGATTAGCAAGGATGGATCAACATTGGAAACGATCTTACAACTGGAACAAGTCACCCATATCTATAGTCAAAACACGCCCTTTGCCCATACTGCCCTGGATCATGTGGACTTCTCCATCGGTCAGGGTGAATATCTGGGGATTATCGGCCGTACCGGCTCGGGCAAATCAACCCTAATCCAGCATCTGAACGGTTTGCTTCGTCCCACTTCGGGACGAGTCCTCTTCCAGGGGAAGGACGTCTGGAGCGACAAAGAACTCACCCGCAGTCTGCGCTTTCAAGTCGGCCTGGTGTTTCAATACCCGGAGTACCAACTCTTTGAGGAGACCGTGGAGCGGGACATCGCTTTTGGGCCTCGCAACATGAAGTTGGAGGAACCCGACGTACAGCGGCGGGTGAAGGACGCGGCGGAGTTTGTTGGGCTGGCCGCCTCCTCATTAAAAAAATCGCCCTTTGATTTATCAGGGGGGCAGAAGCGGCGGGTAGCGATTGCCGGCGTCATTGCCATGGAGCCTCAGGTGCTGGTTCTGGATGAACCCACCGCCGGGCTGGATCCTGCCGGAGCGGACAGCATTCTGCAAAATATTCAGGAGTATCATCGGGCCAAAGGCGCCACCGTAATTATCGTCAGCCACTCCATGGAAGAAGTGGCCCGGTTTGCGGAACGGCTGGTGGTGGTCAGTGACGGTAAGCTGCCTCTCCAGGGTTCTCCACGAGAAGTTTTTTCTCACGGGGCCAGCCTGGTGGATATGGGCTTGGGCGTACCCCAGATGACCCGTGTCTTCGGTCGTTTACAATCCCTTGGCATAGACATTGACCCTTCTGTCTACACCATCGAACAGGCCAAGGCCTCCTTCCTGGCCGCGTATCACCGAAAGGAGGGCCGATAGACTATGGCGCTGCGATATTACCCTGGGACAGTTTTTCCCCGGCACCTCCCTCATTCATCGATTGGATCCCCGCACCAAAATACTTTACACGTTATTTTTTATCGTCGCCCTCTTTATGGCGGGTAGGCTGCCCTGTTATTTGGTGATGATCCTTGTCTTGGCTGTGGGCATTGCCATCACCCGGATTCCCTTCTCCGTTTTCCGACGGGGACTCAAACCAATTGTGCTGATTGTGGTGCTCACCGCCGTTTTAAACCTGT
>OLSM01002636.1_pt1 | contig 11227 bp, 13 predicted proteins | sample 1672721 | NCBI WGS metagenome assembly OLSM01 (sample SAMEA3136717, study PRJEB25190) | human gut metagenome | reverse complement strand
TGAACAGCGTAGTTTTTCCACAGTTGGGGTTCCCCACGAACCCAATGGAAAGTTCATGTGCCAAAATGATCCCCTCCTTCTCACTGGGCGGCAGCAACGCGGATGTGGGTGGAGATCCCCAGTCCCACAGCAAACCGCGTGCCCCGCACTTTGATGATCATGGCGCCCCGGCGCTTTTTTCGCAAAACCGAAACCCTGGTCCCTTCGATCATCCCCAGGGCCTCCAAACGGCGCTCCAGGTCCACAGGAAGGTCCATTTGCTCTACAATATACTGGGAACCGGCGTTCCCCTCTTGCAAGGTCATTGCAAGGCACCCTCTCTCTTCTCAACAAAATCGCCTCGCCGTCCCCAGCACAAACAGGACGGTGGGCGTCAGTTAGTCTTCTGAAATAAACTAGCATAGTCCTCTGGAAATGTCAATGTGTTAGTCAACGCTATCTATCCGCTGCAGGGGTGAGTGCAGCTTGACGGCTTTACGCAATTTTTCCCAAAGTGTCCTTTTTCTCTCAAAGGAACTGTGGTATACTAATTTTTAAAAAACCGGGGTGGCGTTTTGCGGGCCTGGGACAGAACTGTGAGGGATCACTTATGCTTTTAGCGTTGGATGTAGGCAATACCAATATCACCCTGGGCGTGTTTGACGAGGACAAGCTGTTGTTTTCCTCCCGCTTGGCCACGGACACCGCCCGCATGGAAGATCAATATGCGTTGGAGATCCGGGATATCCTCCACCTGTACGGCGTGGTGCGGGGGGATATCACCGGCGCGGTGCTCAGTTCTGTGGTGCCCAAACTCACCGGGTACCTGTCCCATGTGGTGGAGCGGCATTTCTCCTGCAAGCCGCTGGTGATTGGATATGAAACCTGCAAAGATGTGCTTCCCATTGCCATTGACCATCCGGAAACCACCGGCCCGGACCTGATCGCCGGCTGTGTGGGGGCCAAGGCCCTCCATGCCTGCCCCTGCATTGTGGTGGATATGGGCACTGCCACCACCTTGGTGGTGCTGGATAAGGAAGGGGCCATGGTGGGCGGGGCCATTGTCCCGGGCATGGGGATTTCCCTGGATGCCCTCACCCAGCGGGCGGCATTGCTCTCCTCAGTCAGCTTGGACCCACCGGCACACGTGGTGGGCAGGGACACTGCGGAGTGTTTGCAGTCCGGCGTGTTGTACGGGGCTGCCGCTATGCTGGACGGCCTGTGCGACCGCATGGAGGAGGAGTTGGGCTATCCTTGCCGGGTGATCGCCACAGGCGGGCTTGCCGGGATGGTGGTGTCCCACTGCCGCCGGGAAGTGATTTGCAGTGACAACCTGCTGCTGGATGGCTTGAAGATCCTCTATGACCGGGCGGTGGCTGACGGAAAATTGTAAGAAACCTTAAGGTTTCCCCATTTGCATGAAAGTGCCTGGATGTGATACAATAAGCAGGCCCACAGGGGAAATCTTGTTGCACAAGCCTGGACCCTGGGGCAAAGGGACTCTCACATTTGAGAAATGAAACCGATGGGGCAGGTGCGCTATGGACCGTTTGGAGAAGAACCAATTGCACGAGGGGGAGGGCCTTCCCCAGAAAAAGAAGAGGAAGATCCCCTGGAGTATGCTCTATATCGCAGCCACCATTGTAGCGGTGCTGCTGTTTGGCGTGTTTAACCGGAAGTTTGGCGATGTCTTCCGCACCATTGGCAACTTGACCCCGGGCTTTTTGACCCTGGCCATCTTGATCATCCTGGTGTACTTCCTCTTTGAAGGGGAGATCTTCCGGCTGCTGTTGCGCAGCCAGGGGTACCACATCAGCGTGAAAGCCGGGCTGAAAAATTCCCTGCTGGGGCTGTACTACTCCTACATTACCCCCAGCTCCACCGGCGGCCAGCCCATGCAGGCGGCGTACCTGCTCCGGGACAGCAAGATCCCTGTGGGCATCTCCACGGCGGTGCTCATCATTAAATTTATGTGCTTCCAGTGCGCTTTTGTGTTGGTGTCGCTGGTGTCCTTCCTGGGAATGTACCACAGCCTCACCGTCCAAAACCCTGGGATCATCCCGTTTGCCATTTTGGGACTGGCGGTCAACGGGGCTTCCATCCTGCTTTTTTCCGCCCTGTTTTACAAACCCGTGCTCCATACCCTGTGCCGGTTTGCCAAGTGGCTGGGGGGGAAGTTCCGCTTTCTCCGCAAGCGGAAGGGGCTGATGGACTCCATCGACCGGTTCGAAGCCGATTTTGGCAGCTATACCGATGATTTCGCAGGCAAGCAGAAAAGCCTGATTGCCGGGGTGTTGTTGTCCATCCCACAGTTCATTGTGCAGATGAGCGTGATCTATTTCATTTTCCGTGCCTTTGGCTACCACAACGTCAGCTACCTGGAGATCTTGGCGGTGCAGAGCTTGCTGCAGGTATCGGTGTCCTTCATGCCCATGCCAGGGGCCTCCGGCGCCCAGGAGATTGGGTTCTCCTCGTTTTTCCGCAACTACTTTGTCAACGACGACCTCTATGCCGCTGTGATGGTCTGGCGCTTTTTCACCTACTACCTGGTGGTCATCGCCGGGGCGCTGATGGTGGTGGTCGACCAATTCCTCTACCGCCGGAAGCGGCTGGGGGAGGCCTCGGCAGCTTTGCCGGAAGAGGATCCCCATGTTTCCCAGTGACAACATCCTTCTAAAAGTGGAAAACTTGTTCTCATGGAAACTCTCAAAACATAAAGAAAACGCGGACGCTCTCGTTCTGGGAATGTCCGCGTTTTTGTTTCAGGGGATTTTATATCCGGAAAGCATCTGTAACGCCTGCCGAGGGTCACTGCGCTTTGGCCACATCGCACCCCAGCTCGTCGATCTTTTCCCGCAGCTTTAAATAGTCCTCAAACGCAGCCGGCTTTTGGGCGGGGTTGCGCAGCAGGGCAGCGGGATGGAGGGTGGCCATCATCAGGGTGCCGCCCTTGTCAAAGAAAATGCCGTGCTCCTTGGTGATCTTCAGATCAGGCTTGATCAGCTTCTGCCCGGCGATCCGCCCCAGGCACACCAGGATCTTGGGCCGCAGCAGGGCGAACTGGTTGCGCAGGTAGCCAATGCAGGCTTCCTGCTCCTGAGGCAGGGGGTCCCGGTTTTGGGGAGGCCGGCACTTGACGATGTTGGTGATATACACGTTGGTGTTCCGGTCCAGGTCTACAGCAGCCAGCATCTTGTCCAGCAGCTGGCCACCCCGGCCCACAAAGGGTTCCCCTTGCAGGTCTTCGTTTTCGCCGGGGCCTTCCCCCACAAACATCACCTTGGCCTTGGGGTTCCCCACGCCAAACACCACGTGGTGTCGGGTTTCGCACAGCCCGCACTTCCGGCAGGTAAGGCAGGTTTCTTCCAGTTCGTTCCAATGGTTCAGCATAGCGTTCTCCTCGGTGTCAATTTCTTCTTTTATTGTAGCACAGCGAGGGAAGGTTGTAAATTCCCTTGAATTTTCTGTCGCCCGGTAGTACAATAAAGTTGAAAACTGCCGATTTTTCAAAGGAGGATTTATCCGTGAAAGTAATGGTTGAAACTTCCGCCCATCACGTCCATGTGTCCGAGGCGGATTTGGAAGCTCTGTTTGGCAAAGGCGCAACCCTCACCAACAAGAAAGACCTGTCCCAGCCCGGCCAGTTCGCCTGCGCTGAGAAGGTGGAAGTGGTGGGCCCCAAGGGCGCCATGAAAATGTCCATCCTCGGACCCACCCGTGCGGAAACCCAGGTGGAAATCTCCATGACCGATGCCCGCAAGCTGGGTGTCACCGCCCCCATTCGGGAGTCCGGCGACCTGGAAGGCACCCCCGGCTGTGTGCTCCGCGGCCCTGCTGGCGAAGTCACCATCGAGAAGGGCGTCATCGTGGCCAAGCGCCACATCCACTTCAACCCCGATGAGGCTAAAGAGGCAGGTGTGGTGGATAAGCAGGTTGTTTCTGTGAAGGTGGATTACAATGGCCGTGGCCTGACCTTTGGCGATGTGGTTTGCCGTGTCAGCCCCAACTACGCCCTGGCCATGCACGTGGATACCGACGAAGCCAACGCTGCTGGCCTGCCCGGCACCGTAGACGGTGAGATCATCCTGTAACACGTTTTTTAGAACCGCGCAGTGCCGGACGAAGGTGAATCCCCCGTCTGTTGGGCGGCCTTGTGCAGCCTGTGCGGTTTGCCTACTGCAAGTGTGGGAACATAGGAAAAGCCCCGGTGATCCCGGGGCTTTTTTTAATGCTCTTTTGCAGGTTGGTACCAGTGGGGCACAAAGCATTTCATGTTGTCATACCAGCCCAGCACCTCAGCGGCCTGCTGTTTGGCAACGCGAATCTCTCCCTCCCCATAGGGGATGGACCAGGGCAGGCTGCCCAACGTGTTGCTGGCAATGTACAGGGCCAGCAGCTTCCAAAACTCCAGAGGAGGCTCCCCGCCAAAGTAGCCGTCCACCATGCCGGAGGCAAACGCCGGGGCCGCCTGGGCGCACCAGACGATCCGGTTGAATTCCTCCCAGGGGTCACCCCAGTCGAAGCGGTCAAAGTCAATGACGGTAAGCTTGCCGTCCCACAGCATCATATTTCCCACGTGGTAGTCCCCGTGCTGCCGGCATTGGGGCCGCCCCGCCAGGCATTGCCGGTTCTCTTCTAAATACTGGATGAAGGCCTCCCCGTTCTCATACTGCAACGGGCATTCCCGGTACTGCCGGATCTTCCGGTCAATTTTCTTGTTAAAAAGTTGCTCCCAGTCCTCCACACCTTCCGGCGCGGGGAAGCTGTGAAGCTGCTTTAAGATTTTCCCTGCGTCCAACCCCAGGCTGCGCTGCTTATCCTGGGGCAGTGCAGGGAGGGCATCGTTCAGCAGCTGCCCCGGGAGCCACTGCTCCCAAACGTATACCCCGTCTTCCCGGCGTTCAAACCCCAAAGGCTGGCTGACGGGCAGCCCCAAGTCCCAGGCGCCCTGCTGCAGTTCTTGGGCCTTCCGCATCTGCTCTTCTTTTTCCAGGGGGCACACCCGCAGGAAGTATTCCTTCCCGTGGGCGTCCCAGGCGTGATACTTCTTGTCCCCGGACCATCCATAGTCCACGGGCTCTCGCTTTACAAATTCCATGCAGGGAACCTCCTTTGCAAAAACTGCCGGAGCACTGGCCCCGGCAGCATTTTTTAGTTTTTGCTGAATTCCGACAGCTGCAGCCCTTCGTTGTGCTCCAAAGCCCAGTTGATGCTCCACTGGTTGGAGAACAGCAGCAGGTAACGGCCCTTCATGTCCTGGACCTTCTTGGTATCGGAGGTCAGGTTCAGCTTCTTCAAGTCGATCTCCTCGTTGTCGATCCACCGGATGTAGGAGTAGGGCAAGGTCTGCATAGTGATGTCCACGTTGTACTCATTTTCCATCCGGTACTGGAACACGTCAAACTGCAGGCTGCCCACCACGCCCACAATGATCTCTTCCATGCCGGCGCCAATCTCCTGGAAGATCTGGATGGCGCCTTCCTGGGCGATCTGGGTGGCGCCCTTGACGAACTGTTTGCGCTTCATGGTGTCTTTTTGCCGCACCAGGCTGAACAGTTCCGGGGCAAAGGTGGGGATGCCTTCAAAGAGGATTTTCTTCCCAGGGGCGCACAGGGTGTCGCCAATGGAGAACACACCCGGGTCAAATACGCCGATGATGTCCCCAGCGTAAGCCTCTTCGATGATTTCCCGGCTCTGGGCCATCAGCTGCTGGGGCTGGGAAAGCTTCATCTTCCGCCCGCCCTGGACGTGGTCCACTTCCATGCCCTTTTCAAACTTGCCGCTGCAAATGCGGATAAAGGCAATCCGGTCCCGGTGGGCTTTGTTCATGTTGGCCTGGATCTTAAAGACAAAGGCGGAGAAGTTGGGGTCGAAGGGATCCACCACACCCTCGCCGGCGGTCCGGGGAAGGGGAGGGGTGGTCAGCTTCAAAAAGCTCTCCAGGAAGGGCTCCACGCCAAAGTTGGTCAGGGCAGAGCCAAAGAACACCGGGGAGAGCTTGCCGTGACGTACCTTTTCCAGGTCGAAGTCGTAGCCTGCCCCGTCGATTAGCTCCACATCGTCCCGCAGGGTGTCGTACAAGTACTCGCCCAGGGCATCCTTCAAGCCCGGGTCTTCCAGGGAGAAGTCGTGCTCCTTGGCTTCTTTCCGGCCGGCGTTGTCCCCGTCCGGCTCAAATTGGAGCACCTGTTTCCGCTCCCGGTCGTACACGCCCTTAAAATCCACCCCGGAACCGATGGGCCAGTTCATGGGGTAGGTGCCGATGCCCAGCTCTTTTTCAATCTCGTCCAGCAGGTCGTAGGGGCTGCGGGATTCCCGGTCCATCTTGTTGATAAAGGTGAAAATGGGGATGTCCCGCATGACGCAGACTTTGAACAGCTTGCGGGTCTGGGCCTCCACGCCCTTGGAGGCGTCAATGACCATCACCGCGGAGTCCGCTGCCATCAGGGTGCGGTAGGTGTCCTCAGAGAAGTCTTGGTGGCCGGGGGTGTCCAGAATGTTGATGCAGTAGCCGTCGTACTGGAACTGCATCACAGAAGAGGTGACGGAAATACCTCTTTGCTTTTCAATTTCCATCCAGTCGGACACAGCGTGGCGGGAGTTGCGTTTGCCCTTTACCATGCCTGCCAGGGTGATGGCCCCGCCGTACAGCAGGAATTTTTCCGTCAAAGTGGTTTTACCGGCGTCCGGGTGGGAGATGATGGCAAAGGTTCTCCGGCGCTGGATCTCGCTTTTCAAATCAGGCAAAATAAGCCATCCTTTCTCAAATGGGATTCATCAATAGAAAGCCGTTTGGTGGCAGGTTGTTACATGGGGATTCCCTCACTTTTTGTAAACTGGTCCGAAACTTAAATATTATACCACGGGATATTTTGAAACGCAAGACTGTCCCAGGCATAGCGGGAAGATTTCCAGCGTATGTTGCCATAAAAGGGGGCGGGGCCATGTACTTGATCATTTTGGGGGTGTATGTGGTGGTGGCTGTGGTGGCATCGTGGCTGATCGCCCTGGCCCACCGGAGGTGAAACAGGCAAAAAGAGAGGCCCAGGTGGGAAACCGCCTGGGCCCTTTGTGTTCCGTTAAAACAGGAAAAAACCGCCCTGCCGGATGACCTGGCCCAGAAAGGCGATGACGATTCCAAGGGCAGCACCGCAGATCTCCTCAATGACACGGTGGCCCAGAGATTCGTTGAGCTTGGGGATCAAGTCGTTGAGATCCTTCTCTTGGTCATTGACGTCCCCGCTGTCCAAATATTCCACAATCTGGTTGATGGCCTTGGCATGAAGGCCGGCCGCCCATCGCACGCCGGTGGCGTCGTACATGACGATCAGTGCCACGATGAAAGCCAAGGCGAAAACGGGGGATTGGAACCCATAGATGCAATAGGAGGTGAGCACCACCGAGCAGCACACCGCCGAGTGGGAACTGGGCATCCCGCCGGCGCCCGCCAGACGTTGCCGGTTAAAAGAGCGGTGTTTCACCGCATCCAGTATGGTTTTGATCACTTGGGCGCTGATCCAGGAGATCACACCCGCGTTGATGAGGGGGTTGGAGATGAGAATTGAAAAATCCATACACAGTTCCGCCTTGCCGCAAAGGATGCTTTACTTTTTTTATGATACCATATCCGCCCAGGAGGGTCAACCAGAATTCCCCATAGATGAGAAATTCTATCAACCTACTATACCGGGTAAAAATCAACTTTTTATGGACCACTCTTGCAACCCAAAAGTCCCGCCCTTGCAATCTGACGGTTGCTGTGCTAAACTTTTGAAGGACAAAAATCAACTTTGCGAGGTGGGAAAATGCCTGGGCCAACGCGAAATTATTCCAAAGAGTTAGAGCGGTTGCTACAAATCCTCCCGGAGCAGGGGACGACGCCGACCCTGCTGCTTCATGCTTGCTGTGCGCCTTGTTCCAGCGCGGTGCTGGAGTACCTGTCCCAGTATTTTGCCATTACGCTTCTCTATTATAACCCCAATATCGCCCCCTATGAAGAGTACCAGAAGCGGGAGGCGGAATTGCGGCGCCTTGTTTCTAAAATGGATTTTGTCCACCCTGTGGCGCTTTTGCCCTGTGGGTATGAGGGACAGGCCTTTGTGGAGGCGGCCCGGGGGCTGGAGCAGGAGCCGGAAGGCGGTAAGCGGTGCGAGGCCTGTTTCCGGCTGCGGTTGGAATATGCCGCGCGGGAAGCCGCCCGCCTCCACTTTGACTACTACACCACCACCCTGAGCATCTCCCCGCTGAAAAACGCCCGGCTTTTAAACCAGCTGGGCGAGGAGCTGGGGGAGAAGTACGGGGTGCGCCACCTGCCCTCGGATTTTAAAAAGAAAGATGGTTATAAGCGTTCGGTAGAGCTGTCCAAAGAGTACGGGCTCTACCGCCAGGATTATTGCGGCTGCGGCTTTTCCAAAGCCCAACGCCAGCGGGAAAAAGAAGAAAGGAAGGATTCCTAAGTGTCTGTGTTTCATCAAGGGGTGGCCTATCCGGTAGCGGATGCCCACGCCCACATCTATCCGGGAAAGATCGCGGAAAAGGCCACCGATTCCGTGGGGGATTTTTACCACATCCCCATGCAGAATGTGGGCTTGCCCCATGTGCTGGCCCAGCGGGGCGCCGAGGCCGGCATCGACCGGTTCCTGGTGTGCTCTGTGGCCACCAAGGTGGAGCAGGTGCGCTCCATCAACCAGTTTATCCAGGAAAAATGCCGGAAGTACCCGCAGTTTATCGGCCTGGGCGCTTGGCACCAGGATATCCAAGACATTGCCGGGGAAATGGACGACATCCAAAGCCGGGGGCTGAAGGGCATTAAGCTCCACCCGGATTTCCAGAAGTTCTACATTGACGATGAGCGGATGCTCCCCGTCTATGAGGAGGCCCACCGCCGGGGGCTGCCCATCCTGTTCCACACCGGCGACAGCCGCACCGACTTCTCCACGCCCCGCCGGCTGATGAACGTGGTGGAGAAGATCCCGGAATTTACTTGCATTGCCGCCCACTTGGGAGGCTACAGCGAGTGGGAGGATGCCCGCCGGGAGCTTTCCGGTACCAATGTGTACATCGACACTTCCAGTTCCCTGTTTACGGTTTCCCCGGAACAGGCCCGGAAGAGCATCGAGCATTTTGGCATTGACCACACCATGTTCGGCACGGATTTCCCCATGTGGAACCCCAAAGAGGAGCTGGAGCGGTTCTTTGCCCTGGGTTACGGGGAAGAGGACAACCGAAAGATGCTTTACGAAAACTTTGCCCACCTGTTCCATCTGGAAGGTTAAATGGAGCAGGAGCGGTTTTTAGAGGCTTGCCGCTGGGCTGCCTCCCGGGAAAATACCCGGCAGGGCATCGGCACCTTGGGGGAAAAGACATTGCACAGCGCAGTGAAGTATTACTTCCAGCCGGACCCGGAAAAACGGGAAGTCCCGGTGGGGCCCTTTGTGGCCGATGCCTTGGTGGACGGCGGCGTGGTAGAAGTACAGACCCGCTCCTTGTACCGGCTGCGCCCCAAGCTGGAGTATTTCCTCGCCCAGGGGAAGGCCACCGTGGTGTACCCTGTCCCAGCGAAAAAGACCGTGGTGTGGATCTCCCCGGAAGGGGACATGACCCCGCCCCGGAAAAGCCCTTTAAAGCCCACTGCGGGCCAGGTGCTGCCGGAGCTGTACGGTTTGCGGGAGTTCCTGGGCCACCCCGGGTTCTCCCTGTGCGTCCTGCTGCTGGAAGTGGAAGATTACCGCCTTCTAAACGGCTGGAGCCGGGACAAGAAGCGGGGATCCACCCGCTACGAGCGGATGCCGGTTTCCCTGCTGCAAGAGGTGTGGGTGCGCTCCCCAGGGGAGTATGGGAAGCTGATCCCCGAAAGCCTGCCGCCCCTGTTTACCAGCCGCGAGTTGGGACGCGCGGTGGGGGTGCCCTCCAAAAGGGCCAGCTCGGCTGCCAATGTCCTGCAAAGGGTGGGGGCCATCCGGCAGGAGGGAAAGCGGGGCAGCGCCTATCTGTATACCCGGGCGGGAACGCCCTGTGAAACGGCCGCAATCGGCGGCTGAACCATGTTAAAGGAGATTTATCCCAATGGATTCTTACCTGCGTGTGGTGGGGCAGGCGGTGCTGTTTTTCCCCGTTGCTTCCGCGCTGATTGCCCTGCCTTTTCTCATCCATCACTATCGGAAATATGGGGGCATGACCTTTGCCCGCTTTTTCCTCAGCTATTCCTGTGTGCTCTACGCACTGTGTGCCTACTTTTTGGTGATCCTCCCCCTGCCTAGCCGGGAGGCAGTGGCCCAGATGACAGGCCCCAGTGTCCAGCTCATCCCTTTCAGCTTTTTCCGGGACCTGGGCAAGGAAACAGATTTCCTGTTAAACGACCCCTCCACGTACCTGCCGGCGCTGTTTTCCACATTTACGTTGCAGTTTGTGTTCAACATCGCATTGCTGGTGCCGCTGGGATTCTATTTGCGATACTACTTCCGGCGGAGCCTGGGGCAAGCGGTGTTGCTTTCTTTGGGCGTGAGCCTGTTTTTCGAGCTGACCCAGCTTTCAGGCTTGTATGGGTACTATCCCCGGGCTTATCGCCTGTTTGATGTGGACGACCTGATCTGCAACACGTTGGGCGGATTGTTGGGATACCTTCTCACGGGTCCGCTGATGCGTGTGCTTCCCGACCGTGACAAGATCGACCAGCGCTCCTACCAAAAGGGGGAGAGGGTCACCTTTACCCGGCGAGGCCTCTCCTTTTTTGTGGATTTGATCTTTGTGGATTTGTTGTGGGTGGTGCTGTCCGTTGTGTTGCCTGATCTGCCCTTTTCTTTGCCCTTTGCCCTGGCATATTGGCTGTATTTTGGGTTGTTTCAGTGGGCCTGTAAGGGGAAAAGCCTGGGAAAGCGCCTGACAAAAATCTGCGTCGTCAACCAGGACGGTTCCCGGGTGCTGTTGTGGCGCTGCCTGCTGCGGTACGGGATATTAGTGGCATTTTTCTATGCCTATGGGGGCGTAGCCATGTTGTTCCGCCTGCTGCCCCTGGGCTCGGAATTGGTGATGCTGTTCCTGGTGGCGCTGTGGTTTTTGGGGGGACTCTTCCTGCTGTTGTTGGAAACTGTATTAAACCGCTCTTCCGCCACCGGGAGGGACTATCTCTATGGCCGGCTGTCCGGTACACGGCTGATGAGCACTGTGCTCCGTCAGCCTTTTGAACCTGCCACACCTGCTGCGAAAGGATGATTTTCCATGGAACGCCAATTGGAACTGCAAAAATTCC
>OLSM01002631.1_pt1 | contig 11236 bp, 9 predicted proteins | sample 1672721 | NCBI WGS metagenome assembly OLSM01 (sample SAMEA3136717, study PRJEB25190) | human gut metagenome | reverse complement strand
TATGGCTGCTTCCGATAAGGAGGATGCATCCCATGAAATGTAAACTTACTCCCGGATTATCCTCCGGTGACTGGAACGAATTTTGCAGCCGTTTCCATTTCCCTCCGGATGACCTGCCTCATATTCAGGCAATTTATACGGCACTTCTTCCCCTGGTTGAATCCTATGCGTATTACTCTCTGGCTCAGGATTTAGACGGGGTTTCTCTGCCTCACTATGCCTATGGGTTTGTGACGCTTGGAAACGGAGTGGATGAACTGTCGGAATTATATCTGAACCATGAACAGATCCAGGAGGCTTACATTGTGGACTGCATCAGCCTGATGCTTTTGTCAAAGGCTTATGAAGAGTTTGCACATGTGGTAGAACGTCAGAGCCGCCTGTATCTTGCAGAATTATCTTTTCTGGGAGATACCTATTCCCTTGACCTGCTCCCACAGATTTATGGGCGGCTTGCCCCGGATGGCATCCAGCTTACCGAGGGGCAGATGCTCCGGCCGCTTAAGACAGCAACGCTGATCCTGCATCTGGATACAACAACACACGCCAATCTCAAGCAATTGTGTAATACGTGCGCAACCTGCCGGAATTTTTCCTGCCCGTCGAGAAAGGCCACGGCTCCGCATTTGCCGCATACTTATGGAGCCATGCAGATATTCCATACAAAATAATTATTTTTCAATTGATAAGTCAGCATTTTACCGTGCTTTTTTCAAAAGTTCTTCCGCTGTAATACCAAACAATTTCTTAGTTGCTCCACCCACCCGACACGGACAATCTCTGCTCTACACCTTGTGCTTCCAATATAAATGAAACCGATATGGTGAACTGATTAAAATGCTTCTGTTTTTTATAACTGATGATTGAAGAAATATAAACAAAAGCAAGGGGGTTGAGAGTAACCTCGAATCTGAAAACCTTATCTTTACAAGTTTGAGGTTTCGAATGATTATTAAGATAAAAAGATGTAAATAACATAATATTAGCAGTTGACTTTAGCATTATTAAATGATAATATCAATAATATTAAAGAAAGGGGTTGGTAATGAGACGAAAAGCGCAAGAATGGATATACAATTTAAGTGATGAAGATATCACATTTATAAAAAATTTTGTTATGTCATCTGGCTCTTTAAAAGAGGTTGCAAAATTGTATCATATAACATATCCTACCGTGCGATTGAGACTTGATCGACTTATACAAAAAATGCAAATGAATGATCAAATAGAAAATGACGCTTATATTTCATTAATTAAAAAAATGGTAATAGATGATCAACTTGATTTTGACACAGCAAAAATATTGATAAAAAAATACAGAGAGCAAAAAGGAGAATAAATGAAATTTTCTACAATTTTATTCATCGTAATAATAATGGCATTAACCATTATTTGTGTACGTTTTTTAGAATCATATTTAAATAAAAAAAGAAGAACAACTACCGTATCATTAACACCAATTATTTTTCTTGTTCTTTCAATCGTATTAATTATAGTGTATCTTAATTTTGAACCAGAAAGTTTTGAACGCGTTGAGAAGCAGGGGTTATTGACACTCTCATATAGTTTCGTTTCCGAAAATCAGATGTCTATAAAGGATAAGATACATAATTGTATCATTATCTTTATACTTACAAATATTCCTGCTGTTATATCAATTTATAATCGGATAAAAAGAAATAGAACGATTACGCGCAAAAAGAAAATAAATGAAATGAAATTGCGGGAATTATAATGTTCATCTCTATATATTATATATAGTTGTGATGCCGTTGGATATTATAGTGGAAAGCACTGGACAAATGCAAGTGCTTCTAATGCAAGCGTAGATTCTGACTTTGTTATATATACATATAAACTTTCTGGACAAAGTAACAAAACCACATGTACTTCCTCCTGTATTACCTTAAAATGTTCTGGAAATCTTGATACTTATGTTGGAGTTGGAAATGTAGGAATTGTAAAGATTACATCTCAACCTTATTCGAGTAAAACCAATTTCTATGCTTCAAGTTATTTATAATAATGAAAAAAAGATATATAGTGATACTCGTTTTGCTTATACTGATCTTACTCTATAATAGATATGGATCTGGTGTCTAAAATCATTTAAGTGCACAGGTAGACAGTATTTCAATTGAGGCAGTATGAAAAACTTATCCAGCGCGAACGATTAGAAATTGTTCGCAGATAATAAAACAATTTAATAAAATATAATTAGTGCCTGCTGAGTAAGCAGACACTAATTATAAACTTCATTATTCATTTGAGTTTTACAATGGTCTGAACCTTATTTTATGCCGGTATCCAGCAAAGATCTTTAAATCATTGACAAAAAATTACGCAATGGTATTATGAAAATACAAAACGCAATACCGTGTAGGCGGTTTGCCAAAGTTAGTTTTAAAAAATAACCGGTCTTTGGTAGGGGCGGTTATTTTTTATGGTTAGAAAAGATCATTACGATCAGATTGATAATAGCAACAATCAGTATGCAAAACTGAAAATATTGTTCCCCACACATGACTTTGATTTTGTGTTTACTCCTTTACAGATTTCTTGAAAAGATGGAGAAATTAAATTTTCTTCCATATATTTTACAATATACTCATACATTTCTCTTTCTTTATCCGTAAGTTCATTGCTTAGCTTTTCTCCCATTTGCTACCTCCCTATATGCCTATATAATAAAACATGTGTTCGATTATATCAAATAAAAATTATTGCCAAACCATCCTCAACTGTCCGACCTGCTCCTCCACAATCCGCCCCAACCTCTGCTTCATGACTCTCTGCACAATCCGCCGCCTCCGGTAAAAACAATTCCGGCTGATTTGGAAAATTCCGTAGTGCACATTCACTTTATTTCTTGTGTATTTTTGTGTATTTTAGTTGACTTTTGTGTAATATTGTGTATGATATAATTAAAGGAGGTACATAATGAATCCAAGGCAACAAACGATTAAACAACTCAGTGCTTCCGGTTATGAATTGAAACGCCACGGTGCTAATCACGACATTTACTACAATCCGCAGACACACAGCACCGTACCTGTCAAACGACACGATTTCAATGAAAACGACATGAAGTACATCTTCAAGGAAGCCAATATTAGCAGGATGCATTAAATATGTTTCCTGCTTCCAAATAGGAGGGTTACTATGAAATATATTTATACAGCTTTGTTTACACCTATCGAGGACGGATCTGGATACTACGCAAAAGTCCCTGATCTTCCTGGATGCATCACTACTGGCAATAGTCTTTCTGATGCAATTGACCAAATTACCGATGCAATGAGCGCATGGCTTGTTGTTGCAGAGGATGAAGGCGAACCGATTGCTCCTCCATCACCACAGGAAAAATTAAGTGTTGATGCCGGCACAATCTGTTCCCTGATTTCCGCAGATACCATTGAATATCGTGCCCAGACAGATACTCGCGCCGTTCGAAAAAATGTTTCTCTTCCAAGTTGGATGGTCCGTCTTGCTGACAAGCGCGGAATCAACTGCTCACAAGTCCTTCAGGATGCCTTACGAACACTTCTTGATAACTCCACTATCGCACATACTCATTAACATTATCCCTTAAAAACCAGTTATCTATATGGGTAACTGGTTTTCTCATAAAACAAAAACTGCCTCTCCATCAACCATAACACGGTTATTTACTATCTTGAAATGTGGAGCATCCCTGCCTATAACCATAAATATAAAAACGAGCAGCAAAACCGGATTTACACCAGTCTGCTACTCGTTTGATGATTATAATATTTTCTTTTCTTGTGCCATTGCAACCAGTTATCGGACAAATGGCAGGAACGTAATGCTATACTTTATTTTCCAAACCGGCTGATTTCTTTCGCATATGATATTTCCGTTTTTCCTCATACATTTTCTCATCCATATGCATTAAAAAAGTTTCTGCATCATCTTCTGTCCCAAATTCCGTGTATCCCATGGAAACACTTAAATGAAACGGTTCTATCCCGGATTCATTAAACCGGGACAGATTACGGTTAATCTCCTCCATTGTCGCTAAGACACGCTCCGTATCAACACCTGACAGCAGCACAATAAACTCATCTCCCGCATACCGGATTGCCATACCATCATCCGGTATGGATCTGATGAGTATATTTCCCAACGTACAAATAGCCTTATCGCCCGTACTATGACCTAAATTGTCATTAATACACTTGAAATCGTTTACATCCATCATGATTCCATATAAGGATTTATGGCTTGCAATTTTCTTTTCCGCAAGCACCGCATTAAAATATCTCCGGTTATATAATCCGGAAAGCTCATCCATATACAAACTCTCTGCGTATGACTGCATCTGCACAAATATCAATGCGACCGCAACCAGCACCCATGATGATGTAATTCCATAAAAAAGGAACTGGAGAACTACACCTGCAAAACAAGGACCAACGAAATAGATCACCGGGAAAAAATTCAGGTTAACCCCTTGTTTTTTGGAATGATACACCAGATAGATACTGTAAGCAAAATATATGACAAGCGAAATATATCCCACCAGCACACCGGCAGTTCTCTGGTATACATTCTCCCCGGATATTTTAAACATAATCCCTGTTCCAAACAGATTACATAAAACCATAATTACTTCTACCAGCCAGGGAAATATCTCCACTCCTGCTTTTTGAACCATTCTTTTATAATTTCGATAGATACGCAATTCCACGTACATACACCAAAGCATACCCATACTGACTGTCCCTATAAAGCATATGCTGTTAGAGATATAATTAATCTGCCGGCTGCCAGTAAACTGTTTTCCATCTACGAGAAAAGCAATGGTTTCAGACAATGCCCCCACTAAATTTACGATTGCTATTCCATCATATATTTTATCTCCCACATGAAGGCTCTCTCTGTTCTTTCGTCTGCAAAACAAAAGGAACCACATCATTAACACGGTCAATCCGTTTGCCATTAATATTTCTTCTAAAACGATGATTGTTATCCCCTCCATCATTCACAGTATGAACTCATTTTTACTAAAATGAGCTCTATCATTATACCAAATTAAAACCGGTTTTTGTCTTTTTCGACATGAACTACAGTTTTTTTAACGTGAACGATGATTTTTTATGTTTCATCATTTTTCACAGCCTACTGCAACTGTGAAAAACCCACGGCTTACAAAGTTAACGGTCTTTGTATCGGAATCATAATAAGATCCCGGTATCTTAACTGCTGCACCGTATTTATCAATTTTATATGCAAAAATCTTTTTGTCTTTTTCCTTTTTCGAAGCATTATAGGAAACAGCGACCCTGATCCGTCCCTTTTTCAGGACAGACGACTGCTTTTTCTTTATTCCTGTGACGGAAAAATCATAAACCGGACGTTTTCCAATAATTTTCCCTGCCCTGGCAGAAAGATTTTTCTTGTCAGTCTGTTTCATTTTGATAACCACAGCTGTATTCATCTCTTTCTTTAATTCTTTTAATGCCTTCGAATCAAAGGTAAGATTTACATTGCCACCATTGACCTTCAATTCTTTTACATTCTTTTTGACAAGTAAATTTACCGCCTGCTTATCCATTTCAAGATGTAGATTCTTCCAGTTTTTAGCTTTTCCTGTATCAAAAGTTATTTCAACAGACAGGTCTTTTATCCTGCCACCCTGTTCTTTTTCTGCCTTTGTAATTTCTTTTTTCAAAACTGCTGCAATATTCTTCACTTTGACCGTATTATTTTTAACTGCAGTTTTTGCTTTGACATTAATATCCTTAACAGAAACGGACGTATCTGCTGCGGGTGGCGGTGTCACATTCCCCGGTTCTTCTTTTGCATGATCCGGTGCCGGTAATGTGCCGGAATCCGGTGAAACATTGCCAGATGATCCGTCCGTGCTTCCACCGGCATTTTCACCGGAACCTCCGCCGGAACTGCCTCCGGAACTTCCACCAGAACTTCCGCCAGAACCTCCACTTGAACCGCCTCCGGATATTCCGCCGGAACCTCCACTTGAACTGCCTCCGGAACTTCCACCAGAACCGCCCCCGGTCTGGGAATGATCTGCCGTTACACGGACCTGACAATCTGCCTTACTTCCTGTATAGTTGCCATTCCCATTATAACATGCGGTGAACGTATATGTTTTCGTTTCATTCGGAAGCGTTGCCATCCAGTGATCCGTTCCCTTTTCTTCTAATGTGATCCCGGAAACATCACAGGTTACTTTTATCCCGGCATCTTCCGGAATCCCCTGTCTGCAAAGCTGTAATTCTACTGTCCCCGCACCTTTGACCGTATCGTTTTTTGCAGTCAGCTGCATACTGGTGGAAGCCTTTTCGATTTCCAGGACAGCCTCCCCGTATGTTGGAATAAAAGATGCCTTTTCCGCTTTAAAATAAATCTTATACTGGCCTGCTTCTGTGTAAAACGGCAGCTCCGTTTGTGTATACGATCCGTTTTCTGTCAAACTGTAACTGATTTGTACACCATCTTCCTGTTTGATATCAAATGTATGGGGTTTTCCATCATAAGTTACGCGGACAGGTACGGTTTGTATTTCCGGCATCTCACTGTTTTTCCGGTAATAATAAGTGATCTCCTGGCGATCCTCTGTGATGTTTATTTCTCCCTGATTTGCACTGTTTCCTACACATGTATATCCATATAAATCCGGACTTCTTAACGTATACGCAGAATTCTTTGGTACATATACTGTCGCGGGTGCCGTATCAGGCACTGTTGTTTCGGTTCCGTCTTCGTTTTGCAGCATATAACGAATCGTTACGGTACTCCACGCCCGTCCTGCCGTCTGATTGTCAGCCAGAATTTTCCCAGTGTCCTCATCTATGATCTTTCCTTCCAGTCTGTCCCCGGAAACCAGACCAGTTACCGCAGGAAGTGTGACAGAAAGGGACTCTCTGGCAGCATCCGGATCATACCAGTTACTGTGTGGCGGAACGGTATATGTTTCTTCTTTTTCATATTTGACTGTATGGTCTGCTCCAATAATGCGGAAAGTAATCTTCAAATGCTGTTTGGCATCCACTATATTTTGTACGACTGTACGGAATTCCAGATCCTTTCCATTTGCTTTTGTGATATTTGTCTCATCGATCCGGTATTGGTCACTATCCCTGTCAAGTGTTCCTGTCCTGCTATGCGGAATTGTAATTTCAGGATCGCACACATAAACAGATGCCTGCCTGCTGACATAATCACGGTTATTTAATCTCCGCGCCAGTTCCATTTTACACACTTCACAGAAAGGATTCCCAAGATCCCGCATCATGCAGACGCGGCTCGGTGCAAATACCGTTTCTGTTCCTGCTGCCGTTATTCCGATTCCACGGAACCCAAGCATCTTATGCCATTTAATCTTATCCGGATCCGATGTGTCGGAAATATTTTCTCCCTGCATCTTTTTATCATATTCATCGCCTAATCTTCCGATGCTGTGGGAAATTTCATGGGTCATGACATCCCCCTGCTCATTCTCATCCGAATTTGCCGAAAAAGAAAAGAGTGCATTGGAAGAAGAACCAATATTCGCAGTCGTATTACAAATGATATGGATGGTTCCAACGGCTGCGCCGGTATCCAGATATCTGCTCTCCAGCTCTGCCCTCAGTGCCCTGGCTTTATCTTCCCCGTCCTTTGCAAAATAGCAGGATTTTCCGAATGCCTGCACATGAAAATATGTGTCCGGGTTCGACTCCCCATACATCACGCCCACACCAGTTTCATTGGACACCGTCTGTACTGCATAAATATTGATCCTGTCGGAATACTCTTTATAAGGGGACCACTTTAGCAGCCCCTGTGCTTTTGCCGTTGCATCCTTCAAAAATTGTTCCTGTTGTTCCTGGGTATAGCCCTCACCCATGATAACAATCACGAAATTTTCCTTATCATCACCTGTCTTGTGAATGGCATAAACGGAAGCTGCCGTTGTCTGGTCTGCCGCCGTCTGGTCTGCCATCACAGGATATGGAAACACCAGGGAAAGCAATAATATCAGGCTAAGTACGATTGCCCCAAACCGTTTTCCATCCTTCTTTTTTACATTCGTCATATCATCCTCCGTACTTTACATTACCAGAAATACTGGTGCTTTCCCTCTTCTTCCCACAGACAAACTCCCGGGAAACCATCTGCCGTAAGGCTTCTTAAAGCACGATTACCGCAGCATCAAACCCCTCTACATTTCCATCAAAGGTGTTTTCGGTAAGCAGATTGTACTTCTGCGTGTACTCATTAAATTTTTTTGCACTGCTGCTGCAGTTAAAAATCATGGCAATGGTCTCTTCGCCATTTTTTCTGATCAGGACAATTGTCCCTTCCTCATCTTCTGTGACGCTCCCAGCCAGTTCGCCTTCTACAATGCATGCATGGCTTTTCCGGACCTGAATCAGCCGCTTGTACCATTCATACATCTCTTTGTCCTGGTATTCTTCATCCCAGTACATGCCCCGTCTGCAGTCCGGATCGTTTGCTCCCGGCATCGCATACTCATCTCCATAATAAATCATCGGCATTCCCGGCAGTAACAACTGAAAAGCGGCTGCCAGATGCTGCTTTTTCTTATTGTCGTTACACAGATGTAAAAATCTTGCGGTATCATGGCTGTCAATCAGATTCCACATAAGGGGATAGCAGTTTTTGTGTAAGCGTCCCTTCAAATATCCAAGATTTTGTACGAACTGGCTGACCGTAATCTTTTCGTCTGCAAGCAGATCGATCAGGTTCAGGTAAAATGGATAATTCATGACTGTATCCCATTCATCCCCCTCAAGGAAATCTCCTGCATAATGCCAGATTTCCCCAATGATCAGCATATCTTTCTTCACTGCCTTTACTGCTTTTCTGAAATTCTTCCAGAAGAAATGGCTGATTTCGTCTCCTACATCCAGTCTCCATCCGTCAATATCGCATTCCTTAATCCAGTAGCATGCAACATCCGTAATGTATTTTTCAACTTCAGGATTTTTCAGGTTTAACTTTGGCATTCCGCCATAATAACCAAAACATTTGAAGTTTGGGATCTCTCCCCATTCGCTTTTAAGCGGGAATCCATCAATAAAATACCAGTCCCGGTATTTGGATTTTTCACCATTTTCCAGGATATCCGCAAACGCAAAAAATTCTCTTCCCGTATGATTGTATACCGCATCCAGGACTACCTTCATACCACGCTCATGCGCTTTTTGTACCAGCTCTTTGAGATCCTCTGTTGTTCCAAAGGACGGGTCTATCTGGTAGTAATCCGTGGTATCATACTTATGGCACGAATTTGATTGAAAGATAGGTGTCATATACAGCACATCGATTCCCAGATTCTGAATATCATCCATATGTTCGATGATTCCCCTGAGATTTCCATGCAGATCATCCATAGGCGTAATCGGTGCTTTATACCACAGTTCTTTGTCTACCGGCTCCGTTGCTGCAAAACGGGATGGGAAAATCTGATACACGACCTTGTTTGCTGCCCACTCCGGCACCTCAAACATCTCTTCCTCCCGGAGGTTCTGCGGACAGTCAAACATTCTGTCCCTGTTTGTAATGCATTCCTTATCAAACTCATAATTTCCATAATATACCTTTTCTCCCTGCGTGTCCGTAAATTCGAAAAAGTAACGCAGACAGATCAAATGCATCTTTATCTGTGCTTCATAATAATCATGAAACTGTGAGACAGCAACCTTCTTCATCGGAACTGTCTTTCTGGTATCCTTACGCTCCATAGGTATATACTTGTCCTCATAGTGAAGGATTACCTCCTTCATATCATCCTTTTTTACCTGCACGCGTATCACAAATAAATCCTTATCAACTGCATAGCTAAACCTTTTATCCATATCATGAAAAATTGCTGAATATTCCATAAAATTTCCCCTTTACACTTGTTGTTTTCCTGTATTTTAACTTACTTTTTTCAACAATTCTAGCACTATATCCACGATATTTTTAACTTTTTCTACTTTTATGCTTTTTTGCGATGATATTACTATTCATATAATTTAAAATGTGCGTTATCAGTTTAAAACCAATAACGCACATTTTCTCATTGCATCCTTTTCCCGCATTTATATATGTCACAAGTCAAATTATAGTTCCTACCTGCGACAACTTTATATGTAAATTCAACATCAATAATTTTTTGATTAACAGTCTCATTCTCACTAAATTCTAAATAGTAATCATTACTTGATTCATTTTCCATAAAAGGACAAGCAAATGCAGGATGACCACCAATTTGGAAATAAATAGTCTGACTATCGGTATTAGTAACTTTACAATTACAGCTAAGTACATTCTTATCCAATTTATAAGTTACATCTAACTTAAATAAATATGGATATTGTTTAGCTATTTCCTCATTTGAAATAAGTGTAAAAACTACTTCTTGATCATTAATTTGATTAGCCTCATATTCACTATGACGTGAAAAACCATGTTGAGTCATAGTATAAGTTTTACCATCAATTCGACACTCATTATTTTGTAGCGCACCTACAATAGGAAATAGGATTGGAGCACTATTCGCCCATTGAATTGGATCACGACGCCACATATAATTAATTTGATCATCCTGCCCAACAATTTTAATAATTTCTGCACCTTTATTAGCTAGAGTAACCTCTAAAACTTCATTCTTTAATGTAATCATACTATCCTCCAATTTTTACATTTCCATCAATCATTACAAAATCAACATTAATTTCTTCATCAAACATAATAATGTCCGCTGTTTTGTTAACTGCAATTTCCCCTAAATTAATTAAATTCAAATTTTTAGCAGGATTATAACTAGCTAAATTAACAGCTTCATTAATTGATAAACCTAAATGTTGATATGCATTCTTTACTGCATTATTCATTGCTAAAATACTACCAGCTAAAGTCCCATCTTCTAAACGAGCTGAATTATCTTTAACAAATACAGCTTGATTACCTAATTTATATTGACCATCTTCTAAACCAGAAGCTTCAATAGAATCAGTGATTAAAATCACTTTATCTTTACCTTTTGCACGCAATAAAGCTTGTGCTGCAGCAAAATTAACATGAATACCATCCAAGATAAGTTCTGCATAAACACTATCATTGATCATAACAGCTCCAACAACACCTGGTGCTCTATGTGTTAATGGTGTCATAGCATTATAAGTATGTGTTCCAGAAGTTGCTCCTGCATCAATAGCCACCTGAGCCTCTTCATATGTTGCATTTGTATGTCCCA
>OLSM01002630.1_pt1 | contig 11237 bp, 9 predicted proteins | sample 1672721 | NCBI WGS metagenome assembly OLSM01 (sample SAMEA3136717, study PRJEB25190) | human gut metagenome | reverse complement strand
CATAAAGGACGTAATAGAACATATGCTGGACTTTATAAATATACAGATGATTATAAATGTTATATTCCTAAAAAATATACTAAAAAATCCCTAGCTCATCAAGGCTATACTGGAGCTACTTTAATAGTAGATTTAGAAAATAAAATAGTAAACGTATTATTATTTGATGCCATATTAAAAGATACAAATGAAAAAAGCAAAAATTTTTTTGAAGGATACGATCAATTACAAGAAATAATAGCAAATAGAACACTTCATTTGAAAGAAGATAAAAATCTCTAATCAAAAAAATGTGCTTCTCACGATGCATTTAGCAATTGATGAAAGATATAAAGTTGACAGAAAACCATAAGTTATTATGGTTTTTTCGTATGTAATTTGTTATAATAAATAATAGGGTAGTGTGATAAACATGGAAAGAACATTAAAAAGAGTAGAACTTGAAAAAATAGACGCCTATTTTAGAGCAACTAATTATTTAGCGGCAGGAGAGCTATATTTACAGGACAATCCTTTATTAAAAGAACCTTTGAAATTAGATCATATTAAAAGAAAATTAGTTGGACATTGGGGAACCACTCCTGGTCAAAATTTTTGCTATGTCCATTTAAATCGCATCATTAAAAAAAATGATATGGATATGATTTTTATTTCTGGACCTGGCCACGGAGGTGGAGCTGCTTATTCGAATGTTTATTTAGAAGGAACATATAGCGAGATTTATCCAGAGATATCCTATGATGAAGAAGGACTTAAAAAACTAATGAAACGGTTTAGCTTTCCAGGAGGTACCTCTAGCCATGTTGCTCCAGAAGTCCCAGGAAGTATTAACGAAGGTGGCGAACTTGGATATAGTCTTGCTCATGCCTTTGGAGCAGTTTTAGATAATCCAAATCTTTGGGCTGCTTGTATTATAGGCGATGGAGAAGCTGAAACAGGACCACTTGCTACCAGTTGGCAATTAAATAAATTTTTAAATCCGATTACAGATGGAGTTGTTTTACCAATATTACATTTAAATGGTTATAAAATTGCAAATCCTACTATTTTAGCAAGAATTAGCAAAGAAGAATTAACGATGTATTTCGAAGGTTTAGGATGGCGACCATATTTTGTAGAGTATAAAACCGATGCTCAAATTCATGAAGATATGGCAAGCACTTTAGATGCAATAGTAGAAGAAATAAAAAGAGTGAAAAAGCATGCTATAGAACAAAAGGATACGACAAGACCAATGTGGCCGATGCTCATTTTAAAAACGCCAAAGGGTTGGACGGGGCCCAAAATAGTCGAAGAAAAAATTGTAGAAGGAACGTTTCGGGCTCACCAAGTTCCACTTGCTGTCGACAAAGATCATGAACAAAATTTAAGCATTTTGGAAGACTGGTTAAAAAGTTATCGCCCTTGGGAATTGTTTGATGAATTTGGAACTTTAAAAAAAGGATTACAAGAATTAATTCCTTCCAAAGAAAAAAGAATGGGAGCAAGCATTTATGCTAACGGAGGACTTCTTTTAAAAGAACTAAATATTCCTGATTATCGCAATTATATGATTGATGTACCCATTCCTGGTAAAAGAAAAGAAAGTGACATGACAATTTTAGGAAGTTTCATTCGAGATATTGTTAAATTAAACCCTAATAATTATCGTATTTTTGGACCAGATGAAGCATTAAGCAATCGTTTAAGTCATGTTTTTGAAGTCACAAACCGTAAATGGAACGGAGAAACCATGAAAGGCGATGAACTTTTAAATACTAACGGAGCGATAATCGATAGCATCTTATCAGAACATGCCTGTGAAGGGATGTTAGAAGGCTATCTTTTAACTGGAAGGCATGGCTTTATCCATACCTATGAATCATTTAGTCGAATTATTGATTCTATGGTCTCTCAACATGCCAAATGGTTAAAAATTTGTAAAGAGCTTCCTTGGCGAGCTTCTATTTCAAGCTTAAATATTATATTATCTAGTCATGTTTGGCAACAAGATCATAATGGATATACCCATCAAGATCCAGGCTTTTTAAATCACATTGTTACCAAAAAGCCAGAAATTGTTCGAATTTATTTACCAATTGATACTAACACATTACTTTCAACCTTTGATCATATTAGTAGAACCAAAGATTATGTAAATGTAATCGTTACCAGTAAGCATCCATCACTCCAATGGTTAGATAAGAAAGAAGCGATGGAGTACTGCCGCAAAGGAATAGGTATTTTTGATTTTGCTAGCAATGATGAAGGCACTCCCGATATTATTTTAGCAAGTGCTGGTGATACACCGAATCTAGAAATCCTAGCAGCATCCGTCTTACTTCGAAAAAACATACCAAATTTGAAAGTAAGAGTCGTAAATGTAATTGATTTAATGAGACTAGTATCACATGAAGATCATCCCCATGGCCTCACTGATCTAGAATATGATAAAATATTTACCAAAGATAAACCAATTATTTTTGCGTTCCATGGTTATCCAAATTTAATCCATGAACTCACTTATAAAAGAGCTAATAAAGATTTACATGTAAGAGGATATATAGAAGAAGGAGCAATTACAACATCGTTTGATATGCGTGTATTAAATAAAATAGATCGCTATCATTTAGTAAAATTAGCAATTATGCATTTAAAAATCAATTCAATTGAAGCAATTAAACTAAATGATTATTGTGATATTATGCTTTCAAAACACAAAAAATATATTAAAGAATATGGCGTTGACATGGACGAAATCACAAATTTTGAATTTGATTTTAAAGGAAGGGATCAATATGAAATATGATTATATTATAGTTGGAGCAGGAATAGGAGGATTAAGCGCAGGCTTAAATCTTGCTTTTAATAATAAAAAAGTATTAGTATTAGAGAAGAATAGTTTACCAGGAGGACTGGTTACAACATTTAAAAGAGGGAGATTTGAATTTGATGCTTCTTTATATGATTTAATGGATTATGGAAATGATAAACATATTGGCTCTCTACAAAGATTATTTAAAAAATATGATCTAGAAATAGAGACGTTACCAATTCCTTATAATGTGAGAATTAAAAGTATTGATGATAAATTTGATGAAGTAATTAAGGGTGAAATTGATGATTGGGTTTTAAGATTAGAAGAATTACATAGTGGATCTATGTCTACTTTTCGAAGCTTACTACCTATATTAAAAGAAGTCCATGAAGCTTTAGTTGCCCTAAAAAAAGGAAGAAAAAATTGGGAAAAAGATTTTCCTAATTTCATAAAATATTTAGACAAAAACGCTTATGAAGCTTTAGTAGATCTAAATTTGCCTAATGATACAATTCATATTTTAGGATATATCTGGATTGAAATAGGAAGTCCATTAAATAAGCTCAATTTTATTGATTTTGCTGAATACATGTATAAATACATTTTCAAAAGACCAGTTGCACTTCAAAATAAAAACATAGATCTTACTTTAAAATTAGCAAATAAATTCGAAGAATTAGGAGGAACAATTTATTATCGCTCATATGTAGATGAAATCAAAGCTCAAGAAGAAGGAAAAGAAGTCATATTAAAAGATGGCACGATATATACAGCAAAAGAAGTCATATGTGATTTATCAGAACGCTATGTTTTAAAAGAATTAATCAAGGATAATCTTCCGCTTGCCAACCAAAAAGAAAACGCTAGAACAATATCCATGAATGGTTTAGTTATATATTTAGGTTTAAATAAATCTTATCAAGATTTAAAATTATATAATTATCGTTATTATGAATTTCAAAATTTAAATAGCACAATCAATATAAAACATATGAAGAAGTTTTATCATCATACATTAGAGGCGGTTGTTCCCAATATTGTAAATGAACAAGCAAGTCCTAAGAATACCACAATCCTAGTTTTAAAAACATTATATCATGGCGATGTATGGAATAGTGTTACAAAAGAAAATTACTACCAAATAAAAGAAGAATTAGCGAATGAATTAATAGAAGAATTTGAATCAACATTTCATGTTGATATTAAAGAATATATTGAAGAAATGGAAATTGCAACTCCATTTACTATAGAAAGATATACAAACAATATAAATGGATGTATGTTTGGTCCAATGCGATTAGGATACGATAATAGTATTCATCGCTTATTATCATATGAAGAAGAGAAAATTCCTCATTTAAGTTTTGTAGGTGCTTCATCTATTTTTGGAAATGGAGTCGATAATGCTTTTTATAGTGGTTATTATATAACTGAAAAATTATTAGAAGAAGAAAGAAGGAGCAAAGATGGAAACAATTGAAAAAATTGAAAAAGTGAAAAAAGAACGACAAGAAATTATCGCAAGTTTTAGTAAAAAGCCGGTAGAAGATACTTACATTGATAAAGAAGTCAAAAAAATAAAAGATATCTATCATACCATTGTTACCGAGATTAAAGAAGAAACCCCAGATGTAAAAACATTTACACTAACAGCCGATAAAAATTCTGATACGCCATGTTTGGCACCTTTCAAAGCAGGTCAATATATTACCATTCATGTAACAGTAGATGACTCTCCTGTAACTAGAGCTTACTCCCTATCTTCTGCACCTTCTTTAGCAAATAAAGATAGTTATAAAATAACCATTAAAAGAGTAGAAAATGGTTTAGTAAGCAATTATATGTTAGATCAAATTAAAGTAGGAGATCATTTAGATGTCTCAAAACCTGCCGGGAACTTCGGATACAATCCCATTCGAGATGAAGAAAATGTCATTGCCATTGCTGGTGGAAGTGGTATTACTCCATTTATGTCTTTAGCTTGGGCAATATTAGAAGGAAACTATCAATGTCAATTAACTGTCTTTTATAGTGTAAAGACCTATGAAGATATCATTTTTAAAAAGGAAATAGAAGAAATCAACAAAAAAAATAAAGGCGTAAAATTCATTATTACGCTAACAAGAGGGATACTTAAATGGCCATTTAACCAAAGAAATGCTAGAACCTTACATAAAAGAATTTAACACTGTATTAATGTGTGGACCAAAAGAATTATATCGTTCGATGAATGAACTATTAAATGAATTTAATATTCCACGTAAATCCGTTCATTATGAAAATTTCTTTGTAGAATATGAACCGGAAGAAAAAACAACATATAATTTAAAAGTAGTAATGAAAGAAAAAGTCGAAAAAATAACATGTAGAAATGATGAAACGCTTTTAGTAGCCATGGAACGAGCAGGGATTAAAGCACCATCGCTATGTCGTGTAGGAGAATGTGGTTACTGTAGAAGTAGGTTACTAGAAGGCAAAGTCAAAATGATCGGTGCTAGTCTTAAAAAAGCGGAAGCCGAAAACGACTATATTCATCCATGTGTATCATTCCCAGATAGTGATATTGTTTTAAAACTAGATATTTAGCAAAAAATAACAGAGAACGAATTCTCTGTTTTTTAAATGTTGTAATCAATTCTACCTAAAAGATAATCATCACTAACATGATATTTATGACAAATCATATAAAGAAAAGGAGTAGCAATGAGATTTCTTCCTTTCTCATAAAAAGCAATATTAGAGTGGGTAGTATTTAAGATTCCTGCTAGTTTCTCTTGTGTTAATTTATTTTCTTTACGCCATGCTTTTAATCTTGCACCAGAAGTAGCAGCATCCACATGATGATACTGTTTGTTATCGCTTACTTCAGATTGATTATCGAGTAAATAATCAATGGAAACATGAAAAAAATCTGCTATAGTTATAAGATGCTTAATGGGAATATTAAAATAATCATTTTCATATTGATTTATATTGAATATGGTTAATTTTTCTGCAGCTTCAAAAGGGCCAAACAATATTTTCAACAGAAGTTCTAATGGCAACATTGATGATGCCTATGGTATTGCCAGCTATTTATATAACGTACTGCCTTCAGTATATCTAACATCATCCGTTGTTATTTCAGAAGGAACTGGAACGTCTTCTGGCCATACATTTTAAGTATCTAATTTCATAATACAACACCATCACTAATATAGTTTAGTGGTGGTTTTTATGTTAATAGCGCATCGTGGTTTAGTAAAAAAGGGAATAATAGAAAATACATTACCAGCATTTTTAGGCGCTATCAATAGTGATCAATATGCTGGTTTTGAATTAGATGTTTATACAAGTAAAGATGGCATTTTTGTTGTTCATCATGATCCTCTCATTGATGGTAAATTCATTTGGAACTATTATTACAAAGAATTACGAAAAAAAGGTGTAGTAAAATTACTAGATGTCTTAAGACTAAAAACAGATAAACTTATTTTAATTGAAATTAAAGATGTTAATATTGACAGTAATCGCTTTTGTAAATTACTAAATAAATATCAAAATAAAAATATTTATGTAATGTCTTTCTTTAATAGTGTAATAAAAAAAATAAAAAATCCAATCTTTAAAGTTGGAGTTCTAAATTACGTCTTAAATAGTACGGCAGAATATACTTATGATTTTATTGGCATCTTATATCCCATAGCAAACGATCATATGATTTCAAGTTTAAAAAGAAACAACATAGAAGTGTTTTTATATGGGATTGGTAAAAATGATTTGTTATTATGGGAAGATATTTATTATATTGTAGATGAAAAAAATATCTTAAAATAGAGCAAGATATTTTTAAATGTTTCTAAATGTATCTGGAATTACTTGATGATAGGTATTCAATATAAAATCTTTATTAAATCCCTTTTGATAACGATAATGATTTACTTCATATTCTTCAGTATAAAGATGATAGGGAACAAGCTTAAAATTACGTAAATTAGAATCATAATAATTAATAATTGGTTCTGTAGTAACATCTTCTATATGAATTCCATTTTCATCTTTTAAAATATTTAATTGAGATAACAATCCCATTTGATAAGCATTATTAAATGTTTCACTGGTCCTTGGAATATCTTCATCGGCACTTACAAAATTACCAAGTGAATAATAAACAAGGGTTTTATGTTCATCGCCAATCCATTCAATTGGTTGAATATTATGAGAATGATTCCCGACAATTAAATCAACTCCAAGTGAGTTAAAAAAGTAAGCTAATTCTTTTTGTGTATCATTTGGTACAAAAGTAAATTCATTACCCCAATGCATGAGTAAAACAGTAACATCTACTTGTTTTTTTAAATCCTCGATTTGTTTTTGCATTCTTTCCTTATCTTGACTAGTAACAACACGAGAACTACTTTCTTTATATAGACTCACCATATATTGTTCAGCTTCAGGAATTTTCAGATTGGTTCCCATAGAATAAGCTAAAAAACCAAATTTGATTCCATTTATTTCTAAAATAGAAACTTTGGTAGTATCTTCTTTCTTTTTAAAAGTACCAACTGTTAAAATATCACTATGATTTTGAAAATAATCAATAGTAGAAATAACACCCGCTTTTCCTTGATCAAAAGCATGATTATTCGCTGTTGATAAAACTTCAAAGTCTAGAGAAGTAACCAAATCTCCCACCCAAGAGGGAGCACAAAAAACATAATGATCACCACCACTAACAGGTAACTCTTCGTTTCCAATAACAACCTCCATATTTCCAATTGATAAATCATCTTCTAAAAAGTAATCTTTGACAAGCTCAAAATAATCATCTGCAGCATCACCAGAGTTGACCGCTTGATAATAAGCACTCTCAAATAATAAATCTCCAACAAGCGTTAATCGAACAGATTGTTGGGAAGAAAAATTTTTAGTTTCTTCTTCTTGATAAACAGGAGAAGAATCCTTTTCTAAAGAATCTTTAGAGGAAAAAGAAAAAACAAAAAAAGTACCGCCAAGAAGAAAAAGCAAAAGAACAATCAGCGATACCCATATTTTTTTCATAAACACCACCTACTTCTACTAATATTATAACAAATATTAGATCGAATTTTTAGATGTCTTTTTCTTAATTAAATATAAGAATAATAGAAGAATGATGATTGCAAGACCAAAAGAAATATAAGGAAGAGCATAATAAAGAAATAATTCATAAATATAGTTAAAGTCCAAAAATCGATCAATAACAATGGCAACAATTCCAACAATAACAATAGCAACAAGCCCATTTTTCTTTTGTGGAAGTAATGTTTTAATGGAATAAATACTGAAGGCTGAAGTAATAAAAAGATCAAAAGCCCAAGCAATAGATAAAATATTTTCTATTTTTTCAATAAAATCAAAAAGTTTTACTTGTTTTAAAACCATATACTCAGGAAACCGAAACACATTTACTAATACTTCTCCAAAAACGCCATTAATACATAAAATAGCAATAACGATGGAAACCGCAGCAAGTAAATAGAACTTAGCATAATTCTTAATATTAGCATTCATGTGAAGAGTAAGAATTCCTGGAAAAGCACTAATTCCTGCAAAAGAAATGATACACATTAGCATACTAGAAGGGGTTGTCGTAAGAATAGGTAAGAAATTTAGAAAATCAAAATTTCCAACGACACTAATAATAGAAAGGAAAGATAAAACCAGACTAATAGGGAATAATGCTGAAGCAAGTTTATGAATCATTGGCAAACCACTAAAAGCTGCATAAATTAGAAGGATAATCCAAGGAAGGAAAATCATAAATACAGGAGTTGTTGTAAGTAAAAAACTAGAGACAAAAGTTTTATAAGTAAGCAAAGTATAAGCTAAAATAATAATACTTGCCACTAGAAATAAAATTTTTGTTATCATTCCTACTATTTTATTTTTAGCAAATATTTGTTCAAGAGATTGTTCTTTTTTATTGTGAATAACATATCGATATCCCAAGATAATAAAAAGTCCTAAAAAAGTACCAATAATGGCTCCAATATAAGTATCTTTATCAGTAAACTTACAAATAAGTGAGATTCCTAATCCGAAAAACAAACTTCGGGTAAGAAAAAATAATGTTGTTGCGTTCTCTTTTTTCATTTATTCACCTCAAAAGTTAATCCCTTTTTATTAATTTTTAGATTAATATCATATTCTATATTTTGATTAGTCCAAGAATAGAAGTCTTTGATTCGATATTGATTATAATAAATTCTCCCAATATTTAAAGCGTTAGATTGCACTGCTTGCAGTTCTCTTAAAACTTCATCCATTTTTGTCTCAATTGTTTTTACAAATTCTTTTTCCAGCTCTGTATAAGTGTCAGCTTTTTTTAAATCATAATCACAAGTAGATTCACTGATTCGTGCACTCATAACAGCACTAACTAGAATTCCATTTTCACTAGGTTGAATGGCAACATCACTTCGATAAATGGCGATAACTATATTTTGATTTTCGCCACAAGTTCGTTTAAAATGGACTGATTCTACATTAAAATTATGAAGTAAATTAATAATACTTGCTTGATCATTATCAAAAATATGAACCAATTGAAAATCTCGAAAAACACCTAAACCAGACAGTTCAATCGTATCTTCACCTTTGATTTTGAAAACAGGCATCATCGCATCTTCCCCATCACTAAGCATACTGTTAACTGATTTGGTAAACTGACTATAATAAGCCGAGTTAAAAGTTTCACTATTAAATTCTAATAGTTCTACTAAATAAGTACTATTAATAGGATGATCTTTTGAACTAGCCGTAACAAGCTCTTCTGCGCTATCTTCAGCAATCACTGTATAAAATTCATTACGTAATCGCTCTGTACGAATGAGATAATCAATACATTCTTCTAAGTGATTTTCAGCAACATCCTTACTAAATACAACCATTTCTACATGTTCAAAGTAGGGAACTTTATCCATTTGATTGGCAGCACTTGTAAAAGCATAGACAATGGATTCTCCCGTAGAAGTAACATAATAAGTACTACTAGGTGCTGAAGAATCACCTTCCTTTTTGGTACTGATAACTTCAAATGTAACTTTAAATTCTTCCTCTTCATAATCAATGCCAATTCCAGATATAATAGCTAAATCATTTAATCCATTATAATCATAACATCCTCCTAAAATAAAAGGCACCAGTAATAATAAAAATATCTTTTTCATACATTTTCTCCTTGTTTAGTTTGATTTGTTTTCGTAAGAATAGAGCTACGTTTATAATCTTTTTTTAATGGAGATTTGATAGCTGTTTTGAAAAAGTAAGTCTTATCAAAAGGAACAAGAGGATAAAAATAAGGTTTTCCAAAAGAATGAATTTTATTAATTCGAATAAGAAAATAAAGACTGGCAAATACAAGCCCCAGGATACCATAAAAAGCGGCAGCAAAAAGGAAAATAAAGCGTAGATTTCGAAGAGCATTAGATACTTCAATTTCTGTAAAAATTAAACTAGCCATAAAGGTAAGAGCAATAATAATAATCGTAATAGGTGATACAATGCCTGCCGATACTGCCGCATCACCTAAAACAAGTGCACCCAAAATGGAAATAGCACTTCCATAAGCATTTGGAAATCTCAGATCACTTTCACGAAGCATTTCACAAATAAAAAGCATAATTAACACTTCAATCACTGAAGGAAAAGGAACACCATCTCGCTGGATACTAAAACTAACCAAAAGATTAGTAGGGATCGTTTCTTGATTATAATTAACAAGGGCAATATAAATCGCAGGTACACTCATAGATAAAAAGAAACAAGCAAAACGTACAATCTTTAAAAAATTAATATTTTTACTTTTATGATATTGATCAATTCCAGGATTAATAAAGTCAATGAAGAAAGCTGGTAAAATAAGTGCAAAAGGAGAAGTATCCACCACAATTACGATCTTTCCTTCTAAAAGCGCTTTAGACACAAAATCTGGTCTTTCTGTGATCAGATAAGTAGGGAACCGAGTTTTATCTTCATCACTAATTAATTGTCCAATCATGCTGGAATCCAAAATACCATCAATATCGATTTTCTTTAATTTATCTTCAACTAATTGAACCGTTTCTTCCTCAGCAATATCTTCAAAATACAAAAGACCAACTTTCGTTAATGTTTTTCTACCAATTGTAAACTCATCTGTTTTGAGTTTGCTAGATTTTAATCGCTTTTTAATAAGTCCCAGATTGATTTGATAATTTTCAGTAAAAGCATCTTTTGGTCCATTGGGAGCAGGCTCTGTATCAGGTGTCGGAATTCCCCGGTTAATATCAGCTCGAGTCTCAATTCCTAAAATAGAGCTACCACGAATAACAATCGTAAATCCATTCGTAATAAAATATTCAATTTCATCTTCATTTTTAATTTCTTTGGTATTAGGTGCCGGAAGAACACTAGCAATATCGATTTTTTTGGTATTTTT
>OLSM01002627.1_pt1 | contig 11241 bp, 10 predicted proteins | sample 1672721 | NCBI WGS metagenome assembly OLSM01 (sample SAMEA3136717, study PRJEB25190) | human gut metagenome | reverse complement strand
CTTCCGATCTAGGTGACGAGATCCACGGGGATGGCCGTGTCATCCATGTCTGGGTTGGCTGCCCGGAGCTTGGAGACCCGCTCGGCAACCAGGGTCTCCATCTCCGCGCTGGCCGGGGACAGGTTGGAGGGGGCGGCGTAAACCAAAGCGTTTCCCTCCTGATCCTGATAGGTGGATACGTCCAAGTTCATGATCCGGCCCCACAGATGGGCGTCGTCGGTATATTGTTGTCCCAGCAGCGCGCAGCCGTATGGTTTCCCATCTATGGTTATTATACTGCCATTCGCCTGATTTGGGAAGAGCAATTGCGCCGCCCCCGTCACAACCGCCGTATACAGCACGCCGCAGAGCAGGGTGAAGATCAGGAAGAGTTTGGCCGCCCGGGACAGGGTCTGCTTTGTGAATTTCATGGTAAAAACCTCCTCATGCCAGGCCGAAGGCGACCAGAATCAGGTCGATGAGCTTGATGCAGACAAAGGGCGCGGCCAGTCCGCCCAAGCCGTAGATCAACAGATTTCGAGAGAGCAGTCTGCCTGCCGAGCCCTCCCGGTATTTCACGCCCCGGAGGGCCAGGGGGATCAGGGCGATAATGATGAGGGCGTTATAGAGTATGGCCGACAGCACGGCGCTCTGGGGGGAGTGAAGCCCCATAATATTCAGGGCCGACAACCCGGGATAGAGCCCCATAAACAGGGCGGGAATAATGGCGAAATACTTGGCCACGTCGTTTGCAATGGAGAACGTCGTCAGACTGCCCCGGGTCATGAGCAGCTGCTTTCCGATGCGGACAATCTCGATGAGCTTGGTGGGCGAGGAGTCCAGGTCCACCATGTTGCCCGCCTCCTTGGCCGCCTGGGTGCCGCTGTTCATGGCCACGGCCACATCCGCTTGGGCCAGGGCTGGGGCGTCATTGGTGCCGTCGCCCGTCATGGCCACCAGATGGCCCTTGCTCTGAAACTCCCGAATCATGTGCAGCTTCCCCTCCGGGGTGGCCTCGGCCAAGAAGTCGTCCACCCCCGCCTCCGCGGCGATGGAGGCGGCGGTCAGGGGGTTGTCGCCGGTAATCATGATGGTTTTGATGCCCATCTTGCGCAGGTCGGCGAATTTCTCCTTCACCCCCTGCTTCATCACGTCTTTGAGGTGAATGACGCCCAGAATCTTAAAATCCTTTGCCACCACCAGAGGGGTGCCGCCCTGGGAGGCGATTTCCCTCACCATCCGGTCGCACGCCGCGGAATATTCTCCCCCCGCCGACTGGACGTACGCCTGCATGGCGTCCGCCGCGCCCTTGCGGATCTGACTGCCGCCCACGTCCACGCCGCTCATGCGGGTGGCGGCGGTAAAGGGTACAAACTGCATCCCCTGGTCCTGGAGCTGACGGCCCCGCAGGCCGAATTTCTCCTTGGCCAGCACCACCACGCTCCGCCCCTCAGGGGTCTCGTCGGCCAGGGAGGAGAGCTGGGCCGCGTCGGCAAGCTCCTTCTCCCCCACGCCGTCCACTGGGAGGAAGGCGCAGGCCTGCCGGTTGCCCAGGGTGATGGTGCCGGTCTTATCCAGCATCAAAATGTCCACATCCCCCGCCGCCTCAATGGCCCGGCCGCTCATGGCCAGCACGTTGGCCTGGTTCAGCCGGCTCATGCCCGCAATGCCGATAGCGGAGAGAAGCGCGCCGATGGTGGTGGGGGCCAGACAGACCACCAGGGCCACCAGGGTGGTGATGGAGGTGGGGGGTGCAATCCCCGCCTGCTTGGCGGAAAAGATGGAGTAGGTGTAGAGGGACATGGTCACCAGGATAAAAATAATGGAGAGGGCCATGAGAAAAATTTGCAGGGCGATCTCATTGGGGGTCTTTTTCCGGGAGGCCCCCTCCACCATGGCGATCATTTTGTCCAGAAAGCTCTCCCCCGCCTCGCTGGTCACCCGCACCACAATCCAGTCGGAGAGCACCGTGGTGCCGCCCGTTACGGCGCTGCGGTCGCCCCCCGATTCCCGAATCACCGGCGCGGATTCCCCCGTGATGGCGCTCTCATCCACCGAGGCCGCCCCGTCGATCACTTCCCCGTCGGCGGGAATCTGTTCTCCCGCCCGTACCAACAAAAGATTCCCCTTTTTCAAGGCGGCCGAGGGGACCGCCGTAACCCGGTCCTTCTCCCCGGGAGAAGGGATTGTATAGGCGGTCACATCCCGCTTGGAGGCCCGGAGGGAGTCCGCCTGGGCCTTGCCCCGTCCCTCGGCGATGGCCTCGGCGAAGTTGGAAAAGAGCACGGTAACCCAGAGAATCACCGCAATGGCCAGGGTGTACCCAGACGACGCGTCCTTGAGCCCAAACCAGGAGACCACCCATAGCCCCGTGGTCAAGATCGCGGAGACATAGACCAGCAGCATCACCGGATTTTGCACCTGGGTCTTGGCATTCAGTTTGCCAAAGGAATCTTTCACGGCCCTGCCCAGCATATGGCTGTCGGCAAAGGCCCTTGTCACTTTTGAATCCATGATATAACCTCCTTACCCAATACTGCCGAAGAATTCGGCGATGGGACCCAGCGCCAGCGCCGGGAAGAAACTGAGGGCCCCCACCAGAAGAACGACCACAATCAGCAGAAAGACGAACATTCCATTGGTGGTGGAGAGAGTCCCCGCCGTTGCGGCCAGCCGCTTTTTCCCCGCCAGGCTGCTGGCGATGGCCAGAGCGCCCACAATGGGCATAAACCGGGCGAACAGCATCACAAGCCCCAGAGAGACGTTTAAAAACACCGTGTTGGCCCCGAAGCCCGCAAAGGCGGAGCCGTTGTTCCCCCCGCAGGAGGAGTAGGCGTAGAGCAGCTCCGAAAACCCGTGGGGGCCGCTGTTAAGCAGGCTGGTTTCAATGCCGGGGAATCCCGCCGCAATGCCGCTGCCCGCCAAAATGGCCACCGGGGTGGCCAGGCAGATCACCACCGCCCATTTCATCTCATAGGGCTCAATTTTCTTGCCCAAAAACTCCGGCGTTCTGCCCACCATCAGCCCGGCGATGAACACCGTGAGAATGGCGAAGGCCAGCATTCCGTATAAGCCGCAGCCCACGCCGCCAAAAATCACTTCCCCCAACTGCATGAGCAGCAGAGTCATCATGCCACCCAGGGGGGTGTAGCTGTCATGCATGGAGTTCACCGAGCCGTTGGAGGCGGCGGTGGTGACAGCCAGGGTGGCGCAGCAGCCAAGCACCAGGCGCAGCACCGGGTTTTCCTTAATGATGCCCTTGGTGAATTCCTGCCACAGGGAGGGGTATCTCTTTTCCACGGTCACGCGCCTCCTTTCACAGCGTAATATTGTTCAATGGCCTGGTTCACCGCATTGGTGACGGCGGTGGAGGTGACCGTGGCGCCGGTCATGGCCTCGATCTGGCCATCGGAGGGGGTCTGGTACTTCACCACAGAGAGGCCGCCTTCCGGGGCGGGCTGTAAGTACTGGTCCAAGAAGCTGGACTTGGTGGCGTTGGCGCCCAGGCCGGGGGTTTCGTCGTGGGAGAGGATCACCACGCCGGTGATGTTGCCCTCCACGTCAATGCCGGTCATGACGCTGACCGTGCCGCCGTAGCCGCTGGCGCCGGTTTCAAACACATAGCCGGCCAGCTCCCCGCCGGCAAGGCCCGTGTAGTAAGCGCCGTCCTCCTGGGACTCGAAGGTGTCCGCCTGGGGCAGGACAATCTTCCGGGAGGCCTCGGCGTTTTCCGTTTCCAGCTGGGCAATGCGGTCCCGGGTGAGCAGGTTGGTGCCCGCCAGGGCGGCGGAAACCACCACGCAGATGACAAACAGCACAAAGGTGGGTTTCAAAATGCTTTTGGCGTCCAGTTTCATCCTTTGGCGCCCCCTTTCTTGGCCTTGGGCAGGGAGCCGAAGGGCCGGGGCTTGATGGCCCGCTCGATCAGCGGGGTGAGGATGTTCATCAGAATGATGGAGTAGGAAACGCCTTCCGGCAGAGAGCCAAACTCCCGGATGAGCATGGTGATCAGCCCGCAGCCAAAGGCGAAGACGATCCGGCCCCAGAAGTACAGGGGGCTGGTGGTGTAGTCTGTGGCCATGAAGAAGGCGCCCAGCAGCAGCCCGCCGGAGAGCAGGTCAAACAGGGGGTCGCGGCCCATCATCATGGAGAGCACCGCCACCGTAGCCAGGTAGGTCACCGGGATGACGGGGGAAATCACCCGCCGGACGATGAGATAGATGCCGCCCAGCAGGATGGCCAGGGCGCAGGTTTCGCCCAGGCAGCCGCCGGTGTTGCCCAAAAACAGGTCCAGGTAGGAGGGCAGTTCCCCGCCGCCCTCTTTCAGGATGCCCAGGGGGGTGGCTGTGGTCACCGCATCGGCAGTGGCGGCGTAGTCAAAGGGCTGCACCCAGTGGGTCATCCGGGAGGGGAAGGAGTTTAACAGGATGATCCGGGCAGTCAGCGCCGGGTTTACAAAGTTCTGGCCGATGCCGCCGAACATCTGCTTGACCACCACAATGGCCGCCACGCTGCCAAACACAGCGATGAGAGGGTTGATGGTCACCGGCAGGTTCAGCGCCAGCAGGATGCCTGTCACCACGCAGCTCAAGTCCCCCACGGTCTGGGGGCGCTTCATCACCCGGCGGGACAGGTACTCGCTGAGGATACAGGAGGCCACGCAGGTGAGGATGACCACCGCCGCCCGGAAGCCAAATAAGATCACCGAGGCGATCATGGCGGGGCAAAGGGCGATGATCACGTCCAGCATAATGTTCTGGGTGGTCCTCCCGCCGTTAAAATGGGGGGAGGAAGATACCATGAGTTTTTCCATTTATTTCTTACCTCCACTTCCGGCCTTGCGCACATAGCTTTTTCCCAGGCGGATGGCCTGCACCAGCCGCCGCCCTGCCGGGCAGGAGAAGGCACAGCAGCCGCATTCCATGCAGGCCATCACGTTCAGGGCCTTCAGGCCCTCCACGTCTTTGCGCTCTGTGGCCTGTTCCAGCTTGGTGGGCATCAGGTTCATGGGGCAGGCGGCCACACACCGTCCGCAGCGGATGCAGGCGGTGGGCTGCCGCAGGGTGGCTTCCCGCTCATCAAAGGCCAGGATGGCGTTGTTCTGCTTTAAAATGGGCAGCTCGTCGCTGGTGATGGCCACACCCATCATGGGGCCGCCCATGATCAGCTTTTTGGGTTCCGACTTGTACCCGCCGCAGAACGCCACCACGTCTTTGATGGGCGTGCCCACCGGCACAATGACGTTTTGGGGATGGGCAATGGCCGAGCCGTCAATGGTCACCCGCTTTAGAGTCAGGGGCATCCCGGTGCGCATATAGCTGGCCAAAAACGAAATAGAGCCTATATTCATCACCAGGCATCCCACGTCCGCGGGAAGTTTGCCCTCGGGGACCTTCCTGCCGGTGCAGGCCTGCACCAGCACTTTTTCAGCGCCCTGGGGGTAGCGGCTCTTCAGGGCCAGCACCCGCACCTCATCCCGGGGGTCCCGCTTGGGGTCGTCGGCGATTTCGGTGAGCTTCTGGATCACGTCGGGCTTGTTGTCCTCCACAGCGATGATCACCCGCTGCACGCCCAGGATCTCTTTCACCTTGTACACGCCCTCCAGCACGTTGTGGCCGTTTTCCAGGGCCTCCCGGTGGTCGGAGGTGACGTAGGGCTCGCATTCCGCCACGTTCACCAGCAGGGTGTCGATCTGCTTGCCCTCGGGGACGTTGAGCTTCACGTGGGCGGGGAACCCAGCGCCGCCCAGGCCCACCAGGCCGGCAGCCCTGGCCGCGTTGGCCAGTTCTTCCTTGGTGGTGATGGGCGCGGGGGGATGGATCCCCGGGTCTTTTTCCATGGCCCCGTCCGACTCCACCACCACGGCTTGGGTCATCTGCCCGCCGGTGAGCATCACCGTGGTGATGTCCGTCACCGTGCCGGACACAGAGGAGTGGACCGGGACGCTCATATACGCTTCGTTGTCGCCCACCACAGTGCCCACATAGACGTGATCACCCTTTTTCACCGTGGGGATACAGGGCGCGCCAATGTGCTGCTGCATGGGTAAAATGACCTTTTCCGGAGGCGGCATGGTGGCTGTGGGGGTGTCCCAGGTGTTTTTGTGATGGGGCACCGGCGCTCCGCCATGGGTGCGGAAAGGATGTTTAGGAAACTCCATAGCTTCATTCCAGCCTTTCGTTCTAAAAGCCCCGCGCCCACAAAGGGACGGGGGCCTATTTAAAATCATTGTACCTGAAAAACAGAAAACCTGCAAGATAAATAAAAGATTATCAATGTTTTTGCCAGTTTTCGGGGCAAGGGGCTTCCCAAGGCAGGGCTCTGCAAGGAAAAGGATGGCGCAAGGCTCCCGATTGGGGTATAATCCAAAGGGGAGAAACCGGGCCGGTTTTAGACCGGTAGCCTGGAGCTTGTAAAAAAATAAAAAATTTTTTGCAAGGGTGAGTGGAATCGGGACGCTGATTCGTATTCCTGGTGAAAGCCCCTCAAGGGGAGAACTTCCAAGGAGGAATACAACATGAAAAAATTGATCGCATTAGTGATGGCAGGGATGATAGTAGTCAGTTTGGGAACCACCGCTTTGGCGGCCGGCGGCCACCATGGCAGAGGGGCCGGCAGCGGCCAGGGTCAGGGCATGGGCCAGAACTGGGTGGACGCCGACGGCGACGGCGTGTGTGACAACTACCAGAACGGTGGCCGCGGCCAGGGCAGCGGTTCCGGACAAGGGCATAGAGGTCACTGGAATAGAGAGTGAAACAAAAAGAAAAAGGAGGCGCAAACGCGCCTCCTTTTCTCTTTTAAGGGGGTAACAGTGTCCGCAAATGAACACTGTTCTTTACCAAAAGAGCTTGCTACAATGGAGCAAAACGTATGTGAGGTAAATGCCCGATGGAAAGGTTTCGAATTCCCTGTAAAATACCCAAGGCCCCGCCCAGCACAACCAAGTCCATCCGTTTCCCCAATGCGTTGGTGGAGCAGGTGGAACAGGCAATCCAAAGGACAGATTGCACTTTTTCCGCTTTTGTGTTGGAAGCAGTGCGGTTTGCCCTGGAACATTCAGAGCAGGAGGAAACACCACCCTATCACGGTTGATCTTTCAGGTTTACTCGGTAAGGGGGGCTTTTTCTTTCCGCCGCATTTCCCGCCAGATGGTCAGCAGCATGGTGATGTAGCAGGCGCCGCCGCCGATGAAGTTGGAGATGGGTTCCGCCAGGAACACGCCGGTGACCCCCAGGCCCAACAGGTGGGGCAGCAGCAGGGTGAGCGGCGCCACAATGACCACCTTCCGGAACAGGGAGAAGAACACAGCCTGTTTGGAGCGCCCCAAGGCCACGGCCGCCGATTGCCCGGCCATTTGCAGGCTCATCATGAAAAAGCCGAAGAAATAGATGTGCATACTGGGCACGGCGGCTTCCCGCAGGGCGGTTTCGTTGCTGAACAGGCCGATGAAAAACCGGGGGAACAAGAACAGCAGCAGCCACACCACGGTGGTGTACACCACGCAGAGGATGGTGGTGAACAAAATGCCGGTTCGCACCCGTTTGTACTCCTTTGCGCCGTAGTTAAAGCCCATCACCGGCTGGGCAGCGTTGGTCACGCCGTTGATGGGGGTGGAAACCACCTCCCGCACGGAGTTGATGATGGTCATGACGCCCACGTACAGGTCGCCGCCAAAGGTTTGCAGGGTGGAGTTGCAGGCCACCTGGACAATGGAGTTGGTGATGGCCATGACGAAGCTGGAAAAACCCAGGCCGATGATCTGCCCCACCAGCTTCAGCTGGAGCTTCATGGCGGAGGGCTCCAGACGGATGAGGGTGCGCTTGCCCCGCAGGAAGGACACCGCCCAGACGGTGGAGAAAAACTGGGCGATGATGGTGGCCAAAGCCGCCCCTTGCACCCCCATGTCCAGCAGGAAGATGAAAATGGGGTCCAGCACGATGTTGGTCACTGCCCCCAGCAGCACGGTCATCATGCCCTTGCGGCCAAAGCCCTGGGCGTTGATGAAGTTGTTCATCCCCAGGCTGATCATCACAAACACGCTGCCGCACAGGTAGATGGTGATGTAACCGTTGGCGTAGGGGTAGGTGGCGTCGCTGGCGCCAAAGGCGTACAGCAGCGGCTGTTTGATCAGCAAGATCACCGCCGTCAGCACTACACCGGTGCCCACCAACAGGGCAAAGGTGTTGCCCATGATGACCCGGGCCTTTTCCAGGTTGCCCCGGCCCCGCTCAATGGAGAACAGGGGCGAACCTCCCATGCCGAACAGGTTGGCAAAGGCCGTCACAATGGAGATGATGGGGAAGGTCAGCCCCAGGCCGGTGAGGGCGTTGCCGGAGGCGTCGGGCAGGCGGCCAATGTACATCCGGTCCACCACGCTGTACAGCACGTTGATCAGCTGGGCTACCGTCATGGGCACGGCCAGGCGCAGGATGTTCCCCGCCACGCTGCCTTTGGAAAAGTCGTTGGTTTGGGTGGTTGTCATGGTGTGGTGATCGGTCCTTTCTGGGGTGGGCTGGATGCAGCGCCGTTTTTTTCATTTTACAAGAATTTGACAAAACTTGCAAGGGTGGGAGCCTTTCCACTGGCTGCCTGGAGGGCGGTGGGTTTTGTTCACATTCCACAGAGCGGGGGGCGGCTGTGGAAAAACAGGGAAAAACCTGGGCAAATCCGCCGGTTCTGAGAAACTCGGGCTTTTCAAAAAGCGGGATCGGTGGTATAATAAATCGGTTAATGCGAAGAGCAGAATTTCGGCGCCCCTGTGTGGGGCTGGGGCGGCTTCCCTGCGGAGGGAGGCCCAGTTCAAGAAAGGATCGATGGGATTTCATGGCAAAGAGAGAGAATTTGCGCAACGTGGCCATCATTGCCCACGTTGACCACGGCAAGACCACCCTGGTGGACCAGCTGTTGCGGCAGAGCGGCATTTTCCGCCAGAACGAGGCTGTGGCAGAGCGCGTGATGGACTCCAACGATTTGGAGCGGGAGCGGGGCATCACCATCCTGTCCAAGAACACGGCGGTGATGTATCACGATATCAAGATCAACATTGTGGACACCCCCGGCCACGCCGACTTTGGCGGCGAGGTGGAGCGCGTGCTGCAAATGGTGGATGGCGTGCTGCTGCTGGTGGACGCCTTCGAGGGCTGTATGCCCCAGACCCGGTTCGTTTTGAAAAAGGCGCTGGCCCTGGGCAAAAAGCCCTTGGTGGTGCTCAACAAGATCGACCGGCCCGGCGCCCGTCCCGCAGAAGTGGTGGACGAGGTGCTGGACCTGTTCATTGAGCTGGGCGCCAACGACGACCAGCTGGACTTCCCCGTGTGCTATGCCTCTGCCCGGGACGGCTATGCCACCCTGGACCCTGCCACTCCCGGCACCGACATGACCCCCCTGTTTGAGATGATTGTCAAAGAGGTGCCTTGCCCGGAGGGCGACTTGGAAGGCCCCACCCAGGTGCTGTTTTCCAATATCGACTATGACGACTATGTGGGCCGCATCGGCATTGGCCGGGTGGAACGGGGCACCATCAAGGTGGGCCAGACGGTCACCATTTGCGGCGGAGAAGAAGACCACCACCAGAACGCCAAGATCACCAAGCTGTACCAGTTTGAGGGCCTCAAGCGGGCGGAGTACGAATCCGCCTCTTTGGGGGATATCATTGCCGTTTCCGGCATCGCGGACCTGAACATCGGCCAGACCGCCTGCGCCACCGACTGCGTGGAGCCCCTGCCCTTTGTGAAGATCGACGAGCCCACGGTGTCCATGAACTTCATGGTGAACAACTCCCCCTTTGCCGGACGGGAAGGCAAGTTTGTCACCTCCCGGAACCTGCGGGACCGGCTGTTCAAAGAGGTGGAAACCAACGTGGCCATGCGGGTGGAGGAAACCGAGTCCTCCGACACCTATAAAGTTTCCGGACGGGGCGAGCTGCACCTGTCTATCCTCATCGAGCAGATGCGCCGCCAGGGCTATGAGTTCCAGGTGTCCCGGCCCACGGTGATCTACAAGCAGGACAAAGACGGCAAGCGCCTGGAGCCCATGGAGCTTTTGATGATCGAGGTGCCTGACAATTACGTGGGCGCTGTGATGGAAAAGCTGGGCACCCGCAAGGCGGAGCTTTTGAATATGGGCACCCGAGAAACGGGCACCACCCATTTGGAGTTTAAAATTCCCGCCAGAGGGCTGATGGGCTACCGCTCTGAATTTTTGACCGATACCAACGGTAACGGAATCATGAACCATGTGTTTGACTGCTATGAGCCGTACAAGGGCGATATTTTACAGCGGCAGCAGGGCTCTTTGATCGCTCACGAAACGGGGGAAACCACAGGCTATGGCTTGTTTGCCGCCCAGGACCGGGGCAGATTGTTCGTAGGTCCCGGCGTTCCGGTCTATGAGGGGATGATCGTGGGAGCGTCTCCAAAGTCCGAGGATATCACGGTGAATGTGTGTAAGAAAAAGCACGTGACCAATACCCGGGCCGCCGGCTCCGACGAGGCGCTGAAGCTGACTCCTCCCAGTATTATGAGCCTGGAGCAGTCCTTGGAATTTATCACCGACGATGAGCTGGTGGAGGTCACGCCAAAGAGCATCCGGTTGAGAAAGACGATTTTGAATAAGGAACAACGGATGAAAAATGCCAGCCGGAAAGGATAAGCTTTTTCCCTGGTTCCTAAGGCGGGCGCTGGGAGAGGTGTCCGCTTTTTTTATGTATCCGTTTGATTGGCTGCGCGGCGGATGTTCCTCTGATACCGCTTTTGGCGCTGACGGGAATGCTGCCCCTTAGGTTGAGTACCGGCGTATCGGATAAATCGTACTTTCCAGTGAATTTTAAGCAGGTCCGCGGATACTCCGCCCGATCGGGCGGGGCGTTGTGCCGCTGAAAGGAGAAACTGTCTTGGAAATTTTCGACGTAATGCTGAAAGCAGCCTATCTTGGACTGACCGGAGTAGGAATGCCGTTAGCAGTGCTGGCATATTTGATTTATGGAAGCCTGAAATGCGGAACCCGAACCGGCGGCCTGCTGTTCTGCGGTCATCTGCTGGTTTCCGTGCTGGCGGGCGGCGTGGTGTTTTTAGGCGGCGGATGGATCTTCGAATCTAGCGCGGCGGGCGCTTTTCTGAATTTCGCAGCGGCCGCGGCTGCTGCAGCAGCGGGCGTCAGCCTGTTGGTATCCGTATTCCGTGACCACGCCTTCATGGATCGGGAATTAGCGGTTCAGGCGGAACCGGAGCCAGAGCCGGAATATCAGGATATCTATTCCCAATC
>OLSM01002620.1_pt1 | contig 11268 bp, 10 predicted proteins | sample 1672721 | NCBI WGS metagenome assembly OLSM01 (sample SAMEA3136717, study PRJEB25190) | human gut metagenome | reverse complement strand
CTGTATCATTTCCTTCCTGTGTTCCAAGAGCATCTAATAAAAATGCTGCTGCAATGTCCATTGCGGTCAGATCATCGGATTCATTGATCGCCTGCTCAATGAAATTGATCGTCTTGCTTAAATCTTCTTCCTCGATGATATTTCCAATCCGCTCCATGATCTTTTCTGCCTTGATCATCGCAACATCCTGACTGGACGGGATCGGCTGCGCTAAAATCTTGGTCTTGCAATAACGCTGGATGTCCTTGAGTTTGTAGACTTCTTTTCCTTTTACAAATGTAAATGCCCGGCCGGTCCTTCCGGCACGTCCGGTTCTTCCGATACGGTGTACATAATACTCGTCATCCTGTGGAATATCATAGTTAAAAACTGCCTCTACATCGTCTACGTCGATTCCCCTTGCCGCTACATCCGTCGCCACAAGGATATCCGTTTTGCCCTTTCGGAAATTATTCATAACGCGGTCACGCTGGGACTGCTTCATGTCACCATGCAGACCTTCCGCAAAATATCCTCTGCCCTGAAGCTCATTCGTCAGTTCGTCTACCTTACGTTTTGTGTTACAGAACACTAAGGACAGCTTCGGATCGTAATAATCTAAAAGTCTGGATAACACGTCAATTTTTTCTTTTCTCTTCACATCATAGTAGAACTGGTCAATGCTCGGTACGGTCAGTTCTTTTTTTACCACCTTAATCGTGACTGCATCCTTTTGATACTTTTTCGTGATCTCTAAGATCGGTTTCGGCATCGTTGCAGAAAAAAGAATCGTCTGATGCGGTTCCGGAATATATTCTAAAATGGTCTCAATATCCTCACGAAATCCCATATTTAACATTTCGTCTGCTTCGTCTAAGACAATTTTGTTGACATGATCACAACGGATCGTTCTTCGGCGAAGGTGATCCATAACTCTTCCCGGTGTACCGATGATGATCTGGGCTCCGCCTTTTAACGAGCGGATCTGCTTGCTGATCTCCTGACCGCCATAAACCGGAAGTACCTTGACACCGTGCATATATTTTGCCAGAGCACGGATCTCATCGGCTACCTGTATGGCGAGCTCCCTCGTCGGTGAGAGGATGATCACCTGTGTTTTCTTATTAGAAGGGTCTACGGTCTGTAAGATCGGGATTCCAAATGCTGCTGTTTTTCCTGTTCCGGTCTGTGCCTGACCGATGACATCACTGCCACTCATCACAACCGGAATTGCCTGACTCTGGATCGGGGTTGCCTCCTCAAATCCCATTGCCTTGATCCCTCTTAAAATCTGCGGCTGTAACTCTAGTTCGTCAAATCTAACTGTTTCCATCAATTCTCCTTATGCTGTTTCGCGATCAATGCCTCTTTTTCGCTGCGGCTGAGTCGTTTGATCGCCGCCTCTCTTTTTAAGGCTTCGCTTTTGGTCTCAAATGTTTCACTGTATACCAGCTTTACCGGTGTCCGACCCCGCGTATATTTCGCTCCCCTGTTCTGGTTATGGTCCTCGACCCTTTTTTCTAAATTGTTCGTCCAACCGGTATAATAGGTTCCATCTGCACATTGCAGAATGTATGTATAATTCATCTTACGCCTCTTTTTTACAAATATCTGTTCAGAAAATTTCTTTTTAAAGAGCATGAAAATCGACGGTGTATTCCACCGCCGAACACAATATCTGTTATATTATAGCAGACTTCCGAACACCGTTCAAGAATTACTTGAAATAACCCATTGGGTCTACCGGCTGGTCATCTTTTTGCAGTTCAAAATATAAGTTGCTGCCCTCTTCTGAGTAATATTTTGTCGGTTCACTGATATAGCCAATGACCTCTCCCGGAGCAACATAATCTCCTGCTTTTTTGCTTACTTCTTTCAACTGTCCGTAGATTGCTTTGTATCCGTCGCCTAAATTCACGGTAACGGTGCATCCGGTTACTTCATTATTAGAAACATCTAAAACACTTCCGGCTGCCGCTGATGTCACCTTATCGTTCACCTTTGCTCCGATGATGACTGCCGGGTTATAACGGTACTGGTCTAACGATTTAAAATAAACCGTCTGATCCATGCTGTAGTTCATGATCACTTTACCTTCTTCGGCTGCCGGCCATGCGAGCTCTCCCTTAAAAGTCAGTGCGGATGGCTTACTTGCTGTCTCCTGCACCTTCGGCTCTTCCTTTGCTACATTCACTTCTTCCTTCTGTGTCTCTGCTTTCTGCTTCTGCTCCTGCTTTTGTTCTTCCTTTTTTTCTTTCGCTTTTAAAATACTGGACACATCTTCCACTTCGTCCTTTGCGGTCTCCTTGTCTTTTTCGACCTCCTGAAAAGCAACCTGCTGCTCCTCTTTTTCCTGTGATTTCTTATCTCCCGACTCCGTGTTATAGGCAAATACCATTCCTACAATGGCAAGACTCAGAAGTGAGCCGGCGATAATATACTCCTTTTTTTTCTTCATTTCTTCACCATCCATTATCTACATTTGATAATGTTAGTGTTTCCCCATTTTTTCGATTTTAATACCGGAAAAATAATATTTTAGAATTTCTTCATAAGATTTCTTATTTTTTGCCATATCCTCTGCACCGTACTGACTGAGTCCGTAACCATGACCACACCCCTTTATCACAATGCGGATGTGTCCGTCCATCTCTTTCAAAAAAAAGCAGGGCGACGGCAGCTCAAATGCCTGCACAAATGCATCGACATCCAGAGGATTCCCGTCTTTTTCTAACTCCGTGACATACTCTGCCCCATCCCGCTGGATTGTAAACGTGTTCAGATATGCCTCAATTTCTTTAGGATCTTCTTCTTTATTTTGTAATACCCCCGCCAATTTTTCCTCAAATTCCTTCTTTGTGAAAAATTTCACGCTCAAATAGTCCTCCGATAAGACATCCTCCGAACTTTTCACGCTCAAAAGATACGGCGTATCCTTATAAATCTGGCTTCCGTCCCTGGTCATTCCCGTACTGACCTTATGAAAAGACGGATTGATGACCTTCCCTCCAAACGTCATAACCTGTCCATTCGTGTCCCCGGCAGCCCGGATCATTTTTTCATAAAATTCATAATATTTTTCCTGCCCCCAAAGCTGCTCCATCTCCTTTTTTGAAAGCGGCTTCGGTGCTTCCTTTTTATTCTCTTTGCACCATTGCAGTTGTGTCCGCACAATGACCGCCTGTGCTTTGAGCGCCTCTTCTTCCACCGTAACCGGAACCTGTGAAGCAAGGATTCCTGCAATCTCAATACTTTCATCCGTTTTGACGGTTGCCTTTGCCGGCTCTCCCTGAAAACAATAAGTTACAAAATACGGCAGACAGATCAGGATCAGAACACAGGAGAAAATCAGCTTTAATTTTTCTTTCACATAGACCTCCTGACTCATAGGACAATTTCATCCCGTTTTAGTATATGGGAAAAAATTCCTTTTATTCCAGAACGTTTGTTCTTGATTTTTTCTCTCTTCTGTGCTATTCTTATTTCAGAACATTTGTTTGTGTTTTATGGAGGGACGCTATGCAAATTGCAATGGATATGACGCTTTTTGAAAAATTGACCATTTTATCAGACGCAGCAAAATATGATGTTGCCTGTACATCCAGCGGCGTAGACCGTTCCGGGAACAAGACCGGAATGGGGAATTGCCTTGCACCGGGCATCTGCCACACTTTTTCTGCTGACGGACGCTGTGTCTCCCTCTTAAAAATACTGTTTACGAATGAATGTATTTTTAACTGTGCTTGTTGTTTGAACAACTGCAACAATGATGTGCGTCGTGCTTCTTTCACGCCGGAAGAAATCTGCACCATTACCTTAGAATTTTACCGCAGGAATTATATCGAAGGACTTTTTTTGAGTTCCGGGATTCTGATCAGTCCGAACTACACAATGGAATTGATCTATCAGACTTTATTTTTGCTGCGTAACAAATACCATTTCAACGGATATATTCATGTGAAGGCAATTCCGGGTGCCGATCCGCTCTTAGTCCAGAGAACCGGATATTTAGCTGACCGTATGAGCATTAATTTAGAGCTGCCGACTGCCAATGCATTAAAAAAATTAGCACCGTATAAATCCCGGCGAACCATCTTAAAACCTATGCGGCAGATCCAGAACGGTATCACGGAGAACAAGGAAGAACTGGCACTGTACCGCTCCGCTCCAAAGTTTGTTCCTGCCGGACAGAGTACCCAGATGATCATTGGCGCCACTCTGGAAAATGACTACCAGATCATGAGTGTTGCAGAACAGCTTTATGACAGGTTCTCCTTAAAGCGTGTCTTTTATTCTGCTTTTATCAACGTGAATGAGGATTCCAATCTCCCTATGCTGCCCGGTGGACCGCCTCTTTTGAGGGAACACCGTCTTTATCAGGCAGACTGGCTGTTGCGCTATTACCATTTTCATGTAGATGAACTGTTAAGCGAGGCAAGGCCTGACTTTAACATTTATCTCGACCCGAAGTGCGACTGGGCAGTCCGTCATTTAGAATATTTTCCGGTCGAGATCCAAAAGGCAGATTATCGCACACTGCTGCGTGTTCCGGGCATTGGTTACAAATCAGCCCAACGGATCATAAGAGCAAGACGGCACGCAAATCTTGGTTTTGATGATCTAAAACGGATGGGGGTCGTCTTAAAGCGGGCATTATATTTTATTACCTGTTCCGGCAGAATGATGTATCCCACAAAATTAGACGAAGATTATATCGTGCGCAATCTTGTTTCTGACCGGACCATGGTACCAAAAGAATTACGAAATCAGGGCTATGAACAGCTTACACTCTCCGATATCTTAGGATGATCCTGTGTGGGCTGTCACATCTGGCCTATGGATAAGGAGCTTTATTTATGTATGTTTTTTTATGCGAGGATTCTCCCGAAGGTATTTTTACCGGTGTCTACGACGCATGGGAGAGCCGCCTCGGACACAACAATATTTCCCTGCAGATCCACACCGGAGAAGAGAACTATGATCTGTTCTGCACTTACCGGGATGTCACACCGGATTTACAAAAGAGTGAGAAAGTAAGCAGAACCTTAAAGCAACGCCTGGGTGAAGAAGTCTATTCGATCCTCTATCAGGCTGCCATCTCTGATGAGAAATGCGTCAGCAAACGGCATCCGATGGACAAGGCCGATGCCGTATATAAGAGTATTGTCCTTGGACTTGCAATTCCCGATGGAAGCCGTCTGCCGGATTACTTAGCAGAACCCTATGTCCATGAAGTCTTTTCCCTTGCCCGTGCTGCCGGCAATGAAGCACATCATCTGCTCGGCTTTCTACGGTTTGAAGAATTAAAAAATGGCGTTTTAATTGCCACGGTACACCCAAAGCACAATATCCTGCTTCTGTTAGCAGACCATTTCAGTGGCCGGCTGCCACAGGAAAACTTTATGATCTATGACGAAGGCAGGCAGTTAGCGGTACTGCATAAAAAAGGAAGCCCCTGTGTATTAACAGATGCTTCCAATCTCAATGCCGATATGATCACAGACTATTCCTCTATGGAATTAGAATATCAAAAACTCTGGAAAGGCTTCTTTGAAAGTATTGCGATCGATGCCAGAAAAAATCCTGCCCTGCAAAACCAGAATCTGCCGAAACGTTTCCGAAAAGATATTGTGGAGTTTCAATAGTTCTTCTGCATGGTTTTTACATATATTTTTTTAAAATATTGCTAAGCCGTGCAAATTGCTCTAAGGTCAATGTCTCTCCGCGGATGCTTGCCCCGACTCCCAATTCCTCTAAAGCCTTTGCAATATCTTCCTTGGACACCTGAATATCAGGTGCATTATTCAGTCCGTTGGCTAAGGTCTTTCTTCTCTGATTAAATGATGCACGGATCACACGGAACATGAACTTTTCATCCTCTACTTCCACCGGACATTGCTCATGTCTGGTCAGACGGATCACTGCCGAGCCAACCTTCGGTCTTGGCATAAAGCAGTTCGGCGGTACATTTGCCACTATATAAGGCTTTGCATAATACTGCACTGCCAGCGACAGGGCGCCGTAGTCCTTTGTCCCCGGTCCTACCTGCATACGCTCGGCCACTTCCTTCTGCACCATGACTGTAATGCTCTTTACAGGCACATGCTTCTCAAATAACCCCATAATGATTGGTGTTGTAATGTAGTACGGAAGATTTGCAACCACCTTAATAGGGCGTCCCCCGTTCTCACGCTCTGCCAGCTCTGCAATATCCACCTTCAGTATATCCTCATTGAGCACGGTTACATTATCAAAACCATCGAGGGTGTCCTCCAGGATAGGGATCAGCGCCCTATCAATCTCCACCGCAATCACTTTTCCTGCCGCACACGCAAGATACTGCGTCATGGTTCCGATTCCCGGACCGATCTCCAGCACCATATCTTCCGGCGTGATCTCTGCCGAGCGGATAATCTTATCCAGCACATGAGTATCTATCAAAAAATTCTGTCCGAACTTCTTCTGAAAAGCAAAGTTATATTTTTGTAAAACAGCGATTGTATTCTGCGGGCTGCCTAGTGTCGGCTCCTTCATAAGCTCCTCCTCGTTCATGTTGTTGAACTTTTCTCTAAACAGTATAATATACTTTCCCATGCCCGGCAACGATTATCAAAAACTTTCTCTTCCTGCAGCATAAGCAGCGTAACCGTCCCGGGCTGCCTGAACCGTTACTGTTCATCCTCTCAGCATTCAACTGCATGCAGGAAAATATCATTGAACTTCTCCAGTTCATCATACATGATGCCGTGGCCGCTTTCTTTCAGTGTATACAGACTGCTGCCGCTGATGCACTCATGCTGAATTTCTGCAAGGTCATTGGACACTACCACATCTTTTTCGCCATGAATGACCACCGTAGGCACATGCACGTAACAGAGATCATCCCTGCCGTCCTCATCCCGCAGAGACAGCGCACATTCAATCGTGCCGATAGCTGAAGCCGACATCGCTATCTGCCGGAACCAGTCGATAATACATGCGCTGTGCGGGCTGGCAAACAACTGTTGGCTGAATTCCTCTGCATACTGTGCCCGGTCCGTCTCAATCTGACAGATGATCTCATCAACCGCTTCTCTTGTCAGCCCATAAGGAAATCCGGGACGCTGTGTCCAACATGGAGCCGCGGCAGCCAGCAGAAGCAGCTTCTTTACCCCATATCCGCGGAACAGGCGCATATATCTCAGGCTGATCGCCCCTCCCATGGAGAATCCCACTAAGGTAAATGACCACAACCGCAGCCTTTTCACCACCTTGTGAATATCTGCCGCCATCTGGTCATAACTATAGCCGCACCCTGGAACATCAGACATCCCAAAACCTCTCAGATCCAAAGCCACAACCCGGTATCCCATGCGAACCAGAATCGGAATCTGATACTCATAAATTTTATGGGACAGAGGCCAGCCATGAACCAAAAGTACAGTCTCTGTCCCGCCACAGTTATAATCATATACCGCTATCTTTACTCCATCCGTAGAATTAACATAAAACATAAAGTCACACATCTCCAGTTTATTTCTCTACACTATATGCAGAAAGATAAAAAACTGCTTACGGCTTCACGCCCGTTAAAATCTAACGATTCTTTCGGCGGCCGGACCAGGCGGCCGGCTAAGTTCTATGCCTTCTCAGGCATCTTCCTGAGTTCCATGTATGACAATACCATCTATAGTAAGTTGTAAAGCCTTCTGGCATTTTTTTCTGTCTGTTCTACCACCTCGTCATAAGATAACTGCTTCAGTACTGCGATCTTCTCTGCTACATAGACCAGGTTTAAAGAAGAGTTTCGTTTGCCCCTGTTCGGAACCGGCGCAAGATACGGACAATCCGTCTCAAGCAGCAGGTATTCCAGCGGAGTCTCCTCCACCACTTCCTTCAGTTTTCTGGAATTCTTAAACGTGACAACGCCCCCCACGCCAATATAGAACCCCATCTTCACGTATTCCCTTGCCATCTCAGCTGAATAAGAGAAACAGTGAATCACGCCCTCAAGTCCCAGGGCATGTTCCTTCATAATCTGAAGCGTATCCGCAGCCGCTTCCCGGCTATGGATAATGACCGGCATTTCCAGCTCCCGGGCCAGCTCCAGCTGGCGGATAAACCATTTCTTCTGAACCTCATGACTCTCATTGTCCCAGTAATAGTCCAGCCCAATCTCTCCTACCGCAACCATCTTTTCTTCCTGGAGAACCGCCCGGAGCCTCCTAAAATTTTCTTCATTCAGTTCCCCCACATCATCGGGGTGCACTCCTGCTGCCCCGTATATGAAAGGATATCTTGCAGTCAGTGCCCTGACATCCTCCCAGGATGCCACATCGGAACCTGCATTAACAATAGTCCCAACGCCGCCCTCCTGCATGGAACATAAAAGGGAATCCCTGTCCTCATCAAACTGTTCATCATCATAATGTGCATGTGTATCAAATATCATAAGTGACCTCCCTGGTATACAATATCATATAAAAACCGGACCCTGCATAAGAGGGTCCGGCCCCAATCGCTTCCACGATTATAGCACAATATCATCCACCTTTTCAAATGTATCCATCCGGAAAGATTCAACAGTATTGCCAGCCACTAGATAGAAAGTATCTTTGCTGAACATTCCGCGCCCTTCCGAATATCCGCTCAGTTCCCGTTCAAAAATACACTGGAACCCTTTTTCCTTGTCGTAGGAGAACAAGTAATACTTCTGGCTCTGTCCGTAAGCAGCAAATCCGATCAGATTCCTGTCCGTATTAATCAGAGCCGCTTTGTAGTTGTAAGAAACGTTTGTAGAGTAACAATCCTCCATCACATACTTTTCGATCTCCTTCACATCGGAGGGATCCGAGATATCAAACATGGACAGCTTCACGCCCTCCGTAGTGGTTCCTGTCTCATCCACATCCATCCCGATCCCGAGCAGCAGCCCCTCACCATATGGATGAAGATAATCCGAGAATCCGGGTATCTTCAGGGCCCCGATCACTTCCGGCTTCTCCGGATTGGACAAATCAACAGAAAACAGCGGATCCACCTGCTTGAATGTCACAAAATATCCCGTGCTGCCCATAAACCTCGCCGAATACACCTGCTCATCTTCTGCAAGCCCTTCAATTTTTCCCAGTTCATTCAAATTTTCGTCCAATACATAGAGTGAATTGCTGTCCTTCTTTGTGGATTTGGAAGAAAACGGGGACTCTCCAAACGTTACGATCGGAAACGGGCCTGCACTGCCTGTAGGGCTGACTGTAGTTACCAGCCGCAGTTTTCCCTCATACTCATCAATACTGAACGAATCGTTTAATGTGCCGTCGATCCGCGTCTGTCCCACTGCCTCCAAAGTACCGTCCTTATAAGCCACCTTACGGATACAGGTCTGTGTTACATCGGACTCCTCGGAATTATAATAGGATTCACAAACATAGATGCTGCTTCCGCTAACATACACAAGCCCGGAACTTCCGAATACCGCTTTGCTGTCCAGCTTCCTGCCGGGATCCTTCAGGGAAAAAGCAGAGATGACGGTATACTGGTATCCCCGCACATACTGCGGCAGCAGAATGCTTCCGCTGTCAATGGCCTTTCCCTGCACCTGGGGAATGTATAAATCAATATCGTTCCTTGCAGCCGAAACCTCGGCGTTAAAATTGCTGAACAGGTATACATAGTCTCCCGTCACACGTACCGTATAAAAGCTGCCGCTCTGTGTAATCTTTCCCACAGATTTGGGCTTCTCCGGGTTGCTGACGTCATAAGTCTCTGCCACAGTGTACTGCTTGTAGGTACCGTCATATCCCTCATTGCCGTCATTGTACTCGGTCTTCGTATACACAATAAGCAGTTTATCTCCCTTTATATAGATCTCAGAGATGTACTGGTCGTCCTCTAGCCTGATTGATCCCATCTCCTTCATCTCTTTATTCTCAATGTTGACAATCTGCACCTTCTGCCCATTCAAGATATAAAGGTTCTTACCGTCCGTTTTAACGATATCCCCTTCCTCAACGCCCTCTTCCCTGATATTTGTATCCGAATAGGACGCGCCGCTGTCGGCAGCCCCCGCCGCAGATGTATCGGCTTTGCTCTCGGCAGATTCCGTGCGTGCTAAATTAGACGCACTGCCGTCGGCGGCACTGTCCACACTATACTGCTTCTGGAGCTCCTCCTGGCTCTTTTTCTCCGCCTCGATATATTTATAAATCTCATCATAGTCCCTGGCGGAAGCTATAACCGTATCAGATGTGCCCGAGGCCTCCGTATCCGCCTTGGCTTCATTCGTTCCTCCCGCGTCAGCGGCAGAAGTACTCTCAGTATTTAACATATCTTTATGACCCCCAAGACCGCCAAAAACGGCAATCCCCACAACAATCACACAGCAGGCTGCTGCTGCAGCTGCACTATACGCTGCCTTCCACCGGAAAGGTTTCTTCCCGCCTTTTTCAGTCAGCATCTTTTCTATATTCTCCGGTTTTAGAGATTCGGGGATCTCCACATCATCTGCCATCTCCCGGATCTGCTCCTCCACAGCCTGTTTTTCCACCCGTTCTTCTATTTTGTGCTCATCGGTCCTCTGTTCTTCTGTTTTGTTTCCCCTCGGATTCTCTCTCCCATTCTTCCCGTTTAAATCTTTCCCATCCAAACTCATATCTACACCCCTTTCTACTGCAGCACACGGCGCATCTTATCCAGCGCCCGCGTCTTCTTCGAGCGGACTGTGGCCGGGTTCATCTCCATCATACCGCCGATCTCGTCGCTTTGATACCCGCCAAACACGGAAAATGCCACTATCATCCTCTCGTCTTCATTCAATATCAGGAATGCTTCACGCACATCATGAGCGCCTGCATAATCCCTCTCCGCCGCCGGCATCTCTGCCTCCAGCTCTTCTGTATGCCCCGTATCCCTTAACTTTTTCCTGCACCTGTTACTCAAAATCTTAAAAATCCAACTCCGGAAAGACGCTTCTTTCCTCAGGCTCCCAATATTCTCATAGGCAGATATCACAGCCTCGCTGACCGCATCCTCCGCATCCTGCGGATGTTTCAGCATATAAAGTGAAAATTTATACAGATCCACATAAATTCTCGCGTACAGTTCTGAGAATGCTTTCACATCACCTCTGCGGGCCTTCCTGATCAAGATCAGTTCCGAACAGCTCTCATAATCATACATCTGCACCCCTCCTCTCCTGCTCCGTATCACAGGAGCAGTTATAAACATTCATGAATGAGAACGAAACAGATTGTAAATTTCGTTCTTGCATATAAGAGTAACATAAATTCCTTTTTGTTGCATTTAAAAAAA
>OLSM01002615.1_pt1 | contig 11288 bp, 9 predicted proteins | sample 1672721 | NCBI WGS metagenome assembly OLSM01 (sample SAMEA3136717, study PRJEB25190) | human gut metagenome | reverse complement strand
CCCGCGAAGCCCGTGGCCACCACGCCGCCGGACAAGGGCGCGCCCGCGGTGCGCGGGTGCACGGAGAGCATTCCCTGAGTGGCGAACCAGCTGTCCAGAGCAGCGAGCGTTCCCTCTCCCCCGCAGTTGTTGAGCCCGGCCGTGGACATGGCGCCGCCCACCTTGCCGGTCAGCACGTTCTCCACCATATGGAAGGGGCGCGTGCGGTCCATGAAGTTCTTCATCCGGGCGCTCACCGTGCCGAAGTAGTCCGGCGAGGCGAGCAGAACCACGTCGGCGTCCCGTAGCTTCTCGTAGAGATCGTTCATGTCGTCTTCGAGCGTGCAGCTCGTCTGGGCGAGGCAGCGGTTGCAGCCGACGCAGAACCCGATATCGAGCTTCGAGAGCTCCACCAGCTCGCAGCTTACCGGCACCTCCAGCGCCGATGCCTGCTCGGCCGCCCCGTCGAGGGCCGCCTGCAGAAGCGCCGCCGTCCCCTTCCCGGCCCGATGGCTCCCATTGATTCCCAGCACTTTCATAGCGTCCTCCTCGTCTCAACAACGTTCGATTCGAGAGGAGACGCGGGGTACCTTGACCGAGCGAGTTCCGCAGCGACTGAAACAGGACTAAATGTCCTGTTTCACCAAGCGAGGACTGTCTGAGCGAATCAAGGTACCGCGCGGCTCCCCCGTGGCGATTTTCTACCCAGAAAGAGAAAAGGGAGCCCCGGCCTTGTGGGCTGCGGGGCTCCAGATAGCAGGTTCGGTTTTGCCGATCCTCTCTTACATATTGTGGAAGGCGTACTTCTCCGGGTTCTCCTTCACGTCGGCACGATTCTTCGGGTTCATCTTCAGCGTGCCCATGATGCCGTCGTTGGTGTTGGAGGCCAGCACCTGGTTGCGGTTCTCCATCTTGATGCAGTTCTCGAAGCTGGTGCCGTCCAGCGAGCACTGCAGGGCCTCCTTGGTGAGGCGCAGACCGAACGGGGCGGTCTCGCGGCACATCTCCTCGGCCATGGCCACGGCGGTCTCAAGCACGTCGTCGTCGGCCACCACGCGGTTGGCGAAGCCCCACTCGTAGAGCTTCTGGGCATCGAAGCGGGCCGGGTTCATGAGGATCTCGCAGGCGCGGGCGTAGCCGACGATCTTCGGGAGGAAGAAGGAACCGCCCATGTCGGTGCCGGTGTAGCCGATGGACAGATAGCCGGCGTTCATCTTGTAGGACTCGCCGAGCACGCGCATGTCGCAGGCGCAGGAGATGGACAGGCCGCCGCCCACGGCGAAGCCCTTCAGGGCGCCGATGATGGGCTGCTCGCAGCGGCGCATGTTGATGATCTGGTCGGAGCACATGCGCTGCATGATGTAGAAGTCGCGCTGGATGCGGCCCATGTCCTCGGGCGGATCGAGGGCGAGGTCGTTCAGGTTGAAGCCGGCGCAGAAGGAGCGGCCCTCGCCGGTCAGCACGATGACGCGGCAGTCCTTGTCCATGCGCACCTTGATGAGGAAGTCGTTGAACTCGGCCATCTGGGCGTAGGACATGGCGTTCAGGTTGTCCGCATCATTGAAGGAGCAGATGTAGACCGGACCGCGCTGCTCGATCTTCAGCTTCTCGTAGTCGTAGGTGAACTCGGGCAGATGGTAGGCCTCCTGGTAGACACTCATGGATGAACCCCTTTCGCACTTAATTACTCAAGTTTTACTTTTTAGCCCATTGGAATTTTGTTCCTCCTGACTTGGTTCTGATTCTTAAGGATGACACAGCGGTTTTCCACGGACAATTTTGAAATATTGTTTCTTTTACTACCCAATTAATTGATTTTGTGGGTCTATAGATTTCCACGCATTGCTTGGCCCTATTGACTCATCAATTATTCCAATTATCTTTTCTCAATTTTGGCTTCCTGTCCGATAAATACCTTTGTATGCTAAAAGCACGAATTTCTTCTGGGTATCAGCGGAGGCGCTCGAGTACCGGGGAGCCGCGCACGAGCGGCCGGGCGCTTCCGTGGCAAAAGGGTTTTAGGTTCTTTAGAAAGGAAGGCCTATGATCACCGATCTCAAGATCAACGAGGAGAAGAAGAAAGAGTACTACGAAAAGGGGTATTGGACGCACGACACCATCCGCGACGTCTGGGAGCGCCAGGCGCAGGCGAACGCCGACAAGGAATACGTCGCCGACGACCAGGGCTGCCGCATGACCTACGGGGAAGTGGACGACGCGGCAAGCCGTCTGGCCGCGTGGCTCGTGTCCCAGGGCATAAAGCCCGGCGACGTGGTCACCCTGCAGTTCCCGAACTGGGCCGAGTTCACCATCGCCTACGTGGCCTGCTTCAAGGCCGGCGCCGTCATCCAGTCGCTCGCCCGCAACTTCAACGGGGCCGACCTCACCTACGCCATGAACCTCGTGGAGAGCCGCGCCTACATCGGGCCCACCTCCTTCCACGGCGTCGATTACGAGCAGCAGATCCTCGACATCGCCGGCGACATCCCCACCCTGAAGGTCATCGCGCTGGTGGACAAGAAGGCCCCCAAGCAGACCGACCTGCCCACCGTGGCCGAGATCGTTGCCACTACCGAGCCCCTCGCCGAGAAGGTGCCCGTCGAATCCGACCAGGTGGCGTGCCTGCTCTCCACCTCCGGCACCACGGGCAAGCCCAAGGAGGTCATGCTCACCCACAACAACATCCTGTTCTCCGAGCGCGTCTTCGTCGAGGGCCTCGAGCGCACCGCCGACGACGTCATGTGGATGCCGGCGCCGCTGAACCACGCCGTGGGCTTCTTCCACGGTCTCGTGGCGCCGATGCTTCTGGGCGGCCGATCCGTGCTCATGCAGGACTTCGCCGTGAAGGACGCCATCGACCTCATCAACGCCGAGGGCGCCACCTGGTCCATGTGCTCCACGCCGTTCATCTACGACATCGTGAAGTACCTGGACGCCCACCCGGACGAGTCGCTGCCCACCTACGTGCTGCACTCCTGCGGCGGCGCGCCGGTGCCCGGAGCGCTCATCGACCGCGCCCACAACCACGACATTCTGCTCTGCGAGATCTTCGGCTCCACGGAGAGCTGCCCGCACGTGTTCGTGCCCCCGAGCAAATGCGTGGAATGGAACGGCGACTGGTCCGGCATCCCCTTCCCCGGCATCGAGGTGCGCTACATCGATGAGCAGGGAAACGATGTGGCCCCGGGCGTCCAGGGCGAGCACATCTCCCGTGGCCCGCACCAGTTCGTCGGCTACCTGAACGAGCCGGAGCGCACCGACCGCGCGCTCACCGACGACGGCTGGTGGTTCTCGGGCGACCTGGGCTACATGGACGAGGACGGCCGCATTCGCATCAACGGCCGGCGCAAGGAGATCATCATCCGTGGCGGCGAGAACCTGTCGGCCCGCGAGATCGACGACAACCTCGTGGGCTGCCCCGGCGTGGGCGAGTCGGCCACCATCGGCATGCCCGACGACCGCCTGGGCGAGCGCATCTGCACCTTCGTGGCGCCTTTGGGAGATACGGTGCCGACCCTGGAGTCGGTCACGGCCTACCTGGAAGGCGAGGGCGTGCCCAAGCGCCTGTGGCCCGAGCGCATCGAGATCATCGACGAGATCCCGAAGACCCTCATGGGCAAGGTGCGCCGCAACGTCCTCACCGACGAGCTCGCGGCTCGCATGGCCTAAAGCAGCCGGCACGTCAAGCTGGCACGATATCAAGAGGGCATTCCTATGAATGCCCTCTTTCTTACTATGACCATTTCGACACGGTCGTTTGTATGATAGTAACTACAAGGTTCGTGGCCGCCTGGGGAGCGATAGCGGCCGGTCAGAAAAGCAGAAGGGGCTGACATGATCGACGACCTGAAGATCAACGAGGCGCTTAAGAAGCGTTGGTACGACAAGGGGTATTGGACGCACGACACCATCGCCGACATCTGGGAGCGAACGAGTGCCGCTCACCCCGACCGCGAATACGTCTGCGACGACACGGGAAGCCGCCTCACCTACGGGGAGGTTGACGACAAAGCCGGGCGTGTGGCCGCATGGCTTGTCGCCGAGGGCGTGGAAGCCGGCGACGTCGTCACCCTGCAGTTCCCCACCTGGGCCGAGTTTACCATCGCCTATGTGGCCGTGCTGAAAGTCGGCGGCGTGGTGCACCCGGTGCCGCGCAACTACAACGACGTGGATCTGGAATACGCCATGAACCTCGTCGGCTCCCGAGCCTACCTCTCCCCCACCTTCTCCCACAACACCGACTACGAGGCGCAGATCCTCTCTGTTCGCGACGCCATACCGAGCCTGGCCGCCATCGCCGTGCTGGACAAGCAGGCGCCGAGCCACTCGGAGCTTCCCACCTTCGACGACATCTACGAGCGCTTCGAGCCCTTGCGCGAGCCCGTTCCGGTGTCCGCCGATTCCGTGGCCTGCATCCTTCCCACCTCGGGCACCACGGGCAAGCCGAAGCAGTCCATGCTCACCCACAACAACATCCTGTTCTCCGAGCGCGTCTTCACGAGCGAGCTCGGGCGCACCCAGGCCGACGTCATGTTCATGCCCTCGCCCTTGAACCACGCCACCGGCTTCTTCCACGGGCTCATCTCGCCGCTTCTGCTCGGCGGACGGGCCGTGCTGCAGCAGGACTTCCGCCCGCGCGAGGCCATCGAGCTCATGAACGCCGAGGGCGTCACCTGGTCCATGTCGGCCACGCCGTTCATCTACGACATGCTGAACGTGCTGGATGCCGAGGACGGCCTGGCCTTCGACACCCTGCGGCTGTTCTGCTGCGGCGGGGCACCCCTGCCCCCGGCCCTCATCGAGCGCGCGGCCCGCTACGGGGTGCTCCTCTGCGAGATCTACGGCTCCACCGAGAGCTGCCCGCACGTGTTCGTACCCCCGGAGAAGTGCGCCGAATGGAACGGCGCCTGGTCGGGCGTTCCCTTCGCGGGCATCGAGGTCAAGGTCATCGACGAGGCCGGCAACGAGGTGCCCCGGGGCGCCCAGGGCGAGGAGATCTCGCGGGGGCCGCACATGTTCGTGGGGTACCTGAACGAGCGCGACCGCACCGATCGCGCCCTGGACGACGAGGGATGGTTCTACAGCGGCGATTTATGCTATATGGATGGGGAGGGGCGCATCCGCATCAACGGGCGCAAGAAGGAGGTCATCATCCGCGGCGGCGAGAACATCTCGGCCCGGGAGATCGACGACGACCTCATCGGCGCGCCGGGGTTGGCCAACTCGGCCACCATCGGCATGCCGGACGCGCGCCTCGGCGAGCGCATCTGCACCTTCGTCGTACCGAGCGACCCCGCCGCGCCTCCCACCCAGGACGATCTCATCGCCTACCTGAGGGAGCGCCACGTGGCCAAGCGCCTGTGGCCCGAGCGCATCGAGATCATCGACGAGATCCCCGTCACCGCCACTGGCAAGGTGAAGCGCTTCATCCTCGCGCAAATCTTGAAGGAGCGCATGGAAGCGGAGTAATCTCTTCACCGTCGGTAGAATAGGCTGCCGCTGGGAGGCGTGCCACCACGCGCAGTTCCGCAGCGAACGAAAGTGCCCAGTGGGCACTTTCGCCGAGCGAGGACTGTTTGAGCATGGAGGTATACCTCCCAGCGGCAGCCGGACAAGCAGCAAAAAGCCCGAGCACCGCTGATCGCGCTCGGGCTTTTTGCTAGAGACTTCTTTTAACTTATTGGTACTCCCGGTCGAGCTCCTTGGCGATGGTCATGCGCTGGATCTGGTTCGATCCCTCGAAGATCTGGAAGATCTTGGCATCGCGCATGAGCTTCTCAACGGGATACTCCTCGGAATAGCCGTAGCCGCCGAGCACCTGCACGGCGTTGCTCACCACCTCCTGCATGGCGTCGGTGACGAAGGTCTTCACGATGGCGCCGTCCTTGCGCACCATCTCACCGGCGTCCATCTGGCGCATGCAGTTGTTCACGAGGACGCGCGCCGCCTCGGTCTTGATGGCCATATCGGCCAGCATAGCCTGCACCATCTCGAAGTCGATGAGGCGCCGCCCGAACTGCTTGCGCTGCTTGGCGTAGGCCACGGCCTCGTCGAGCGCCCGCTGCATGATGCCCACGGCAAGCGTCGAGATGAAGGCCCGGGAGAGGTTCAGCGCGTTCAGCGCGATGGACATGCCGCATCCGACTTCCCCGATGACGGCGCTTCTCGGCACGCGCACGTTCTCGAGAACGACCTCCGTGGTGTCCGACAGGCGGAAGCCCATCTTGTGCTCCTTGGCGCCGGCAGCAAGGCCCGGGGTGTCGCCGTCGATGAGGAAGCCCGTGATGCCGTGGGCGCCGGCTTCCGGATCGGTCTTGGCGAACACCACGTAGATGTCGGAGATGGAGCCATTGGTGATGAAGGTCTTCGTCCCGTTCAGGACGTACTCGTCGCCGTCGAGCACCGCCGTGGTGCGCATGGCGGCGACGTCCGACCCAGCGTTCGCCTCGGTGAGGCAGAAGGCGGCGAATCCGTTGTTCTCGGTCTTTTCCACGAAGTGGCGCGCCTGCTCCTCGGTGCCGCTCAGAAGGATGTTGCGGAAGGCGACGAAGTTCGTGACGAAGGTGTCGGCGTAGGCGGCGTCAACCCAGGCCAGCTCCTCGAACATCATGGCGCAGGTCTCGTAGCTTAAGCCCATGCCGCCGAACTGCTCGGGGATCTCCACCATGTGCAGTCCCAAATCGAAGCCCCACTGGTACAGCTCGCGGGGGCACTCCCCTGCCTTGTCGGCTGCGGCCACGTACGGCATGACCTCGTTGCGGGCGACGTCGCGCACAAGCTTCACGAGCTCGCGCTGCTCCTCGGTGTAGGTGATGGCCATAGGTTTCCTCTCTCTTTCAGCCCCGCGGGGCACTTGCATGCGGCTCTATCGCGTGCCGGGCGGAACGAGGCCGCCGGCGCTAGCGGTTCTCCTGCAGGATGCCCTCGTCGAAGGCATAGCGCAGCTGGGCGTTCACCGAGCGAACGGCACCGTCGTGCAGCTCGGGCCGCACGTCGTTGTACACAGCCTCCACTAAGGCCTCGGCATCGGCGGGGATGCCGCTGCGAACCGCGGACACCACCTGCTGCAGCCGCTGGAGGCGGTGACGGCGCGCCTGCTCGATGCGCTCGGAGGGGTTCTCAATCACCGGCCCGTGGCCCGTCAGCAGGCGCTCCACGCCGCGCTCGGCCACCAGGCGCCCAAGCACGTCCAAACTCGCCAGATAGTCGCCCATGCGCCCGTCGGGCCAGCAGACCATCGTGGGGCTCTGGGCGAACACCACATCCCCCGTCACCGGCGTATAGTCCAGGCCGCCGGTCTTGTGGGGGTGCTTCCAGGCCCAGACGTTGGTGCGCTCCGCGCACTCCACCAGGTTGCCGTTTCGGTCCTCTTTGGCGTTGACCAGCTCCACATAGCCGTTGTCCGTCTCGGGGGCGGCGTCCATCAGGTCAAAGACACGCTGGGCGCCTGCCATGGCCATGACGATGCTGTTGGTCTGCTGGCTGATTTGGCTGACGGGCTGGGTGGCGTTCTTGTTCAGGTTCAAAAAGGCCACCAGGGTGCCCAAAGTCAGGCTGCTGTGGCCGGAGAGGGCCAGCAGCGCCCCCACCGCGGCGCACAGCACATAGCTGATGTTGCCCAGGTTGCCGTTGACCGGCATGGCGATGTTGGCGAAGGTGTTGGCCTTGTCGGCGCTGTCCCGCAGGGACTGGTTCAGCTGGCGGAAGTCCTCCAGGCTTTTTTCCTCGTGGCAGAACACCTTGACCACCTTCTGACCGGCCATCATCTCCTCGATGTAGCCGTTCACCGCGCCCAGGTCCTTCTGCTGCTTGGCAAAGTACACGGCGGAGCGCCCGGCGATTTTCGAGCTGACAAAGAGCATGACGCACAGCATGGCGATGGTCAGCAGTGTCAGGGGCACGTCCAGCACAAACAGGCTCACCAGGGTGATGACCATGGTCACCAGGGAGTTAATCATCTGGGGGATGGTCTGGCTGATGACCTGGCGCAGGGTGTCCACGTCGTTGGTGTACACGGACATAATGTCCCCGTGGGCGTGGGTGTCGAAGTACTGGATGGGCAGGGATTCCATGTGGGTGAACAAGTCGTCCCGCAGGTTGCGCATGGTGCCCTGGCTGATGTTCACCATAATCCGGTTGTAGCCGTAGGAGCTGAGGATGCCCAAAGCGTACACGCAGGCCATCCGCGCCAGGGCCCAGCCCAGGGGGCCGAAGTCCGGCGCGGCCGATTGGGTCAGGGGCAAAATGTAGCCGTCAATCAAAGATTGGAGGAACAGCGTGCCGCTTAAGGTGCACAGGGCGCTCACCAGCGTGCACACCACCACCACGCAGAAGGAGCCCTTGTAGTTTTTCAACATATACCGGAGCACCCGGCCCAAGGTGTGGGCCATCTCCTTTAGGTTGATGTTTCTTCTCTTCATGGCAAGTCCTCCCTTCATTCGCCCTGGGCCTGGTCAAAATCGCCGCCGCCCTGGGTTTGCGCCTGGTAGATTTCCTGGTAGATTTTGTTATTCTCCAGCAGCTGCTGGTGGGTGCCAAAGCCGTTGACCCGGCCGTTGTCCAGCACCAGGATGCGGTCCGCGTCCTGCACGCTGGAGACCCGCTGGGCGATGATAATCTTGGTGGTGCCGGGGATGCTGCTGGCGAAGGCCTGGCGGATTTTGCTGTCCGTGGCGGTGTCCACGGCGCTGGTGGAGTCGTCCAGGATGAGCACCTTGGGCCGCTTCAGCAAGGCCCTGGCGATGCACAGCCGCTGCTTCTGCCCGCCGGAGACGTTGGTGCCGCCCTGCTCGATCCAGGTGTTGTAGCCCTCTGGAAAGCGGTTGATGAACTCGTCCGCGCAGGCGGCCTGGCAGGCGGCCTGGCACTCCTCCAAGGTGGCGTCCTCCTTGCCCCAGCGTAGGTTGTCCAAGATGGTGCCGGAGAACAGCACGTTCTTTTGAAGCACCACGGCCACCTGGTTGCGCAGCGCCTCCATGTCGTACCGGCGCACGTCCACGCCGCCCACCTTTACAGTGCCGGTGTCCACATCGTACAGCCGGCTGATGAGGTTGGCGAAGGTGGACTTGCCGCTGCCTGTGCCGCCGATGACGCCGATGGTCTCCCCGCTGCGGATGTGCAGGTCCACGTCCTGGAGCACCTGGTCGCCGGTGCCGTGCTTGTAGGAGAAGCTGACGTGGTCAAAGTCGATGGAGCCGTTCTCCACCTGGGTGACAGGCCGCTGGGGGTCCGCCAGGTCGGGCTGCTCATGTAAGACCTGGGCGATACGCCGGGCGCTGGCCAGGCTCATGGTGAGCATGACAAAGACCATGGAGAGCATCATCAGGCTCATCAGCACGCTGAGCACGTAGCTGAACAGGGAGGTCAGCTGGCCGGTGGTCAAATCCCCCGCCACGATGAAGTGAGCGCCAAACCAGGAGATGGCAATCATGCAGCCGTAGACAATCAGCATCATGATGGGGTTGTTCAAAGCCAGGCGGCTTTCCGCCTTGACAAAGAGCCGGTACAGGTTTTCCGCTGCGGCCTTGAACTTGTTGTTCTCGTAGTCCTCCCGCACAAAGGCCTTCACCACCCGGATGGCGGTGACGTTCTCCTGGACGCTGGCGTTTAAGTCGTCGTACTTCTCAAAGACCTGGTTGAAGATGCGGGTGGTCTTGGACATAATCAGCACCAGGGCCGCAGCCAGCACCACCAGAGCTTCACGTCACCCAGCCGGCGGTCACCCAGCAAATCCACTCCCTGGAAAAGGAGCTGGGGGCCACTTTGTTCCAGCGCACCACCCGCAAGGTCAGCCTGACCGCGGAAGGGCTGGCCTTCCTCAGCGACGCCCAGCAAATCCAGGCCCTGACCCACCGGGCCTTAGACAGGTTCGCCCACCCCCAAGACCAGCCCTTTGTGCCCTTCGCCTTGGGGAGTGTGTTCCACCTCCACCTGCTGTGGCTGGCGCCCGCGTTGCGGCGGCTGCGGGAGGAGCTCCCCAGCCTGCACCCCATGCTCCAGGTGGCGGGCGGGCCATACCTCCAGCAGCTGCTGGAGGAGGGCAGCCTAGAGGGCGTGCTGGGCTTCGCGCTGCCGGCCCGGCGGAAAAGCGGCATCTCCTTCCAAGAGGTGCGCCGGGCGCCCATGGTGTGTTTGCTGCCGGAGGGCCATCCCCTGGCCGGCCGGGAGAGCCTCTCCCTGGAGGACTTGTCCGGCCAGCGCCTGGTGCTGTTCGACCCCTCCAAGCCCATCCCCATCACCACCGGCGCCATGAGCCAGATGCTGGGCGCCCGCACCCCGGCGGAGCTGTACTTTGCCCAATCCCCAGAGGCCATGGCGGCCCTGGTCCAGGCGGGGTATGGGGCTGGCTTTTTGCCGGATGTGTTCCCGCCCTGGGGCTGCGGCTGCGCCCGGGTCCCCCTGCGGGGCATGGAGCCCGCCTCCCTGGGGCTTTACTACCGGGCCCGCCAGGCCAGCGCTCCCCTAAAGGCGCTGCTGCGCATCCTGCGGGAGCGTGACAGCCGCCCCAAGCCCCGGGAAACCATGGGAAAACACCGGGATATTTGAAAAAATGCTTGCTTTTTTCCCGCTCCCGTGGTATCATAATATCCGCCTTATAAGACATGAAGGAGGTGTGACTGATGCCCAACATTAAATCGGCCAAGAAGCGTGTGAAGGTGATTGCCACCAAGACGATGCAGAACAAGGCCATCAACTCCCAGCTGAAGACGGAGATTAAGAAGGCCAACGCTGCCCTCGAGTCCGGCGCGGAGAACAAGGCTGCCGCCGTGCGCGTCGCTATCAAGAAAATCGACCAGGCCGCCGCCAAGGGGATTCTCCCCAAGAACACCGCTGCCAGAAAGAAGTCCGCCCTCGCCAAGAAGCTCAACGCGAGTGCGTAAGATGCGGCGTTCGCGTATCATTTGCGAAGACTAGTCTTTATACAAAAAACAGTGCGCAGGGCATAGAAGGGCCCGGCCAGGGGTAGCTGCCCAGGCCGCCTTCGGGAAATTGCCTTTGCGCTGTTTTTTTGCCCATTTTCCCGGTTGACTTTTTCCCCGGGATTGGGTATGATAAACTATAAGAAACGGAACACTAAATGCGTGGAGGTGCTCGACGATGAAAAAAGGAAGCAAGCTGGCGCTGTTCCTTGGCGTTGTGGCCGCGGTGGCGGCTGTTGTGGCGGCCCTGTCCGCTTTGCTGCTCTATTTGGATAAGAAGAAGGACGACGAGGAGCTGGAGCACTATCTGGATTGCTCCATCCAATAAGGCGGCATAGAAAACGGAACAAAAAAACGGCGGGAAGCTTTCCCGCCGTTTTTGCTGTTTTT
>OLSM01002614.1_pt1 | contig 11293 bp, 8 predicted proteins | sample 1672721 | NCBI WGS metagenome assembly OLSM01 (sample SAMEA3136717, study PRJEB25190) | human gut metagenome | reverse complement strand
ACCGTGCCGATGCAAAGACGGTTCCGATCATTGCTATGACTGCGAATGCCTATGATGAGGATAGAAAAAAGTCAAAAGAGTCTGGTATGAACATGCATCTGACCAAACCCATTGAACCAGCAATTTTATATGAGGCATTAAAGAAATATATGGAACTATGAGGCTTGTGTTATTGAAAGCAGTGGAGAAATTGATGGCGCTTTATCAGAAATAAGCAAATAATTCAAAACCAAATCTGGTATAATGTATGATTTGTAAATTTATATACTGCATTTGTGTAAATATTTACACCTTGGCTACAGTTTTGTTCATGATATAATAAACATAAAAAAGATCAAGAACGAACCCCTGATGAACAGCGGCAAGGGTTATCAGGACCGCTTTTTGCGATGCTGCAATTGTGGATCCATCGGGACAGGTCATGCGCTGCATTGGCAATGCCGGATGGGGGATAACGGAAAAGAAGGGATAATAGGGAGCAGAGCTGTCTGAGTTTGGGACACCCCTTGCCCATTTTAGGCCGTGTTCTTTTAAGAAAGAACACGGCCCAAATTTGCTGGTATGCAGAAGCAATTAGGGTGGCTGAAGCAAATAAATTTAAAATCCAGACAAGAAAGTACAGGGGAAATTCCTTGTCAGATATTATGATTTGCTTTACAATAGTAAGATATACAGAAACGCGGATAGAAATAGAGTGGAAGATATATCGGAGGAACAGTGATGCAGGTGACGATAAAGGATATTGCACGTGAGTGTGGAGTCTCGGTGGCTACGGTGTCTATGGCACTGTCTTCAAAGAAAACTAGGGTGTCGGAGAAAACAAAAGCAAAAGTAATAGAAGTTGCACGAAAGTATAATTATCAGCCGAATAATGCAGCGGTAAGCCTTGTGAATAAAAAGAGTAAGCTGATAGGGATTGTCTTTAACGACTTGCGGAACACCCATATTTCATCACTTTTCATGGAGATTAACAATGTGTTTGAAAAAAGAGGCTACTCTCTTGTCTGCCATATTATCGAAGATGACGGAGCGGTGGAGTGTGATCTGATTCGGAACGTGGGTGCGGGAAATATCAGTGCCTTGATCTGGGCGAAATCGCTTGAGAAATATACGGATGAAGAAAAAAAGAAACTGAATGATGCCATGTTGCAGCTAGATGTTCCGGTAATGACTATGGATAATTACGGATTTGCCTGTGAGGGGACGGATGTAGTGTTTGATTACCGTCAGGGCGGATATATCGCGACGAAGCATCTCATAGAGTACGGACACAGAAGGATCGGTTGTGTGGCGGGGAAAAAGAACTATCAGGTGACACAGGAGCGTTTGGAAGGATATAAAATGGCGCTTGAGGAAGCTGGAATTTCTTACGATGAAGAACTGGTTGTCTATGGGGATTATACAATGAATAGCGGATACATGTTATTTCCCTATATTATGGGAAAAAAGGTGACGGCTATTTTCTCTATGAATGACGAGATGGCATTTGGTATTTATCGTGCGGCGAGAATGTACGGGGTTGGTATCCCAGAAGATGTTTCTGTGGTCGGTTTCGACAACGTTCCGTTTGCGGATGTGATGCAGGTGCCGCTGACAACAATAGGCATTCCGGTAGAGGAAATGGGAAAGTATATAGGAGAACGCACCATGGAGCTGATCGAGTGCACAGAAAAAAAGGGAAGGAATGTGAGAGAGTATAAACCACAACTTTTGCTTCGGGGCAGTACAAAGAAAATTTAAAATGGTTTTATGTAAGAGTCGGTGAAACCGGCTCTTTTATTCTGTAAAATAATACCATTTGTGTCTGTCTATTTTTAACAGTGTTGAAACGTTTAGACATATTTGTTGAAACGTTTAGACAAGTGATAATATACAAAATAAACAAAAATAAACCTAATTAATTGAATAAACATGATAAATATGATATAATTCTAACGTACAAAAAAGGATTGGAAAAAATAAATGTTAAAACGTTTAGACAAGGAGGAGAGAACATTTTGGTGAGGCGTACAATTGTGGAACTAAAAAACATACGCAAAGAGTTTCCGGGTGTAGTCGCATTGGATCAGGTCAATATGAAGATACGCTCTTCCACAGTTCATGCACTGGTCGGTGAAAACGGAGCCGGCAAGTCAACACTGATGAAGATATTGTCGGGAACTTATACCGGTTATGGTGGAACAGTCTTTTGTGAAGGAACAGAGATTCATATGAAGTCAGAGAAGGATGCCTATGCACAAGGAATTTCTATTGTTGCACAGGAATTGAACTATGTACCTGAGCTGACGATATCAGAGAACTTGTTTTTAGGGAGAGAACAGAAAAAAGGAAAATTATTTTTGAACAAAAAGGAGAGAAAGAAGCAAACAAAGGAATTATTAAAAATAATGAACCTGGATTATGACCCCGATGAAAAAATGGGAAATCTGAATGTGGCTCAGTGTCAGATGATTGAAATTCTGAAAGCAATTTCGAGAAACAGTAAAGTCATTATAATGGATGAGCCGACATCATCTCTGACAAGTGCGGAGACCGGCATTCTTTTTAAGACAGTATGCAAACTGAAAGAGACTGGGATTGCATTCGTTTTTATCTCTCACAGGCTGGAAGAAGTCTTCGCACTCTGCGATGAATATACAGTTTTGCGCGACGGTAAGTGGATTGCATCGGGGGAAATAAAAGACACTACGGAAGAGCAGCTTATATCTATGATGGTAGGGAGGGATATCGAAGATATCTATCCCCCAATTTCAGAACATAAGGATCGAATTGTGCTTGAAGTGAAGAATTTGACTAATGACGGGGTATTTCGAGACATTTCGTTCCGGGTTCATGAAGGAGAGATTTTCGGCCTTGCAGGTATGGTAGGCGCAGGGAGAAGTGAGATTGTTCAGACAATATTCGGATTGGATCATCTGGAAAAAGGAGAGATCCTGATGGAGGGAAAAGAGGTAAAGATACGCTCTGTCAAAAATGCAATACGGCATGGGATTGCAATGGTGACGGAGGACAGAAGGACTTACGGATTTGTGGGTGTGAGATCGATAGAAGACAATATCAAACTTCCGAATGGGGATTTGTTTGCGAGAATAGGTTTCTGGAATGTAAAGCAGGTAAAGAAAAAGGGAAATGCTATTTGTTCGGAACTTTCAGTGAAAGCTCCGGGTATGAGTACACTTGCAGAGAATTTAAGCGGCGGAAACCAGCAGAAGGTAGTATTGGCAAAATGGCTTGTGCGGGATATTAAGCTTCTTATTTTAGATGAGCCGACAAGAGGGATTGATGTAGGTGCAAAGGAAGAAATCTATTCCCTCATTACAGAGTTTGCGAGGCAGGGTATGGCAATTATACTCATCTCCTCTGATATGCCGGAAGTGCTTTCCATGAGCCATAGAGTAGGAGTGGTCGGTGACGGGAAATTGTTAAAAATTTTAGAGCGTGAGGATCTGGTTCAGGATAAAATTATGAAAATAATTGTGGAGGCGAAAGATGAAAAATAAGAAGAGATTATCATCGGGAGAGATATACAGAAAATACGGAATCGTACTTATCATGTTTTTTTTATTTATTGCATCGGCAGTCATTAATCATAACTTTTTAAAACCCCAGAATTTGATTAACATATTAAAACAGATTTCTGTTGTTACCATTATTGCCTGCGGCGAGACGATGCTTATCGTATCAGGCATGATTGACTTGTCAGCGGGATTTTTGTGTACAACATCAGCGTGCATTTCGGCGGGAATCCTTGCGGGAACGGGAAATCTACCGCTGGCGATACTGGCGGGTATCGCAATCGGATGTCTTTGCGGCTGGGTGAACGGATTTTTAATTACCCACTATAAACTACAGCCGTTTATTGCGACTCTGGCTATGACCTATGTACTTCAGGGAATTGTTCAGATTTATACAAACGGGCAGACAATCGGAGGCGTGCAGAAAGCGAGACCATTGGGATATGGGGCAGTCCTCGGAATACCGGTTCCGGTTATCATTATGCTTGCTATGGTTGTAGTCATAGCGATATTGATGAAAAAGACAACATTCGGAACTTATATTTATGCTATCGGAGGAAGTGAGAAGGCGGCAATTGCCTCGGGCATTAATACGAAGCGCATAAAGAGGCTGATATTTACACTGAGCGGTGCACTGACAGGATTGGCAGGTGTAGTGCTGATGGCGCGTTTGATGGCGGGAATGCCTTCTGTGGGAGAAGGGTATGAGTTTGATGCTATTACTGCGGTGATTGTGGGCGGGACTAGCTTCTTAGGAGGAATCGGAACGGTAACAGGAGCCTTGATCGGTTCGGTCATCGTAGGATTGATCAACAACATATTGAATCTGCTGCATGTATCCACCCAGTATCAGTTGATTGTGAAGGGGGTGCTAATCGCAGTGGCAGTGATTATTGATATTAAGACAAAAGAAAATAAAAAAAGTAAATAAATAAAAATTAAGGAGGAAAAAACAATGAAGAAAAAATTAGCAGTGATGGTGGCGGGAATTATGGCATGTATGACGGTAATGACAGGATGCGGTACGGACAAGACAGGTGATACGGGCGAAACAGGTAAGAAAAGTGAAGGGTACTTAGTCGGATTTGCAAACAACAGTGATACGTACAATTATTGTGCAAAATTCAGAACGTATTTAAAAGAGATGACAGAGGCGAAAGGAATTGATATTACGGTCACAGATGCGGGTGGAGATACAAATGTACAGAACGGACAAATTGATGATTTTATTGTACAGAACGTAAATGTAGTTTCAGCTATCAGCAACGATCTGGACGGATCTATACCGGCTCTTGAGGCGGCGAAAAGCGCAGGACTTCCTTACATCTCATTTTTGACTACGGTTTCGGGCGGGGATGACTATGACGGATATATTTATGTTGGTTCTCCGAATTATGACGCGGGAAAAGCACAGGGTGAATACCTTCGAGAGGTATTTCCGGAAGGAGCATCTATCTTATACTTCACAGGAGCACCAAACGACCAGCAGTATATTGACCGTAAACAGGGTCTGGAAGATGCTCTGAAAGGCAGTAATATTACAATTTTAGGTGAATATAACGTGGAAAACGCAAAAGATCTCGGAATGAGTACGGCGGATGACTGTCTGTTGTCATATGACAGTTTTGACGCAATTGTATGCCAGAATGACGATGCGGCATTGGGAGTTGTTGAGGCATTGAAATCTGCGGGAAAACAGGACAGCATTCAGGTGCTCGGTGTGGACGGAAGTGATGACGCACTGGAATCTATTAAAAACGGAGAAATGACGATGACTTCTCTGCAGGATGCAAAAGCACAGGCAGAAGCGGGTGCTCAGATTTTCGAGGACCTGAAAAACGGGACAGATCCGGCAGATATCGAGGATGTCAGCATTCCGTTTAAAATCGTCACAGCAGAAAATGTGGACGAGTATCTGAAATAATCCGATAAAGCAGTCCATTCAGAAAGACAGCGCAAGAAAGAAGGTAAAAGGAGATGGCGAATTACAAAGACAGCAGCCTTCCGGTGGAGGAAAGGCTTAAGGACCTAATGCAGAGAATGACATTTGAGGAGAAAATCGATCAGATTACATGTCTTGTGACAATCACGGAGGAGATTCCTGATTTTAAGGAATATGTACCAAACGGAATAGGGAATGTTGGCGCATTTACTGTGGCAGACAGTGTAGAAGAAATTGTGAAGTACGCGGACAAATTACAGAGATATCTGGTAAATGAGACAAGGCTCGGAATTCCAGCACTGATTCATTGTGAAGCGTGTGCGGGGGCACAGTATACGGAGGCTGATGTATTTCCTAGTGCAATCGCTCAGGCGTCTACGTTTGACCCGGCGATTGTGGAGCAGATGGCGGATATCATACGCCGCCAGATGCTATATGTGGGATTTCGACAGGCACTCTCTCCTGTGATGGACGTGGACAGGGATCCGAGGTGGGGAAGAATGACAGAGACATACGGAGAAGATGCGGCTCTTGTATCGGCGATGTCGAGTGCCTTTGTCAGAGGGATTCAGTCAGAGGATATGAAAAAAGGTATTTTGGCAACGGCAAAACATTTTGCTGGGCATGGCGTCACAGAGGGTGGAATCAATATGGGGCGCAATCTTGTTTCGGAGAGAGATCTTCTGGAAATTCACTGCAAACCTTTCCAGTGTGCAATAACGGAAGCCAATTTGAAGAGTGTTATGAATTCATATGGTTCCATCGATGGGGAACCGGTTGTGGGATCGAAAAAGATGCTTACAGAAATACTGAGAAATGCGCTTGGTTTCCGTGGATTTGTTGTCTCTGACTATCTCTCAGTGGACCGTCTGGTAGACCCATTTTCGGTGGCCGCCACATTTGAAGAGGCCGGAATTCAGGCAATTGAGGCCGGGCTGGATGTAGAGTATCCGAGACCGAAAGGGTTCCATTACTGCATGAAAGAAGCGGTAAATGACGGGCGACTGAGCATATCTGTGATCGATCAGGCGGTGGAGAGAGTTCTGAGAATGAAGTTTGAAATGGGTATTTTTGAAAACCCTTATCCGGATTTAAGAAAACTAAAAAAGACATTACATTTAGAAGAAACAGAGCGGCTGAATGAGAAGATAGCGGAGGAAAGTTTTATTTTATTGAAAAATGAGAACAAAGTTCTTCCACTGTCAAAACAGATAAAAAAACTTGCGGTAGTTGGTCCTCATGCGGACAACATCCGTAGCTTGTTCGGGACATTTTCTTATCCTGCAGTAATCGATATGACGATGTCCAGAGAGGAAGATGGGCAGGACTTTGAGGAACCGGGAGTCATTATCTATGATATTGATCAGGATTATATAGGACAGGTTCGTGATACCTCACCCAGGGTAAATAAGCGGATACAGAAAGATTTTCCGAAAGCAAAAACACTTTATCAAAAATTAAAAGAATATCTTCCTAACACAGAGGTGGTATTTGCAAAGGGGATAAACTGTGCAGGAACTGAACTTGGCGGAATGGAAGAGGCAGTGCGTGCTGCGGCCGATTCCGATGTAGTCTTGCTGACGCTCGGAGGTAAAAATGGCTGGGGAAGTACTTCCACGGTTGGGGAGGGCGTGGATGCTACCGACATTGATCTGCCGGGAGCACAGGAGGAATTTGCGAGAAAAATTTACGGATTACATAAGAAAACAGTCGTACTTCATTATGACGGACGTCCCCTGTCAAACGAGTTTACCGCGTCACATTTCAATGCTATCGTGGAAGTATGGCAGCCGGGAGAAATGGGAAGCAGCGCTCTGTGCAGATTGCTTTTCGGCGAGGTGAATCCGTCTGGGCGTCTTCCGGTCACTGTGGCAAGAAATGCAGGACAGCTTCCGATTTACTATGGCCTTCCGAGAGGAAGCGGCTATGTTGCAGCTGGGCACACCGGAATGATTCGGAATAAAAACGGATATATCAATGATACGGCAGAGCCTCTCTATTATTTCGGACATGGGTTGAGCTACACTTCTTTTGAGTATTCTGATATGAAAATCGAGGAAAAGGTCGTTAGTGCGTCGTCTGTCATCAAGGTGGAAGCACGGATTAAAAATACAGGTGGCTGTGACGGAACAGAAGTTGTCCAGATGTATTTTACAGATGCCGTATCGCAGATGGTGCGTCCGACAATGGAACTGGCCGGATTCGTGAGAGTGGAATTGAAAAAGGGCGAAGAAAAGAAAGTGCGGTTTGAGATGAAGGTGTCTCAGTTTGCCTTCTTGGACCGTGACATGCAATGGTTTGTGGAAAAGGGGAATTACATCATTTCGCTTGGAGCGTCCTGCAGGGATATCCGTCTTCAGGAACAGTTGCAAGTAGCTGACAGTGCAGTAATCGACGGTAGAACGAGAGGATTTTATGCAAAGGCGGAAGTATTACAGAACATTAGCAGGAGGAGTAAGCCATGAAATTTACAGAGGGATTCTGGGAAAAGAGCGAGGCTGCTCACGCATGTTATGCGGTACAGGCGTACGAAGTGGAAGAAATAGAAAACGGCATGAGGGTGATTGCTCCGTTCCGGACCATCTGCAGCCGCGCAGGCGCATTGGACGTCGGAACGCTGACGTTTGAGTTTACCTCAGCCGGCGAGGATATTATTTCCGTAAGATGTTTTCATTTTGAAGGATACGAAAAGAGAGAACCCCGGTTTATGCTGAATAGAGAAAAATGTAAAGTAAATATAGACATCAGCGAGGATGAGGCGGTGATGTCAGCAGGGAATGTTAGTGTACATGTGGGACTAAAAGAGTTCTATATCAGCTACAAAAGAAACGGGAAAGATATGACATCATGTGGGTTTAAAAATGTCGGATACATGAGACATGACAGAAAAAATTCAACCAAGTACCCGGAGACAAATTATCTTGCTGAGGACTACAATCCTTATATTGTCTCAGAGTTTTCACTGGCAGCGGGAGAATGTGTTTATGGTCTTGGTGAAAGGTTTACCGCATTTGTAAAAAACGGTCAGACTGTAGACTGCTGGAACGAGGACGGGGGAACTTCATCGCAGATTAGTTACAAAAATATTCCGTTCTATATAACGAATAAAAATTACGGAATCTATGTGGATCACAGCACAGACGTGTCCTTTGAGGTTGCGAGCGAAAAGGTAGAAGCAGTCGGCGTCTCCGTAAAAGGAGAGGAGATGCGTTATTATGTGATTGGCGGAAGTTCTATGAAAAAAGTGATTGAGCACTATACGAGTCTGACGGGCAAACCGGCACTTCCTCCGGCATGGTCGTTCGGACTCTGGCTGAGTTCATCCTTCACGACTGATTATGATGAGAAAACTGTTAACTCATTTATCGAGGGGATGAAAGCGCGGGATCTGCCGTTTGACGTATTCCATTTCGACTGCTTTTGGATGAGAGGCCTGCACTGGTGTGATTTTGAATGGAATGAGAAAACATTTCCGGATGTGAGGGGAATGTTAAAGCGATATAAAGACAAAGGGTTGAAAATATGCGTATGGATTAATCCCTATGTAGCACAGGGAACGGGATTCTTCCGGGAGGGGTTGAAGAAAGGCTATTTCCTAATGCGCGCCGATGGTTTGGGCGTAAAGCAGGTGGATAACTGGCAGCCTGGAATGGCAGTCATTGATTTTACGAACCCGGAAGCTGTGATTTGGTATCAGGAAAAACTGAAAGAACTGCTGGATATGGGAGTCGATTGTTTTAAATCAGATTTCGGTGAAAGGATTCCTGTTGATGTGACTTATGCAAACGGAGCAGATGCATGGGGAATGCATAATTATTATACATTATTATATAATCAGACGGTATTTGAATTGTTAAAGAGAGAAAGAGGAGAAAAGGAGGCAGTTTTATTTGCCAGAAGTGCGACGGTGGGAGGCCAAAGATTCCCCGTACACTGGGGAGGCGACTGTACAGGCACATATGAATCTATGGCAGAATCATTGAGAGGCGGCCTTTCCTTTATGCTCTCCGGTTTCAGTTACTGGAGCCATGATATTGGTGGATTTGAACTGGCAGCCGATGCAGATGTATATAAAAGATGGCTGCAATTCGGGCTGCTTTCCACTCACAGCAGACTACATGGCTCCAAAAGCTACAGGGTGCCATGGTTGTTCGACGAAGAATCTGTGGAAGTGTGCAGAGAATTTACGAAACTGAAATTGAAGTTGATGCCTTACATCTACAGTATGGCAGTGGAGTCGCACAAGACGGGAATTCCTGTGATGCGACCGATGATCCTGGAATATGAAAATGATCCTGCAGTAAAATATCTCGATATGCAGTATATGCTTGGAGACCGTCTTCTGGTAGCGCCGATTTTTAATAAAGAGGGAATCGGAGAGTATTATTTGCCGAAAGGTGTGTGGACGCACCTTCTGAACGGAGAACGGAAAGAAGGAGGACGCTGGTACCGGGAAACATACGATTATCATTCCCTGCCTTTATTCGTGGCCGAGAATTCGCTTCTCCCGATGGGAAGCAATGAAAAAACAGCCGGGTATTCCTTCGCGGAAAATGTGCAGATCGGTATCTATGAATTACGGGAGGGAGAGAAAGCAGAATGCCGGATCCCCGACAAAGATGGTAATATTGTGCTGAATGTGAGGGCATATGCGGATAAAGATAAGATTTATTTGTCTAGTTGTGGGAAAAATGAAAGGATAACATATGTACTTTACAATGTTCCTGAAATCCGGAGCATAAGTGGAGGGACGGTGCAGTACGATAAGGAGAGGCGAAGCGCTGTTGTTGCAGCGGACGGGGAGCAGTTGATTTTGGGGAAATAAAAAACAGGAAGATTTTTGTATTCCCAAATGAGGAGAACCTCTCTAGCGAATGAAGCCTTCCTTAGATTTTTGAATATCTTTTTCCGCAGATTTCAATACAATCTTGCATTTGATTTGTTTTTAGTCCATCTTTGCCAATACAGAACAATGATTATATGCAGATTTTAAGGAAACTCGATTTGAATCACCTAATTTCACAGCTCGTTTTTCAATACAGGTTATATATACTATGTCAAAATGCTCAAGTGTGATAAAGAAATACACAAGAAGCTGATAGGCAGCTGCCCACTATTCCTTAAAATTAAAAGAAAATAAATAGAACTTCTCAGGCTTATATGGTAAAATGCAAATACAAATCGACAATCCAGAATTTAAGGGAAGAATGTTGTGTATAGTCGGCAACGGTCTACCCGTTTACGAGAGCTGTGAATGGATAAACCGTTTTATATTAATTTTATTGGATACGTTGGAGGCGTTAATACTACAAATATTTATTCGTTTAGAGGAGTGTTAAAAATGTTAAATAAGTTACATTTATCAATGATAGAGTTATATCGTGGGGACGCAAAGAGGATTCAGCATTTTTGCAAGGTTCACAGTTATGCGAAACTAATTGCTGAAACAGAAAATGTAGATGGGAAATGTCTGTTCATTCTTGAAGCTGCAGCCCTGACTCACGACATAGGGATTCACATATGTGAAGAAAAGTATGGGGATTGTAGCGGAAAATTACAGGAAAAAGAAGGCCCTGCAATAGTAAAAAAGTTACTTAAAGATTTGGGGTTTGAAGATTACGTATCTGAAAGAGTTCAGTATCTGATAGCAAATCATCATACGTACGATAATATTGATGGAATAGACTATCAAATACTTGTTGAAGCGGATTTTCTTGTAAATATCATGGAGGATAACCTGTCAAAAACAGCGGCTTTAAATGCGTATAATCATATTTTCAGAACAGAATGTGGAAAGCAGATTTGTAAAGTAATGTTTGGACTTTGTTAGCCGTAA
>OLSM01002611.1_pt1 | contig 11300 bp, 8 predicted proteins | sample 1672721 | NCBI WGS metagenome assembly OLSM01 (sample SAMEA3136717, study PRJEB25190) | human gut metagenome | reverse complement strand
GCCCGCTCGTTCGCTCTGTGACGGGAGCCCCCGGCGCATCCTACTTAGCGTCTCGCGGGGCGGCGACCAGGGTCGCGCCTCTGCGTCCGCGTTCAAACGCGCTGCTCGGAAGGGAATCGTCGCGCTTGCTGCCCGGGAGCTTTCAGCCGGTGGCACCCGTCTCTGCCGGCAGCCGCGTTGCGCGGCGCTGTCTTCGTCATCGCATGTAACGATGCAGTTTAGCACATGAGCGCACGCCGTGCGGGAAATTTCACAAGGACGCGTCGCGGCGTTCTACAGGAAGCGGTAGTTGACCGTGCGCAGACCCCAGTCGAGGCACGACGAGAAGCCGAAGGCCTTCCATACGCCGGGCTGCAAGTCGAGGGATCGGCTGCCCCCGCCCATGCCGCCGCAATCGTTTACGGTGGCCAGCACGGTTTGCCCGTTGTAGGAGATCTCGACGGTGCGACCGAAATACGAGCGAAAGTTCGGCCACGACATCGGGATGGCCACGCCCATGGAGTTGTCGTCGCACACCGACCCGTTCGCCGTGGTGCCGGGGTTCGGCGTGTACGGATCGGTGGAACCGCCGTACGCGGACGCGATGCCGGTCGACCAGCTGATGCCGGGATCAGGAGCGGGACTCGGCGCCGGATCGGGATCGGGCGAGGGCTCGGGAGCCGGCGCCGGAGGGTTCGGATCGGGGTTCGGCTGGACCGGGGTGTTGGAATCGACCACGTCCTCGCGGCCGATGGTATCCGCATTCTCGTCGATGACCGGCCCGGTGGCGCCATCGGCAGCCGCCAGCTCCTCGGCCTTCTGCCTGAGCGCTTCCAAACGCGCGGCCTGGTCGCTTTGGGCGTTCGACAGCTTGGAGCTCGCCTGGGACAGCACGGTTTCGGCTTCCGCGCGCTTCGCTTCCAGCTCTTCGAGCTTCTTCTCCTGCTCGTCTTTCTGGAAGTTCAGGTCGTCGATGAGCTTCTCGTACTTCGCTGAGCGCTCTTTTTGCGCCTCCACCTCGTCGGCGTGGAACTGCATGATCGAATCGAGATAGGTGAGATTGCGTATGAGGTCGCTGAAGCTTCGCGCCTCCAGCACCATGGTCACGAGCGATTGCGACGCTCCCCCGTTGAGGTACTCGTGCACCGCCGTCTTCCCGAGAGCCGCGCGGCCTTCGATGACCGCCTGCTGGGCATCCATGGCCTGGGCCGATATCTCGTCGACGCGCGCTTGCAGCTCCTCGACGTCCTGCTTGAGGGCGTCGTAGTCGCCCGCGATGCTTTCCATATGCGACTCGGCGTCGTCGAGCGTGGCCTGCGCATCGTCGACGGCCTTTTGCGCCTCTTCCGCTTCGTCTGCCCAGGCACGCGAGAAGACCCCGCCGCCGAAAACGGTTCCGCCCGAACACAGAGCAAGCGCCAGAACTCCCGCGAGCATCGCGTTCGGTACGCTCCAGCGTGCGGATCTCATGCTACGCCTCCTTCGAACAGCAGGCGATCGTGCGCCGCCCCCAACGCGGACGCAAGATCGACGATCAGGTGCTCGTTGTCGGTGAAGTATTCGTCATCGTAATCAGCATCGGACATGATGGCGATTACGTAAACATCAGTATCGGTGACCACGAGGCCAGCATCGTTGAGCGCGCCCATGTCGTACCAGGGCGTATCGATCTCGTAGCCGGGCTTCGACAAAACACGACGGCCCTCGCCCAGTGCCGTGCGCAGGAACGACAGTTCAGTCTGCTGCAGCACGTCGGCGAGCCACGGCGCGTTGCCCTGGCCCTCGGCCACGTAGGCGCCGACGTTCAGCCACATCTTCGCCAAGTCGCGCGGCGTGTAATAGGGATACCATTCGCCCTGCCAAGCGGCGGCGTCCACGTCGGCCGCAGCGCACCAAGCCTGGAAATCGTTCTGATCGAAGCGTTCGCGCAACAGCCCGTAACCGGTGTTGTCGGAGTGCACGATGGTGTTGGCCATGACGGTTTGCAGGTCGTAGCGATCTATGTCGTCCGACGACATGATTCCGGTACCGTCGAGGATGACGTCTTCGACCACCTCTTCATCAAGAGAGGCTCGGCCGCCGTCCACCATATCCTGCGACGCGAAAGCCACGAACGGTGCCTTGACCGTGCTGGCAGAGAAGAACCATTGATCGGCGTTGTACCCCACACCCTCGTGCGTGGTCAGGTCGTACATGACAAAGCCCACCTCGTAACCCGCATCGTGGTATGCCGCGATGGCGCCTTCCACATCGGAGATCTCGTCGGAGGACAGGGTGCGCGCGATGCCGGTCACCGAATTGAACAGGTTCACGTCTTCGGTGCCCGATGCGGCGTCGAGCGCTGTGCGCGCATCTTCGGCGACGGCACGCGGGTCGACGGCTTCTTCGGATTCCGCTTGCGAAGGCGTGCTTTCTTCCGCCTGCGCGGTCGCCTCGGGAAGCACGGCGACCGAGGCGGCCGAAGTATGCACGCGGCCCTGCGTCTCGGTCTGGGGCACGCGCTGCACGCGGTGCACGCCCGACTCGTACTTGAGCGTTCCGTAGACGTTCTGGCCCGTAACCTTCATGACCACCTCCTTGTATCCGCCTGCGGCGCCTTCCGACGACGAGGTGATCTCGTAGCGCCAGCCCTTCGACTCGATGTACTTGGTGTACATGCGCAGCAGGTCGCCGGCGAAGAGTGCGGCCTCGTCGCCGCCCGTGCCGCCGCGGATCTCGACGATGGCATTCTTCGAGTCCTGCGGGTCCTTCGGGATGAGCAGCAGCTTGATCTGCTCCTCGAGCTCGGCGATCTGCGGTTCGAGTTCGGCGATCATCTCGCGGGCCATCTCGCGCATCTCCTCGTCCTTGTCGTTGGCGTAGGTGTCCTTGGCCTCGGCGAGGTTCGCCAGGGCCGTGCGGTAACGCTCCGACGTCTCGATGATCGGTTCGAGTTCCTTGTACTCCTTGGTGAGCTGCACGAACTGCTTGACGTCGGCGATCACTTCGGGGTCGGTGAGCTTCTGCCCGGTCTCCTCGTACTTGAGCTTCAGACCGTCGAGGCGGTTCAATATGGAGTTGTCTGCCATAAAAGTGGAATGATTCGTTTTTTGTTTTGGGGCAAAGATACGGAAAATGCGCGAAGAATGAAAAACCCGCCGTGCGATTATTCGTTCTGCCGGGAGAGGCGCCCGAGCCAGTCAAGCACTGCCTGCTGCCACGCCTCGCGGTAGCGGAAGTCGGAGCGGATGCCCCATCCGTGGCCCCCTTCGGGGTAGATGTGCATCGAGGCGTCGATGCCGTGCTCCTTGAGTGAGCGGTAGTACTCCGTAGCATTGACCGGCGGAACCGTGCGGTCGTCGTCCGAGAGCAGCAGCAGGGTCGGCGGCGTTGCCGGCGTGACGCGCCGCTGCAGCGAGTAGGCCTCGCTGTCGGTCCGGCTGCGTGCTGCGCCCAACAGGTTGTCGAACGATCCGCGGTGGCAGCGGCCCTCTTCGGCCGTGATGACCGGGTAGAAGAGGATCGAGAAGGCGGGACGGCATGATCCGATCGTCGATGCCATGGCCGCGAGGTGCCCTCCGGCCGAGAAACCTGCGATGCCTACCTCTTCGGCCGTGAAACCTTCGGCTCCGGGGACTTCGCCCGAGAGGATGCGGAGCGCCTGCACGGCATCCTCGAGCGGTACTTCGGGGTGGCCGTTGGGCATCCGGTACTTGAGTACGGCGGCCGTGATCCCGTGCGCGGCAAACCATTTGGCCACGTCGTAGCCTTCGTAGTCCATGCAGAGCAGCCGGTAGCCGCCGCCCGGGCAGATCACGATGGCCTGTCCGGTGGCTGTTGCGGGGTCGGCCGGGAAGATGTAGAGTTCGGCCTGAGACGTATCGGCGATACGATCCCTTTCGGGTTCCGTTTCGGGGGTCGTGATGCCGTTGGAATGGGGCGCGGTGCGGTTGTCCCAGATCCGCACCGTGGCGGCCTGCCCGTAGTCGCGGGCTGTGGCTGCGGCCGTCAGCAGCGAGAGGGCTGCAGCCAGCAGGGTCTTGTGTCTCATCTTGGTTCGTTATTTCAGGAATCCGCCCGGTCGGGAGGGATCCCGATCGGGCGGAAACGGTTCATGACGGGCGGTGTGCCGGATCAGATCACGATGTTGATGATCTTGCCCGGGACGACGATCACCTTCTTCGGAGCCTTGCCGTCGAGCCATTTCTGTGCCTCGGGGGCCTGTACGACGTCGGCCTGGATCTCGGCCGGGGCCATGGCCGTCGGGTACTCCTTCTTGAAGCGCAGCTTGCCGTTGATCGATACGGGGTATTCGAACGAGCTCTGCACGAGGTACTTCTCGTCGCATGCGGGGTAGCTGGCGTCGCAGATCGATCCGGTATGGCCGAGCGCCTCCCACAACTCCTCGGCGATGTGCGGCGCGAAGGGGGCCAGCAACACCGTGAGGGGTTCGAGGATGGCGCGCTTCGAGCAGTCGCCCAGTTCGTTGAGGCAGATCATGAAGGCCGCCACGGAGGTGTTGAACGAGAAGTTCTCGATGTCGTCGGTCACCTTGCGGATCGTCTTGTGCAGCGTGCGGAGCTCCTTCTCCGTGGGAGTCTCGTCCGTCACGACAAGCCGCCCGTCGCGGTCGAAGAAGAGGCGCCAGAAGCGGCGCAGGAACTTGTGTACGCCGTCGATGCCGTTCGTGTCCCAGGGCTTCGACTGCTCGAGCGGCCCGAGGAACATCTCGTACATGCGCAGCGTGTCGGCGCCGTAGTTCTCGACGATGTAGTCGGGATTGACGACGTTGAACATCGATTTCGACATCTTTTCGATGGCCCAGCCGCAAATGTACTTGCCGTCCTCGAGGATGAACTCGGCATCCTTGAAGTCGGGCATCCAGCGGCGGAAGGCCTCCAGGTCGAGGATGTCGTTCCGGACGATGTTCACATCGACGTGGATCTCCTGCGTTTCATACTGGTCGCGGAGGCCGAGCGAGACGAACTTGTTGGTCCCGACGACGCGATAGACGAAGTTCGAGCGGCCCTGGATCATGCCCTGATTGACGAGCTTGCGGAAGGGCTCCGCTTCGCAGACATACCCCAGGTCGTAGAGGAACATGTTCCAGAAACGCGAGTACATCAGGTGTCCCGTGGCATGCTCGATGCCGCCGACGTAGAGATCGACGCTGCGCCAGTATTCGTCCGCCTCACGGCCGACGAGCGCCTTGTCGTTGTGGGGATCCATGTAGCGCAGGTAGTAGGCCGACGAGCCGGCAAATCCGGGCATCGTCGAGAGCTCGTAGGGATATCCCTCGGGGGTGCACCAACCCTTGACACGGGCCAGGGGCGGTTCGCCCTCGGCCGTGGGTCCGAAGTTTTCGATCGGCGGCAGCTCGAGGGGCAGCTGCTCCTCGGGGAGCGGGCAGGCCGTGTCACTCTTGTAGTAGATCGGGAAGGGCTCGCCCCAGTAGCGCTGGCGCGAGAAGATGGCGTCGCGCAGGCGGTAATTGACCAGCCGCTTGCCCAGGCCGCGGCGCTCGACTTCGTCGAACATCCGGGTGATGGCCTCCTTGACGTCCATGCCGTTGAGGAAGTCCGAGTTGATCATCCGCCCGGACTTGGCGTCGTAGGACTCCTTCTCGATGTCGCCTCCCTCGACCACCGGGACGATCTCCAGCCCGAAATGGCGGGCGAAGGCGTAGTCGCGCGAGTCGTGGGCCGGAACGGCCATGATGGCCCCCGTGCCGTAGCCGGCGAGCACGTAGTCCGAGACGTAGATCGGAATGGCGCGTCCCGTGAAGGGGTTGATGGCGTAGGAGCCTGTAGCCACGCCGCTCACGCGCCGTGTCTCGGCGATGCGCTCGCGTTCGGACCGCTTGCGGGCCTGGGCGATGTACTCCTCGACGGCACTGCGGTTCTCTGCCGTGGTGAGCTCGCCGACCCATTCGTGCTCGGGAGCGATGACCATGAACGTCACGCCGAAGATCGTGTCGGGGCGCGTGGTGAAGATCTCCAGTTTGCGCTCCGAACCCTGGATGTCGAAGAAGACCTGGGCGCCGACCGAGCGGCCGATCCAGTTGCGCTGGATCTCCTTGAGCGAGTCGCTCCACTCGAGGCTGTCGAGTCCGTCGAGCATCCGCTGCGCATAGGCCGTCACGCGCAGCAGCCACTGCTTCATGCGCTTCTGCTCCACGGGGTAGCCTCCGCGCACCGAGAGCCCGTCGCGCACCTCGTCGTTCGCGAGCACCGTGCCCAGTTTCGGGCACCAGTTCACCATCGTGTCGGCCCGGTAGGCGAGGCGGTAGTTCTGCAACACCTGCTCGCGGCGCGCCTCGTCCCATGCGTTCCACTCTTCGGCCGTGAAGTGCAGCTCCTGCGTCGAGGCGGCATCGAGCCCCTCGGTGCCCCTCTCGGCGAAGGCGGCCTTCAGTTCCTCGATCGGACGGGCCTTTTGAAGACGGTTGTCGTAGTAGTGGGCGAACATCTCGAGGAAGGCCCACTGTGTCCATTTATAATAGGAGGGGTCGCACGTGCGCACCTCGCGGTCCCAGTCGAACGAAAAGCCGATCTTGTCGAGCTGCTCGCGGTAGCGGGCGATGTTGCGCTCGGTCGTCACGGCCGGGTGCTGTCCCGTCTGGATGGCATATTGCTCGGCCGGCAGACCGAAGGCGTCGTAGCCCATCGGGTGGAGGACATTGAATCCCTTGAGCCGCTTGTAGCGCGAGTAGATGTCCGAGGCGATGTAGCCCAGCGGATGGCCGACATGCAGGCCTGCCCCCGAAGGGTAGGGGAACATGTCGAGCACGTAGAATTTGGGGCGCGAGGGGTCCACCTCGACGCGGTAGGTCTTCCGCTCTCTCCAGCGTTGCTGCCATTTGGATTCGATCTCCTTGAAATTGTATTCCATATCTCGTTTCGGTTTATTGTCGATTTTCCCGCAAAATTAAGGAAAACTTTTCGGATTTTGCGCTTTTCGGGGGGCTTATTCCCCGATAAAAGGGGCGGATCGCATGCTGTTCCGCTTCCGGTGCCTGCAGCCGGCCTCCCGGCCCGGCTTTTGCACGGTTCTGCATGGCAGTTTGCCGCCGGTCCCGGGACGGGCGGCGGGTGGGGGCCGCGGCGCCTTTTTTGTCGTCTTGTGCGCCCTCTGGCGGCAGGGCTTTGGAAAAATGCGGCGCGGACTTCGGCGGGCAGATGCTTTTCGTGAGGCTGCCGCCCGGATATAGGGATAACCTATTGGTATATAAAAAATAACGATTTGACAAACCCGATTTCTTGTATTATCTTTGCTGATGAAAAACAAAAACAGTATTAAAAATAACTATTAACAACTTAAATTTTACTACTATGAAAACGATGGATTATCTGCACTTGAACGCATCGGCCGTCAATGGCGTTGTAAATTCGCTGAAGAGCCTTCTGGCCGACTATCAGATCTTCTACGCAAATTTGCGCGGATTGCACTGGAACATTCGTGGACGGGCCTTCTTCGTCCTGCATGCCAAGTTCGAGGAGCTCTACGACAATGCGGCTGCCAAGGTCGATGAACTGGCCGAGCGGATTCTGATGCTGGGCGGCGAGCCCGAGAACCGTTTCAGCGAGTACCTCAAGACGGCGCGGCTGCAGGAGGTTTCCGGAGTTTCGTGCCCCGATGAGGCGGTGAAGCTCGTACTCGAGAGCCTCGGCCATCTGATCGGCGAGGAGCGCAAGCTGCTCGCCGAGGCGTCGGAGGCCGGCGATGAGGCAACCGTGGCGCTGATGAGTGACTACCTCCGTGAGCAGGAAAAGCTGGTTTGGACGCTGGTGGCTTCTTCCGATTGTGATTGCGCCAAGTGATTGCCTGACTGAGGTTGGTGGAACCGGGGTTTTGCGACCCCGGTCTTTTTTTGTCCGTGGCTTGCGTCAAGACGGTGCGGGTTGGGGCGACGGGCGGTTCCCGGGCTTGACCTGCAGACGGCGGAGAGGCCGACGGCGTGTTGCGGCGTTGCCCGGGCCGGTGGCATCGTATAGTCGGTATCGGCTTCCGGATCAGTCGGTTGCATCGGGACTCCGGTTGTGCAGGTGCCTGCCGCAGCCTTGTTGCGGCAATTTGCGGCAACGTGTGACAACCCGCTGAGAAAAAGCCGGTTAAAACATCATGTATAAATAAACGCTTATTTGTTTTTAGAAACGATAAGAAATAAGTATCAACAAAGACGCAAAATGCCCGAAAATCACGAAAAAAGAGGTGCATATATATTGTAATTCCAAAAAAATGCGTACCTTTGCAGTCCATTTTGGACAATGGAGATAGATTTTTTAACCATTAAAGGACAGTTTAAGAAATGCCAACTATTCAACAGTTAGTGAGAAACGGTCGAGTGAGCATGGAGGACAAGAGCAAGTCTCCGGCACTCGCAGCGTGTCCCCAGCGCCGAGGCGTATGTACCCGTGTGTACACCACGACCCCGAAGAAGCCTAACTCGGCTATGCGTAAGGTTGCGCGTGTAAGATTGACCAACGGCAAGGAGGTCAACGCCTACATCCCCGGTGAAGGCCACAACTTGCAGGAGCACTCCATCGTGCTCGTCCGCGGCGGTCGTGTGAAAGACCTCCCCGGTGTACGTTACCACCTCGTGCGCGGTGCGCTCGACTCGGCTGGTGTCGACGGTCGTCGCCAGCGCCGTTCGAAGTACGGTGCAAAGCGCCCCAAGGCAGGTAAATAATCACGAGAAACATTAATTAGACAATTTTCGAATAAACAATGAGAAAAGCTAAGCCAAAAAAGCGAATTCTACTTCCGGATCCCAAGTTCGGCGACGTGTCTGTGACCCGTTTCGTCAACAACCTTATGTTGGACGGTAAGAAGAGTATTGCCTACACCATTTTCTACGATGCGTTGGATCTGGTAGGCAAGAAGATGAAGGATGCTGATAAATCTCCCCTGGAAATCTGGAAACAGGCCCTGGAGAACATCACGCCCCAAGTCGAAGTGAAATCGAAGCGTATCGGAGGTGCGACGTTCCAGGTTCCTATGGAGGTTCGTCCGGAGCGCAAGATTTCTATTTCCATGAAAAACCTTGTCCTCTATTCTCGCAAGCGCGCCGGAAAGACGATGGCAGATAGGCTCTCAGCAGAGATAATGGATGCCTTCAACCAGCAGGGTGCCGCCTTCAAACGCAAGGAGGAGATGCACCGCATGGCCGAGGCCAACAAGGCATTCGCACACTTTAGATTCTAATAAGGAGACCGAACAGATGGCAACCAGAGATTTACATTACACTCGCAATATCGGTATCATGGCACACATCGATGCCGGTAAGACCACCACGTCGGAGCGGATCCTTTTTTACACGGGTAAAACCCACAAGATCGGTGAGGTACACGAAGGCGGCGCTACGATGGACTGGATGGTTCAGGAGCAGGAGCGCGGTATCACCATTACCTCGGCCGCTACCACCGCATTCTGGAACTATAAGGACAAACAGTACCAGATCAACCTGATCGACACCCCGGGACACGTCGACTTTACGGTCGAGGTGGAGCGTTCGCTCCGCGTGCTGGACGGCGCCGTTGCGACGTTCTGCGCCGTAGGCGGCGTAGAGCCCCAGTCGGAGACCGTATGGCGCCAGGCGGACAAGTACAATGTCCCCCGTATCGGCTACGTCAACAAGATGGACCGTACGGGCGCCGATTTCCTGGCAGTCTGCGCACAGATCAAGGAGCACTTCGGTGCTACGGCCCTTCCGGTCGTCCTGCCGATCGGTGCCGAGGACAAGTTCGAAGGATTGGTAGACCTTATATATAATAATGCGATCTATTACTACGACGACAAGTCCGTCCGCGATAACTTCGAACTGAAGGAGATTCCCGCCTCGATGGCCGAGGAGGCTGCCGAATGGCGTGCGAAACTCATCGAAGAGGTCGCTTCGACCGACGAGGTGCTGATGGAGAAGTTCTTCGAGGATCCCGATTCGATCACCCCCGAGGAGCTGCTCGCAGCCATCCGCAAGGCTACGATCTCGATGCAGGTCGTTCCGATGCTCTGCGGCTCGTCGTTCCACAACAAAGGCGTACAGAAACTGCTCGACTATGTCATTGCGTTCCTGCCCTCGCCGCTGGACGTGCCCGCCGTGACGGGTATCAACCCCAAGACCGAGCAGGAAGAGGTGCGCCATGCATCGGAGAACGATCCGTTCTGCGGTCTCGCATTCAAGATCGCCACCGACCCCTTCGTAGGCCGCCTGTGCTTCGTGCGTATCTATTCGGGTAAGCTCGATGCAGGTTCGTACGTGCTCAACTCCCGCAGCGGCAAGCGCGAGCGTATCAGCCGTATTTACCAGATGCACGCCAACAAGCAGAACCCCATGGAGACCGTATCGGCCGGCGACATCTGCGCTGCCGTAGGTTTCAAGGAGATCCATACGGGCGACACGCTCTGCGCCGAGAACGCACCGATCGTCCTGGAGCAGATGACCTTCCCCGAACCGGTGATCGGCCTGGCCGTCGAGCCCAAGACCCAGAAGGATCTGGACAAGCTCGGCATCGCCCTGTCGAAACTGGCTGAGGAAGACCCCACCTTTACGGTTCACACCGACGAGGATTCGGGCCAGACCGTCATCAGCGGTATGGGTGAGTTGCACCTCGACATCATCGTCGACCGTCTGCGCCGTGAGTTCGGCGTCGAGATCAACCAGGGTGCCCCCCAGGTCAACTACAAGGAGTCGCTTACCAAGACGGTTCAGCACCGCGAGGTGTTCAAGAAGCAGACCGGTGGCCGTGGTAAGTTCGCCGACATCATCTTCGAGATCGGCCCTGCCGACGACGGTGCGATGGGCCTTACGTTCGTTGACCAGGTCAAGGGCGGTAATATTCCCAAGGAGTTCATCCCTGCGGTGCAGAAGGGCTTTGCTTCGGCGATGACCAACGGTGCGTTGGCCGGTTACAAGATGGACTCGATGAAGATTACGCTGCTCGACGGTTCGTTCCACCCCGTGGACTCCGACCAGCTGTCGTTCGAAATCGCTGCCCGCAACGGTTATCGCAACGCTGCCCCCAAGGCCGGCTCGGTGATTATGGAGCCCATCATGTCCGTGGAGGTCGTGACCCCCGAGGAGAACATGGGCGACATTATCGGCGACCTGAACAAGCGCCGCGGCCAGATCACCGGCATGGAGTCGAAAGGCACCGCCCGCGTGGTGAAAGCCAAGGTTCCCCTGTCGGAGATGTTCGGCTATGTGACCGTACTGCGTACGATCTCGTCGGGCCGTGCAACCTCGTCTATGGAGTTCTCGCACTTCGAGGAGGTTCCTGCCAACCTGGCTAAGGAGATCATCGAGAAAGCGAGTGGTAAACGTAAGGATATAGAATAAGCAAACA
>OLSM01002609.1_pt1 | contig 11303 bp, 9 predicted proteins | sample 1672721 | NCBI WGS metagenome assembly OLSM01 (sample SAMEA3136717, study PRJEB25190) | human gut metagenome | reverse complement strand
GAATAAGTCCGGTAATTGCAGCCGGAATCGGTTTATTAGGAGTCAGAGTCGTTGGGAAGGCAAGTGATGAAGGAACTTTATTGCCGCTTGACAAATGCAGAGGTGAAAAAAGAGCATTAAAAAAACTAATTGATCATCTTAAAGAATGTGGTTATACAGATGGAAAAATCATCATTGCTCATAACAACAATGAAGCCGGTGCATTAGAATTAAAAAAATTGATTGAAAATACATTTGGAATTTTTAATGGAACGATTCAAAAAACAAGAGCCCTTTGCAGTTATTACGCAGAGCCAGGATCCCTTCTCATCGGTTTTGAAGCATCCCTTTGTAACCATAAACCATATAAAGATTGATTTTTAAAAGTCTACTACCCCTATACGCTACATGTGTGGCTATGGCAGAACACATCAGTGGTAGTGAAGATGCTTTTGTCGCCAAAATGAACGAGAAAGCACAGGTTCTTGGCATGAAGCATACACATTTTGTAAATTGCTGCGGATTAGATGCGGACGGACATTACACAAGTGCAAGGGATATCGCCTTAATGTCAAGAGAACTGATTACGAATCATCCAGACATTTTCCATTATACAACAATCTGGATGGAAAATATTACACATGTAACAAAACGAGGGGAATCTGAGTTTGGACTTTCTAATACTAATAAATTACTCCGGCATTATCAGGGCGCAACCGGTCTAAAAACCGGAAGTACCTCCAAAGCCGGCTTTTGTTTAAGCGCCACCGCAGAACGCAATCACATCTCCCTTATCGCTGTCGTTATGGCATGCCAGAGCGCAAAAGAGCGGGTAAAAGACTGTGTCTCTTTACTTGATTACGGCTTCTCTCTCTGCAAGATTTACACCGATAAACAGCCTCCCGCACTCTCCAGCGTCCCTGTACATAATGGCACAAAAGAATTCATTTCCTGCAAATATGAGAAAAACTTCTCCTATGTTTTTACTTCGGAAATCAACCAAAATAACATTCAGAAAAAAGTGGTATTCCAGAAAAATCTCTCTGCTCCAATTAAGAAAAATCAAATAATTGGCAGACTGGAGTATTCATATAATAACAAAAAAATTGGGAAAGTTTCTATATTGGCTTCGGAAACAGTGGGAAAGGCAAAATATACAGATTATCTGCAAAAACTACTACTGAACTTGTAAAATAATAATTTCAGTTCAGCAAAAAACAGCTCCCAAAGAAAGAAGCTATCCTATATTGTGGTCTTAGTGAGGATTGAATGTGAGCCATTCAGCAAACATTCAACCCACAGTGACAGAGTCACAAATATAGGATATCTTCTTTCTTTGGGAGCGTCTCCTCTTGCCTATGGCAAATTACTATTTACAAAATATCAATATGTTCTCCAGCCAATGCCTTATTCATGCTTCTTACCGCACAGAACTTTCCACACATAGAGCAAGTATCCTCATGTTCTGGTTTTCTGTCATCGCGGATTGCTTTGGCTGTTTCCGGATCCATTGCACATTCCCACTGTGCTTCCCAATCTAAAACACGGCGGGCATCTGCCATCTTATCATCTATCTCTCTTGCACCACGGACACCTTTTGCGATATCGGCTGCATGTGCCGCAATTTTTGATGCCATGATTCCCTGTTTTACGTCTTCAAGATTTGGAAGTGCAAGGTGTTCTGCTGGTGTAACATAGCAGAGGAATGCAGCACCATTTTGAGCAGCGATTGCTCCACCGATAGCAGATACAATATGGTCATAACCTGGTGCAATATCTGTTACGATTGGTCCAAGTACATAGAATGGTGCTCCAGAACAAATGGTGGACTGTAACTTCATGTTTGCAGCAATCTGGTCCATTGGCATATGTCCCGGTCCTTCTACCATAACCTGTACATTTTTCTCCCACGCACGTTTGGTAAGTTCTCCAAGACGAACTAATTCTTCAATTTGACATACATCGGAACCATCGGCAAGACAGCCTGGACGGCAGGCATCTCCGAGGGAGATTGTTACATCGTATTCCTGACAGATATCAAGAATTTCATCGAAATATTCATAGAAAGGGTTTTCTTCTCCTGTCATTGTCATCCATGCAAATACAAGGGAACCTCCACGGGATACGATGTTCATTTTTCTTTTATGCTTTTTGATCTGGTCGATTGTCTTTCTTGTAATTCCACAGTGTAATGTTACGAAGTCTACACCATTTTCTGCGTGAAGACGTACTACATCAATAAAGTCTTTTGCGGTAAGAGTATCTAAGTCTCTCTGATAGTGAATTACAGAATCATAGATTGGTACTGTTCCAATCATTACAGGACATTCGGAAGTCAGTTTTTTACGGAACGGTTCTGTATTTCCGTGGGAAGATAAATCCATGATGGCATCTGCTCCCATGTTTACTGCTTCCATTACTTTTTTCATTTCTATATCATAATCTTTACAGTCTTTTGATACACCAAGATTTACATTAATCTTTGTTTTTAACATAGAGCCGACACCCTGTGGGTCTAAGCATTTATGATTTTTGTTCGCGCAGATAGCAACTTTTCCTTCTGCTACTAATGCTCTGATTTCTTCTGGTGTCATTCGTTCTTTTGCTGCAACCTTTTCCATTTCTGGAGTAATAATATTTTTTCTTGCTGCATCCATCTGTGTTGTGTAATTTCTCATCTTTTGTTACCTCCAATTTTGTAAATACTATTTATAATGCCATTTTTATAAAGCTTAACTAATCTGTTTATTTCATTACTTTATATACATTGACACTTGTCTGTTACTATGTTTACAAATCCCACATATGATTTAGCGGGCCATTTCCCTGTCCAAGATTCAGCATTGCTCTAATTGCTCCGCTGATGTATGCTTTTGCCTTTTTTACGGATTCTTCTACAGGAAATCCCTTTGCCAGATTTGCCGCTACCGCACTTGAAAGTGTACAGCCGGTTCCGTGTGTGTTTGGATTATCAATTCTTTCTTCTGGAAACCAAACGGCTTTTTCTTTTTTTCTTCCTGCAAAAAACTCTCATAAAGCAAATCGTCCGCATTTTCTTCGCTGTGACCGCCCTTACTTAAGACCGCACAATTCCACCTGTCTGCAATGACTTTGGCTGCTTCTTCCCTTGTTTTTTTATCGGTAATTTTTATCCCGGATAAAAATTCGGTTTCTGGAATGTTCGGGGTTAGCAGGGAAACTTTTGGATATAATTTCTCATATAATATCTTTCTCGTTGTTTCTTCTACTAAAACCGTACCGCTTGTCGAAATCATCACCGGGTCTGCCACTACATTTTTGATAGAATATTTTTCCAGGTATTCTGCGATAATCTCTGCCTGTTCCTTTGAAGCAATCATTCCAATTTTCACTGCATCTGGCTTTATATCTGTGAAAATGCTTTCCATCTGTTTTTTAAAAAATTCTGCTGGTACTGGCATAATCTCGGTAATTCCGACTGTATTTTGTGCGGTAAGTGCGGTAATACAAGTCATGGCATATACTTTATGAACAGTTAAAGTCTTGATATCTGCTTGAATACCTGCTCCTCCGCTCGAATCACTGCCTGCAATTGTAAGAACTGTTTTCATATTTGAAAAAGAATAATCACCTATCTCCGAAAAATCTCTCACATAAATATTAGAAAGTCTCTGAATTTCTTTCGCATTTCCCACACTGTAGGTATCGTAGATACTGCATACTGGAAATCCAGCTTCAGTAGCAGTTTTCACCGCATATAAAGAATCTTCAAATACCCATGTTTCCTCTTTTTTAGTGCCTAGCTTTTGCCTTGCAAACTCAAATACCTTCGGGCTTGTCTTTCCAGCTCCGGCTTCCTCGCAGGTAATCATTCCCGTAAAGTCCTGCCATATGCCGTTACGAATAAGCGCCGCCTTTGCCATCTCCTTATCTGTCGCTGTGGCTATAATTAACTTCACACCATTTTCTTTCAGACGTTTTACTAAGGCATAGGCTCCTGGCTTCATGACCGCTTCTTTATAGTAAAAATCTTTTACAACCTGATTGACTCCTTCTAAAATGTCTTCTGCTGATACCGAAAGGCCATACTCTTTTTGCATATAGATGGCTCCTTCTGGCAAAGATAAAGCATCCAGCCGTTCTTTTAAATCTGGCTTTGCCTTAATGCCAAGAGTAGCAAGATATCTCGCTCCTGCATTTTCCCAGATGGGCATGGAATCAAGTAAAGTTCCATCAATATCAAAGATTGCTCCTTTTATCACGATGCCTTTCTCCTTTTATTGTCTTTTCCACTAACTACCGAAAAATTATTTCAGCATTTTTTCTGTTCTGTCTTTTAAAACTTTTGTAGCAGCTTCAATATCTTTTGCCGCAAAAATAGCACTAACCACAGCGATACCGCAAATACCACTTCCCTGTAAAGATAAAATGTTATCTGCCCCGATTCCACCAATTGCAATCACTGGAATATTTACTGCCTCGCAGATTGCTTTTAATGTTTCCTTGCTGACATCTGCCGCATCTTTTTTCGTGGAAGTGGAAAATACGGCTCCCACGCCAAGATAATCCGCCCCCATTTTTTCAGCTAATACTGCCTGCTCTACTGTCTGGGCAGATACGCCAAGAATCTTGTCTTCACCAAGAATCTTTCTCACGTCATCGGCTTCCATATCACTTTGTCCAACGTGAACTCCATCCGCATCCATATCTTTTGCTATTCTGACATTATCATTGATAACAAATGGAACATGATACTTATGACACAATTCTTTGAGAGCCACCGCTTCTTCCATGAAATGTTCCTCATCGAGTTCCTTTTCCCGAAGCTGTATAAAAGTCGCTCCTCCTTTTAATGCCTTTTCCACCTGCTCGTAAAGTGTTTCATTTCCAAGCCAGGAACGGTCGGTTACTGCATATAAAAGTAAATCTTTTCTTAATTGTTCTCTGTTAACGCAGCTCATACTTTGCTCTTTCCTCCAATGTATTTCCATCCATATGATAAATAGCATCAATTATCCGATTACGGTAAGTGGAATTTCCCTCGCCTTCTTTTAAATGTTCAAATCCAATCTCTCCGGCAATTCCCATCGCACAAACTGCCGCCGCTGCTGCCTCCAAAGGCTGCTCTGCGTTTGCACAAAGGAAAGCCGTCATCATTCCAGAAAGCTGGCATCCAGTTCCGGTGATTGCTCCCATCTCTGGTTTTCCGTTGCGGATAACATAACATTTTTCAGAATCAGCAACTAAATCAATGGCTCCCGTTACAGCAATCACACTTCCTGTCGCTTCAGAAAATGCTTTCAGCTTCCCAATCGTCTCATCAAGATTCTCCTCTGTAATCGCATCTGCCAAATCTGCATCCACACCTTTTGTATTTCCCGTTCCTTCCATCAGAGTTCGGATTTCTGAAATATTTCCACGGATAACAGTAAACTTTATGTCCCTCACCAGCTCATTCGCTGTCTTTGTCCGAAGTCCACTCGCTCCGGCTCCTACCGGATCAAGCAGCACAACATGACCAAGTACATTTGCCTTTTTTCCTGCTAAAAACATGGACGGAATCGTATTTTTATTCAGCGTACCAATGTTAATATTCAATCCCTGACAAATAGAAGTAATATCTTCCACTTCTCCAGAATCGTCCGCCATAATCGGGCTTCCGCCACAGGCAAGAAGAATATTTGCCACATCATTCACTGTTACATAATTCGTAATATTATGTACCAATGGATGCTTTTCTCTTACGTTATCAAAACACTGCTTTAACATTTTTACCCTTTCTTTACATATAGATTTAGCATATATATTCATTCAAGAATGCTCCGGCATTGTTGCTCGCCACCTACAGAGGTTGGAGTCATCTCACATCTGATATATATTTAGCATGTCTATTTATTTTTCATAAACGGGAAAAAACTGAAATCATCCTATACTTCCTGAAGTGCATTTTGCAAAATGCTCAGAAGTATATTTGAGAAATATTCTGAATATGGATAAATAAACGATAAAAAATAAAAGAAAATTTATAAAGATTCAATGTAGCTTTTCTCTTAAAGCAATTTATTTTAAAATGATTTACTCTGAAAAGAAAAACGCATATACACCAATCTCGGTATATATGCGAATATATCTACGCTATCCCTACGTTGGCATTATCCAAATCAGGTTATGGGTCTAAGCACTTTAGCTTACTCTCAGCCTGCTTCTGCAAGCTCCCCGTGTATAAATTTACCAATATAGTACGCTATTTAGGGCAAAAAATCAAGCATAATTTACTATTTTATTCACTGGGCAGAGCTGACGTTCCCAAAACAACATCAAGTGTTAACATTACTGTAAATCCAAGGGAAAAAATATAGTTCCAATATTGCTGTGTTTTCCGACAGACATTTCCGGGATAAGTTCTTCTACGACAACGTAGATCATTGCTCCAAGGAGCGTTCCTAAAAAGGAAGGATAAATTCTCTCACAAACTATGACATATATCTTACAAGAAATATTTTTCAAACATACTCTAGACCGTATATCTGATAGTAATTACTGCGTGCATTTTAACACAAGGAGTCAGGCAAGTGCAACATCTAAAATCATCATCAAAGTAAACCCTACTGAAAACATGAAAAATCCGACATTGACAGACTTTCCAACAGACATTTTCGGAACTAGTTCTTCTACTACAACATAGAACATTGCCCCTGCTGCAAAGCTTAAAAAGTATGGCAGAAGCGGAACAATTAGGCTTGCGGCCCAGACGGTAAGAATAGCCGCCACTGGTTCTACTGCCCCGGAAAGTACACCATAAATGAAGGCTCTCTTTTGGGATATTCCTTCTGCACGAAGCGGCAGGGAAATAATCGCTCCTTCTGGAAAGTTTTGAATAACGATTCCTAATGCAAGAGAAAATGCTCCCATTACCGTAATATGCTCTGCTCCACTTAACAGTCCTGCATAAATAACACCAACTGCCATTCCTTCTGGAATATTGTGGATAGTCACTGCCAACAGTAGCTTATTTTTACATTTTCCATCAATACATTCTGACGGTGCGAAATGGTCGATTGCCATCAAAAATAAAATTCCAATCCAGAATCCACTTGCTGCAGGAAGGAACTTCCACACACCAATCGAATCCACTTGTTCAAGTGCTGGAAGAAGAAGACTCCAGATAGAAGCTGCCACCATCACCCCTGCTGCAAATCCCATTAACGCTTTCTGCATTCCTTTGCTTAGTTCATTTTTTAAGAAAAATACACAAAAAGCACCTAATGTCGTCCCCAAAAGGGAACACTGATGCCCTTTATTATCTCTATAATCATAAAATCCCTCCGAGACCATATTTGTTCTATTCTGCAGATACCTCTTCCGCCGCTTTATTCTCATCTGTTTTTCTTTCTGTATTCTCTTCTTCCCTTTTATATTCCTCCGTTTTTTCTTCTGTTTCCTCTTTTGCCTCATCATTTTTTGACGCATCCTTCTCTTTTTGTGTAGTAGCTTCCAGATTCTTTTTATCTTCTTTTATTGTCTCTTCTGTTTTTTGTGTAGCTTTCGTTGATGCTTCTTCTTTCTTATCTGTACTTTCTTATCTGTACTTTCTTCCTGTCCTTTTTCATCCGAGTTTTCTTCCTGTCTTTGGCTCCTATTTTTTACATCCTTTGTCTGCACCTTCTCGGTAGATTCCATATCTGCCTGTACGAAAAGCTGCTCACTTTTTGCCATTGACAACAACAACATTAGTGCAAGGATACACAATAAAATCCTTTTTGACTTTTTCCACATTTTGCACTCTCCTTACTTTCTTTTCTCCAAAAACAGCCATCTTTTTCGACCATCTTCGCAACCTGACTAGTTCCCATAATACTAATTATTCAAATATGCAAAATTTATGATTATAAGAAAAGGCAAAAAAACCAAAAAAAGACAGCCTTTGACTTTTACTTTCAAAGACTGTCTTTTTTCTACAAAATCTATCTAATTATTCTGTTTTTAAACATGCTCTAGTTTGTTGTTGCGCGAAGCTGTGCTTTTAATCCAACACGGTTTGTCTTATAATGGAAGAATGGTCTTTCTGGAAGCTGAATAATCTGTGCTGGGTACTCAAAATCCTCAAGGGCATCTGCCACATCTTCACGAATATCATCAATTGTATAGCCATCCTCTAATACAACATATAAATATGGAAGGAAATATCCTTTATTCTCAAAATCTTCATCTACAACAAAGAATGCATCAATGATTCCATCAATTTCGGCATCGATAATCTTGTTCTCCATATTAAGATCAATCAGTCGACCTCCACCAACTCTGCGGACATCTCCTCTGGTAAGTGCAAACACAATACCATCCTCTGTCATATATCCAATGTCTCCTGTATGCAACCATATATTACCATCTTCATGCTTCTGAAGAGCCTTTTCCGTTGCTTCCTCTCTATCATAACCAAGCATATTTCCAAGACCTGTCTTACAAATCTCTCCGAGCTTATTATAACCAACTTCTTTATGTGTACCTGGCTCAAAAATACTCATTACTGTTAATGGCATTGGAATTCCACTGTTTCCATTACCAATCGGATGCTCTAAACATGGAAGAGTACAATTAGAACCTGCCTCGCTCTGTCCATATCCAATTGAAAGTACTGCCTTACAATTATGTGCTTTTAAGAATTCCTGTGCACGACGAATCTGTCCATTATTGAATGCTTCACAACCAACACCTGTTGCAAAAAGATGGGACATATCATAATCTTCTGGAATTCTGTCACTTCTCATAAGAAGCTCAATAAACATAGGGATTAAAGGCCAGCAGTTTGGACGATATCTCATCATCTCTAAATCGAGATCGTTCACATTACAGAACGGATCTAAAATTAATAACTTATTAGAGCATAATGGTACTAAAATCATGGAAACCACTACTGCAATAAGACAAGGTGGCAGATTCGTAAGTAACCATGTTGGACGGAAGTCTCCAGCAGAACCATAAAAAGACATCTGAGCAATAATACCAATCATTGTGTATGCAGAATGGATGACCTGCTTAGAAGTTCCTGTTGATCCACTTGTATAAGCACGGAAAAGCGGACGATTAACATCTTTCTCAACCTCAACCTTTCCTGTATAATTCTTTCCTTTTTCTAAAAATTCTTCCCATGTCATAACTCCGTCCCCGGAAAGAATTCCATCTGTATAGAAAGAATCAATTTCATGAATGATATGTTCTGGCATCTTATCTTTTTCAGCTGCATGATAAGGGCTTAATGAAATAATCGTTTCTACCCCTGCCTGCTTTTTATATTCCTCAACCTCTGCCTTTGGAAGGAAGTCATGTACAAAAATAATCTTAGCGCCAGCTTCCTTTACTGCATCAACGTTCTCCTGTAATGTATTATCACGGCAAACTAAAGATGCACCTATCTTCTCTGCTGCTAAAAGCAACACAATAAATTCAGGAACAGAACGGTAAAATACAGGAATCTGATCTCCCTCTTTGATTCCCATGGCACTCATAGATTTTGCTACCATATCTACCTTCACGAAGAAGCGTTCCCAGGAAACATCTCTTCCATAATAATGCATTGCTACCATATCCATACCTGGACAGTTCGCTTTTAAATACTCATTCAAAGACAGCTCTGGAACTTGTAACCTTGAAATACTTTCTGGATAATACTTCATCCAAGGGCGGTCAATACTTGGTCTTCCAATAAGTTCTACTTTATGATTTTTTTCCATTTTATATATTCTCCTTATCAAATAGTATTTTTCTTACACTTTATCGTATTTAAGGGTACCATACTTTATGAAAGATATCGAGTGATAAAAATGGCAAAAAAACGAAAAACGTGATTAAATAAAATCACGTTTTTCACACTTTAAATTTCTTTATCTACTTTTTTAAGAAGTGCCACTGACTGTTTCATATGTTTTAGTATACTTTCTATCTTTCTCCAATCAGAAATAACTACATCTTCTTCCGAATGACTCCATATTTCCTCAAAAAAACAACGAAACATTTTTTTCGCTATATTTATATTAAGCAATGTCACGTTATTTTGTATGTTTTTCGAATCTAATCTTAAATAACACAAGTTATTTGATAAAAACAGGCTTGGATTGGCGTTGAATTGAAAATCCATCACAAAATGCCCATGTATGATTCGCAGCTCCATCGCATTTTCTTCATGAATAATATTTTGTATATAAGAAAGACATTGTTCGCGCTGTCTTGTATCTAATAAAATTTTATTATTATAAAAGTCAAGTTCTCCACTTATCGCAAACTGACTGAGTGCTGTTTCATATAATAAAATTCTGACATGAGATTTCTTAAGTACTTCTTCAACCAAAAGATGAATATTCTGCATCTTTTCTCTTTCCGCATCCGAAATATCCAGATATTCCAACAGCTCTTTATGTAATTCTTCTGGAAGGAAATGTTCTGTCATATGTCCAAGAAGCCAACAAAGATTCTCAGATAACATCTGGGAGATATAGTCTGACCCCTGCAAAAGATTCCTCATTGTACATTTTCGAAACATTAATTCTTCTCTTGTACAAAGTGTTGCTAATCGTTGATAAACCGTTTTACACATTTTTTTATCTTCACTAATCGTTACCTGATAACACAAATTGCCCCCCAAAAGCATACTCGTAATACAGTAAGCATCTTTTGCACAAAATACAATCTTATCATAGGAATGAATACAGTTGTATATCTTAAAATTAATATGCGTATAGTTCGTCAGCATATTAATGATAAAAATACAATCATAAATATAATCTTTCTCCCCTATGTCAAAATTAATCAGTAATGAAAAATGTACTTCTGGAAAATCTCTCTGAAGAATCTGTGATGCCGTGTCTATCTGTGCAATCTGAAGTCGCACATCATGCTCCATATTTAATAAATCAATCGCAGCAATTACATTCAACGACTTTACCTGACGTAATGCCGGATGTGACATTTTTTTAAGGAATTGATATAATGTCAGTTTCGCATAATTTTGCGTTTCCGGAGCAACATCGGCTCCTATTGTTTTTGTCAGGCCTTTTACGTAAAAATATTCCGCCTCAAGATTATCATAGATTGCCTGCTTCAAATCTTCTGGCACATCAACCTGATATTCAATATATAAAGTTTTTAGTGCAGCCGATGTCGCCGATTCCACAATATAATCACTGATTACATGAAGAATCTGCGCTACACTTTTTTCTGATGGCAATGTTTTTCCATTAATCCACTTACTTATGTAAGATACATCATATTGAAGTTCGGCAGCTAGAGTTGCATTCTTTAAATTCACTGTTCCCATCAAGCGTTCTAATAAAATGCTAAACCTATTTTTC
>OLSM01002608.1_pt1 | contig 11305 bp, 10 predicted proteins | sample 1672721 | NCBI WGS metagenome assembly OLSM01 (sample SAMEA3136717, study PRJEB25190) | human gut metagenome | reverse complement strand
TGGGTGCTCACCGGATGAATGTGCCGGAGGAACTGGCGGAATACAAGCTGGAGCGAGCAGAGCTGGCCATCGCTCTGCCACCGGATTGGAAACTGGATGAGGAATCCCTGAAGGATGAGCGGTGGTACTGGCCGATTGGTCTCTTGAAAGTGTTGGCACGCCTGCCTATTTCCAACGATACCTGGCTGGGCTTTGGCCACACAATGGATAAGCAATCGCCGTTTGCAGAGGATACGGAACTCTGCGCCGCACTTCTGGTAGGTCCGCAGGATGTTGTCTGGAACGGAGGTGAAGTCTGCACTTTGCCGAGCGGCGAGGAGGTCAACTTCTATCAGGTGATCCCGCTCTATCGGAATGAGATGGAGTATAAGATGGAGCATGATGCGGACGCTCTGCTGGAAAAGATGGCAGGCATCAGCTTTGTGGTCAATCCCACCCGCCAGAATGCCATTACCAGAGGAACGCTTGCGGAGGAGGATTTCACCGGCGATATGGACGATGCCGCCTGGCACCTGGAATCCATTCAGGAAAAGGGACTGCCGGTGGATGAGATCAATGCCTACAACCACATGGCAATCTATCTGCGCTGGTGCATGGAACATGACCTGATGAGCGTGGAATTTATGGAGCGCTACTGGGAGCAGGTGCAGCCGTTTATGGCGGATTTGAGCCGCGCCGATCTGCGTGGCTTTATCCGGGACCAGCTGAACGGGCAGCTTTTTGGGGCGCTGTTCAACAAGGAGGGCGCGGCCTTTGCTTCCTACTACTATGGGGAGGCGGACAGCCCTTACTTCCCCAGCGACATTGACAACTATGCCTTGGCATATTTCGGCTCGGAGCAATATTACTCCGACAAGTTCCAGGAGGAAGCCTATCTGTTCATTCCCTTTGATGAGGAGTATTATCAGGCTATGGCAAAAGTGATTGATAAACGCTTTGCCAACTGGCAGGGACAAGATTTCGATCACGATACTCTGGAGCCTTCGGAGCTTGCGAAGGCCATGATGAAATATCTGAACTGTGAATGTACCTATTTCCCCGCGATGGCGGACGATGATCCCATCATGTCGGCATATAACTATGCCAAACGAGAAAGTGTCAAAGAGGGCTTTGTGCCGGTTCTGATTAAGGCGGATGACGAAATCTTGTGGGAATGCCTGATTATGAATTCCGACCCGGACAGCGATGGCGAGGACGATTACGCCTTTGATCCGGACAAGGTAGCGGAATACCGCAAAAAGATGCTTACCGCTTTTCTCAAGGATGGAAAGATGGTTCTGGAGGAAATGATTGGGCGGCGCAAAGAAGAAGCCGAGGATGACGATATGGACTGGGATGAGGATATCCTGGGCGAGATGGGGAGCGGATATGATAACCGTCGTTTTTCAAGCTACTGGAATTCCGATAGCAAAATGACTTATCCTCTCATTCTGGCTAAAATCCCAGTGAAGAATCCTTGGGAGGTCTTTGCCTATCTGCCCTTTGGCGACTGGAATGAATGTCCTGACACGCAGTCGCTGATGGCAGTGGCGAAATACTGGTTTGAGCAATATGGCACGGTGCCCGCAGTTATGACCCACGATGAACTGGAGTTCCTGCTCCCGACTCCTGTTTCCCAGGAGAAGGCCATGGATGCAGCAGTGGAGCAGTACGGCTTCTGCCCCGATGTGATCGACCAGGGTCCGGAGGAAGCCACCGCGGGCGCTCTGGCCGATGTGTTGCGGCAGTCCACTGTTTGGTACTTCTGGTGGGATTAATGGGAGCCTGCGCGTCATAAAGGAGTTCTTCTCTGTCTTTGTCCAGCCTCTGGAGGAGTGAAATAAGGCAGAAAGAACTTACCGACTGCCAAAGCCAAGACAAAAGTGAATTACCAGAACCACAAACGGAGCACTTGCGACAAAGCAGGCGCTCCGTTTTCCTGTCAAAAGTATGTCAAATGGATAAGGTTTCCTCAATAAAGAGTTGCGGTGGATGTTTGCTTGGAGTGGGAGAAACAAAAAGGATGTGCCGCGAAACCGGGCGTTTCGCGGCACATCCCTTGATTTTGTTTGTCGTAATAGGATTTCCTTGTACTTTGAGCAATCATCTGCCAAAATAAGAGCAGATCATTTTAGGTGGAAAGCGAGGTAAGCATGATGTCGGATCAAGTCAATCCCATCCCGCATAGCGGCCAGCAGCCGGAAAACGGTTCTTCCTCTTCCCAGGCGCCTCAAGTTGGCAAGCGTGAACTAACCGATGACGAGAAGATCGATGCGGCGGCCGCCCGGATTTTGGAAAGATACCGGGAGGCGTTTCTGGAGTTGGCGAAATGAAGCTACTTGAAAAATGGTCTTTCAAGTTATCCTTGTTTGTCCTAAATAGATTAGAAAATATCTTCACCTTTGACAAACAATATTTTCCGATAATTCCGTCCACATCGGCCACATTGTATGACACATCATTTCTTGGACGCGCCATTTACTTGGCCTCCTATTCTTCTGTTGGGAACAATTCTGCGTGCTTGGTCCGCAGGTAGTCTGATGCGAAATTGGGGTCACTGCTCAATTGATGGTTTAACTTCCGACGGAGATATTCATATTTGAGTTTGTTGTCCTGAATAATCTTTGACCACTCAAAGACGGATATGGAAACATTATCGGCGTTGTAAAAGTTACCCTCGCCGACGGTTTGATTTCTTAGTGCCCTTTGAACATGCTGATCCAATCGCTGGCCAAGCAATACAAAATGCCACTTGGTCCGAGTTTTATCAAACATTGGATTTTCCGCAACTGTCAGCGCATAATCACGAATCTGATCCATTTCTTTCAATGTCAAAGTCAATGTGGGCCGCTTAAGTTCTATAACCAAATGCTCAAAGTTTTCATAACTGGGGCAAATCTGCTGAAACAGGCAGAGATCCGGGATACGCGTCAAATCCTCTACTGCTTCAGGTGGAATCTCCGGCGTCAGTTCATCTCGCCCCAGACAGTTCAGATGCGCTTTTAATAGATTCCTGAGGGATTGGTCAGATGTTCCCAATGTATATTTCTCTCCAAAGATCCAAAGTTCCTTCAGCAAGACCTTATGAAACTGCGTCCGTTCTTTAATCGCTTTCCCCACAGAATCGTTGTACACCATTTCCTCCAACACCTGCAGAAACACCAGTCGATCGCTTACCGTTTTAGCTGTGTCAATGATGTCCGGCAGGCTGGTATGGGTAAGGAGCTCCGCTAAATCATCCTGCTGTTGCTGTGTCAGATTGAACACTTCGGTCAAAATGGTTTTGATGCTGGCAGGATTTGTGTTAATGGCCTCACGCATAAGGCGATAGGTCAGTTTCTTCGTCTGTCGTGAGGATGACTTGAGTTGAGGGACAGCGCGATTTACCTGAACAGCGAAAACGTCAAACACATCGCGTTCGGCTTTCTTCATGTCATCTTCTGGTTCCCCATCATAAGGATAGATGCCTTCTTCTTTGATGCGCGCAATTTCGACTGCGGCATCTTCCTCCTCCTGTTCTCCCACAAGTGCTCTTGCAAATTTTTTCGCTTCCTCCTCAAAATACGCATACGCCGGGTTTGTATTTCCCATGGCAAGGGTGTTATCATGGTGCATTTGCTCAAAGAGGTCTCCCATGAGATAAAGCGATGTTGAAGTCCGTTTCAATGGAGTATAATCCATTTCTGCATATACGACGCCCGAACTACCACAAATATACAGTTTATTGAACTGCGCTTCCTTCCAGGTGATCGCACTGAGTCTTGCCTTTATAGGCTCTTTGCCATCTTCTTCGTACACAAGTTCTTGATCTTCTTGACTCTTAATCTGCTGTGCGGGATCGACGGTTACGCCGTTATACTTGATAGTGATATTCGTGTACGCAAGTAGATATGGTGCAAAGGTCGCCAGTAAATCAGGGATCGTTTCCATCGGTTCAGCCATTTTTGTAATGAAACCAATCTTTTCGTCTGGAATCCCATGAATATGAACAGTCGTTCCCGTATGTTCAGCCTCCGCTTTGTCTGCAGTTTCACTGTAACTAATATTCATCCGGGAAGCAGAATTAATATGAATTTCACAGTGGAGAAGCGTTCCGCTTTCATCTTGAAATACGGAGTCCCAATCTAAAAAATTTCCTGCTGCCAAACTCTTATAACGGCCTTGCCCGAGTTTTCCATGGTAAATCCGACCACCAGGGCTTTTATCAGAATATGTTTTCTGAGAACGCCCATATTTTCCAAAATATTCTTCAATATGGTCAATCGTAATACCGTGGCCATCATCTTTTACATAGATGTCAGATACACTTTCCGCACCAGCAATACCATCATAATCAAAGGACACTTCAATATTTTTGGCATCTGCATCGCAGGCATTCCAGATTAATTCCTTAACTGCTTCTTTCGGAGATCCTTTGATACTGCGGTCAAAATGTTCCTGCGTAATTTCGACATTCACCGATTTATAGGCCATTGCAGTTCCTCCCTTGCACAGTTATTCTCTTACAGATCCTTTTCTGCATTCCTTTTTAGCAAAGCCGTAATCCTCAATTCTTGAGCGCCGTCACAGGCACCACAAACACCCCGTCCGGCCGCTGATAGGCCGCGTTGGCCATGCCGCACAGGACGCACAAGACTGCGGGTGGCTTGCCTTTGGGATCGGCTTCGATTTGCTTTTTAATCTCCAGCAGGTTTAACGCCGCGGCGTCAATCTGATTGGCTCCCAGTTTAATCTCGAAAGCACACCACTGGCCATCCGGCAACTCAACCACTGCATCGATCTCTTGGTTCTTATAGTCCTGGTAGTGGTAAAGCTGCGCCCCGAAGGACTCGGCGTAGATCCGCAAATCCCGCTCACACAAAGCCTCAAAGAGGAAGCCCAGTGTCTCCAGATCCCCCAGCAGGCTGGCAGGTGTGGCCTTTAGCAGGGCGCAAGCCAAAGACGGATCAGCAAAGTGCCGTTTCTCTGCCTGCTTCACCCGTACAGAGGAACGGATGCCGGAGGAGAAGGGCGGCTGATTGTCGGTAATAAACAGTCGCTTGAAGATGTCCAGGTAGGCTGCCACCGTGTTGCCGTCAATATCCTCGTCATCCACAGCCTTAATGTCCTTCATCAGCGTTTTATTGGTGGCAGTGGTACTCTCATTCCGGGCCAGCGAGCGCAGCAACAGGCGCATTTTCTGGGTATCCCGCTTCACACCGTCCATGCGGTACACATCATCGTCGATGACAGCATCCAGGTATTGGGCCGGAAGCAGTGCCGCCTGCTCCAAAGTCAGGCCCAGACTTCCCGGCCAACCACCCCGAATAATCAGTTCGATCAACTTTTTCAAATCCACCTCACCGGTCATGGCGGGGGTCAGTTTCCCCTGGCACAGCTGCTCCAGGGATACCTTGCCTCTGGAGTCCCCGGATTCCCACAGGGACATGGGGCGCATCCGCAGTCGGGCGATCCGTCCCGCGCCGCTGTGGAGAATACCTTTGTGGTTCGGGGTGGCGGAGCCGGTGAGGATGAACTGCCCCTTTTGTGCCGTCTGATCCACTTTATAGCGCACCGCGTCCCAAAGAGGTGGTACTTCCTGCCACTCGTCGATCAGCCGGGGCGTCTCTCCCTCCAGCACCAGAGCAGGAGACAACTCCGCCAACTGACGGTTCTGAAAGTTTCCGGCGGGGTCGCCGATGTAGATCTCACTCTTGCTGTGATAGGCGGAAGTCCATGTCTTGCCGCACCATTTTGGCCCTTCCACGCACACGGCACCGAAGGCGGACAGGTATTCTTCCACCTGCTGGTCAATAATGCGGGGCTTATAGATTTGTTTGTCCATGGCAGTCACCTCAATAATTCAGTGAAATCATTATACTCTATTCAGTTAAATCTTACAACTCCATTCAGTCAGATTTTTGATTTCGAGTGTGCTCAATTTATTTTGTTGGGTCAAGGATAATTACGCTGTGTCCCAATTTCTGTGCGTAGCGTATGGTCGCCGCTGTGCCGCCCCGATACTCGCCGTTATAGACGGCCAGCAGAACATCAGAGTGAGCGGCCAGAAAGTGATTGCGCTCCAGCATACAATTTTTTCGGAAGATCCGGCTGACATAAATAATGGAATCCGCCTGCGCCAGAATGGCGTGATAACGGGCCTGGGACGCAGCGGACCACTCCGTTTCCTGCCCCTTATAGGGAAGAATGCAGTGCAGTTTGATACAGGGGTATTCGGCCCGCAGATTTAAGACAATCTCTGCCGCCAGCAAGTCAATTCCTTCGGCCATTCCGGAGAGGAAATCCGTCACCCCCTCTTGAACCAGTGAACGAATCTGCCGCTCCAGCGCAACTTTCAGTGCGACGCACCGTACATCTGTCTCATTGTAGCCCCAGGGAAGTTTTTTCGGGCGGTGACCGGTGAACGCACAGGTTTTTCTTACTTTCTTCAAAAAATCATCTCCCGCATTGCATATGGGGATTATATCCCCTTAATAATGCGGATTATAACCCCCATACTGTATGGTGTCAACGATGGGGGGATGTAGATGATCGTATTTGATAATTTATGGGTGTTGATGAAGGAAAAAGGCGTCTCCACCTATCAGTTGAGAGAAAAATGCGGCATTGACAGCAAAACCATCCGCCGTCTCCGGGCCAACGATAATATGGAGACAAAGACTTTGAACAAGCTGTGTGCCGTGCTGTCCTGCGAGATCGGAGACATTGCCAAATATGTCCCGGATGATCCGGCATAAAATCGCTTCCACACATAAGCTGTGGAGGCGGCTTTTGATTTTCTGTGGAAAGAAGTCGAGAAAATCTTCCAGAGAATATCCTATATATAGTTTAATTATATTGACAAATACAATATCTTGTGGTATATAAAAATTACGATTGATTCTTTGCGCGTACTCGGTGGGACTCCGGGGCAGGATTCACCTGTGAGCGAGAGGGGCATCTCGCATTGCGCACGCTGTTATGTTTGTACGTTTCAGCCGTTTTCCGCCAGGGCAATGCCCTGCGGCTGTTGTCTCCGTTTCAGTGGACAACAAGGGAACCATGTTCATCGGCTGTCTTTTCCTTTGATGATGTGGTGTTGCGCCGAAGATGTTGACTTCTTCTTCGGATGGCCATGAGAAAGAATACGAGCACTTGTTTGAGGGTGCGAAAAGTTTGCTGCCTGTGTAGATCAGGCACAGAAGGAACTTTTCGCACCCTCTTTTTGTGCGTTCATAGCCCCGCACTCCCGATGGGAGTTACCCCAGACCCTGCCAGTCTGCGGTATGGTGCCAGAAGAACTTATTCTAAAACATGGCCGTCCCCCTTCTCCGCGTTGAGGTGTGCGGAGTGACTTGGGGTGCTGCACCTCGGAGCCTGTGGCAGCAGGCTCACCCCTCTTTGTTCCGGCACAGTGCCGGTTCGGCAGCAAAGAGGACGCAATTCCCCTGATCCCAGCCGAAGGGATCAACAGACACACGCAGGCTGTGGTTCTTTACCGCAGCTTGCAGCCGAGTTTCAGCGGTTGTGTCGGCAGTCGTCATCGGAGCAATGCCCGCCGATGGCAGGGTCTATCCCCATACTGCGCTCGTACTGACCTGGTTCCAATTGAAAAAGAGACAGAGATTCGCCGTTCATGGCTCGCTTCCTGGAAACGCCTCTGCTGCAATGGGTTCCGAAGCGATTGCCCCCAGGCTCCAGGAAGATTTTCCTGGAGATCCGGCGGAAACAAACGGCTCTGCCAATGGGCGAACTGCGCCCATCTGAACTACCTATGAAAGAAAAGGAGTATTTTACGATATGACACGATCCATTCAAAACAAGGGCCTCTATCTGGCCCTGGTGAGTCAACTGAACAAACTGGCCCGCCATAATCGTCAAGGCAGTTTCCGCACCAAGGATCGCTACTACGAAGCGTGCAAGCGGTTCTGCGGCTACCTGGCTGACGAGTACCACCTTCAGAAACTGAGCAACATCAGTGGCAAGCACCTTGTTGGCTATGTGCTGTATTTGCAGGAGCATGGGAAGTCGGCTTCCACCATAAAAACAGATTTGGCAGCCATCCGCTTCTTCCATGACAAAGTGAGCAACCCCAAGTATGCGCTGCCCACCAACAGCGAACTGGGAGTCGAGCTGGAGCGCCGGCGCTTCGGCGGTGTGGACCGCACATGGAGCACAGAGGAGTTCAACCATATGCTGGGCAGGGCCCTGGCCGCGGAGCATTGGGATTACATTCTTGCCCTCTACCTGGCCCGTTACGCCGGGCTCCGCATCCACGAGTGTTTCCGCATCGACACCGCCGCGGCAAAGCAGGCCCTTCGGGAGAATGCCGTCACCGTCAAGGGCAAGGGCGGCAAGATCCGCACCGTCCCCATCAACGAGCAGATCGCCATTGCCCTGCGGCGTCAACTGACACACACCCAGCGGGGCCACAAGTTGCTGGTACCGGACGATATGCCCACCGACCAGGCCATCCACCGCCTGCAGCTGTTCATCGTGGCGCATCGAAACAGCATTCAAGTAAAATCTGACCTTCCCCTGACCTTTCACGGACTTCGCCACACCTTTGCAGCGGAGAAGTATAAGGAACTGATGGACAAGGGCATGGGCGCTCTGGACGCTCACTTCACGGTGTCCCGGCTGCTGGGCCATGAGCGGGCGGATGTAACCAATATTTACCTGGCTTCGCTGTCCACAAAGAACATGAAGGACAAGCATTGACGCATATACTGCCTTACCAAGGAGGAGGGTATGTGCGTTGGGCGTTATTATGCATTATCCGACAACTCCGGAAAAGCAGGAAGAACTTTCCAAGAAAGTTGCCGCCGTCCATGCGCAGACGGTCATGGAACAAATCAAAGCCATGCCCTGCCCTGTGGAGCAGAAAGCGGAGTTGATTGAGGCCATCAAACGAATACATCAGCAAAGGGATGGGGCATAACCCCATCCCTTTGTGTTATCCTCTGATTTTCAGTCTGCGCCATGTCTGCTTGCAGATCTGTACCCGATCCTGCTCCCACCCTTGCAGCGTACCAAAGGGGACACCCAGTCGCCTGGCATATTCCACCTGGGTCATCTGACGCCGCCGGCGCATTTCTTTAATCTGTCGTCCCTGACCATTGTAGAGGAACAAATTAAACTCGTCCAGCAAATCCGTGACCGGCACAGCGAACAGCTCTGCAATCTTCTGCATCTTCTCGATGGGGTAGTAGTCCCGCCGGGTATTCTCATAGCCGGAATATGTGCTGCGGTCCAGACCGGCGTAGTCTGCCACATCTCTTTGCAGCAGACCATGCTGGTATCTGTACCACCGCAGCTTGTCCGCTATATTGTCGATTTGAGTTGGATCTGTGTAGATAAGATTGAACTTCTCCGCCTCCACCAGCGTGTGGGGCTGGACAAGCCGGAAACTATGAATATACAAGGGCGCGTAACTGACCACATCGAGAGCATAACGTGTCATGACTATCATGCGTTCCGTAGGTTGGCAAAACACACGCCATTTATCCCTTAAGTCGGTGCGATCAGCCACATGGAGAGGTAAAAAGTCCGCTGCGATAGTATAGCATTTTCAATACACCGCGCCGCATAACTGGAAAGGCGGATTCCCTTCGTGTGATCGAATGTGTTGACCGCTTTAATCAGCCCAATGGTACCAATGGAGATCAAATCGTCTTGGTCGCTTGTATTGGAATAATATTTTTTGACGATATGCGCGACCAACCGGAGATTGTGTTCGATCAATTCGTCGCGCGCGTGCCGGTCCCCATTTTTGAGGCGTTCGAGGCAGTTGCGTTCTTCCTCCGCGGTTAGGGGCCTGGGGAAAGAGCCAGCGCCTGTGACATGCAGAATGAAAAAAATCAGGCCGGAAAGCGCGCAGGAGAGCAGAGCTGTCAGCATAGAATCGCCCCAATCCAGATAAAATTTGGACGGCTTTCCTGCCGTCCGGTTCTTCTAACTATCTTATGGCGGGGGTGCTTGTTTGTTGCAAGTCCCTTGCCTTTCTTTGGGGCGCATTCCTATTTTTCAGTGGGCTGGAAAACACCATGGTAAGACTGCACAGTTTTTTAGAATCCAAAAAGAAAAACTCTGGCGGCTGCATTCTCTAGAATTTTTCCCTTTGCAATTAAGTCCGCAGGAATTTTGTTTATACTTTTTATATTGCAAAGAAGAAATTGTACGCTGCATTTGATTCTGCCCCGGTGATAATGCTAATTTTGGAAGGGCTTTTCGATCCTCGGGTATGATGAAATGTGCAGTCCAAGATACGATCTGCATGGTATATCGTCTATACCATGCAGATGGATACATTTCCGGTTTAAGGGGGAATCACCAATGGGAATCCAATTGGTTGCGCTCGATATGGATGGGACCGTTTTGTTGGACGACCATCTGACCGTCACGCCTGCCGTGCGGCGCTCCATTGAGCAGGCGCTTGCGAAGGGGGTCACCGTTGTACCCGCCACAGGGCGGGTGGCGGCTATGCTGCCAAAGGTCTTTTATGAGTTGGACGGCATCCGCTATGTGATCAATTCCAATGGGGCGTCCGTATGGGATCGGGTGGAAAATCGCGTGATTTATTCGAATCCAATCCCCGCAGAGACCGTCCGGCAGATTCTTCAGATTTTGGAACCTTACGGCCTGTTGACCCAGATCTACTGTGGGGGGAACATCTATGCGGAAAAGCGTTCCCTCGTCAGGGTGGTTGACCTTCCCTTTGCGGCGGAATTTATTGAGAATATTCGGAAGACGCAGATCGAACTGGACAGCTTCCAGGCGCTGTTGGAGGAGCATCCGGAGGGTGTGGAAAAGCTGAATCTGGCCCATGTGGAGTCGGGATTGCGCGAAAAGCTGTGGAAGCAGTTTGAGGCGATGCCGGGCGTCACGGTGGTCTCTTCGGCTGGAAGCAATATCGAACTAAACCGCGACGGGGCGAGCAAAGGGGATGCGCTGCATCATCTTTGCCAACGGTTGCAGATTCCCCCGGAGAATGTGATGGCTGTAGGGGACAGCGGCAACGACGTTGAAATGTTGCGGTATGCCGGGTGCTCCGTCGCCATGGAGAACGGGACGCCGGAGGCAAAGGCAGCGGCCAAATACCGTACGGCTTCCAACGAACAGGACGGTGTGGCACGCGCAATCGAACAGTTTGTTTTATAAGGCTCTTTATCTATATAAAAGGACGCGCCCTTCCTCATCCAAATGATGGGGAAGGGCGCGTCCTTTTTGAAAGATTCAGGCTGCAAAGGCGCAGCCATTTTTTCCGGCAGGCAGAAACGTTTTTACATCCGGTTAGGTCAGTTTACAAGGAACTACACGCAGACCGTGAAACGGGCTGCTGACAACA
>OLSM01002607.1_pt1 | contig 11309 bp, 10 predicted proteins | sample 1672721 | NCBI WGS metagenome assembly OLSM01 (sample SAMEA3136717, study PRJEB25190) | human gut metagenome | reverse complement strand
CTGGGAGTTATCTTTCTGTCGTGGATATTTGATGTCTACGGATTGAGTGTGCGTCTGCCTCATACAGGCGAAGAGATACGTGTACAGAGTTTATTGAGTCCGGAAGGCATTCGATGGCTGCTGCGTCATGTAGTAACGAATTTTACGGGTTTTGCCCCGTTGGGGCTGGTTATCGTGGCGATGTTCGGGATAGGGGTTGCACAACATTCCGGGTTTATAGATGCGTGTATACGCAAAGGCATACGCAGACGGGTACGTAATCCGTGGCGTATCATACTCAGTGTTATTGTTCTGGGATTACTGTCCAATGTAGTGGGTGATGCCGGATACATCATATTGCTGCCTATCGCTGCAACGTTATTCCATTCGGTAGGATTACATCCCATAGGCGGAATCATAGCAGCTTATGTATCGGTGTCGTGCGGTTATAGTGCCAATATACTTTTAAGCACACTCGATCCTATGCTTGCTGCCACAACACAGGAGGCTGCCGATATGACGGATGTGTTGGGCGGACGGATCGGACCTCTGTGCAATTATTATTTCTTTTGTGTATCCACTTTCTTGTTGGTATTCATTATTTACCATATAACTTGTAGAAAACTATTGCCGGGATTAGGAGAATACAATGGGAGTAATACCTTCTGCGGTTATAAGCAACTGTCTAGAAAGGAGCAGAGAGCTTTGTGGGGAGCTGTCATTGTCGGCTTGCTCTATGCGGCGTTTGTTCTATGGGCTACATTCTCTTCATGGGGTATATTGAGAGGTGTTAATGGCGGATTGACCCGTTCGCCGTTTATTATTGGTATTCTGTTCTTGCAGCATTGATTTATACGTTTCTTTTGGGAAATGGATTTACGTATTCTTATAATGTACTAAAAAATAAGAATAGTGAAGTGGAAACTTCGATACAAGGTCTTCATCCGATCCTAATGTTTGGGATTGCAGCAACTGTAGCAGTTGTGGTTGTAATTTCATTTATTGTATATCTGGCTATTGCCTATTTCCTATGGAATCCAATGACTGTTGGCTGTTGTAAATTTTTCAAAAATGGAAGAGACGGAAGACAGGATGTGAAAGATATTTTCCGTATGGTAAGAGATTGCAATAAGACAGTACGTATGACGATGCTTCTGAAAACAATTTATCTTACATTGTGGTCACTGTTATTTATTGTTCCCGGTGTGATCAAAGGATATGAATATGCAATGGTACCGTATCTTCTGCTTGACCATCCGGAGATGAGCAGACAGGAGATTTTTGCGGAGAGCAAACGAATGATGATGGGGAATAAATGGGATGCGTTTGTGCTGGATCTTTCCTTTATCGGCTGGCATTTGCTGGGGGCATGTACGTTTGGAATCTTAACTTTCCTTTATGTAAATCCGTATCAGTATTATACGGAGGCAGAGTTGTATCATGTGCTGAGAGATAGAATGTAAATATAGATTCATATTATGAAACTTAGAATAAAAAGTTCACGGCTGGTTGTATATGATCAGCTGTGAGCTTTTCTTTTGCAAAATAAAAATAGAAGACAACTCAATATTTTCTATTGACATTAAAAACCAATGTGATAAACTTGTTTATGCAGGAACTGTTCGCAAATGAACAATTCACTGGTAAACAGTTCCTGCGTGTGAAGATAGAAAGGAGGATTACAATTTTGTGTGAAGAACATTTTCATATCGGTCCACAGGTACATAAAATGGATCGTTCCATTTCAAAATTACTTGAGGCGAGAGTAAAAGCGGAAGGGTTGGATGAAGTAACCCTTATGCATGGATGGATTTTGCGTTATCTCTATGAACATCAGGATGCAGAGATTTATCAGAAAGACATAGAGAAGTATTTCGGAATCTGCCGTTCGGGAGTAACGAATATCATTCAGGCTTTAGAGAAGAAAGGACTTGTCTGTCGTGCTTCGGTTGCGAGTGATGCAAGGTTGAAAAAGGTTATGCTGACAGAGGCAGGACGCGAAAGTCACGAAAAGCTTGGAGAGATTTTCAAGCGAATGGACGCAGAACTGGAAGAAGGAATTACCGAAGAAGAATTACAGGCATTTTTGAGAGTGACTCATAAGGTTCATCTCAATCTAAGAAAAATGAGAGGAGAGAATTCATGATTCGTACTTTATTAAAAGAAGTAAAAGAGTATAAGACAGCATCGATCGCGACACCGATTTTCATGATTCTTGAAGTTTTATTTGAGACATTGATCCCGTTTTTGATGGCATCGATCATTGATAAAGGGGTTAATACGGGTGATATCCACCACATTTATAAAGTGGGTGGAATCATGATCGTAGCAGCATTTTTAGGCCTGCTTGCCGGAATGGCGGGAGGACGTTATGGAGCAAAGGCTTCTACAGGTTTCGCAAAGAATTTGAGAAATGCAATGTTTGATCGGATTCAGACATATTCGTTTGCAAATATTGATCATTTCAGTACAGCAGGACTGGTAACGCGTCTGACAACAGATGTAACAAATGTGCAGAATGCGTATCAGATGATGTTACGTATGATGATGAGAGCACCGGCAAGTATGGTATGTGCGATGGTGATGGCAGTTGCGATCAATGCAAGGCTGGCAAGTATTTATCTTGTGGCAGTCTTGATTCTTGGAATTATTTTGTTTTTTATTATCCGTCATGCAACTGCATATTTTCAACAGGCATTTCCGAAATATGACGCATTGAATGAGTCTGTTCAGGAAAATGTTTCTGCAATCCGTGTTGTAAAGGCATATGTAAGAGAAGAGGAAGAGACAAGTAAATTCAAACGCGCAAGTAAGAATATTTATGATATTTTTGTAAAAGCAGAGAAGAATGTTATCTGGAATGCGCCGATCATGATGTTTACAGTTTATACCTGTATCATTTTAATCAGCTGGTTTGGTGCGAAGATGATTGTTGTGGATTCTCTTACAACCGGAGAACTGATGAGTCTTCTTGCCTATTGTATGAATATTCTTATGAGTCTTATGATGCTTTCGATGGTTTTCGTCATGATTTCCATGAGTATGGCAAGTATGCGCCGTATTGCGGAAGTGCTGAATGAAAAAACAGATATTCACAATCCAGAGCATCCGGTATATGAAGTCGCAGACGGAAGCATTACATTTAAAAATGTAGACTTTTCCTATAAGAAAGACAGTGCAGAGAAGGTACTCAAAGACATCAATCTGGAAATCCATTCCGGAGAAACGATTGGAATTATCGGAGGAACCGGAAGTGCGAAGACAAGTCTGGTTAATCTGATCAGTCGTTTGTATGACGTTACGGACGGAGAGATTCTGGTTGGTGGAAAAAATGTAAAAGAATATGATCTTGAGGTGCTCCGTAATCAGGTGTCTGTAGTGCTTCAGAAAAATGTCTTATTTACAGGAAGTATTTTAGACAATCTCCGTTGGGGAGACAAAGAAGCGACAGATGAAGAGTGTATCCAGGCATGTAAACTGGCCTGTGCAGATGAATTTATCGAGCGCTTCCCGGATAAATATAATACGCATATTGAACAGGGCGGAAACAATGTGTCCGGTGGTCAGAAGCAGAGACTCTGTATTGCAAGAGCATTGTTAAAGAAGCCGAAGATACTGATTCTTGACGACAGTACAAGTGCTGTTGATACTGCAACAGATGCGAAGATCCGACGTGCATTCCGCGAAGAGATTCCGGATACGACAAAGCTGATCATTGCACAGCGTGTATCCAGTGTTCAGGATGCAGACCGTATTATTGTGATGGATGAAGGAAAGATTCATGGATTCGGAACACATGATGAACTGCTTGCGTCAGATGAGATTTATCGCGAGGTATATGAGTCTCAGACACAGGGAGGCGGAGATTTTGATGAAAATGGAGGTGAAGCATAATGCGCGGACCAATGGGAAAACCAAAGAATAGAGTGGAAAATCCTGGGAAATTACTTAAACGTCTGATGGATTATATTTTCCGGGATTATAAATTTCATTGCATTATAGTATTCATCCTTATTTTTGTAGGAGTTATTGCAAATGTTCAGGGAACAATGTTCACAAGAGATTTGATTGATAAATACATTACACCGTTTTTATTGTCCAGTGATACACCGAACTTTACACCGCTTGCACATGCAATCGGAAAAGTTGCTTGTTTTTATGGAGTCGGAATCGTGGCAACTTATGCTTACAACCGAATTATGATCAATGTGACACAGGGAATGATGATGAACATGAGAAATGATCTGTTCAGTCACATGGAGAAACTTCCAATTAAATATTTCGATACACATGCGCATGGTGATATTATGTCAATCTACACGAATGACATTGATACACTCAGACAGATGGTAAGCCAGAGTATTCCGCAGATTATCAACAGTGGATTTACAATTGTCAGTGTATTTATCAGTATGCTGATCTTGAATATTCCACTGACAGCAGTGACGATGGTTATGGTTGCGATCATGATCTGGGGAACAAAGAAAGCTGCCGGACAGAGTGGAAAATATTTCCTTGAGCAGCAGAAGAATCTTGGTAAGGTCAACGGATATATTGAAGAAATGATGAACGGCCAGAAGGTTGTGAAGGTATTCTGTCATGAAGAAGAAAGTAAGACAGAATTCAAAAAGTTGAATGAGGATCTGTTTGTAAGCGCAGACCGTGCAAATACTTATGCAAACTTCCTCGGCCCTATGAATGCGCAGATTGGAAATATCAGTTATGTAATGTGTGCAATCGTTGGAGGTGCACTTGCTCTTAACCATGTCGGTGGATTTACATTGGGCGGTCTGGCAAGTTTTCTTACATTTAATAAAAGCTTCAGTATGCCGATCAACCAGGTGAGCCAGCAGCTGAATGCGATTGTTATGGCACTCGCAGGTGCGGAGCGTATCTTTACACTTCTGGATGAAAAAGTGGAAGTGGATGAAGGTTATGTTACATTAGTTAATGCGAAAGAAGAGAATGGAAAACTGACAGAAAGTGAGAAACGTACTGGCCGCTGGGCATGGAAACATACACATCAGGCAGATGGTTCTGTTGATTATGTTGAGTTAAAAGGGAATGTTGTATTTGACGGAGTGGATTTCGGATACAATGATGACAAAATCGTCCTTCATGATGTGAAGTTATATGCAGAACCGGGGCAGAAGATTGCTTTCGTAGGTTCAACAGGAGCCGGTAAGACGACAATTACAAATCTGATCAATCGTTTCTACGATATTCAGGATGGTAAGATCCGCTATGACGGAATTAATATTAACAAGATCAAGAAGGCAGATCTTCGACATTCTCTTGGAATCGTATTGCAGGATACACATTTGTTTACTGGTACAGTGAAAGATAATATTCGTTTTGGAAAGCTGGATGCAACAGATGAAGAAATCATTGCAGCGGCAAAGCTGGCAAATGCAGATGGATTTATCCGCAGACTTCCGGAAGGATATGACACGGTGATCACCGGAGATGGAGCAAACTTAAGTCAGGGACAGCGACAGCTTCTTGCGATTGCCCGTGCGGCAGTAGCAGATCCACCGGTATTGATTCTGGATGAGGCAACAAGTTCAATCGATACCCGCACAGAGCGTATTATCCAGGAAAGTATGGACCGGCTGATGCATGGGCGTACTACCTTTGTGATCGCACACCGTTTGTCAACAGTTCGTAATTCTGACTGTATCATGGTACTTGAACAGGGAAGGATTATCGAGAGAGGTACACACGACCAGTTGATTGAAGAGAAAGGTAAGTATTATCAGCTGTATACAGGAAATGCAATATCAGCGTAGAAGAAAGTAGAGATAAAAAAGAACTGAACCCAGATAATTAATGTCAATGGGTTCAGTTCTTTTTGAAATAGAAATCAACGTTCAGTAAAATCTAAAGCTTCATGTGCGAGTTTACGTTCAGCTTCCCCAGCAGAACGGTATTTCAAAAGAAAATTCACTTCATTTTTTGTAAGAAGAATGTCGTTTTCACTATTTTCAATTTTAATACAGAAATAGTTTTTTACTTCAACTGATGATGGATTCTTTGCATTGCAGTACTGAGTGATAAGCGAGTCGACAGAGGTGTGATAGATCCAGGATAGTTCAGCAAGAAGTTGAAGGTTTGGTTCACGTACGCCGGTTTCATAATTTGAATAAGCCTGATGAGTGATATGCAGCTTTTTGCCGATCTGAGCCTGCGTGTAGTTATATTGCTTTCTCAAACGCCGTAGATTATCCGCAAGTTGAATATTTGCCATAGTTTCACCTCCGTTTCTATCATCCGTTAAGGTTCAAGGATGTCTTTTCCCTCAATGAGATATTCATAAGAAACGTCGAAGATCTCAGTTAGAGCTTTCAATTCTATGTCTGTAACGTAACGTTTGTTGGTTTCTATTCTTGTAATTACATTTTTGTCCATATCATATCCGCGCAATTGGAGTTTGTAAGCTAAAAGTCTCTGTGACATATGGCGTTGCCGACGAAGTTCAATGAGCCTTTTGCCGATCAGATTCTTCTCTCCGGTAGTAGGTGTTCGTTTTGGCATAGTTCTAATCCCTCCTGCAAATAGTGTGAACAGGTTTGTCTCGTTTTTTGCACTTTTAATGATTTTACATGGAATTGAGTAACCAAATGGTTGGAATAATGAGACAAATGGAAAATAATTGTATGATTTGTAATGATTGATCTCCGAAGATAGTGTATAATGTATTCCAAAGATATTTTAGAGAACTAGGAGAAAATACACCATGTATGAAATAATGACTGCCGATGAAGCAATCCGGCTGATTCGGGACGGAGACTGTATCTGTGTGAATTCATTTGTCGGAATAGAGAATCCAATTGAACTTCACGAAGCAATTTACAGAAGATACCAGAAGATGCAGTCCCCAACACATCTGACAATGATTTCCAGTGCCGGTTTTGGTGTCTGGGATGATGAACATAATGCAGAAGGATACATCAGAGAGGGTGCTGTGGACAAGCTTATCTGCGGGCATTTTGGAGCAATGCTCAGTACAAAGAAACTAGTTTTAGAAGACCGGTTTGAGGCATACAATCTTCCGCTTGGATGCATTTCACATGCAATCCGTGCACAGGCCGGAGGTCTCCCGGGTGCACTTTCAAAGGTTGGCTTGGATATATTTGTAGATCCAAGAAAAGAAGGGCCTGGAATTAACAGAATCTCAATTGATGATTCACTGGTCAGGCATGTGGAAGTGGATGGAGAGGAATTTCTCTATTATAAATTACCGAAAATTAATATTGCACTGATTAAAGGAACAGCAGCAGATCGAAAGGGAAATATTACTTTTGACGATATGTTTATGTCTGGTGATGCGCTGTCTATTTGCCAGGCAGTAAAAGCGAATCGCGGCAAGGTGATCGTACAGGTAGACCGCCTGGTGGACACCCCATCACGACCGAGAAATGCAATTATTCCGGGCTGTCTGGTAGATGCGATCGTTGTAGCAGAACCGGAAGCAAGAAATGAAGCCTATACAGCACTGACTGGAAGCTTTGAGATTCCATATGAAGAGTGGAACACATGGAGTGAGCGTTTAGATTCTGTCTCAGTGAAACAGTCAAAGAACAGTACGGTGGCAAATATCATCGGAAAACGTGCATCGAAGGAATTACGTGTAGATGATATTGTAAATATTGGAATCGGCATTCCGGAGATGGTTTCTCGTTTTGCAAGAAAGAGTGGAATGCTTGATATGGTGACATTGACGGTTGAGTCCGGAGGAATCGGAGGATTTCCGGTTTCAGGAGAAGCATTTGGAGCAATGATCGGTGCGGCATCTGTCTATGATATGGCAAACCAGTTTGACCTTTATGATAATGGTGGTCTCGATGTCTGCTTTATGGGCGCGCTTGAAGTGGATAAAGAAGGAAATGTGAATGCACACCGTGGACCGGGAGCGTTTGCCGGAATCGGAGGATTTGCGAATATCACAGCTAAAACACCAACCGTTGTATTCTGTTTCAGCTTTACGGCAAAAGGACTGGAAGTTTCACAGAAGAAGGGGATTGTTGAAATTGAGAAGGAAGGTTCTATTTCAAAATTTGTAGATCGAGTCAAGAGTATCAGTTTTTCTGCCAGACGTGCGATCGCAAATGGACAGAAGGTACTTTATGTGACTGAACGCTGTGTATTTCGCCTGACACCGAAGGGGTTGAAATTGATAGAAGTATATCCTGGAATCGATGTGCAGAAAGATATTTTAGATCTTCTGCCATTCGAAGTGGAAGTATGATATAGAAAATCAATGCAAAATAAGATGAAGATTTGTTAAAATAGTTCATGGACTTCATCACGTTAAATTGATACAATTTATCCACAGGACAACAGAAAGGACATTATTATTATGGAAAAAGGTACAATTTTTAAATTTCATAATGATCTTGATACAGATCAGATCATCGCATCCCAGTATCTGCTTCTGCCGAACTTAGATGAGATGAAGAGCCATACATTTGAATCATTGGATCCGGATTTTGCGAAAAAAGTAAAACCGGGAGATTTCGTAGTCGGAGGAGAAAATTTTGGTTGTGGATCCTCCAGAGAGCAGGCACCGGGTGTGCTCAAAGCACTTGGAGTACAGGCTGTCATTGCGAAATCATTTGCAAGAATCTTCTATAGAAATGCAATCAATATCGGACTTCCGGTCATTGTCTGTAAGGAGCTTCCGGATGAGGTGAAGACAGGTGATACAATGGAACTTCGCATGTCTGACGGAACAGCTGAGGCGAATGGAAAGACTTATTCCTGTACAAAGCTGCCGGCGTATATGCAGAATATTCTGAATCAGGGTGGACTGATCGCTTCACTGAATAAGGAGGACTAGAACTATGGGAATGACAATCGCAGAGAAGATCATCGCTGCTGCAGCCGGTGTGGACAGCGTAAAACCGGGAGATATCCATACAGTAACATTGGACAGAATGATGAGTAATGATGGAACGACGCATCTTACTGTGGATATGTATAATAACAAATTAAAGAATCCTCGTATTGCAGATCCGAAGAAACTGGTATTCATTGTGGATCATAATGTGCCATCAGACAGTCCGAAGACAGCGGCATCTCAGAAGAAAATGAGAGATTTTGCAAAAGAGAACGGGATTGACTTCTGGGAAGGAAAGGGTGTCTGCCATCAGGTTATGATGGAGAACTATGTCCGTCCGGGAGAACTGATCTTCGGAGCTGACAGCCATACTTGTTCTTACGGAGCACTCGGAGCGTTCGGTACAGGTGTCGGATGTACAGACTTCCTTTATGGAATGGTGACAGGACAGTCCTGGGTACTCGTTCCAGAATCAGTGAAATTCAATCTGATCGGAGAACTTCCGGAAGGTGTTTATGCAAGAGACCTGATCCTGACGATTATCGGCCAGGTTGGTGCGAACGGATGTAACTATCAGGTGATGGAGTTCACAGGAGAAGGAGCAAAGACACTGAGCATCAGTGATCGTATCGCACTTTGCAACATGGCAGTAGAAGCCGGAGCCAAGACGGGTATCTTCGAGGCAGATGAAAAAGCAATGGAATATTTGAAAGAGCATGGCCGTGAGCCGAAAGCTGTATTCCACAGTGATCCGGATGCACATTACATCAGAGAGTATACAATCGATTTATCTAAGGTGGAACCGGTCGTGGCAAAACCTGATTTTGTAGATAATTTAAGTCCGGCAAAGGAAGTGCGTGGAATTAAGATTGATGAAGCATTTTTAGGTTCTTGTAATAATGGACGTATTGAAGATCTTCGTGTCGGAGCAGAAGTCATCAAAGGAAAGAAAGTTGCAGATAAGGTCCGTTTCCTTGTTGTTCCGGCAAGCCAGACAATTTACCGCCAGGCTCTTAAGGAAGGACTTCTTGACATTTTCATGGAGGCAGGTGCAATTGTAATGAATCCGAATTGCAGCGTCTGCTGGGGAAGCTGCCAGGGAGTTATCGGTGAAAACGAAGTTCTGATCAGTACAGGAACACGTAATTTCAAGGGTCGTGCAGGACACCCAAGTTCAAAAGTATATCTTGGATCCGCAGCAACAGTTACAGCATCAGCAATTAAGGGTGAGATCGCACTTGCATCTGATCTGTAAGGTGATGGGAACAGGAGATAATTTACACAGAGAAGAACTTATATATTTTGAGGTGAACTATGGATAAATTTACAGGAAAGGTGTGGGTACTCGGAGATGATATCGATACTGATATCATCATCCCGACAGAGTATCTTGCACTGAAAACAATTGACGATATGAAACAGTATGGATTCAGTCCGCTTCGTCCGGAGCTGGCAGGACAGATCCAGAAAGGTGATATTATCGTTGCAGGAAAGAACTTTGGATGTGGATCTTCCAGAGAGCAGGCACCGGAGATCATCAAAGCACTTGGAATCCAGTGTGTGATCGCAAAATCATTTGCAAGAATCTTTTTCCGCAATTCAATCAACAATGGTCTGCTTTTGATCGAGCAGCCGAATCTGTATGATGATATGAAAGAAGGCGACACAATTGATGTCGTGATGAATCAGCATGTAGACTATAATGGCAAAGAATACCCGATCGCTTCTCTGCCGGAGAATCTGATGAGCATCATTCAGGCAGGCGGACTTGTAAAAGCTATGCGCAAGCTGAATGGACTTGAGGATTGAGCAGAAAGGAGAGCATGATGGGCGAGACGATTATTGAAAAGATTATCAGACATAATACAGGAAAGGCAGTAAAGCCGGGAGATATCGTGACAGTCAATGTTGACAGATGCATGATCCATGATATTTTCATTCCTTTTGTAGCAGATAAATTTGAAGAGATGGGATTTACAAAGCTTCACGATCCGGATAAAGTGGTTTTGATTTATGACCACCTGGTTCCGGCAAGCCAGCAGGATGACACAAGACATTTCCACAAAGGAGATGAATTTGTAGAAAAATATGGACTGACTCACGTACATAGAAGCGACGGAATCTGTCACCAGTTGATGACAGAAGCCGGATATGTGAAACCTGGAGATATCGCATTCGGAACAGACAGCCATACGACAACTTATGGTTGTGTCGGCGCATTTTCATCCGGAATCGGTTATACAGAGATGGCAAGTATTCTTGGAACCGGTACAATGTGGATCAAAGTTCCGGAGACGATCAAAGTTGTGATTGACGGAGAACTTCCGGAAAATGTAATGTCCAAGGATATCATTCTTCGACTGATCGGAGATCTCCGTGCGGACGGAGCAACTTACAGAGCACTGGAATTCTCGGGAAGCACGATTGAGAATATGTCAGTTGCAAGCCGTATGACAATGGCAAACATGGCAATCGAAGCAGGAGCAAAATG
>OLSM01002601.1_pt1 | contig 11318 bp, 9 predicted proteins | sample 1672721 | NCBI WGS metagenome assembly OLSM01 (sample SAMEA3136717, study PRJEB25190) | human gut metagenome | reverse complement strand
CATAGACCCATAAGAAAGCTTTTTTACTTCCTTTTACCCTTACTAATTCCCAATTGGGATCTTTGAATGGAGATTCCACATATGTGTGTGGGAAAGTCAGACCGTAAGTGATTGCTTGTTGTCTTGTTTTCATGTAAATTTCTTCTTTCTATATTTAGTTCCTGTTTTATCTGAGTTATTTTATCACTTTAATTTAATCTCTGATAAATATCTCTCTCCGTATCTTCTGGATATTCTTTTACCATCTTATATATTGGCGAAATCACGATTTCATCTTCTACAAGATCATCGGCTATCTTTGCTATTGAATCTCCTTTTCTTGCTTTCTTTTGAACCAACATAATTAATTTTAGTGTCTCTCCCTGTGTAATTCCTTTTTCAATTCCTCTTCCTTCTACAGCATCTAAGATTGTACACATTGTAATCGCTCCCTTCTTATCTTTCTCTAAATTTAACTTCAAAAATCTTTCATCTTCAGCAAAAATCCTTATAAACTTCAGCATCTCATCTGCATGTTTAATTGGTTTATGATTTTCAATGGTTTTATAACCTTTCCTTCGCTTCACAAAATAATCTGCAATAATTCCAAAATCACTCTGAAACATCTTTATTTGCTCCTCTGTCAGATATGCTATCTCAAATACATTTAAGTGTTTTCCAGTTTATTCCACATATTTTATTTATTTTTAGTATACTATAGTTATTTCATGTTTTCAATCCATCTTCTCTACACCTTTCCTCCACAATCAACCTATGTTAAACTAATTATATAACAATTATTCAACGACATATTACATAAACCAAAAGGAATCCTAACACATGACTTTAGAAGAAGAATATCGTCTATCCTGCTATGAGGAACTGACGACTCTTGGAAATCACAATCATATATATTTAATCAAACACAAGTTGTCTGGTGAAATTTTCGTTAAGAAAGTTTTATCCAGATTTTCTTTGGATGTTTATAAACAGTTGAGGGACTTACAAATCTCCGGAATTCCAAAAATTCATGACCTGATCCTTGAAAATAATTCTTTGATTCTGATCGAAGATTATATTCATGGACAAACTTTGGAACAGCTGCTTGAGGAACAGACAACACTGGTCTATTCGGATGCTCTTGCGATCATGCGTAAGCTTTGTGATGTGTTAAAATCACTTCATACTCTGACTCCTCCAATCATTCATCGTGATCTGAAATTGTCGAATATCATTTTGACCAGTGAAAATCTTGTCTATATCGTGGATTTCGATACTGCCAGATATTATGAATCTGGGCAGGAACAAGATACCGAATTGCTTGGGACCAAAGAATATGCCCCTCCAGAACAGTATGGATTTGGGCAGTCTGATGCCCGATCTGATATTTATGCATTGGGGATTATTTTTAACCGCTTATTGACAGGAGAATATCCAAAACATCAATTGGCAGATGACAGATATCGTTCCGTCATTTCAAAATGTATTCGATGGAATCCTGAGGAACGTTTCCAGACGGTTGAGGAACTTAAGACAGCTTTACACGATAATATTTCCTCTGATATTGGAAAACCTGGATTTACGCTTTCTTCGATACATTCTGATATTCCAGGATTTCGTACTGGAAAGCTGTGGAAAATGATCTTGGCATTCTTCGGGTATCTCTCTTTTCTTTACTGTAGTATGACTTCAGATTTCACAAATGCAAAAACCGGACTTCCTCTAACTGGGCTACAACTATGGCATGAACGTTTTTTTGTATTTCTGATGTTACTCAGCCTTATTTTTTATAATTTTAACTACAAAAATATCCGAACCAGATCTTTTCTGGGTCATTCTCTCCCTTTTGTACTTCGAATTGTTCTACAGTGTCTGATTTCTTTGGGGATTTTGGTCATTCTTATGATCTTTATGCTGCTGATCGAAGAAATCATATGGTAGGTTCTTTATCGCTCACAGTAAAAATTTACGCTGTCAGCGAAACATTTCTATATGAATATTTGCTACTCTTATTATTGTTCATATAGAAGGGAGGAATTAAATATGAAAACTTGGAAATTAGTTTCTGGAATCATCTCAATTGTACTTTTTGCTTTTGTTATGTTTCAGTCTTGTGCTGCTGGAATTTCAAATTCTTTAGCAGAAAATGGGGAAAGTGGCGGTTCTGCCGGATTGATCGTTGCGATCATTTTATTGGCTGGTGGAATTGTTTCTATTGCTACAAGAAATGGTTCAAAGGGCGGTAATATCGCACTAATTGTTTTATTTGCACTTGGTGCACTTTGCGGATTTACTATGGCAAGAAGTTATGCAGATTTAAATGTATGGGCTGCCTGGTGTCTGATCTGTGCGGTATTTGCAGCAGTTTCCTTAAAGAAGGGGCAATGATCGTTTATTATAAGCACAAAGAGAGAAAGGATATTTACATATGCAGGATCAATTAACTGATCATTTAGATCAACAATTAAAATCTACTTCTTTGGAGAATTTTTCGAATTATCTTAAGAATCTTCAGCAGTTACCAAGCCTGCAGGATTTTTTCTCTGTTTATATTGCAAAGCATGACCTGAAAATTTCGCAGATCATCAAAAACAGTGGGATATCACAAAGCTATGCCCATGAAATCTTAAATGGAACGAAACCTCATCCTTCCAGAGATTATCTGCTGGCTTTGTGTCTTGGGGCTCATATGGATCTAAAAACCACGCAACATGCTCTGCGAATCGCACAACTCGGTGAACTTTATGCAAAAGTTCCAAGAGATGCAGCGATCATGATGCATATCAATAATGAAAAATGGAATCTCATTGATATTAATATCTTTCTGGAAGAACATGGTCTTAATGTGATTTCACTTTCAAAGAAAATTTCATAAATAATAGCAAAAAGATCAGCTGTAAAACTTTCTACAGCTGATCTTTTTTATATTTTCTTCGTTATATGATGTAAGTGTCAAAAGTATAAATTGCGTTTGTGCTTGCACAAATAAGCAATTTATACTTATTGACACTCTCATCATTATATGAAATTATCTTTTTTCAACACCTAAAGTAACTTTCTCACCATTGATGTTCCATTCTTTTTCATATCCAGCAACTTCTCCGGCTTTCACTTCATCTGCTAAAACGTCTCCAGCGATCGCTGCTTCGTTTCTTCCGATGATGTCTGCGGCTTTGTCTGATCCTTTGTAAGAGAATGTGATATGATCTGTTACTTCGAATCCTGCTTCTTTTCTCATAGACTGAATCTTGCTGACTACTTCACGGACGAATCCTTCTTCTAACAGTTCTCCGGATAAGTTTGTATCAAGTACAACTGTCACTCCGTTGTCTGCTTCTGTTACGAATCCTTCCTGTTTTACCATTTCGATCAACAGATCTTCTTCTGCTAATTCTACTGATGTTCCATCAACTTCAAATGTTAATACTCCCTTAGAGTCTAACTGAGCTTTCGCTTCATTTCCATCAACTGCTGCTAAGTAGTTTCTGATTCCTCCAACTAATTTGCCGTATTTTGGTCCTACAGTCTTTAACTGTGGTTTGAAGTTGTATGTTGTGAAGTTTGATACGTCATCTGTAAATGTGATATTCTTCACATTTAACTCGTCTAAGATGATCGCTTCGTCATAATCTGGCAGAGATGCTTCTGCTTTTACATACATCTGTCCGATTGGCTGACGGTTCTTGATTGCTGCTCCATTACGGCATGCACGTCCTAATACGACGATCTTTAAGACGAGATCCATATCTGCTTCTAATTTCTCATCTACCTGTTCTGCATTGTATACAGGGAAGTCGCATAAGTGGATACTTTCTTTTGCAGATGCATCAACACTTCTTACGATGTTCTGGTAAATCTCTTCTGTCATGAATGGGATCATTGGAGCTGCTGCTTTACATACAGTAACTAATGCTGTGTATAAAGTCATATATGCATTTACCTTATCCTGTTCCATTCCTTTTGCCCAGAAGCGGTCACGGCAGCGTCTTACATACCAGTTACTCATATCATCTACAAATTCCTGTAATGCTCTTGCAGCTTCTGGAATTCTGTAGTTTCCTAAGTTATCATCCACAGATTTGACCATTGTGTTCATCTTAGATAACAGCCATTTATCCATTACAGATAACTTGTCATATTCTAACGCATGTTTTGTTGGATCAAACTGGTCGATCTCAGCGTATAATGTGTAGAATGCATAAGTATTCCATAATGTTCCCATGAATTTACGCTGTCCTTCTGTAACGGCTTTTGCATGGAAACGGTTTGGCAGCCATGGGGCACTATTTGTATAGAAATACCAACGGATCGCATCTGCTCCATGCTCTTCTAATGCATCGAATGGATCAACTGCATTTCCTTTGGACTTACTCATCTTCTGTCCGTTTTCATCCTGAACGTGCCCTAATACGACAACGTTTTTATATGGTGCTTTATTAAATAATAAAGTTGAAATTGCCATTAAGGAGTAGAACCATCCACGAGTCTGGTCTACAGCTTCTGAGATAAAGTTTGCTGGGAAGTTATCTTCGAAGATTTCTTTATTCTCAAATGGGTAATGCCACTGTGCGAAAGGCATAGATCCTGAATCAAACCAGCAGTCGATTACTTCTTCTACACGATGCATTGGTTTTCCACAATGTGGACACTTAATTGTTACCTGGTCGATATATGGACGGTGAAGTTCAATATCATCTGGACAGTTATCAGACATACTCTTTAATTCTTCGATAGAACCGATTGAATGCTGATGTCCACATTCACATTCCCAGATATTTAACGGAGTTCCCCAATAACGGTTTCTTGAGATCCCCCAATCCTGTACGTTCTCTAACCAGTCTCCAAAACGTCCTTTACCGATGCTCTTTGGTACCCAGTTAACTGTATTATTATTTGCGATCAGCTGATCTTTTACATCTGTCATCTTGATGAACCAAGATTCTCTTGCATAGTAGATCAGTGGTGTGTCACAACGCCAGCAGTGTGGGTAGCTATGCTCGAATTTTGGAGCATCATATAATAATCCACGGCTCTCTAAATCTTTTAAGACTTCTGGATCTGCTTTCTTAACAAATAATCCGGCAAATGGTGTTTCTTCTGACATATTACCGCGTTCGTCTACTAACTGTACAAAAGGCATCTCATATTTGCGTCCGACTTTCGCATCGTCTTCACCAAATGCTGGTGCGATATGAACGATACCTGTACCATCTGTTAATGTTACATATCCATCACATGTTACATAGAATGCTTTCTTGTGCTGTTTCTCTGCAACTTTTGCTGCACAGTCATATAATGGTTCGTATTCTTTGTATTCTAAGTCTTTTCCTTTGTATGTTTCTAAGACTTCATATGCAGGTGTTCCTGCTTCTTCGTCTGCTAATCTTCCAAGAACTGTATCAAGCAGTGCTTCTGCCATATAGTATACATATCCATCTGCAGCTTTTACTTTTGCGTATGTTTCTTCTGGGTTTACGCAAAGACCGATATTAGATGGAAGTGTCCATGGTGTTGTTGTCCATGCAAGGAAATATGCATCTTCATCTACTAATTTAAAGCGAACGATTGCTGAACGTTCTTTGACATCTTTGTATCCCTGTGCCACTTCCTGTGCAGATAACGGTGTTCCACAACGTGGGCAGTAAGGTACGATCTTAAATCCTTTGTAAAGTAATCCTTTATCCCAGATCTGTTTTAATGCCCACCATACAGATTCGATAAAGTTATTATCGTATGTGATATATGGGTTCTCCATATCAGCCCAGAAACCTACTGTATCTGAGAAATCTTCCCACATACCTTTGTATTTCCAAACACTTTCTTTACATTTCTTGATGAATGGTTCCATACCGTATTCTTCGATCTGTTCTTTTCCATCAAGACCTAACATCTTCTCAACTTCAAGTTCGACTGGAAGTCCGTGTGTATCCCATCCAGCTTTACGAATGATCTTATGACCTTTCATTGTCTGGTAACGAGGGATCATATCTTTGATAACACGAGTTAAAACGTGTCCGATATGTGGTTTACCATTGGCTGTTGGTGGTCCGTCATAGAATGTATATGTCGGATCGTCTTTTCTTTCTTCGATACTCTTTTCAAAAATTTCGTTTTCTTTCCAGAACTTTACGGTCTCTTTCTCTCGATCGACAAAGTTCATGTCAGATGATACTTTCTTGTACATCTTCATCTCTCCTTTTACTTCTTAGAAAATCTAATGAAATAGGAAAAAATAAGAAAAAGCGCTGTCCAAAATAGGACAACGCTGTTGCTTCTAAACCACCTATTTCACATACTATCATATGTTATCCCGTTAACGGAGGATACCGGCACAGCTTACTTCATTCAGCCTGCAGCTTGGGAGTGATCTTCCTTCTTATCTTACTAACACCCGGCTTCCACCGCCCCGGACTCGCTCATGCGTTCATGATAGAAGTACTGTCTCCTTCTTCGCTTTTATCATACTAAGTTATCTTAACACTTAAAATGGCGATTCGTCAATATTGAATTGTATGTTTTCACATTTCTTTTTGTTTATTTTGTATGGAATACTTCGTAATAATGTTTCAGGCAATCTTTAAATCCATCTTTTGCAAGTGTTACACTATCATAGTAACTTCTTTCGGCATATCCATCTTTTGTATTATCTCTTGCTGCATTTAATAAGTCTGTACAGATATTTACTTTCGCAATTCCAAGTTCTACTGCTTTGGATAAGTTTTCATCTCCAGAACCAGATCCTCCATGAAGTACTAGTGGAATAGAAACCTCGGTTGCAATTTCTTGTAATCTTTCAAAATTCAGATGTGGAATTCCTTTGTATTCTCCATGAGCTGTTCCAATAGATACTGCAAGGGAATCAACTCCTGTCTGTTCTACAAATTTCTTTGCTTCTTCTGGTGTTGTTAACATTGTATTTCCTTCAACATGATAGCTGTCTCCTTCTCCTACGTGTCCGATTTCAGCTTCTACCGTAACATTTCTTTCATGTGCATATGCTACAATTTCTTTTGTCTTTGCCACATTTTCTTCAAATGGAAGGCTTGATCCATCAATCATAACAGAGGTAAATCCGACATCAATAGCTTTCTTAACCAACTCGATCGTAAATCCATGATCATAATGAAGCGCGATATCTTGGTTACTTTTTTCTGCGTAATATTTTACGATCGCTGCTGCTTCTTCAATACCTAATGTCGGTGTATGTACCTCCGCCAGACACACCATCAATGGGTGTTTTGTTTCTTCTGCCGCCTCGATCACTCCTTTGATATTCTCAAGGTTTACAATGTTGGCTGCTGGGACTGCGTAATGTCCTATTTTGGCTTCTTCTAACATCTTTTTACTGTTTACTAACATCTGTTTCATCCTCCCGAAAATTCATTCTAAAATTTTACTTTATAAGTTTCACTTGTATCATTTTTAAAAATTAGCTAACAGATAATCTTCTGCTTCTTTGGACCATAATCCATTATGTTCTTTTGTAATCTTAGCTAATTCTTTAAATCTATCATCTGTTTTTCCTTTTTCTTCAAAATCTTCAATTGCTGTTAGTTCAAGATTCTTTCCAAGATACATCAGTTTCTTTCCTCCTGGAATCTTTGGAAGATTCAATATCGTATCGATCTGTGCATCAATTCCCCCGATATGCGTGATCATAACAGCTGGATCTAATCTTCCTTCTCCTGCAAGTTTTAAACATTCTTTCATATCATCGGTATTCCCACCGCTTGATCCTACCAGATGGTGCATCTTATAATGTACGTCAAAGAAATTAAACATCGCAGATAATTTTGGATCCACTGGTCCTGCGAAGAAGTTTAAGCATCCGTCAAATCCTAAAATCTCATCTGCCATCTCGATCACTGGTCTGACTGGTGCATATACAGATACATCATCAAATCCTGTTCCACCAGTTAAATCTCTTAATGTCTTCACTGGGTCATCGACTTTCGCAGTATTGACAAAATGGATTTCAACACCTCGTTCTTTGGCATATTCTTCTGTAAATAATTCACTAGCTCTTTTTAATCTTACTTCATCAATGTCTGTGATCACCAGTAAAGAAGGTTTACGATCACAATTTAACATATAACTGATCGCTCCTAATCCCATTGGGCCGCAGCTTGCAAGAAGTGCACTCTTTCCACCTTCTACAGTTCCCATCTTATGTTCATAAACACCTCGTTCACTGTGGTACATAGAATGGAATGCTCCAATGATACAGCTCATAGGCTCCGCCAGTGATGCCTCAAAAAATGCACTGTTTTCATCAAAAGGTAATAAGCAGTCTTTTTCCATTACAATTGGTGGAACTTTGATAAAGGTTGCTGCTCCTCCGCAGTATTCATAAGAATATCCGATGGCTGCCATAGAACCTTTGATATTGATCGCTGGCTGCATGGTATATTTTGTTCCAACTTGATATTTATCTTTCCACTTCGCCCCAACTTCACGAATGATTCCTGCAAATTCATGTCCTACGATGATCGGATGTTCGCTGATATCATCGTTGACTCTCTGATGTTTTGCTCCCTGAATAGATTCTTTGTAAGTAGACATGCAGACACTGTCAGTGATCAGTTCCATTAAGATCTCATCGTCTTTCAGTTCTCCCATATCAAATTCTTCTAATCTTAAATCTGATTCCCCATAAAGTCTGACTGCTCTTGTCTTCATAGCTTATCTCTTTTCCTTTCTGTTTGTATTGCGTGGTCACATGACCATGTACATTGTCATTTGATATTTTTTATTATAGATTCAACGTTTTTATTTGTCAATACAATTTTTTATTTTTCCATCACACAAAAAGTGCTGATTTACAGGATTTTTACAATAAAAAAAGAAGCTGATATGCTTACTTTTATTTGCATATCAGCTTCATATTCTTATCTCTATATTATTTTAATAATAACTCTGCCGTCGGCACATCTGTTACCAACACATTCACTAATCCACCTGCGATCGCACCTTTGATTGCTTCGATCTTATCTTTTCCATAAGACATTCCGACTCTGACTGGTATCTTTGCGATCTTATCCAATGAAATTCCAACCATTTTTCTTTTCAGATCCTCATCAACCGTCTGGCCATTCTTGTCATAAATCCTTCCAACGATTTCTCCAACGGCACCTTTTCTCACTAGTTCCTTGTATTCTTCCTTTGTCCGTATTTCTGCCTTGATAATCGAAGAATCGTCCTGCATCGATCCGATTCCGATCAATGCAATGTCCGCTGTTTCTGCCATATGAAGAACTTTGGCGATTTCATCAATACTTTCGATCAACTCTTTTTCTTTTGTACCTTCCACATACATTGGTGCAGACAAGTTATAACTTGCACAGTGTAATAAATTTCCGACTTTCGTTGCAAGTGTATTGGAATATGTTGTTGTATTCCATGAATCTGACTGTATCGCTCCCGGTGTTCCAAGAAATGGAACAACTTTTACATTCTGAAATGAAAGAGATCTAAGACGTTCATCTTTCGCCAACTGCTCCACAAATTCATGCATGGCTCTTCCCCATGTCATTCCAAATACCATGTTTTTTTTCAAAACTCTTAGAATATAGTCTACCGCTTGAAACGCTACTTCTTGATCCGATGACTGTTCATATGCCGGAACAGCGATCAATGCTTCTGTCAATCCATATTTTTCTTCTAATTTCCGTTCCAATGCAAGATCACTTTGTTCAGGATATTGAATCCTGATCTGAACATACCCTTCATTTCTCGCCTGGATCAATGCTCTGGAAATACTGGTTCTTGATGTATGTAATTTTTTCGCAATCTCTTGTTGCGATAATCCATCACGGTAATAAAGTTCTGCTGCTTTTATTAAAAAACGATCACTTTTCATCTGGCTTCCTCCGTCGTGAATATGCCACATTTCATATGTGACTTTCTATATTTATATTATCTGGTTTTTTATTTATTTTCAATGCACATTTTTATATTTTCTTAATCTGTTTTATCGGATATTTTGATTGTACGAAAACAAAGATCATGATCTTATCTTTTTATCAGATTTTACGCTTTCTTAACGTTTTATTTACTAAATTTTATAATTTTTGTATATAATTATATGTTAAAATAGTAGTTAACTAATGTTAGATGGTTTAAATACAAATATAAAACCAGAAGGGAGATAAATTCATGTTAAGAATTGGAATTTTAACCAGTGGCGGCGACTGTCAGGCATTGAATGCTGCCATGCGTGGTTTAATAAAAGGTTTAAGTGTAAAGAGAAATGATCTGGAGATCTATGGTTTCCGCGATGGATATAAAGGTCTGATCTACGATATTGCTGACCGTATGACACCAGATGATTTTTCTGGAATCTTAAACCGTGGAGGTACAATTCTTGGAACTTCCAGACAGCCATTCAAAAAGATGCGCATCCCTGATGAAAACGGTCTTGATAAAGTCGAGGCAATGAAAAATAATTATCGTAAATATAAATTAGACTGTCTTGTAGTCCTTGGCGGAAACGGAACTCACAAAACTGCAAATATGCTTCGTGAAGAAGGTTTAAATGTTGTAACACTTCCAAAGACAATTGACAATGATCTTTGGGGAACTGAAATGACATTCGGATTCCAGAGTGCCGTTGATATTGCAACTGATACGATCGACCGAATCCATACAACAGCTTCTTCTCACAGCCGTATATTTATCATCGAAGTTATGGGGCATAAAGTCGGACATGTTACCCTGCAATCAGGAATTGCTGGTGGAGCTGACGTAATCCTGCTGCCTGAAATTCCTTATGATATTGATAAAGTAGCCGAAGTTGTAGAAAACCGCTTTGCAGCTGGAAAGAAATTCTCGATTATCGCAGTTGCTGAAGGTGCTATTTCAAAAGAAGATGCGAAGTTAAAGAAGAAACAGTATAAGGCAAAACTTGCAGAAAGAAGATATCCTTCTGTTGCTTATGAGATTGCAGCTGCACTAGAAGAAAAAACAAATCGTGAGATCAGAGTCACCGTTCCAGGACATACACAGCGTGGTGGTGCTCCTTGTGCTTACGACCGTGTACTTGCTACAAGAGTTGGAGCATATGCCGCTGAATTAATCCTTAATAAAGAGTATGGCTATATGGTTGGTATCGTTGATGAAGATACAAAAAAGGTTCCATTATCTGAAGTTGCCGGAAAATTAAAATATGTTGATCCGAAGTGCCAGATGATTAAGGACGCTAAGACGATTGGAATAAGTTTTGGTGAGTAAATTGTAGTTTGTAGGTAGTGTTGCATGTATGAGTCAAAAAGAAGATAAGAAGAAATATTTATAAGAAAAAAGGATGACACTCCGCATTTTTGAAAGCGTTTTTTACAAAT
>OLSM01002599.1_pt1 | contig 11325 bp, 17 predicted proteins | sample 1672721 | NCBI WGS metagenome assembly OLSM01 (sample SAMEA3136717, study PRJEB25190) | human gut metagenome | reverse complement strand
CCAACCGTGAAGGCTACCGGGAATATAAGAGCAAGGGCTACATCTGTCAAAGCTGCCCTGTTCGGGAAAGATGTACGCAAAACCGGCAGTACACAAAAACCGTAACCCGCCATATCTGGCAGGAATATCTGGAGCGGGCAGAAGACATCCGGCATTCACCGTTGGGCAAGGCAACCTACGCTCTGCGTTCACAGACAATTGAGCGCGTCTTTGCGGACGCCAAGGAGAAACACGCAATGCGTTATACGCCATATCGAGGGCTGGCCGCGGTCACCACATGGGTCAAGCTCAAGTTTGCTGTGATGAATCTCAAGAAACTCGCCCTCCACAAGTGGCGACCTTTTCTGCATTTTTACCTTCACCTACTACAAGAAGCCACTTCGCGCCGATGCAAAGTGGCTTCTTTGACAGTCTGACCAGCTTTTGATACAAAGGCTGGTAGATTTCTTTTATCCCCTGACGGCCAAAAACCTTGCAGCAAGGCCTTTCCGGCTGTGTCTCGCTAAACCATAGACCAAAAACCGTATATTCCAGACACCCAAACAGGCGTGGGAGGACTTTTCAGCTCTCCTTCGTCCGTTCTTTATTTTACCCCCTGCTGTGGTGATCATGTGAGTTGCGCGAAAAGATTGAATCAGGGCGTTTTCAGCTGTTCCAGCGTCTCCTTGAGGTGCATTCCGTCCACCAGCCCGGCGAGGTAGCAATACTCATAGACAGGAATGTCGCAGCTGCGCGCCATGCTGATCAGTTCCTCCGCATCATCTTCGCCCATGAGCTGTTCGGCCTTAGTGCGGAGTGGTAGCATTTGTTCCTTGACTTTGATGCAGTCGGGATGCTGCTCCGCATCATGGGTAAGTTGTTCTACGCGGGCTGAGATAAGTTCCTTGAGGATGCTTTCCAATGTGTTCATGATGATAGACCTCCTTTTTCTTGGTCGGGGGGTCTATCTATCACTCCACGGGCGGCGGATTGCAAGTTATTCTTTGACTCCTACGCTATCAAACAGATGACTCCCTCAAAGCCCAAAAGAGAGCGGTGAGATCTGACATGCAATGAAACATCTCACTGCTTTGCGTTATATTTCTTTTATGACCGAGTCTAACTTGATCCCATTCTTCACACAATATCGTAAGGTAGCATTAAGCACTTTCTCATAGCATCGGGAACTGCATTTGCCAGAACAGGCGTTCAGTAGGGTTCTATATTGGAGACCGAGCGCATTGGCCATTTGTTTTTTTGAACGAAACTGCTCATTCAGAAGGTGTTCTGCAACCAGCGCGATAATTCTATTTTCCATACGCTCCCTCCTGATCTATTCAACACTTCGCAAGCGATCAATCAAAGAGGTTTTACGGCTGCATTGAAACAAAATTGTCGGAATCACCGCGCTCAGGAGAATCAATGCAATCACAATCAACAGAGTGGGAAGCACAGGATATCGGCACAGGGCATAGCTCACCTGTGAGGAGAATACGTTCAACAGAATCAAGGTCAGCGTGGTGCCCAATGTGCTAAAGAGGAGAATGGCAATGATCGCATAGCTTGCACCTTCATAGATGACTTGCTGACGCAACTGGCGCTTGGTCATTCCGATGCTTTCTAATATCGCAAATTCAACCTTTCTACGAACGATGCTCGCGGAAAGAATGTTCACAAAATTGAGCAACCCGACAAAGCCAAGCAGAACAGCAATGCCCCCTCCAAGAAGATAGAGAACGCTTTGCATTTGCCGCAGGCGTTCCTTGGCTTGGATTCGTGAGGAAAGACGCATGGTGGACGATGCCGCAATTTCAGCTGTAAGCGTATGACCTGGGCGCGACGGGCTTTGACGCGGCGGAGGTCGACGACCTGTTTTCCCAGGTGCATGACAAGGACGTCAAGGACGACGATTGCGAACTGGACGCGGAGGAGGTGATGCCCTTCGTCAAGCCGGGCGACCTGTGGACGCTGGGCCGCCACCGGATGCTGTGCGGCGACGCGACCAGCGCGGACGACGTGGCGCGGCTCATGGACGGCCTCAAGGCCAACCTCGTCGTCACCGACCCGCCGTACAACGTCGCCTACGAATCGGCGGACGGCAAGAAGATCCAGAACGACAGCATGGCCGACGAAACGTTCTACGCGTTTTTGCTGGCGGCGTTTCGCAACATGGCGGCGCATCTGGCCGAGGGCGGCAGCGCGTACATCTTCCACGCGGACACGGAGGGGCTCAACTTCCGAAGGGCCTTCAAGGAGGCGGGCTTTCACATCAGCGGCGTGTGCGTCTGGGTGAAGAACAGCCTCGTGCTGGGGCGCTCGCCCTACCAGTGGCAGCATGAGCCGGTGCTCTACGGCTGGCTGCCCAACGGCAAGCATAAGTGGTTTTCCGACCGCAAGCAGTCCACGGTCTGGAAGTTTGACAAGCCCCGGCGCAGCAAGGACCATCCCACCATGAAGCCCATCCCGCTGCTGGCCTATCCCATCAAGAACAGCTCCGCGCCCAACGGTGTGGTCATGGACCTGTTCGGCGGCAGCGGCTCTACGCTCATGGCCTGCGAGGAAACCGATCGCATTTGCCGCACGATAGAGCTCGATCCGCGCTATGCCAGCGTCATTGTGATGCGCTACAAAGCCGAATACCCCGACGCTCCTGTCCATGTCTTGCGCGACGGACAGGAGCTTTCCTATGAAGCGGTCGGCCCGTAATCCCATGGCCTTGGAAGGAGGTGATTCCCATGGCGACACGGGGCCGAAAGCCCAAGCCCACGGCGCTCAAGCTGCTCGAGGGCAACCCCGGCAAGCGCCCGCTCAACGGCAGGGAGCCTGTCCCGCCCCGGGCCGCGCTCAAATGTCCGGCGTGGCTTCTGCCGGAAGCCAAAAAGGAGTGGAAGCGGCTTGCTCCCGCGCTGGAAGCCATGGGTGTGCTGACCATGGCCGACCTCACGGCGTTTGAGGGCTACTGCCAGGCCTATGCCCGGTGGAAGGAAGCCGAGGCGTTCATCACCCAGCATGGCTCCATCTTTCAGACGCCCAGCGGCTATGTGCAGCAGGTGCCGCAGGTGTCCATCGCCCAGCAGAACCTCAAGATCATGCAGTCGTTCTGCTCGGAATTCGGCCTGACACCGGCGACCCGCGCGCGCATCATTGCCGGGGGCGGTTCGGAGGATGGCGCTTCGGAGGACCCCATGGAACGGCTGCTCAAGGGGGAGTGGTAAATGGCCTTTGACGAACGGAAGGCCCGGCGCGTGGTTCGCTTCATCGAGGCCCTGCGCCACACCAAGGGCGAGTTCCACGGCCAGCCCTTTCACCTGTTGCCGTGGCAGGAAAAGATTATCCGGGACGTGTTTGGCACGGTGCGCGACGATGATCCTACCATGCGCCAGTACACCACGGCCTACATCGAAATTCCCAAAAAGAACGGAAAGTCCGAGCTGGGCGCAGCCATCGCGCTCAACATGCTCATCAACGATGACGAGTGGAAGGCCGAGGTCTACTCGTGCGCGTCCGACCGCCAGCAAGCCGCCATTGTGTTCGACGTGGCGGTGGACATGGTCAGGCAGTCCCCGGCGCTCATGAAGCGCGTCAAGATCATCCCGTCCACCCGGCGCATGATCTATCAGCCCACGGGGAGCATCTATCAGGTGCTCTCCAGCGAGGTGGCCACCAAGCACGGGCTGAACGTGTCCGCCTGCATCTTCGATGAATTGCACACCCAGCCCACCCGCGCGCTCTACGACGTGATGACGCAGGGTTCAGGCGACGCGCGCAGGCAGCCGCTGTGGTTTTTCCTGACCACGGCGGGCACCGACCGCAACTCCATCTGCTGGGAGGTCCATCAGAAGGCGCTGGACATTCTGGAAGGGCGCAAGATCGACCCGCGCTTTTACCCGGTGCTCTTCGGCCTGCCGGACGACGCGGACTGGACGAGCGAGGAAAACTGGTACCGGGCCAATCCCTCGCTGGACCACACCATCACCATCGACAAGGTGCGCGACGCCTTCCGCAAGGCGCAGGAAACCCCGGCGGACGAGAACCAGTTCCGCCAGCTGCGCCTGAACCAGTGGGTGAAGCAGTCCGTGCGCTGGATGCCCATGGACAAGTGGGACGAGTGCGGCGGCGTGGTGGACCCCTACGCGCTGGAGGGCCGCGCGTGTTACGCGGGGCTGGACCTGTCGAGCACCTCCGACCTGACGGCGCTGGTGCTGGCGTTCCCGCCCACCTCGGAGGACGAGCCGTACAGGGTGTTGCCCTTTTTCTGGCTGCCCGAGGAGACGCTCTCCCTGCGCGTGCGGCGCGACCATGTGCCCTACGACCAGTGGGCGAAACGCGGCTTCATCCAGACCACGGAGGGCAACGTGGTGCATTACGGCTTCATCGAGCGGTTCATCTATGAGCTGGGTGAGCGTTACAACATCCGCGAGATCGCCCACGACCGCTGGAACGCCACCATGATGGTACAGACCCTGGAGGACGACGGGTTTACCATGGTGCCCTTCGGGCAGGGGTTCAAGGACATGAGCCCGCCGACCAAGGAGCTGATGCGCATCGTGCTGGAGCACAAGCTCTGTCATGGCGGGCATCCGGTGCTGCGCTGGAACATGGACAACGCCTACGTGCGCACGGACCCGGCGGGCAACCTGAAGCTCGACAAGGAAAAATCCACGGAGAAGGTGGACGGAGCCGTCGCGCTGGTCATGGCGCTCGACCGGGCGCAGCGCAATCTCAATGGCGGCAGCGTTTACGATGAACGCGGTCTGCTGACGCTTGACTGGTGAGGTGATCAAAATGCCCAAAGCGCCAAAACGCCCCTGCCGCTATCCGGGATGTCCGAATCTTTGCGACAAGGGCGTTTACTGTTCCAAACATATGCAGTTTTCATCCGACCGAATGCGCGGCGGCGCGGAAGCCCGTGGCTACGACAGCCGCTGGCGCAAGGCCCGCGCGGCTTTCCTGCAGCGCAACCCGCTGTGCAATGAATGCATGAAGCACGGCAGGCTCACACCGGCAACGGTGGTCGACCATGTGATTCCGCACCGGGGCGATCAGAAGCTGTTCTGGGATGAAGACAACTGGCAGGCGCTGTGCAAGAGATGCCATGATCGCAAGACAGGAACTGGCATGTAAAAATGCTTGCTAATCGCTTGCGGATCGCTTGCTAAAAATCGAGAAATCGCGTATAATAGCAGCAGGAGGTGTTTGAATTGGCCAGAACATCAAATGTATTTGCGCGAGTCGAACCCGAGGTGAAAGAGCAGGCCGAGGTAATACTCGATCAGCTGGGCATTCCCATGTCCAACGCTATCGGCCTGTTTCTGCGCCAGGTTGTTTTGCAGCGTGGCATTCCGTTTGAAATGAAACTCCCCGACAGGCATCCGCTTAACATGGGAACACTGAGCAAGGAGCAGCTTGATCAGGAGATCCAGAAGGGTTTGGATTCTCTTCACGACGGCAAGACGCACTCCGCGTCGAATGTTCATGAAAGAATGCGCGCTTCCATGCATAAGGAGCATGCTGTATGAACGACTGGAATGTCCTCTATTCTGACGAAGCCGAGCGCGATCTGCGCGACATTTACGAATATATCGCCTATTCGCTCCTGTCGCCTATGAATGCGGAAGGACAGGTCGAACGAATCATGCAGGCAGTTGAGCGTTTGGATCAGATGCCGTACCGGCATGAGAAGTACCCCGACGAGCCTTGGCGCAGCATTGGACTGCGTTTCATGACCGTGGACCATTACTGCATTCTGTATCTGCCCGATGAATCCACGATGGAGGTCGGTATCGTGAGAATCATGTACGATGGACGGGATAAATCTTCTATCCTGCGCCGAGACTAAAGTATCATACGCTCTATGCGCGTCTCAGATCATGAGGCGCTTTTTTGATGCCCATTTGGGGAGGTCGTTATGAAAATCCCTTTTCTCAATCTCTTCCGCGCCCGGGACAAGCCCCGCGACGCGGTATCAGCCGCGACGACGTTCTTCTTTGGTTCGTCCGCTTCTGGTAAGTCGGTGAACCCCAAGAACGCCGTGCAGGTGTCCACGGTGTACGCCTGCGTGCGTGTCATCGCGGAAACCATCGCCAGTCTGCCAGTGGGCGTGTATGAAACCACCGCCAACGGCAGTCAGAAGTCCATGGACCATCCGCTGTACCGCCTGCTCCACGACGAGCCCAACCCGGAGATGACCAGCTTTGTCTGGCGGGAAACGACGCTCAGTCACCTGCTCCTGTGGGGCAACGCCTATAGTCAGATCATCCGGAGCGGGAAAAGCCATATCCTCGCCCTGTACCCGCTCCTGCCCGACCGCATGGAGGTGGACAGAGACAGCAGCGGCAGGCTGACCTATACCTACACCACCACGGAGGGCGGCACGGTACAGCTTCGCCCGGAGGACGTGCTGCACATCCCCGGCCTGGGGTTTGACGGCATCATGGGCTACAGCCCCATCGCGTTGGAGAAAAACGCCATCGGTCTGGGAATCGCCGCCGAGGAATACGGCAGCACCTTTTTCAAGAATGGCGCTCGCCCCAGCGGCATCCTGACACACCCGAACACCGTCAAAGATCCCAAACGCCTGCGGGAAAGCTGGAACGCGGCCTATGGCGGTTCTTCCAATGGTTCAAAGGTCGCCATTCTCGAAGAGAACATGTCCTTCACGCCCATCTCGCTGCCGAACAACGAGGCGCAGTTCCTCGAAACGCGAAAATTCCAGGTGGAGGAAATCTGCCGGATCTTTCGTGTTCCGCCGCACCTGATCGGCGATCTGAGCCGAAGCACCTTCTCCAACATCGAGCATCAGTCCATCGACTTTGCGACGCATACCATTCGACCGTGGCTGGTGCGCATCGAGCAGGCCATGAACCGCGCCCTGTTCTCTGTAAGTGAGAAGGGGCGTTTTTATGTGCAGTTCAATCTCGACGGCCTGATGCGCGGCGACTACAAATCCCGCATGGAGGGTTATGCCATCGCGCGGCAAAACGGCTGGATGAGCGCCAATGACATCCGGGCGCTGGAAAACCTGAATCCCATCCCGGACGAGGAAGGCGGCAACACCTATTTGTGCAACGGAAACCTCGTGCCGGTGGCACTCGCGGGCATTTCCATGGCCGCCGCCGCGGTGTCCGCGCTGGAAGATCAACCTGCTAAGGAGAGTCAGCAGGAACAGCCGCCGCAGGAATCCTCGAAATCGAATAAACGGACAAGGAGGAATGCCCATTGAGAGAACTGAGCCTGAACGGCTATATCGACGAGGAGAGCTGGTTCGGCGATGAAATCACCCCGGACAGTCTGCATGAGCTGCTCTATGGAAAAGACAACGCCGCCACGGACGATGTGCACATCCGCCTGAACAGCTATGGCGGTTCCTGCAACGCAGCCACGCGGATGTTTGACGATATTCGCGCGTATCCCGGCAGCGTGAAAATCACCGTTTCCGGCACCGCGGCTTCCGCCGCGACGGTTCTTTGCATGGCAGCGGACCGGCTGGAAATGACGCCCGGCAGCCTGTTCATGATCCACGACCCCAGCACGGTGGCCTATGGAAATGAACGGGACATGGACGAAGCGAAAGCCGTCCTTCGCGCCTGCAAAGAGAGTATTCTCAACATGTACGGCACCCGCATCCGCATTTCCCGTGACGATGCAGCGGACATGATGATGAAAACCTCGTGGATGGACGCCAATGAAGCCTTTGAAAAGGGGTTTGTGGACGGCGTGACCGAAACGCCCGCCAAGCTGCCCACGGGCAGCGCGGGAAATCAGGTATCTCTGGATACGGCGAAGGCCGGAGTTCAGGCTTGGCTTGATCGGAAGACCAAGCCTTTTTTTATGCAGCGAACGCCGCAGTCCGCCTGTGTGGAGCCGCCCAAGGAACCTGTCCCCGCGCCGGACAACCGCGTGCGGGTTTTCGCCACCGACACACGGCTGGAACATCTCAGATTTTAAGGAGGAGTTTCGCATGAATCAGATTCTCACCATGCGCGAAAAGCGCGCTTCCCTGTGGGATGCCGCCAAGAAGTACCGCGACTCCCACATTGGCAACGACGGCACCATGTCCGCTGAGGACGCCGCTGTCTATGACCGCATGGTCGACGACGTCGACCGCATGAAAAAGGAGATTGACCGCCTGGAGCGCCAGGAGGCCATCGAGAATGAAATGAACCGCCCGACCGCCAGCCCCATCCTGGGCCGCCCGGAAAACCCCATCACCGGAGAGGACAAGAAGGGCCGCGCGTCCGATAGCTACAAAAAGGCGTTCTGGCAGAACATGCGCAGCAAGAGCGTGTCCCACGAGGTGTTCAACGCGCTGCAAATCGGCACCGACAGCGAGGGCGGCTTCCTCGTCCCGGACGAGTACGAGCGCACACTGGTCGATACCTTGCAGGAAGAGAACATCTTCCGCAGGCTGGCGCACGTCATCTCCACGGAATCCGGCGATCGCAAGATCCCTGTGGTCGCGTCCAAAGGCACGGCCAGCTGGATCGACGAGGAAGCGGCGTATCCCGAAAGCGACGACAGCTTTGGGCAGGTTTCCATCGGCGCACACAAGCTGGCGACCATGATCAAGATCAGCGAAGAGCTGATGAACGACTCAGTGTTCGACATGCCCTCCTACATCGCCCGGGAATTTGCCCGCCGCATTGGGGCCGCCGAAGAAGAGGCCTTCTTTACCGGCGATGGTACCGGTAAGCCGCTGGGCATCCTCGCGGCGACCGGCGGCGCGCAGACCGGCGTGACTGCCGCCAGCGCAACCGCCATCACCATGGACGAGGTCATCGACCTGTTCTACTCCCTGCGTTCCCCCTACCGCAAGCGGGCCGTGTTTCTCGTGAACGACTCCACGGTCAAGGCGATCCGCAAGCTGAAGAACGGCAACGGCGATTACCTGTGGCAGCCCAGCGTGACGGTCGGATCGCCCGACATGCTGCTGGGCCGTCCGGTGTACACCTCCGCCTATATGCCCGCCATCGCCGCCAGTGCCAAGAGCATTCTGTTCGGCGATATGGGTTACTACTGGGTGGCCGACCGCGAGGGGCGTTCCTTCAAGCGCCTGAACGAGCTCTATGCCGCCAACGGGCAGGTGGGCTTCCTTGCCTCCGAGCGCGTGGACGGCAAGCTGATTCTGGCTGAGGCCGTTAAGGTGCTTCAGATGAAGAGCGCGTAAGGAGGACGATCAGGTATGGATCACACAGCAAGAAACTTTCACGCGCACGGTGGAAACGAATGGGTTGTCGGCGGAAAGCTGACCTTCCTGCCCGGCGCAACGGTCGAAGGCGCGGAGGGGCTGTTCGATTTGCCCCCTGGCGGCGGAGCCAGTTTGCCCTATATCGCGGAAAGCGAAGCGGCGACCGTCGCCGCCCTGCGCGCGGACTTCAACGCTCTGCTGCTCGCCCTGCGCGAGGCGGGCCTCATGCGGGAGCCCTCCGGTGATGCCCCGTGATCGTGACGCTGGATGAGGTCAAGGCCCACCTGCGCATCGACCAGAACGCGGAGGACGCCTACCTGGAAAGCCTGATCCGTCAGGCGCAGGCCGTCGCGGAGGACTACTGCCGCGTGCCGTTTTCCGAGGAAGCGCCGGAACCCGTGCGCCTGGCGGTGCTGCTCTTTGTGAGCTTCTACTACGAAAACCGGGATGTGCCCGACCGCACGACGTATGGCACCATGATGCTGGCTTTTCAGAACCTGCTCTACCCCTATCGCGATCCCGAAAAGATGTTCTGAAAGCATTCTGTAAGAAAGCGGGGTGAAGCTGCTTGCGAGGTTACAAGAACTTTGAATCCGATCCGCATCCTGGTGATCTTCGCCACCTGGTGGAGATCGGCTACACCGAAAACACCGTCAACGAAAATGGCTATCCCGAGCCGAATGACGTCGTGGTCTGCAGGACATGGGCCAGCGTGGTGGACGCGGGCAACCAGCACTACCGCGCCGCGGACGTGATGAACACCGAGCAGGTGATCAACTTCACCATCCGCTACCGGAACGACATCAAACCCGGCATGTGGGTACGCTTCCGGGGCGAGAAGTGGGACATCTCCACCTTGGGCGAGTATGCCTTCAAGCGCACGTATCTGGGCCTGAAGGCGTCGCTTTCCAAGGGGGTGAGCGGCTGAGACAGGTTCAGGAAGCCCTCAAAGAAATCGGTATCCCGGTCATGGCGGGCGTGTGGCGCGCGACCGGTCCAAGCCAGAACCCGCCCACGCAGTACGCCGTGTATTCCACGACCACCACGGAGGCTGCCCATCAGGATGACCGGGTGACGGCCTACCGCACCTATGTGTATCTCAATCTCTGGAGCGATACCGCCCCCACCGACCCCGCGGGCCGCATCCGCGCCGCCATGTACGACGCGGGCTTTTTCATGGTGGAGGAATCGGACAAGGGCCACAACCAGCCCGCCTACGACACCGCCACCACACAGTTCACCGTGCAGTGGACGTGGTGCCTGCAAACGGAGGTGACGCCCGGTGCCCCTTGACACGCAGGGCTTTGACGGTCTTGCCTCGGATATCGCGGGCATGGCCAGCCACATGGACGCGGACGGCGCGGGCGCGCCCGTGGCCCGCCGCATCCTGGAGGCAGCCGCCCAGCCCATCCACCAGCAGATGAAGGCCAACGCCTCCAAAGATCCCCAAATTATCACCGGGGTGCTAAACCGCTCCATCCGCATCGGCCCGGTGAAGAAGCGCCGGAAGAGCGGAAAGAGCATCACCATCGGCGTGCACCGCAAGGAGGAGGGCGCGTACTACGCCACGCCCGTGGAATACGGGCACGGCGGCCCCGCGCCCGCCCCCGCGCATCCCTTTATCCGTCCCGCCTACGATACCCGCGCGGATGAAGCCTACCAGATCATCCGCGACGGGCTGCGGGACGCCATCGACCGACTGTAACGATTGGAGGAATCGACCATGGCAACCCCTACCGCATCCCCGCAGGTCGCCTCGACCGTGGGACTCAAAAACGTGGTGATTGCGCCGCTCACGGAGGACACCGACACCAGCCATACCTATGGCGAATTGCAGCTGGTGGCGGGCGCGATTGAAGCGACCATCACCCCCGACAACACCGACCCGGATATCCAGTACGCCGACGACATCGAGTTTGACGTGCTGTATCCCGACCCGGAGCTGACCTTCTCTACCTCCATGGCGGACGTGCCGCTGGCCATCCAGGAGATGATTTTCGGCAACCAGATCGACGACAACGGCGTGCTGGTGCGCACCGCGTCCGACCGTCCGCCGTACTTTGCCGTGGGCTTCAAGTCGGAGAAGTCGGACGGCGCGTTCCGCTACACCCAAAGCGCAGCGAGGAAGTCAAGGGAAGGGTGGAGATTTGCGAAGCAAA
>OLSM01002598.1_pt1 | contig 11326 bp, 11 predicted proteins | sample 1672721 | NCBI WGS metagenome assembly OLSM01 (sample SAMEA3136717, study PRJEB25190) | human gut metagenome | reverse complement strand
GTTGGTCGTTTTCCATATCCATTACTTCAAATACTGCTGAACAGTTATACGAAAATGGATGTCAAGCCGATAATCTGAATACACCGCAATTCGATCAATCAACATGGCAATGATGGATCGCTGCGTCTCGCGGGAAGCCGCGTCGAAGGTTTCGGCCCAGGACAAGATCATTTCAAGTTCGCGGCTTGCTGCCTGCTCTGCTTTTTCAATCTCGGCGAGTTCCCTGCGGAGTCGTTCTACTTCTCCGAGCGCGTTTTCCAGATTGGCCTTGCGCTTGGGAATTAAGCTGTTGATAAACTGTAGATCCATACTACCTTCTCCTGTGAGCGCCTTGACAGCCGCTTCCTCCAATGCAGTCATCTCCGTCTGTGCTTTCTTTAGTGCCGCTTCCGCTTGTTTGAGCGCTTCCTCCTGAATACGTCGCGTCCGCTCTCCCGCCACAGACAGCATTTGTGCAGTCGGCCTTGTGCGGATGTTTTCGAAATATCCATGCACGACGGCCAGCACATCCTTTTCGATTCGCTGAGCTGCATAGGTCGATTGTCCCTGACAGGTACTGCGGCTGTTAACCTTCCGGTAACAGCAGTATACATCCCTTTCATAGACACGCCTCGTTCCGTCTGCCAGCGTGCGTACCGTGGTATTGTGATTAAAACATAGACGTTCTCCGCAGGAACCGCAGAACAGAAGGCCGGTCAGAAGGCCGTCGCTGGTGCTGCGCAGGTTACCGATTCTTTCAGAGGCTTTGGAGGGAGAACGTTGATGGATCATTTGTTCACACTGTTCAAACAGTGCATCATCGATGATGCGCAAATGTTCAAAGGGATCCGACAGGTCGTCACCGAAGCGTATGCGGCCGGTATAGATTGGATTGCGCACAAGCGCGCGAATTGAGGTCGCGCGCCAGAAAGCAATATGTCGTTTGGTAGAGATATGACGGTCGTTAAGCCAGTTGGCAATCCGGTTGGAACCTCAGCCCTCAGAAACCGTTTTATGATAGATTTCTTTGACGATCTCACTTTCCTGTTCGTCAATTACGAGATCTCGAACCGGCTGATTCTTCTTGTTGGTTCTGCCCAGATGCTCAAGCCGATATCCAAATGGAACGAGGCCACCTCTGTACAAGCCTTCCTGTATCATCTGAAGATGTTTGGTACGGATGCGCATGGATGTCTTTTCGCTTTCGCTGGAAGCCTGCCAAAATCGGATGTAGTTCAGCAGTTTGTCCACATGGCTGTCGAATCGCTGCTCGCCTTCTTTGGTACTCCAAACTTCGATGCCGTTTTCTACAAAACATTGAACCACGAAAGGTGTTTCATTATCGCGCCGGCCTATGCGGTCAAACATGAACACAAGTAGAATATCAAACGTCTTCGCCAGCGCTTTTTCTTTGATTTGTACCAACGCGTCGCGATCCTCAGTTTTTGTCTTATAGCCGGAAACACCTTTTTCTGAGATTTCCTCAGTAAGTTTCCAATCGGGATGCTGAGCGATAAACTCCCGACACGCGATGCGTTGCATGGGAATATCGTCATGATCGACCTGACCGATGGTCGACACCCTGTACAGACACAAAACTCGCTTCACCGATCATACCCCTTTCCAATTTCGATGGAGAATCACGCAGCTACATTCCCAGTACGGTGCTTTCAATTTCGGGGGTCGGAGACTCACAGAAAAACAGTCGTACGTTGGGTAGCTCATCGATATCATATTGTGTATTGTCGGATGCTCTCAAGTGCATGACTAACCTCCTTGATAAGTCCATTATAACGCCTGGCAGCGCATGGACCAAGGTCCAATAAATGCCGGTAAAGACAGAATAAATTACGTTATGTAGCGTTGATGGAAACAGGGACGAATCGATGGCTAACCACTGGGACAAGCATCATTGACGAGAGCACAAGCGCAGGTGAAAGTCATTTTCTGTCTGCTTTCTTTTGCTGTATACGATAGGCGTAAGGATAAATGTATTCACGATCTTGAACATATCTCTACGGAAATCAACGGACCTACTCGGCAATCCAGAAAGACAGAAGACATCCGGGCCTGTCTCCATGCCAGGGCGCTCTCAGGACTCTGCTTTGTTATCCCCTTTTTTGCCATCTGTTTTTCACCTCCACTCGTTTTTGGAGTTGACTTTTAATAATCAATTTGGCATGGATTTGTATTTGATGTGCCGGAAACGGTATTCGTTGGTTAATCTGACCACATGGGTAGAGCACATCGTTCACATCGATGGGGTCACAGGTTCGAGTCCTGTTGCGACCACCATGAATCCCTCGAATCTCTGGATTCGAGGGATTTTTCATGTTTCCGCGGGAGTCTGGCAACCGGCCCGCAAAAATTACAGGGATGGCACAGGCGCTGGCTTGAAAAAACAGGGCCCATCCTGTATACTATACCTAGCCTTTCGCTAACATATCCATAAAAGGAAGTGTATCTCTTTGAAACGTTTGGTATGTCTGTTTCTCCTGTTCACTTGCCTGTGCTTGTGCTACGGCGGCGCGGTGGCGGAAGACTCCCTCAAGTTTGATACTAGCCGGGAAATTGCCGCCTACCTGGATCAGGAAGGCGTGAAATACGCCGTAAAAACCGACCGTGAAAACTATGACCTGTTTGTGCTTACCTACACCCCCTCCACCAGCAAGGAGCTGGACAAAATCGCCATTCAGGTGTACGCCTATGAAGACTCCGCGGTCGTGATTGGTGCCGACCTGTTGCAGCCGGACACGTCGAACCTGCTCAAACTGTACCAGAACCTGGAGAGCATGAACGATTCCGTTTCCTTCGTCCGCTTTATGTACGATACGGACATCGAGGCCATTTACCCCCAGGTGGACATTCCCTACGTGGAGGACGCTGCCTTTGGCAACATGGTGGAACGGTACATCTATATTACCGCGCTGGTAGTGGACCAGAACTACGACGGCATGACCGCGCTGTTCCAGTAACACGGAAAAAAGAAGGAGGAAACGAACCATGAAAAAGTGGTTGTGCGTATTGTGCTGCGCTGCGCTGTTGCTGCCTGTGTTCACCTGTGCCCTGGGGGAGGAAGCCGCGGCGGAATTCTCCACCGCCACCGCCTTGAAGGCATTCCTGCCCACCGTGGACTGGGATGATTACACCGCCAAGGACACCGACGGCGACGGCTTTGATGATGAAATCATGATCTCCTACAACGCCAACGGCGCCACGGACGCCGATACCATCGACGTGTATTGCCAGTGCATGGACGGCGTCGGCCGGATCGTCTGCCGCCTGGCCGACATTCCCGAGGACGCCGACCCGCTGAAGGTCTACGAGCAGATCAACGAATTCAACCTGAACCTGACCCAAGGCCGCTGGCTCTACAATGAGGAAGACGGTTATGTCTACTATACCCAGGAGGTCTATGAGGTGGATCCGGAGAGCTTCGGCGCTTACGCCTATTCCTACATGAGCACCGCGGCCTCCTACGTGTATTCCTTCTACGGGCGTTTCACCCAGGCGATCCAGTAATCAAATAGCAAGCGCCGTTGCAGGAAAAGAGATTCATTGATATGGGAAATATAGATCAGGCCCTCATGGAGGCCCGTGCAATCGCGGAGCGGCTATTGACTGCGAATGCTCTGTATTTTCGTGATTTAACCCCGTCAGATATTCCGGAAAATGTAGCGGGGGTCTATGCAATTTTCGATGCTGATAATCCAAATGAAGCCTTGTATGTTGGGCGCACCAAGAATTTAAGGCGGCGTCTGTACACAAACCATCTGCATGGCCCATGGGCAAACGCAAGATTGAAGAAATATCTGGTGGAAGACCCTTCACAAACAAAGATTCGTGATATGCTTAAGGCGAAGCAGTATTTGAAAGATCATTGCTATGTAAAATACATCGTCGAAGATGATACGGTTCAGCGTGGCCGAATCGAGGGCCTTCTGAGCTATTTGCTCAAGGTACGGTATATTCACGAGGAACATTGACCGGCCCAATGCCTCCGCAATGCTATACCGGTATCTTACATGGCCATGTGGTAGCTCATGCTCACCACATGGCTTTTGCTGTTTCCGGCCTTCCACCAAAGAGGATGGGAACCATGGAGGATATCAAAATGAGCGCCCCTTGCGGGGCGTGCCTTATACGGTGATGTTGCGCACCCACTTCCCCCGCTTGAGCACCACCAGGGCGGGAATGACCTTCAGATTCATCAGCAGCGTGGTGAGGGTCAACGCCAGGGTCAGGGGAATCACCCCCACGCCCAGCCAGCCCATGAGCAGGGAGGCGGGCACGGGCACCAGCCACATGTATCCCGAGTCCAGCAGCGTGGCTCCCCGGGTGTCCCCGCCAGCCCGCAGGCAGTAGAAGCAGAAGGCGTACACCGCGTTGGACAGGTAGAACAGGCAATAGATCAGCGTCAGGGTGGTGGCCAGCCCCCGCAGATCCACCGCAATGTCAAAGGCGTAGGGCAGCGCAAAGGCCGCGCACAGGCCAATGACCGTACACAGCAGGGAAATGGCGCACACCAGCCCCAGGAGCTTTTTGCAGTTGCTCTTGGCCTGCGCAAAGCAGTTCGCCCCCAGCTCCGTGCCGATCATCACCGATACGGCGCTGGCCATGCCCACGGATATTACCACGCCAATCTGCATGGCCTGGTCCGCAATGGTCACCGCGGGGATGGCTGCCTCGTCCAGGCGGGCATAGGTCCAGAAATAAATGTTGAAGCCCAGGTTGTACAGAATCTCGTTAAAGGTCAGGGGCAGGGCCTTGCAGGCAAAGGAGCGCAGCACGCTGCCCGTCAGGCGGCGGATGGGCGCCAGGTTCAGGCTGAAAAACGCCCGCCGCCGGGCCAATACCACCAGGTAGAAGGCCATCTCCAGCGTCCGGGACATCAGCGTCCCCAGGGCCGCGCCCACCACGCCCATGGCCGGCACCGGCCCCAGGCCGAAGATGAATACATAGTTGAAGCAGGCGTTGGCCAGCATGGCCATCAGCCCCACCACCATGGGCATCTTGTTCAGCCCCAGGGAGCGCATGGAAAAGATGCACACGCTGGAAATGGCCACGGGAATGTAGCTGAAGCACACCACCCGCATATAATCCACCCCCAGCTGCACCGTCGCCGGGTCCTGGAGGAAAATTTCCATAATGGGCCCCGGCAGCAGAAACATCACCGCGCCAAAGAGCAGCGAGCTGATCAGCCCCAGCACCAGCTGCAAGGCAAACAGGCCCTGGCAGGTGTCCCGCTCCTTGGCCCCGTAATATTGGCTGATGAGCAGTCCCCCCGCCCCTGCCATGCCGAAAAAGAAACCGTTATAGATCAGATAGGGCTTGTTGGCGGCGGTCACCGCGCTCATGGCCAGGGCGCCAATGCCCCCCACCATTACATTGTCCACCACGTTGAACAGGGTGTTGATGAGCTGCTGAATGACCACGGGGATCATCACCGTCAGGGCCTGACGGTAGAAGTTGCGGGAACCGATGTACGGCTTGAGCCGTGCGGGTATGGCGAGCATAGTACCTCCCTGCCGGAACGTGGCTGCGTTGGCATGCGTTGTTTTTTCCCTGTTTTTTTCAGGGCATAAGCACAGTATACCACGGCAAGCGGCTTTTGCCTATACCGTTTCATAGAAAAAGGCCGCCCCGGAAGCATGCTCCGAGGCGGCGCTTTTCCATTACCATACCGGCGGTTCCCACAGGGGGGGGACGCCCGAGGACAGGGGCTTTTTCACGTCGATGAGCCGCTGGTTGCGGCTGCCGCAGTACTTTAGCTCCAGGCTGCGCTGGGCCAGCAGGAAGGGCCCGTCCACCAGCACGTCCGTCTCCCGGAGCAGGGCCATGCGGTCCGGGTCGGCCTCCTGGAGCAGCTGCTCCAGGGTGTAGCCGGTGTAGCACCATACGTTCAGGCCCAGGGCGTGGGCCTGCCGGGCCAGCTCCGCGCAGGGTGCGGGCTGCTCCATGGGGTCGCCCCCGGAGAGGGTCAGCCCGTCCAGCAGGGGATTGGCCCGCATCTGCGCCACGATGGCATCCGTGTCCACCGTACGGCCCCCGGCAAAGTCGTGGGTCTCGGGGTTGTGGCAGCCCGGGCAGTGGTGGGAGCAGCCCTGGGTGAACACCGTGTAGCGGAAGCCCGGCCCGTCCACGATGGAGTCATCCACCGTGCCCGCAATGCGGATGTCCATACCCTTACGCCTCCTCGGGGGCGACGCCGTGCTTCACCCGGTCGTGCTCCTCGGCGCGCTTGGCGTTGTTGAAGCGGTCCAGGGTGCCCACCAGGTAGCCGGTGATCCGGCGGATGCGCTCGAAGGGACGGCCGTCCTCATGGCGGTGGCAGCAGGGGCACTCGTCGCCGATGATGCCGTTGTAGCCGCACACGGGGTCCCGGTCCACGGGATGGTTGATGGAGCCATAGCCCACGCCCTTGTCGTGCATGAAGCGCACGATCTTCTCAAAGGCGTCCAGGTTCTGCAGGGGATCGCCGTCCATCTCCACATAGCTGATGTGCCCGGCGTTGGTCAGCTCGTGATAGGGGGCCTCCACGCTGATCTTGTGGAAGGCGGAGCAGGGGTAGTACACCGGCACATGGAAGCTGTTGGTGTAGTATTCCCGGTCCGTCACCCCGGGGATGACGCCGAACTTCTCCCGGTCAATGCGCACAAACCGGCCGCTGAGGCCCTCCGCGGGGGTGGCCAGCAGGGTGTAGTTCAGCTTGCGCTCCTGGGAGAGCTTGTCCACATACTTGCGCATGAAGCCGATGATCTCCAGGCCCAGGTTCTGGCTTTCCTCGCTCTCCCCGTGATGGGCGCCCCGCAGGGCCACCAGGGTTTCCGCCAGGCCGATGAAGCCGATGGACAGCGTGCCGTGCTTGAGCACCTCCCCCACCTCGTCGTTCCAGTCCAGCTTTTCGGAGTCCAGCCATACCCCTTCGCCCATGAGGAAGGGGAAATTCTTCACTTTCTTTTTGCAGATGATGGCCAGCCGCTCGTCCAGCTGCTCGGTGACCAGCTGCAGCTTGCGCTCCAGCTCCTCAAAGAACCACTGCACATCCCCCCGGGCCTTGATGGCAATGCGGGGAAGGTTAATGGAGGTGAAGGACAGGTTGCCCCGGCGGGGGGCAATCTCCCGGCTGGGGTCGTATACATTGCCCATCACCCGGGTGCGGCAGCCCATGTAGGCAATCTCCGTCTCCGGATGGCCGGGCTTGTAGTACTTCAGGTTATAGGGCGCGTCCACAAAGGAGAAGTTGGGGAACAGGCGCTTGGCGCTGGTGCGGATGGCCAGGCGGTACAGGTCGTAGTTGGGGTCCCCGGGATTGTAGGAAATCCCGGACTTCACCCGGAAAATCTGGATGGGGAAAATGGGCGTTTCCCCGTGGCCCAGCCCCGCCTCCGTGGCCAGGAGCACATTGCGCACCACCATCCGCCCCTCGGGGGAGGTGTCCATGCCGTAGTTGATGGAGGAGAAGGGCACCTGCGCCCCCGCCCGGCTGTTCATGGTGTTCAGGTTGTGAATCAGCGCTTCCATGGCCTGATAGGTGGCCCGGTCCGTCTCCTTCGCGGCCTTTTCCTGGGCAAAGTCCAGCATGCGGTCGCACAGGGCCTCGTCGGGGACAATCTCCAGAAGCTGGGCCTTCAGGGCCTCCCGGTGCTCCGCCTGCTCCTCCAGGGTGGGCTGCGCGCCCGTGGCCTGCATCAGGTCCATGAGCTTCTCGGCGGTTTCCTCGGCGTTGTCCAGGTTGCACAGCAGCTCCAGGGCCCGGGCCAGGTTGGCACGGTAGCGCTTGATAAAGGTCTTTTTCACACCGGGAGCCATGCCGTAGTCAAAGTCCACAATGCTCTGCCCGCCGTGCTGGTCGTTCTGGTTGGCCTGGATGGCAATGCAGGCCAGGGCCGAATAGCTGGCGATGTCCATGGGCTCCCGCAGGGTGCCGTGGCCGGTGCTGAACCCGTCCCGGAACAGGGAGGACAGCTCAATCTGGCAGCAGGTGGTGGTGAGGGTATAGAAATCCTTGTCATGGATGTGGATGTCGCCCTCCGCGTGGGCCTGGGCAAAGCGGGGGTCCAGCACGTACATGTCGTAGAACTGCTTCGCGCCCTCGGAACCAAACTTGAGCATGGCGCCCATGGCGGTGTCGGCGTTGATGTTGGCGTTCTCCCGCTTGATGTCCGAGTCCCGGGAGTCCTTGAAGCTGATGTCCTCGAAAATCTTCATCAGGCGGGTGTTCATCTCCCGCACCCGGCTGCGCTCGGCGCGATAAAGGATGTACGCCTTGGCGGAGCGGACGAAGCCCTTTTCGATGAGCACCCGCTCCACGGTGTCCTGCACCTCTTCCACGGTGGGCACGCTGCCGATGCTTTCGTTGTTCTCCAATTCCTCAACGACCCGCTGGGTCAGCTGCTCGGCGGTCTCGGGGCCCTTGGCGCTGCCGCTGGCCTCAAAGGACTTCATAATGGCCGCCTGGATCTTCGCCGGATCAAAGGCTACGGTGCGGCCGTCCCGCTTCTTGATGCTCTTCATGGTCATGCCGGAATCCTCCCCCTCTTGGCGATCACATACCAAAAGCACAACAGATTGTTGACTTATGTTTTATTACACACAATATATAGTGTATCGAAAAGTGCGAACGCATTCATTATAGGAGCAAGCCTCCCCCTTGTCAATAGCATTTCCGGGCGGAAAGCCGCGAAAGCAAGGAAATACCGATCATAAAATTTATGTCATATTTTGTTCGCTTTTGCCACCGGCGGCGCCCAAAGACGAACCAAAAATAAGAAGAAAAAATCCCCGCGGAACGTTGACTTTTTGCCCCCAAATGGGTATCATGATACTAAGCGCCAAGGCGCCAAAGCGACCAGAAGGGGAGTGAATCCGCTACATGGACGGTGACCCGTATAGTACCACCCAGATGCATTGTACCATACGCTCCAGGCGGAAAGCTCCCATAAGCGCCATCGGTTAAGGGCCGAAGGCGGCGTTTGCGACCTGTTCTGCCTGAAAGACGTTCTTTTCGGGAAAGGACAGGTGTTTTGTTATGCGCAGAATTTTCAAGACCGTGGACGATCATCTCACCGAGTGCACCACCCTGGAGAAGGGCTGCTGGGTGCACCTGCAAAACCCCACCAGGGAAGAAATCGACGGGCTGAACACCCGCTTCGCCCTGGATCCCACCTACCTGGCCGCCGCCCTGGACGAGGAGGAGAGCGCCCGTATCGAGCATGAAGGGGATCAGACGCTCATCATCGTGGACATCCCCTATGTGGAGAGCGAGGGCAGCGGCTATATTTACAGCACCATCCCTCTGGGCATCGTGCTGGTGGACGACATCATCATCACCGTATGCACCCGGGATACGCCTATCATCGCCGACTTTACCCAGGAGCGGGTGCGCAACTTCTGGACCTTCAAGCGGACGCGGTTCATTTTGCAGCTGCTGCACCGCAATGCCAGCCGCTTCCTGGCCTATCTGAAACAAATCGACAAGTCCAGCATGCACGTGCAGGAAAAGCTGGAAAAGAGCAGCCGCAACCAGGAGCTTTTGCAGATGATGAAGCTGGAGAAATCCCTGGTGTTCTTCTCCACCTCCCTGAAGGGCAATGAGCTGGTCATGGAAAAGCTTCTGCGCCAGGAGAGCGTCCTCAAGCGCTTCCCCGAGGATACGGACCTGTTGGAGGACGTCATCATCGAGAACAAGCAGGCTATGGAGATGTGCGCCATCTACCGGGACATCATGAGCGGCACCATGGACGCCTTCGCCAGCATCATCAGCAATAACCTGAACATCACCATGAAAGTGCTGACCAGCCTGACCATGGTGCTGTCCGTGCCCACGATCATCGCCTCCCTGTGGGGGATGAACGTCCATGTGCCCTTTGAGGACAGCGGCTTCGGCTTCTGGTTTGTCATCGGCCTCACGGCGGTATGCTCGCTGCTGGCGTTCCTGCTGATGTACAAGAAGCGCATGTTCAAATAACGCGCCGGGGCAGGGGTTTTTGCCGCAAATCCTTGACGCACAAGCGCTGCCAGTGATATAATACAGCGTTGCTGAATATTTTTCTTGTTTTCAAACCGTGGGAGGGATACGATGTCCGGTCATTCCAAGTGGCATAACATTCAGGCGAAGAAGGGCAAGGCGGACGCCGCCCGTGGCAAGATCTTCACCAAGATCGGCCGCGAAATTGCCATCGCCGTGCGTGAAGGCGGCAGCAATCCTGATGTGAACGGCAAGCTGCGCGACGTTATCGCCAAGGCCAAGGCCAATAATATGCCCAACGACAATATTACCCGCTCCATCAAGAAGGCCGCGGGCGAGCTGGGCAATGTGGATTACGAGCAGATCACCTACGAAGGCTATGCCCCCGGCGGCGTGGCCGTGATCGTGGAAACCATTACCGATAACCGCAACCGTACCGCCAGCGACATCCGCCACTGCTTCTCCAAGGTGGGCGGCAACATGGGCACCACCGGCTCGGTGAGCTTCATGTTCGACCAGAAGGGCGTGCTGGTGGTGGAGCGTCAGCCCGGCATGGACGAGGACGAAATGATGATGATGGCCCTGGACGCCGGCGCCGAGGATGTGAAGACGGACGAGGATGCCTTCGAAATCTACACCGCGCCCAACGACCTGACCACCGTGCGCGAAGCCCTGGAAAAGCAGGGCATCACCTCCTTCCTCACCGCTGAGGTACAGATGATTCCCCAGAACACCGTGGCCGTGGAGGGTGAGAACCTGGAGGCCATTCAGAAAATGCTGGAGCTCCTGGACGACTACGACGACGTGCAGGAAGTGTTCCACAACGCCGAGCTGCCCGAGGAGGAAGAGGAGGAGTAAGCGCTCCTTCCTATCCTTCTGTGATAAGGTACAAAACCCGCCCCCCCGAATGCAAGGGAGGCGGGTTTTTTATGGTGAAATATATGTTTTTATAAATCATTTAGAAAAGCAAATATCGGGTTTTGCGAGAGGTTTTTTCTTTTGGAGCGAGGCTCCGCCGGCCAGGGGGGCAGGGGGGATTCCGACCTCCCCCCTATGCCCCCCTGGACCCCCTATACCCCCTTCAAACGGCCGAGGGATACCCCCGGACCCCCCTTGTACCGGAAGGGGCACGTCCCCTTGCCTCTCGACCGACAGGGTCCGTATCGGGCACGCCATTTGGTTTGGCCTGGGGCCAGCAACCAATCGGGTGCCGGGGCGGGCACGCACCCTGCATGGCCCCGGTGCCGGGACACGTACCGCTGCATAGGGGTACTGCCGTGGCGGCACCTTGCCTACACTCCAAGGATAGACCGGCGCCGGGGAGCCGGGGGAGGGATCAGCTGCGCCGAAGGCGACAGTGGCCCTCCCAGGGACGGA
>OLSM01002594.1_pt1 | contig 11332 bp, 10 predicted proteins | sample 1672721 | NCBI WGS metagenome assembly OLSM01 (sample SAMEA3136717, study PRJEB25190) | human gut metagenome | reverse complement strand
GCAAGGTCCGTGGTAGTCTAGTCGGGTTGTCGCCGTGCGCCCGCGTGGCGCACCGAACCAGAATAGTCGTCGAGAAAGAAGAGGAGCGGTAAGACATGGCAGTTCCGAAGCGCAAGATGTCCCGTGCGAACACCCGCACCCGCCGGTCTACCTGGAAGGCTGATCTTACCGAGCTGAACACCGTCAAGGTCGCCGGCCGTGAGATCCGCGTGATGGTCAAACCTGAGAAGGTCAGCGACGAGCAAATGACCCTGCTGGCCCGGGACATCTGCAAAAAGATCGAAGCGGATTTGGACTATCCCGGCCAGATCAAGGTAAATATGATCCGGGAGAGCCGGGCAGTGGATTACGCCAAGTAACCAGACGCCCGAAAATCATACGACAGCAACCAGACAGGGACGTACCGTGTGTGCGTCCCTGTTGTGGATTTTTGGAGTAGGTGATGCCATGCGCAGCGAAGAAGAAATGTACCAGCTCATTTTGGAATATGCGTGGAAAGACCCCAAGGTGCGCGGTGTGATTTTAAATGGCTCCCGAGCAAACCCCCATGCTCCCCTGGACCGCTTCCGGGATTTTGACATTGTTTACCTGGTTACCGATGTAACCCCCTATAAAGAGGGGGATCTCTCGCCTTCTTTTGGTGAGGTCCTGGTGATGCAGCGCACCGATGAGGGCGAGCTCTTCGACGAGCATTTCCCCCACTTAGCCATCTATCTGATGCAGTTCTCTGACGGCAACCGCATTGACTTGACCATCGCCCCTGTGGAAGACTATCCCAAATATTGTTTTGAGGATGGGTTCAGCAACATCTTGCTGGACAAAGATGGCTTTCTGCCCACCCTTCCCCCTCCCAAGGAGCTTTACGGGATTGGGAAACCCAACGCCAGGGTATTCCAAGAGTGCCGCAACGAGTTCTGGTGGACAGCACCCTATGTTTCAAAAGGGCTTTGGCGAGGGCAGCTGCTCAGCGCCCAACATCTTTTGGAAACCTGCACGCGAGAAATGCTGCGGCTGATGCTGGCTTGGCAGGCCGGCACAGAACAAGGGTTTCCTGTATATCCAGGCAAGTGTGGGGACGGGCTGCAAACGTATCTGCCTTCCTCTATTTGGAAACACTATGAGTCCACTTATGCCCCTTGTGAAAAGGAAGCCTTGTTTCAAGCGCTCTTTTCAGCCTGTCAGCTGTTTACACAATCCACGCGGAAAACCGCTCAAGCATTGGGATATACCTACAGGGATTCCTGGGAGGAAACAGTCCCACGGTTTATGCGGGAAACCCAGAAGAAAATTGCCTCCCTGCCCAACGAGCCCAGCTGGGACAACGTGCTCTCCCGGCAAAAAGAAGCGTTCCAGGGAAGAAAGGAGCAACCATTTTGAACATTCTTTGTATCGGCGACGTGGTGGGGACCCCGGGGTGCCAGTTTTTGCGCGCCCACCTGCCCGCTTTGAAACGCACCAAGGGGATTGACCTGGTGATTGCCAACGGGGAAAACTCCGCGGACGGCAACGGCATTACCCCGGCCTCGGCGGAGCACCTGTTTGACAGCGGCGTGGATGTGATCACCACGGGGAATCACAGCTTCCGCAAGCGGGAATCCTACGACCTGTACGACTCCTGCGAAACCCTGCTGCGCCCTGCCAACTACCCTGCTGCGGCCCCGGGCCGTGGGCTGTGCGTGGTGGACCTGGGCCGCACCCAGGTGGCTGTGATCAACCTGATGGGCACGGTCTACATGGAGAGCCTGCGCTGCCCCTTTGAAACCCTGGAATCCCTGTTGAAAACCCCGGACCTGCCCAAGGTGTGCATTGTGGACTTCCACGCCGAGGCCACCGGAGAAAAACGGGCCATGGGCTTCTTTGCCGACGGCAAGGTGACCGGCCTGTTCGGCACCCACACCCACGTGCAGACTGCCGACGAATGCCTGCTCCCCCACGGCACCGGGTACATCACCGACGTGGGCATGACCGGCGTCATCGACTCGGTGCTGGGGGTGAAGCCGGAGATCATCATCGGCAAGCTGCGCACCAAAATGCCCGCCCGGTTCGACTGGGCCAAGGGCCCCAGCAAAATGGACTGCGTCCTCTTTTCCGCCGACGAACGCACCGGCCTGTGCACCGGCGTGGAGCGGATCTCCCTGACGTAACCTCCAGCGGTCCTGCCCCTCTCTGGCATGGAACAACGGCCGCCAGGTGGCCTTTGCTGGCCTGCCGCCCATCCCCTCAGACCAAACGGGCTTGCCGCAAAATCGGCAGGCCCTGTTTTTTATAGAGCATTTGCAGAAATCCCTTTACAACGATTGTATTTTTTTATTTTTTGTGATAAACTAGTTAAAAGATTTACCCATCTATGTGGTGAAGGATGTGTTACCTGTGATTTTAGGTTCTCAACTGAAGAATGCCATTCTGTCTGGCTCCAACAACATTTCCAAGTATAAAAAGCAAATTAACGAGCTGAATATTTTCCCCGTGCCCGATGGCGACACCGGCACCAATATGTCCATGACCATCGGCGCTGCCGCCGAGGAAATGAAGGGTTTAGACGACTCCTCCACCGCTGCCCAGGTGGCTAAAAAGGCTGCTTCCTCCATGCTGCGGGGAGCCCGGGGCAACTCCGGCGTCATTTTGTCTTTGCTGTTCCGGGGCATTTCCAAGGGCCTGGAAGGCCGGGAGGAAATTTCCGCGGAGGACTTGGTTGCCGCCTTGGAACTGGGCGTTGAGGAAGCCTACAAGGCTGTGATGAAGCCCACCGAAGGCACCATCCTCACCGTGGCCCGGGTGGCTGCCGAGCGGGGCCGGGAAGCCCTGGAAATGGGCAGTGATCCCGTCCAGGTGTGGGACGCCGTATGCATGGGCGCTGCCGACGCCTTGGAGGACACCCCCAACCTGCTGCCCGTGCTGAAAAAGGCCGGCGTGGTGGACGCTGGCGGCCAGGGCCTGTGCCTGATCTTCGAGGGGATGCTCAGTGTGTTCCGCAGCGGCATTGTGCTGGAGTGCGGCCTCTCGGAAGAGGAAAAAGCCCAGGAAACCGCCGAATTCTTCCGCAATGTGGCGGCAGAGTTTGACAGTGAGATCAACTTCACCTACTGCACCGAATTCATCGTGGGCCGCGACCCGGAGATCCAGAAGGATCCTCTGGAACTGCGGCTGTTCCTGGAAACCATCGGCGACTGCGTGGTGGTGGTAGACGATGACGAGATCATCAAGACCCACGTGCACACGGAAAATCCCGGTGACGCGCTGCAGGCTGCTTTACAGTATGGCCAGCTGCTCACGGTAAAGATTGAAAACATAAAGGAGCAGCACCGCAAGGCTGCTGAAGCCAACGAGGCCCAGAAAGCTGCCGCGGCAGAAAAGCCCCAGCCGGAAAAGGCCCATCTGGAGCCCCAGGAGCCCACTGAGGAAATGGGCTTCATCTCCGTGGCTGCCGGCGACGGCCTGAAGAGCCTGTTTATGGATCTGGGCTGCGCCAACGTGGTCAGCGGCGGCCAGACCATGAACCCCTCCACGGAAGACCTGTTGGAGGCTGTGCTGGCCACTCCTGCGAAAAAGGTGTTCATCCTGCCCAACAACAAGAACATCATCATGGCTGCCGAGCAGACCATTCCCCTTTGCACCGACCGGGAAGTGATCGTCATCCCCACCCGGACCATTCCCCAGGGGCTTTCCGCCATGTTGGCTTTTGACCCCGACTCCGACGCCCAAACCAACCAAGAGGCCATGCTGGAAGCCGCAGGCAACGTGGACACCGGCCTGGTCACCTTTGCCGCCCGGGATTCGGAATACGGCGGCCACACCATCCGCCACGGGGACATTCTGGGCTTGAAGAACGGCAAGCTGGAATACATTGAAAAAGACCCCGTTGCCGCTTGCGTGCGGGTGACCCGTTCCTTTGCCACCAAACACACCTCTTTCATCACCTTGATCTACGGGGAAGGCATCACCCAGGAGCAGGCGGAAGAGGCCAAGCGCACCTTGGAAAACAAGCTCCATTCCGATGTGGAGATCACCTTGGTGGATGGCGGCCAGCCTGTGTATTACTTTATCGTCAGCGTAGAGTGACACCCCGCCTGCGGCACTATAGACAACCCAAGCACAAAGCACAAGAAACCTTTCTTTGCGGAAAGGTTTCTTTTTGTCAGTGGGAGTATTTCCGAGAAAGGAGAGATGGCCATGTCCTCCCTGTTTGAACTGGATATTCAAAACTGCAAGGGCGTGGGGCCCCAGCGGGCCAAGCTCTTCCGCAAGCTGGGCGTCCCCACGGTGGGGGATTTGCTCCGGCTTTACCCCCGCGCCTACGAGGACTGGAGCCAGCACTGCCTCATCCGGGACACCACCCTCAACGAGGTGGCGGTGGTGAAGGCCACAGTCCTGCGGCGGCCCACGGAGCACCGGGTGAAGGGCGGCAAGCTGCTGTACAAGACCACCGTCACCGACGGCGACAGCGACATGGCCCTGACCTTTTTCAACAACAAGTACATACCCACCCTGCTGCGGGAGGGGGAAACCTACCTCTTCCGGGGGAAAGTCACCGGCACCTTCCTGCGGCGGGAGATGCTGGCCCCGGAGTTCCTGCCCCAGGCAAAGGAGCTCTCCATCCAGCCGGTGTACCCGGCCACGGCGGGGCTCTCCTCCCGGCAGATTGGGGCGGCGGTGAAAAACGCCCTGGCCATGCTCCCCGAGCAGCTCCACGACCCCCTGCCCGACCCGCTGCGGGAGAAGTACCACCTGTGCACCCTGCGCTACGCCTTGGAGACCATCCACTTCCCCAAGACGCAGGAGGAGATTGCCACCGCCCGGTTCCGGCTGACCTTTGAGGAATTCCTGGTGCTGCAGCTGGGGCTGCTGCGCATAAAAAGCGGGCGGAAAACCCACAACTTCCACCCCATCCCCCAGGAGTTCCCCGAGGGCTTCTGCGGCCTGCTGCCCTTCCAGCTGACGGGGGCCCAGCGCCGGGCCATTGGGGAAGCCGTGGCGGACATGGCGGGCCCCGCCCCCATGAACCGGCTCATCCAGGGGGACGTGGGCAGCGGCAAAACCGCCGTGGCCGCCGCCTTGTGCTGGGCCGTCATCCAGCAGGGGATGCAGGCGGCCCTTATGGCCCCCACGGAAATTTTGGCCACCCAGCACTATCACTCCCTGAAAGAGCTGTTGGAGCCTGCCCACATCGCCGTGGCGCTGCTGACGGGCTCGGTGAAGCCCAGGGAGAAAAAGAAGCTCTACAGCGCCCTGGAGGACGGCCGCATCCAGCTGGTGATTGGCACCCACGCCCTGCTCAGCGAGAAGGTGGCCTTCCGGAATTTGGGGCTGGTCATCACCGACGAGCAGCACCGCTTTGGGGTTGGCCAGCGCTCCGCTTTGGCCCAGAAAGGGGCCTCCCCCCACCTGCTGGTGATGAGCGCCACCCCCATCCCCCGCACGCTGGCCCTGATGGTCTACGGGGATTTGGACATCTCCGTTTTGGATGAGCTGCCCCCGGGGCGGCAGAAGATTGAGACCTTCCTCATCAGCCCGGACAAGCGGCAGCGGGCCTTTGGCTACGTGCAGAAGCACCTGGACCAGGGCCGCCAGGGGTACCTGATATGCCCGCTGATTGAGGAGGACGACAGCGGCCTGCAAAGTGTCACCCAGTATGGGGAGCTGGTGAAGGAGGCCTTCCCCACCGCCACCGTGGGGGTGCTCCACGGCAAGATGAAGCCCGCCGAAAAGGAGCAGGTGATGGAAGCCTTCTCCCGGGGGGAGGTGCAGCTGCTGGTGTCCACCACGGTGGTGGAGGTGGGCGTGGACGTGCCCAACGCCGTGATTATGGTGATAGAGGACGCGGACAGGTACGGCCTCTCCCAGCTGCACCAGCTGCGGGGGCGCATCGGCCGTGGGCAGTACAAATCCACCTGCATCCTCATCACCGGGGCGCAGAACCCGGACACCCTCAAGCGGCTGAAGCTGTTCCGGGACACCAGCGACGGCTTCCAAATCGCCGAGGCGGACTTGAAGCTGCGGGGCCCCGGGGACTTCTTCGGCCAGCGGCAGCACGGCCTGCCCCAGCTGAAAATTGCGGACATGACCACAGACATGGAGGTGCTGCGCCAGGCCCAACGCTGCGCCAGGGAACTGCTGCAGCAAAACGCCCTGGAGGAGCCCGCCTACCGGGGCCTGCGGGGGGAAATCCGCCGGCTGTTTGAGAAAGCGGGCGGCGAGGAAGTGGTTTTATAAAAAGCGCATACCGTTTTTTAGGGCGATGGGGCCGCTATGGCGCCACGCCCTAAAATTTTTCCAAGGAATTGACAAATTCTGGACAATCCGCTATACTATAATTGTACTAAAAATGGGGGAGTGTTTGCCATGCAGAAAGTAGGTTTTTCTTCCACTTGTTAGCCACCGGCATTGCGTTTTTGAAAGAGGAGGTAATCTTATGTCCGGCCCGCCTAGGATAAACGACACAGTACACAATCAACTGGACATGGAATGGAGCAACAGCCTGGGCGAAAAGAAAAAGCCCTGGAAAACCATGTTGAGTTTCGTCATCATTCTGGCCGTTATTTTGCTGGCCATTTTGGTGCCGGGGTTCCTTTTGGGAAGCTAACCCGGCTCCCCCCATGGGAAAGGAGGGACCTTTATGTCCGGCCCGCCTAGGAAATCCCACACACATCCCGGCGCGCAGGCGCCCTGCCCTCCCAGCGGGCATGAGCCGTCCAGTGCTGTCCGTGGAACAACCCTGAAAGTGAGATGATTGTATGCCAAGCGTATGGCCCCCACCTGTAAACCTGCCTTCCCAAACCCGTTGGATGAACACAAAGGACTGGTTCCACACCCGCAAGAAATACACAGTGCCCTTGGTTTTGCTGGCCATGCTGCTTGTCATGGCGTTCCTCACGATAGGGGTCCCCTATCTTCTCAGCATCCAGCAAGGGGATGTCTCCCAAGCGCAAGTGAGCGTTTCCCTGGGAGGCGGCTTCCCGCAAGAGCATCAGGTGCAAGCCGGTATGGAGCAGATTAAAGATACCTTCCAGGCCAACTTCCACAACTGCCAGCTGCTGGAGCTTCACTTTGACGCGGTCTACTCCGGTGGGCTCCAGGAAGAGCTGCAGGAGCGTTACGGCACCGAAGAGACAAAGGGATTGTTTGTGGTGACAAGCACGGTCGTCACGGGGCGCCTCTCCCCGCCAGAGGGGATGAGCCCCGCCACCACCTACGACGACGTGCAATGGATCTTGGCCGACACCGGCAACGGGCTTATCACCGTGCTGGATTGGGGCCGCTTTTTGGTGGATAGGCGCTAACCGCCTTTTCCCCACTGCCGCCTCACAAGAGAAAGGGAGGTATTTCGTATGCCTATCGTGTATATCCCGCCGACAAACGGCCCGTTTTTCAAAGTGGAAAACCCCATCTTTGAAAGCAAGCGCGCCCGCAAGATTTGGCTGCCCCTTTTGTTGATTCTCGGGGCAGTCACAGTGGGCGGCATGTTCATTGGCCATTTCTTCTTTTAAAACAGCGCACCCAGGGGCCTTGCGCTCCTGGGGTTCTTTTTGGGGAGCAAAAAAGGAGCCTTGCCGGCTCCTTTCTTTGTTTTCCTATGGGGGAAAGCACGCTTTAGCCTCCCTGTTAAAAAGGCGCTGGGCGTCACTCTTATAAATCACGGTACTTCCGCACCTTGCGCAGCTGCTTCTGCTTCCTCCGATACAGCAGAATCAAGATGATATACACAATTATCAGCAGCAGAATAACCCCCATGATGATGAGGAACCAGGGGCTGGTGAGCACCGAGCCGCTTTGGCTGATAAAGGACAGCATCTCGCTGCGGGACACGCTCTCCGCCGCCACCAGCGGCACCGTGGCGATGACCTCTCCGGCGTAGCTCATGGTGGCTGTGCCCACCTGCTCCCCCTTCTCAATGGGGGCCTGGACGCTCTCGGGCAAGTCCGTCTCCACAATGATGCTGCTGGTGTCCACGCTGTTGGGCAGCATCACGGACACGTTCTCCCCCGCTGCAAGCTGGAGGGTATCCTTCTGCCAGGCGTAGTCCAGGGGTACGTCCGCCAAGATGTCCCCCTGGGAGGTGATGGTCTTGCTGCTCAAGTTCAAAAAGGCCCAGCGGAACAGGGACGCCGCGTCCAGCATCTCCCCGTGGACGTCGCTGTCCACCGAGGGGCTGCCCAAGCAGGCCACAATGTAGGTGTAGCCCCCATAGGTGGCGGAGGCCACAATGCAGTAACCAGCCTGGTCGTGGGAGCCGGTCTTGATGCCGGTGGCGTAGGCGTAGTAGTAGGACATGCCATCGGAGTAGACCATGTTGGTCAGCATGCGGTTGGTGGTGTTGGCCGTGCGGACGTTCTCCTCATCCCCCACGGGATGGTAGTTGTAGGCCGTGGTGGAGGTGATTTCCGTAAAGTGGGGCAGGCTCATGGCGTACTCGGTGATGGTAATCATGTCCCGGGCGGAGGAGTAGTGGTTCTCGTTGTGCAGGCCGTGGGGGTTGGTGAAGTGGGTGCTGGTGCAGCCCAGCTCCTGGGCCTTTTGGTTCATCAGCTGGACGAAGTAGCTGCGGCCGGTGTAGTCGCTGCCGTCGAAGCCCTCCTCGCCATAGGCCGGGGCCACGGTGGTGGTGTCCAAAGTGGACTGGGAAGCGGCGGCGGCCTCGGGGTCATCCGTGGTCCCCTCGCTGGAGGAGCTCCCACTGGCGTCGGAGCTGGCGCTGTCCTCGCTGGAAGAACTCTCACCGGTAGCGGAGACGGTACCGGAGGTAGAAGTGCCGTTGAGCTTCCCCTCGGCGTAGAGCTGGTCCACGTACTTGGCCAAGGTCAAGGCGGCGTTGTTGCCGGAGGGGACCATCATCAGGTAGAGCAAGTCCAGGCCGGTGAACGTCTCCCCCACGTCAAATTCCGCCACAGAGCTGCCGGTGCCGGCCAGCTCATCCACCACGCTTTGGGGGATGGTGATCTGGGCGTTTTCAATGTCGGGGATGGTCTCATAGGCCACAATGTAGCTCATGATTTTAGTCAGGCTGGCCATGGGCAGCTGCTCGTCGGCGTTGTTGCTGTAGACCGGCGTGTGGGTATCCAGGTTGAGCATAAAATAGGCCTTGCAGTGGGGGCCGTTGGGGTTGTTGGAATCCTGGTCCCAGCCGTACTCAAAGCCCTCTGCCCCGGCGGGCATGGCGAGGGCGCACAGCAGGCAGAGCACGGCCAGCAGGCAGGCGGAAATTCGCTTACATTTCTTCATGGTGGGTTCCTTTCTCTCCCATGGGAAGGCGGAGCGCCTATTTTCATTCCCCGCGAAATGTGCTACAATAACAGGGATAAGTTTACCATAACAGGAGTCTTTCCCATTGTACCCTATTTCACAAAAAAAGGAAAGACTTTCGGCGGCACAAATTCCCGGGAATTTTGCCAATGACCCTAAAGGAGTCACCTATGAAGCTATTCCACACCTCAGACTGGCACCTGGGCCGCATGCTCTACGGCCGCAGCCTTTTGGAAGACCAGCGCTGGTTTTTGCGGCAGGTATTCCTCCCCGCCGTGGAGCGGGAGCGCCCCTGCTGCGTGCTCATCGCCGGGGATGTGTACGACAGGCAGATTGCCCCGGTGGAGGCCATCGCCCTTTTTGACGAAACCCTCTCCCAGCTGCTTAAGCTGGGGACGAAAGTCTGCGTCATCGCCGGCAACCACGACGGCCCCGGCCGCATGGCCTTGCTGAAAAACGCCCTGCGCCACAGCGGCGTCTACTTTGCCACCCAGCTTTCCGACGCCTTCTCCCCTGTGCTGCTGGAGGAAAAGGGCCAGGCCCTTCAGATATTCCCGCTTCCCTATTTCGACGCCGCCCAGGGCCGGGAGTTCCTGGGGGACGAGAGCCTGCGGGGGGAGGGCGCCTGCATGGAGCTGCTGCTGAAGCGCCTTGTCCCCCTGTTCCAGCCGGGGGCGGGCCACCTGCTGGTGAGCCACTGCTTTGCCGCCGGGGCCCAGACCTCCGACTCGGAGAGCGCCACCTTTGTAGGCGGCAGCGGCCAGGTGCCCCCCGCCTTGTTCGCCCCCTTTGACTATGTGGCCCTGGGGCACCTCCATGGGCCCCAAAAGGCCGGGGAGCGGGGGCAGTACTCCGGCTCGCCGCTGAAGTACTCCGTGGACGAGGAGCGCCAGAAAAAGGGCTACTTCCAGCTGGAGTGGGACGGCCGGGAGATGGCCCGGCAGTTTGTCCCCTGCGCGCCGCTGCGGGACGTGCGGCGGGTGAAGGGGACCTTTGCCCACCTGCTGGAGGCGGGGGAGCAGTCCCCGGTGGAGGACTACGTGGAGATAGAGCTCACCGACAGCGCCCCGGTGCTGCTGGCGGCGGAGCGGCTGCGGCCCTTCTACCCCAACCTGCTCTCGGTGCTGAACCCCTGGATGGGGGAAAGCCTCACCGGGGAGCGGGCCGCCCGGCTGAAAGGCCAGGACGAGGCCACGGTGTTCGCCGCCTTCCTGCGGGAGGTGTGCGGCACCGAGCCTGACCCCCAGGACCAGGCCCTGTTCCAAGAGGTGCTGGAAAGCCTGGCAGAATCCCAAGAGACGTGAGAAGAAAGGAGGGCTGCCCATGCGCCCGCTGCGTTTGGTGCTCCAGGCCTTTGGGCCCTATTTGGAAAAGACCCAGCTGGACCTCTCCCAGTTTGCGGAGAGCGGCCTGTTTTTAATCACCGGACCCACCGGCGGGGGGAAGACCTCCCTGCTGGACGCCATGTGCTTTGCCCTGTACGGCAAATCCACCGGGGGCAGGCGCCGCTTTGCCGAGATGCGCTGCGGCAGCGCCCCCCAAGAGCTGCCCACTTTGGTGGAGCTGGAGTTCGCCCTGCAAGGGGAGCGCTACCGCTTTAGCCGCAGCCAGTACACCCACATCAACCGCAACACCAAGGCCCCCGAGCTGCGGGAGAGCCACCAGGGCTTCCGCCTGGAGGGGGAGGACTGGGCCCTGCTGGAGAGCAAAAGCGACAGCGCCGTCAGCCGCCGGGCCGAGGAGCTGCTCCACCTGACCTGCGAGCAGTTCTCCCAGGTGATTGTGCTGCCCCAGGGGGAGTTTCTGCGGCTGCTGCGGGCCAGCTCCAGCGACAAGGGGGAGATGCTGAAAACCCTGTTTTCCGCCGGGGTGTGGCGGCAGGTGACGGACCGCTTCCACCAGCGGGAGCGCCAGCTGGAGGACAAAGCCCGCCAAACCGCCGCCCTGCGGGCCTCCCTGCTCCAGCAGGAGGAGGCGGAGAGCCCGGGCGGCCTGGAGGAAAAAGCCGCGTCCCTGGCCCAGCGGGAGACCGCCCTGCGCCAGGAGAACAAGACCCTGGCCCAGCAGCTGGAACAGGCCGAGAGGCTGCTGCAAA
>OLSM01002593.1_pt1 | contig 11338 bp, 10 predicted proteins | sample 1672721 | NCBI WGS metagenome assembly OLSM01 (sample SAMEA3136717, study PRJEB25190) | human gut metagenome | reverse complement strand
GGGGCGGTTTGCAGTCTGTTTTGCGGATGGTTCCGTGAGATAGACCGTGATGATAGTGGTTTGCGGCTTGTTTTTCGGAATCTTCCGTGAAACGGGCCACAGTGGCGATGATCTGCGGACTGTTATGCGGAAGCTTCCGTAAAATCTGCCGTGGCGAAGACAACCTGCGCATTCCATCCGGCGCGAGCTCCCCGCTGTTCGAATGCGACATCGAACGCCGCACCACGCCCCGTCTGTTCCGCGATGTGCGCGTGCGTTACAAGACCGTCTTTTTCTTGATTATGGTCGGTTTGTTATGCGGGGATGCGGTAATCGACCATACTGCGGAGAACTATGGTCGTTTGCTGACGCAGATGTATGGTAATCGACCATACTTGCCGTGATTATGGTCGTTCTGTTGTATGTATGTGCAGTAACCGACCATAGTCTGCAAAATATCGTTCTTTGCCGGTGTGCAGATTTGCATGTCTGGCAGATACCGAAACCAGCTGCGTTGTTTTGTTGTTTGCTCTGATGTGTGTGGAAGATAGAATGCAAAAAGAAAAACCGTTGAAAACCTAATGTTTTCAACGACCATGCGAGTGGAGCTACCCGGGTTCGAACCGGGGACCCTCTGCTTGCAAAGCAGATGCGCTACCAGCTGCGCTATAGCCCCAACGGGGGAACACGTGAGAATGCTCCCCACGTGGGCCCGGGAGGACTTGAACCTCCGACCTCATCCTTATCAGGGATGCGCTCTAACCACCTGAGCTACGGGCCCAATCCATCACGTTGTTCAACGCAACAGATAGAAAGAATACCTGTGCTTCTCGATTAATGCAAATCGACGCTCGTTCGGCGTGTCGCACAATTCCCAGGTGGGTGATTCATTCGAACATTTGTCTGAATAGTTGCACAGAATATGGTCATGCCATTCAATTCCGTCCCTCGCGCTCGTTCCATTTCACGGCGTGCTCAGTTCGACCGTTCCACGCGCGCCCGCGAAGTGCTCAATGTCGACGGACTGCAGGTCAATGTGCTGCGCAAGAAGAACCGCAACATGTACTTGCGCGTGAAACCGCCATATGGGGCGATCGAGGTCACGGCCCCCGTACGCATGCCGCAGCACACAATCGTGGAGTTCGTGCGCGAACGCCGTTCCTGGGTCGACGAAGCGCTGCATAAAATGGCACAGGCTCGTTCACGGACGTTCGCATCGCCCGACCTCGACCCCGACGTCGGCGGCAGTCGCACGACGGTGTTGCGTGATGCGCGCGACCCAGGTTCGCCCCGGATGGAAACACCGCATGAGACCAGTAGTTTCACGTGGAACGAGGAGTATGTGGAGCGTGCCCGCCGTTCGATCGAACAGCAACTGCCCGATTTGCTGAGCAAGTGGACGCCGATCGTCGGCAAATCTCCGACAAAAATCACTCTGCGCACCATGACATCGCGATGGGGTTCGTGCACGCCGAAAACGGGGCGGATCAGGCTCAATCTACAACTCGGACTCATGGATCCGCAGTTTCTTGAGTATGTACTCGTGCATGAACTCACTCATCTGTGGGAGAGCGGGCACGGGCGGACGTTTCAGGAGCGCATGAGCCTCGTGTTGCCAAACTGGAAGGAACTGCGGCGCGAACTCAACCGCTGCACGATCTTCGATGTGCCGCAGTCGCGCGGCTGATGCGTCCGCATGGCCGAGCGTCGGTCAGTACTTATTCGCTCCCGTGCCGATGAAGTTCGTGCTGATGCCGCGCTGGTAGTGCAGGAACATGTCTGCGCCATAGCGGTCGACGGGGCGGTGTGTGAACAGCATACGGATCGCGAACGCGGTCTGCGCGTCCTTCGGCAATGCGAGAAACGCCGCATGTGCATCCCAGTACGGGGTGGTCGTAATCGCCGCGTTGGGCACGTATGCGTACCCGTAGCCATCCTCGTTCACGTACCCCATGAACGGCAGATCCCACGCGTTGTGCTTGGTGAGTTCCTTCTTGAAGTCTTCCACGGCGGCCAACGCGTCTTCGCCGACTCCGAACTCCCGTGCGATCTCGTTCGCGTGTGCGGTCTTCTCTTCCGGTGTCTTGTCGAACATGTCGAGGTCGACGGTGATGGTGTGCTTCGTTGCTTCTGCCATGGGGGTTCCTTGCATAATCTGCAAATCAAACATTTCATATGTTTGATTATGTGTCTGTTAATGATATGTTTTTCAGTATGAACATCAATTGTGTTATTGCTCACAATTGGTATCCATGTGCTAGTATAGCATGCCAATACTGTAATAATCGTTGATAACAGAGGGTTTTGTCATAATTGCATATTATCTCTGCCGAATTGGTCTGTTCTGTTGATTTGTGAATTGTCGTGTTCTGTCGATACTCAAAACGAACACTTACGATGTTCTGTTTTTAAGTTAAACGAACATTTATGTGAACATCTCGGCGTGTCGTGACGCCCCTTCATTATGCGATCCGATACGCCACTATATTTTGAAGACACCGTAGCACCCTACCGTATGCGCACAGGGGTACGCATACCATGCCGATCCCGCGGAACGGCTGGTCGAGCAGAACACTGCCGATACTGTTATGTGACGTCCTTTCGATGCTGCGCCGGTGCTGGTCATTTTCTTCTACCATGAGACCGTCGAGAAATAGGCGCGCATGACTGACGCTTTGCCGAATTGGGTGGCGATGCGTCGCGAACTCAGCCGATGCACCATCTTCGAAGTGTCGCGGTTTCACGGCTGATCTACCCTCGTGCGCGAGATGCAGTCAGTCGATGGTCTGTTTGCGTGTGTAGGTGCGCAGACGGCTCTGCTTTTTGCCGATTGCGGTGATGACACCTTCATCCACGAGCTCGCGCAGAATGCGGTGCACTGTCTGCAGGCTTTTGCCTGTCGCCTCCGCGATGTCGCGTGCGCTGATTGTGCCGAACGTGGGGATCGTGTCGATGATGGCTTGTCGGCTCGATGGCGCTGCTGCTGGAGGCGCTGGGGCATCGCTGGCATTGGTGATGGCCGGTGTCTCCGGAGGTTCATATATGTCGGTAGCCACCTGTCTGATGAGCCCGGATTCCACCAGCGTGGCCAATATCGCACGGATGTCGTCTGAATCATACCCGAGCCGGTCTCGGATGTCGTAGACACTTGCGCGGCCAAGCGCGCGCACCGTGTACAGCACTGAACTTTCGCGTCCCGGCAGGTCGTGCCCCACATGGCTTCGCACCCACTGCTGGTTTGCAGCAATCTCGGCGCCACCACGATACAGAATCACACGGAAGCGATCGAAGGTCGGATGGAAATCCGGCTGTGCGAGTGATAGTTCCTTCATTCGGTTGATCATGAACTGGATGCCCGAACCTTGGCCTTCCACGGCGGATCCATCGTGATCGCCGCGAATCAACGGCGTCTTCTGTAGCAGTTGCATCAACGTGGTATTGCGGCACCGGGATACACCATTGGTCAGATTCTGCAGTGTCTTGCCGCCCCACAGATTGCCGGGGCTCGAAATCTCCACACGATCGGAGTACACGTCAATATTCACCGGGTCGTTGCGAAACAATGTGTCGTATTCCCTGTGTACCACGGCATTGGCGATTGCCTCGCGTAGTACCACAGTTGGAATCTCCGGTACATCGCGCCTTCCGTTCCCCTCGTGAGGGAATAGGTACGCAGATTGCGCAGGACGGCTTTGACCGCGTCATCGACCATTTCCTGCAGTCGACCATGGCACTGCACGCGATCGAGGAAGCGGACTTCGTCATCTTGAGATTTGCTGATGCCCGGATGAACAGCGACATCCACATACAACCGAGGGAAGAACTGCTGTGGATATACGCCTGCGATGAGTAGTCCAGCGAGACGCACATGACCGTTTTTGTCAAGAATGTTCAAGCGTTCGAGCTGTTGCGTTTCGCTGTGTGTACCGCGTAGCGCCTTCTCGCCGCGGTGTGCAACGCCGATGCCCACGCATGCATATCCGCAATCCCGACATCGTTTCTTTCCAAGGCCGCACAGGCCTTCCGGACGATGTGTGAAACGGAATGGCGGGTTCCAAAAGCTGATTTTGACACGGAATGATGGGTTGTGAAGTCTGATTTCAGCACGGAATGATGGATTGGGATAGTGGGCACGCGCTGCACACCACAAGCGCTCGCGGGGCGCGTGAACGTCTATAACCGCATATCGCCAACCAAGGCACCATGTGGCAGCATTCGCAGGGTTGCTTCCATACGCATCACAACTGCGCATGGGGTGCAGGAACACACGCACGTCACCTTGGGCGGCATCGAGCAGTATGTGCAGATTCGAGGCGAAGACCGGCGTAACCCCGTCATCCTGTGGCTGCATGGCGGGCAATGCACCGTGCCCGATTACTCGTCGCGGAGTGGAGATGGCGCGCTCAGTGCGCCCACGGCGGAGTGCACGCGCGGGCTTTACGCTCGGCAGTAGCGAATATGAAGACGGCGAATGCGTAAGGAAGTGGCGGCATGGCACAGACCATCGATATCACCGGCGCTCGTGTGCATAATCTCAAGCGCGTGGATGTGCGGGTGCCAATTGGCAAGATGGTGGCGGTGGCGGGAGTCTCCGGTTCGGGCAAATCATCGCTCGCGCTCGGCGTGCTTTACGCAGAAGGCTCGCGCCGCTACCTGGAAGGGCTCTCCACATACACGCGCCGCCGCATCTCGCAAAGCGGCGAGGCGAAACTCGACGCGATCGAGCATGCGCCGCCCGCGCTCGCGTTGCATCAGCGGCCGAGCGTGCCGGGTATACGCAGCACCTTCGGCACGATGAGCGAGCTGCTCAACAGTCTGCGGCTTATGACCTCGCGGCTCGGCAATTATACCTGCCCGAACGGCCATATGCTCGACCCGACACCGAACGTCGCGCTCGAACGGCCGATCATCTGCCCGGTGTGCGGGGAGGAAGTGCAGGCGCTCGGTGCGGAGGACCTCGCATTCAACTCGGGCGGCGCGTGCCCGACGTGCTCGGGAACCGGCATCGTGCGCACGGTGAACCAGGCAACGTTGATTGCGGACCCGAATCTGACGATAGAACAAGGCGCTGCGGCGCCCTGGCGTTCGCTCATGTGGTCAATCATGGTCGACGTATGCCGCGAAATGGGCGTGCGCACTGACGTGCCGTACAAGGATCTGACCGCGCATGAGAAGGAGATTGTGCTCCACGGACCGGCCGAGAAACGGCATATTATCTACCATTCGAAGAAAGAGAACCGTGCCGGCGAGCTCGACTTCACCTATTTCAGCGCCGAACGCACCGTGCTCAACGCGCTCGACAAAGCCAAGGACGCCAAGGCGCTGAAACGCGTGGAACCGTTCATCACCGAGGAGCCATGCCCGGACTGCCACGGCACGCGACTCAACAAACGCGCACGCATACTGCCGGTGGATGGCAAGACGTTGCCCGAGCAGTGTGCGATGCAGCTCGACAATCTCGCGCAGTGGGTGCGGACCGTACCCGCCACGATGCCAGATGATATGCATGAGATGGCGCAGTCAATCGTCGACGAGTTCACGCGCACCGCACGGCGTCTGCTCGAACTCGGACTCGGCTATCTCACGCTCGACCGTGCGGGCTCCACGCTGTCGACCGGCGAACGCCAGCGCATCCAGCTCGCGCGAGCGGTGCGCAGTGAGCTCACCGGCGCGATGTACGTGCTCGACGAGCCGTCGATCGGCTTGCATCCGGCGAATGTGGACGGTCTGCTCGGCGTGATGCGCGATTTGAAAGCGCAGGGAAACACTGTGGTCGTCGTCGACCATGACACCCGCGTGCTGCGCGACACCGACTGGATCATCGAAATGGGCCCGGGCGCGGGATCACATGGCGGCACTGTGATCGCGCAGGGTACGGTGAGTGACATCGAAGGCAACCCGCACTCGCTCATCGCTCCGTTCCTTGCGAGCGAGCGTTTGCAGATCGTGCGCCCGCAAACGCCCGCGAACAAGGTATTCGACGAAGGCGCACTGGAAATCAAGACCGCGCCGCTGCACACCGTGCACGCCTTGGATGCGCGCGTGCCAAAACATCGTCTCACCGTGGTCACCGGCGTCTCCGGTTCCGGCAAGACCACGCTCGTGCTCGAAAGCCTTGTGCCCGCGCTCACTGCGAAGATTGCCGGCGAACGCCTGCCTGAACATGTGCGCGCGCTCGATGCGCCGGGAATCGACCGCGTCACGATGATCGACGCGACGCCGATCGGTGCGAACGTGCGCTCCACCGTCGCCACCTACAGCGGTGTGCTCGACGATTTGCGGCGGCTCTATGCGCGCACCGATGCGGCGAAGGCGCGTGGACTCAAGGCGGGCGCGTTCTCGTACAACACCGGCTCGCTGCGCTGCCCTACCTGCGATGGCACCGGGCAGATCACACTCGACGTGCAGTTCCTGCCCGACGTGGACATCGACTGCCCGGACTGCCACGGCACACGCTACGGCGATGTCGCAGGCGAGATCACCTGGACGCCGAAGAACGGGCACAAGCCGGTGTCGCTGCCGGATCTGCTCGCGATGACGGTGGACGAGGCGCTCGACATCTTCACCGGTACCGGGCAGCGGCGCCTGCATGCCGAACTCGAGACATTGCACGAGCTCGGCATCGGGTACCTGACGTTGGGCGAGAGCACGCCGGCGCTCTCGGGCGGCGAAGCGCAGCGGCTCAAACTCGCCAGCGAGATGGGCCGCGCGCAGGATGGCACGCTGTTCGTGTTCGACGAGCCGACGATTGGCTTGCATCCGCTTGACGTGCGCACGTTGATCGGCGTGTTCCAGAAGCTCATCGACCACGGTGCGAGCGTGGTCGTGATCGAACACGACCTCGACATGATTGCGAACGCCGACTGGATCATCGACATGGGCCCAGGCGGCGGCGAGAACGGCGGTGAGATCGTCGCCACCGGTACGCCTGTGCAGATTGCTGAGAATCCGCTCAGCGTGACCGGCCGCTATCTCAAGCCCTGCGTGGAGTGAGTGCCGTTTTCACGGAGGCGTCCGTAAGCCGTGCCGTTTCTGGGTGCGGTGATGGCAGATTTTGCGGAAGCCTCCGTGCGTTTGACTGCAGTGGAGGTTGTTTGTGGTCGTTCTTGCGGACGCTTCCGAAAGCCGTGCTGTAGAGAGCTCCTGCGGTGGTCGGTTTCTCGGAAGCTTCCGTGAGATATGCCGTAGAGGGAGGCTGCGGTGGTCGTTTACACGGAAGTTACCGTGAATCCGACCGAGGAACAGGTGGTCTGTGGAAAATCTGCGGCACTATGCATGCGAATTCGATATGATGAGGCGTACCTGCCGTGCAATCACGCGGCGGGACGGGCGAAGAAATGGCAGTGTGGACATGGATTACCAAAGTGAGAATGCGCAGACAATAGACCGCTGGGTTGACGAGGGTTGGCAGTGGGGAGTGCCGATCTCGCATGACGCATTCGTGGATGCGCAGCACGGCAGCTGGAACATTCTGCTCACGCCCACGAAACCGGTGCCGCATGAGTGGGTCGGCGATGTGCGCGGCAAACGCGTGCTGGGATTGGCGAGCGGCGGCGCGCAGCAGATGCCGGTCATGGCCGCGCTCGGTGCGCAGTGCACGGTGCTCGACTATTCGTCACGCCAATGCGAGCGTGAGTACGAAGTCGCAGATCGCGAGGGCTACGACATCGAAGTGATTCAGGCGGATATGACGCAGCCGTTGCCGTTTGCAGATGAGAGCTTCGACCTGATTATCAATCCGGTGTCGAATTGCTATATCGAGCAGGTGAAGCCGGTGTTCCGCGAATGCTACCGCGTGCTCAAGCCGGGCGGTTCGCTCATTGGCGGCTACGACAACGGCATCAACTACATCTTCGACAACGAGGAGACCACGCTGACATATGCGCTGCCGTTTAATCCGCTCCACGACGAGCGTGCGCGGCAGCTGCTGCTCGACGAAGACGCCGGCATGCAGTTCTCGCACACGCTCGACGAACAGATCGGCGGCCAGCTCGAAGCGGGATTCACACTGCGCGCGCTGTATGAGGACACGAACGGGGAGGGGAATCTGCACGAACACCATGTGCCGACCTTCGTGGCCACGTGGAGTGTGAAGCCGGCGAGGTGAGCGTGCGCGTGATCATGGTAGATCATGGTATGAGAGGAATGCCAGGCGATGGCGGAGTATTCGGGATCTTCGGGATATGCGGAATATGAGTATCTTGGAACAGCAAACGGCACGAGCTTTGCGAAACGTCATCCCTACTTGCTGTGGCAGATCATCGGCTGGAGTATTCTGCTCGCAGATGCCGTCTTCTTTGTGGTCGCGGCACTCCAGGACTTCGGCGAATGGTGCTACCCGGTCATCGTATTCCCATTCATTGCGGCACTGTTCGCGGTGATCGGTTCGCCGTTCCTCATCTACTTCTCACGCAAGGCGAAGATTCCGCAGGCCGCCTCCAAACGGGAGGCGAGCGTGGTGCGCAGCCACATCACGATGATCTCCCAGATACGCGGGGAATCCCACCCCGTACTGATGGCGTTGCTGATTATTGCGCTCGCCCTCGGATTGCTGGTGCTCACACTCCAGCTCGGCATGCGCGGCTATATTCTGCCTGGATTCCTCGCCATGGTGGCCATGGTGGTCGTGCCGTTCGTGGTGTATGCGCAGTATTCCGCCGCGCAGAGGAAGCGGTTCATGGCAGTGCCCGATGCCGCTTACCTTGTGGGCGTGCACTATGCCGACCAGTCGCGATACGAATCGGTCGAGCTGCGCGAGACGGACGCTCTGATGATGCCGGTGCCCGCAAAACCGAGCACCGCGATGCTGGACTTTGTGTACAACTGGCTGCGTGAATATCTGGCCACAGATTGGCTGACCGTCACCGTGCTCTCTTTCGACGATCTGCTGCGTTCGGGAGTCGTCGTCAACGACTCCGATACGGAAGACACCGACCCCACTGCGTCATTCCCGCTGATTCCCGCACGGCAGTTCAATCTGGACGGCGATGCCCGCGCGCAGCTTGACGAGGAAAGCAAGGCAATTGGTGCGTTCTGGCTGTCGCGTTGGCGCGGGTACACGCAGATGTAGCAGATGCAAAGGAAGGGCCGGGATCTGCATTGCAGACCCCGGCCACAGAGAAGAGAAGGAAGAAGAAGGGATTCAGTTGTGTCAGTCCGCGAATGCGGTTCGGTTTCCTTCGCCGCGCTCCGTGAGCTGGTGACTCCACTATAGACGCGCGCATCTTGGAGAACGGATGACGCATGCTGAAGGAACCCTAGGAATCTGCGCAGGATTGCCTTGGCGTGCGGAATCTGTTAGCCAATGGCGTGAAGTGGAATGGCACGCCTGTACTGACTGTTAATAGTGACAACAGTGTGAACCAATCGCACATCGAGTACAGGAGGTCGGCATGGCACAGCTCACCAATGAGGAACGTATCGAAGTGAACGACGGTCGCGAAATGAAAGTGCTGATGATCGTCGGATCGCTGCGCAAGAACTCGTTCAACAAGCAGCTTGCGGCAATGGCGGAGCAGGAGCTCGGCGACCGCGCGTCGGTGAGCGTGCTTGATTGGAGCGAGGTGCCGGTGTTCAATCAGGACGAGGAATTCCCCACGCCCAAGTCGGTCGCCGAGGCGCGCGTTGCGGTGAACGAGGCGGATGCGATCTGGATTTTCACGCCCGAGTACAACCATAGTGTGCCGGGGTCGCTGAAGAATCTGTTCGACTGGCTGTCGCGACCGCTCGAAGATGGCACGCCGTCAGTGCTCACCGGCAAAGTGATGACGATGAGCGGCGTGGGCGGTCTGAACACGCTGCGGTACGCGTTCGCGGCGTGGATGCCCTCGCTCACCCTGTTCAAAATGCGCATTGTGCCGGTGCCGTTCACGGGCGTCACACTCAACCGCGAGATGTTCAGCACCGATAAGCTCGAACTGAACGCGGCGATGCGCACGTCGCTAAAATACCAGGCCGACGCCACGTTGCAGGCGATTGCCGAGGCCGAGTAGCGGCAGTCGGCGCGGCTTGCTTTGCGGCCGGTTTTGCGGAAGCTTCCGTGAGCCGTGCCGCGGATTGGTCTGGGAATGGCATGTCTTACGGGAGCTTCCGTGAAACACGCCATTCTTCTTGCGTAAAAGGAGACAATTGACGCCTAGATTTTGACTCTTTTTACGCAGGTGAAATCTTTCGATAGGTTTCTAAGAACGATCTGTGCATGCGCCTTACCTTCTCGCGGCATGCGTATTGATGTGCGGTTTTATTGACAAAACTTTTATATATATAATCAAATTGGCAGATTTCTATTTGCTTGAGAAGGTGATTGCAATGAGGCAATGGCGGGGAATCGTCAGCGTGATCGCGGCGATGGCGATGATTGGGGGATTCGCAGGTTGCGGACAGTCGCAGGAGCAGGCAGGGTTTTCGAAATCCCCGCAAAGCTCGCAGACGGCGACAGGCGGAGCAAGCGGGGAAATAGGCAACATGGAATCAGAGCATCATATTCTTCCTAGTTCCGATGTTGAGGAACTTGAGCTCAGATTGGAATCAATCGGCGAATCCACGGCGACAGGGAATCTGACTTTGCTTGGGGAGCTGCATCCGACGGCCAGCTACACGGAACGCGATGGCGGTAGGGGCATGCCCAGTCTACAGAATCAGGATGAGCTCACGTTCAGTGATTGCAAATCGTACATGCTCAGCGTGTTGTGCATGGGTGAGGGCAGTGTGAGCATCGAGTGGACACTCGGAACGCAAAGTGAGCAGCGGAATCTGGAATGTGCGCCGAAGATAGCCGAAACGGCATTGGGTATGAGCAATGTGAATGCGAAAAGCAGCACGGTGAAAATTGTGGCGGAAGAGGGATCGAAAGCGGAGATTGCCTATCGGCTCGACGAGATTGGCAAACCCGGCGTCGTTGTCGACTGACTGAGATTGGCTCATTCTCCGGCGTGAGATGTGTATGGCGTTTGTTTGCGTAAAAAGAGTCGGTGAGAAAGATTATTTGACTCTTTTTACGCAGATAAGGAGGTGCGCTACGGGTTGGGGCATACAGCCGCGGTTCTGTGGTCGATTACGCGGATGCTTCCATGAATCAGGTCGCGATGTGCGCATTTTGCGGCATAGATTGCGGATGTTTCCGTGAGCTGTGCCGTAGATATCGCTTTGGCGGCCGGTTTTGCGGAAGCGTCCGTGAGCTGTGCCGCAGAGTGGTCTGAGAATGACGTATCTTACGGAAGCTTCCGTACGTTGTGCCGTGGAACGGGGTCTGCGCGGTCGTCCCTTCGGATGTTTCCGTGAGCTGTGCCGCAGAATGGTCTGTGAATGGCATATCTTACGGAAGATTCCGTGGAATGTGCTGCGGGGAAGTCTGCAGACG
>OLSM01002592.1_pt1 | contig 11338 bp, 12 predicted proteins | sample 1672721 | NCBI WGS metagenome assembly OLSM01 (sample SAMEA3136717, study PRJEB25190) | human gut metagenome | reverse complement strand
CTTTCCGAAAGAGACTGAATGACTGCTGTACCTTGACCCAAAAAGATTTACAGCCAAAAATACGCATTGATGTGCCGATGACGTTAGAATATCTGACGGAGGAGCTGATCCATGAATTTGCAGTGTTAGAACCATTTGGCAAAGGGAACGAAAAACCGGTTTTTGCAGACAAGGATTTACGGATAACAGATATCAAAATAGTAGGGAAAAACCGGAATGTAGTAAAAATCAATTTGTTAACCAAGCATGGGAGGAAGTATTCAGCAGTATGCTTTACCGGAGATGCAGAAGAAAACAAAAAATACTTACAGGAACACAGTGACAATATTTCTATTATCTATTATCCGCAGATCAATATTTTTAGAGGAGAGACACATATAGAAATCATCGTAACGCATTTCCGCTAGAAAAACGTAAATATCTAGGTCTGATATAGCATTATCATGTGACGAAAGATTCAGTAGCAGAAACCGACTGCTAATTATATAAATGTGATAAAAAAGGGAGGAAAATATTGGAATACAATTTTGTTATATATCCTAAATCTTATAATGGTACATATATCAACGGGTACATCAAAAAAGATGGGTACTATGAATTACATATCATGAACAGAAAAAATCCAAAACATGATTATATAGTGCTTTTTGATGAAGAAGAAGTAGAAAAAGTAAAAGAACATTTTTGGTGTTGCACGAAAACAGGACGAGAACAAAGTTCCATAGCAGTGTATACATATTGCAAAGGGCATAACGGACATAAGAAACAATATTTAAAAAATATGCTTTACGGCAAACAGATTGGAAAAGGTGAAAAACTGATAACGGAAAACAGAAATCAGCTTGATTTTAGAAGAAAGAATCTGTTAGTAGATACGCGAAAAGGGATTAGCCGACGAAAAACATCATTACGCGGAGTATATGGTGACAATGGAATTTATCCAAGAAAATATGAGGGAAATGTCATAGGTTACAGTTTTGCGGATAATCAGAAAAAAAGTCATTATTTTGGGATCAGAAAGTATGGAACATTGGAAAGATGTTACGAAGAATGCAAAAAATATAGGGAAGCAATGATGTAATATATAACATCATAACAGGGCATGATACAGCCCCAAACTGTTAAAAGTTGTTTTTAGCAGTAAATTCTATGGCGAAAAAAACTGTCTGCAAAGGGTGTTTCGACATCTTTGCATAGGGTAGTAGTTATAGACAACCGGGAAATATCGGTGGTGTATCAGTGATGTGGCAATTGGTGTGTCGGATATAATATATATTCAAAACCTATTCAAAACTTTTTGTGAAAGATTTAAAAATATATTGACGCATAGAAAAAAGAATGATACGATAAATTCGTGAGGATGAAAGGAATAGACGAAATATTTCTCAAATTCTATGAAGTATATAGAAATATTCTAAAATACAAGAGAAAATTCAGACTGTTCTTGCTTTTTGTCCTATTTTACAAGCAACCAACACATCAACATCATGAAAATGGTGCAAGACTTATCATTTATAGTTGCTGGCATAAATTGCCAAAAAGATAAAGAAAAATTAAAAACAATAAAGTTTTAATAGATGTGCCACCATCGGTCTTTATGCTTTTTGTCTTTTTGTTTTTGCTTTTTTTATTTGACGTAGATATGCACATTAAAAAAATGTTCATTAATAAAAAGATAAGATAGATGAGATTCATCCCCGGACTGTTGCTGTTACTCATATAGGCATCACTCCTAACTTATGTGTGATGAGTCAAGCAACCACATGATGTTGAGTGTTGATTGAAACTATAATAAAAGAAATTTTATTAAAATGCAACTATAAAAATGCATAAAAAGCCGTACATCAGCTTATTTTTGTACATTTTTTGTGTTTTGTGCAAAAAAAGTGAATTGAAAATCAATATTTACTAATTTAAAAATAAAATCAAGATTTTGATAGGAGAATAGTATTTTTACTATTCTTTTTTGTTTGAAAAATTTTTTCCCGTTTTATTAGGTAGAAAAAAAACACCTGTATAATAAAACTACAATGCAGGTGAAAAACTGCAAAAAATAACAATAAATCAATAATAGAAAGGAAAAACAACTATGAGTGAAGAAAAGAAAAATGAAGAAATGGAAACAGCAGCAGAAAACGAAAACATGGAGCCGGAAACAGAAAATGCAGGTGAAGCATTAGAAGTAAAGGAGGTAAAAGGAAGAAAACATCCGGCAAAAATTTCTAAATCAGAAGATTTAGGAGAAAGTGATTCGGAATTAAATGCAGAAAAATCCGAGGAAGAATTGTTACAGGAAGATCAGGATACAATGAGAGAATTGTTACATATGAATGATACTCAGGAAACGGAAGGATCATCTGAAGATGCTGATGAGAATGAAGATGATATACAGGAGGTAGACTTAGATTCTTACGATGAGCAGTCGGCAGTAGATGATGAAAATTCAAAGAAGGTTATTAAGGAAGAAACGTCAAAGTTAGCAAACAAAGTTGCCAGCATTCAGGTAGAAGAGGATATGCAGCATGGTCTTGTCAAAGCCAGCAGAAAAGAAAAACGTCAACTGTACGGAAATGATCATGTTATCCCGATTAAAGATGAGGTAGCATTTGATTCTGCCGGTGACAAAAGAAAGATGGAATTTTTAACACTGGTTGACTCTTATTATAATAAGAAGCCATTAAGTGGGATCATGACAGGAACAAAGACAGTTGCAGGACGATACATTGCTATTGTAAGGTATGGACAGTTACAGGTTTTAATCCCGGCAGAAAAATTCATCAAGTATACAAAAACCGACAGGGAACATATGGAGGCAAATCCGGAGCAGCAGGATTCCTATATGAGATATCTGGTTAACCAGAGGTTGAATTCTGAAGTAGATTTCATTGTTGAAGCTGTTGATGAAAAAGAGGAAATAGTCTTCGGAAACAGAGTAAAAGCGATGGAAAATATCTTTTTGGCAAACTTTTTTGGCAAGGACCGGAGCGGTAATTTCCTGATCAATGAAGGGGATCTGGTAGAAGCAAGAATTGTATTCTCATCCCAGCCGTTTGCGACACTTGAAGTTTTTGGCAAGGAAGTAAAAATCAGACCAAAGGATATTTCTTACCGGAAGATCAGTGATGTAGCTGAAGAATTAGCCATTGGGGACACGGTTCCGGTAAAAATCACCGGATTAAAAAGAGGAAAGACAGCCGATGGCAAATGGGATGTCAATGTAAATATCTCCATTAAAGAAGCATTTCCGGATACGAGGGCAAAATACTACGATAATTATGAGATTGACGGTATGTATGTCGCAGAAGTTACACAGTTAGATGCAACAGGAATTTATGCAAGATTAGAAGGATGTGAAGGACAGTTGGATGTACGGTGTAATTATCCAAAAATCAAGAATTTTATCATACCACCTAAAAAATCCAAAATTGCAGTAAGAATTTACAGAAAAGTGGACGAAAACTTTTTTATCTATGGAAATATTATCCGTGTTCTCAAATATGAAAAAGGTGCTATTTAGATAACAGCGGAATACCCGGTTATTTAATTACCGAGTAGTTTATGATTTTAAGGCGAAATTTCCAGAAATACAATTGCCGAGTAGTCCACTAAAGGAGTATAATGTAATGTGTCGGGAGAATGTTCACCGGCACATTGCATGATATAGGTAGAGCCTCTCTGAATCAGTAAAATATCCCGCACATACAGAAACAGGTTGCAAAATACTCTATATCATCTTAGAATAACAAACGGGAATCCTCGGTTATTCAATTGCCGAGATGAAAGCGTATACAACTGTACGTTTTTGAACATATTTCACAATAATAAAAAAACATGGAAAGGAAGTAGCGAGGTATTTTATATGAGAGAAGTAAAGAAAATAGCGGATTATTTTCCGTCAGAAGCCAGAGTCGTCTTAGACTTATTTGGGAATAGTTCCGATTTTTATGAACTGATGACAGTAGAAGATAAAATTTATTACAATACGAAAGAAGAAGACTTAGGACCGATAAAGAGCAAGACCGACTGCGAAATTGAGTGCAGCCACATGCACTTTTCGGAAATGCTGTACTTAACAGATCAAATGGGAATAGATGATTTGGTGTTAGCCGTGATCCCAAAACGTGAAAAATACTGGAACACTATTCAGGAGGACTTGCTTTTTAAATGTTTAAAGGATATCCATTATAAGGAAATTCCATTTGCAGTGATCACAGATGTAAACAGTGTACATGCAAACATTTTTGGACAGGTGTTTATCATGGAAGAAGTGATCTTTAAGGAGAAAAAATACCTGTTGATCACAAACCTTATAGAAAAAGAGAATCTGCAATACGCACAGCGATAAGTAACGTTAAAAAAACACAAAAAACGAGGAATTTGAAAATGATTCTAACGGAACATGAACAACTAATCATAAGAAATATGAGTATTCCATCAATTCGTATGGGAACAGTAGGTGAATCGTATAAAAATTTATCGGACGGTGAACTTATTTCACTAATTGATAAGGTAGGTGAGTTTATTATTTTGGCTACGGATAAAAGTTCAGAAATTGATTTTAACAAAGAAGAATATTTAAAGCATTTATCAAAGGATGTATTTACCGTAAAATGTAAAGAACGCTCTACGGGAAAAATATTGGAAATTAACCCCAAAGCAGATCTCGGTCCGTTTTATGATACTCTTTATCGGAATTTATTTCGGTCAGGAGAATATATTTTAATAAGCGGTGAATTGCCTGATAAATGGAAATGAGAAAATTTTCTCCATTCTATGTGACTATCTTCAAATTAAGTCGCGTCTGGTAGAGGAATTCCCAAAAAGAAAGATTAAAAACGGAGTAAAACAAAGCAGCGGGTAAAACCGCTGCTTTGTTTTACTATTTAATAATGAGTATCAGGAGCCTAAGTATAGATAAGAATCCGGATTTTTATGCCAGCTTATTTTGTGGTTGGTCTATGAAACTGGAGGATTTTTCCATTTTCTTCTCGACCCTTTTTTTCTCACAGAGTTTGGTAGATAAAAATCCAAGGATTTCATACTGTTCATTTACACTAAGCTGCCGGAACCCATTTAAAAGTTCCTCTTCGTACATATTAAGGTCAGAATTCTGTGTATTTAAAGAAATTCCGGTTGCCAACCATGTAATATCACATTCTAATACCTGAGATAATTTATAAAAGGCGAGAATGGAAGGGACTACTTTTCCATTTTCAATTCTGCTTAATGCACCGGAAGATATCGCACATTTTTCAAATATATCTGTTTGCGAAAGACCTAATTCTTTTCTTCTTATTTTAATTCTGTTTCCAATAGTAGGCATATCTATATTCATATCTTTTTCATAACCTTTCTTTCTGCATATCGCAAGATAGTCATAGAAAAAAGCAGTGCATATATGAAGAAATAGCTTGACAAATTGCATAATTGCAGATATAATGTATTATAAGGGAAAATGTAATATACAAATTATATAATGCATTCCTAAAAATTTCAACTGGGAACGTAAAGCAAATTTTGAAAATTTATCCAGTATTGAACGGTAGCTAGTATGAACAAAGAGGGAGGAAACATGTTATATGAGATCAACGAAATGATTGACGAGATATGGATTTTTTTAAAAGAAGGGAGAAAGGTAAGTACACAATTCTGTATAATAGAAGAGTCACACCCCTGTTATTGTAGAATAGAAACAACGGAGCTGCTAGATGGGGAACAACTTTTAATAGGTATTCCCGGTGATGGAAGTATCGGGATCATAGACATAACAAATCACTGCGATTATGAAGAAATAAGACACTTTTTAAATGAATATATATCGGAAAATGTAATAAAAAGCAGAAATATAGGATTCGATCGTGGTATAAGCATTGTCTGGAACATAAATACAGGTATTATTATTTAAAAGATAAAGCGTCATTTAATATGACGATATAAAATACAAATAAAAGGAAGGATTGGGCATACTAGCACCGGAAATCTTTGCTTTACATTCTTAAAAGAAAGCGGTATAATAAAGTTGTAATAGAAGTTATAGAAAAGCGAGTCAGTAGATTTTTGAGATCTACTGGCTTTTTTTGTTGCATAAGGAGGAAACAACATGAAAAACATAAAAATTGAAAAAAAAGACGGGAATTTGCAGGATTATCAGCCACAAAAAATTAAAGCGGCAATTTCAAAATCAGCAAATCGGGTAGATGTGGAATTAAGCACAGAGGAACAAAATAATGTTGTGCGGTTCGTGGAGAAACAGATCCGGCTTTCCAGATTACAGATCATCCCAATTTCGCTCATGCATGTTTTTGTAGAAAAATCACTGGATGAAGTTGCACCGGAAGTAGCAAGAAGCTATAGGGAGTACAGGGACTACAAACAGGATTTTGTCCAGATGCTAGATAAGGTCTACAAAAAGAGCCAGACCATCATGTTTCTTGGAGATAAAGAAAATTCCAACTCGGATTCATCTTTAGTGTCCACAAAACGGTGTTTGATAGCAAATCAGCTTAATAAAGAGATGTACAAAAAATTCTTTTTAACTAAGAATGAAGTACAGATGTGCAAAGATGGTTATATCTATGTGCATGACATGTCAGCGAGAAGAGATACCATGAATTGTTGTATCTTTGATATGGAAAGCGTTTTGACTGGCGGCTTTGAAATGGGAAATATCTGGTACAATGAACCTAAAAGTTTAGACACCGCATTTGATGTCATAGGAGATATTGTACTAAGTGCAGCAAGTCAGCAGTATGGTGGTTTTACGATTCCACAGGTAGATAGAATCTTAGAGCCATATGCTAAAAAAAGCTATGAGATGCATAAGGAAATGTACCGTAGCATTGTTAATGAATGCGGCGGTTCCTATGATGAAGAAAAGGCACATAAAAAAGCCATGGGGGCTGTTCAAAGAGAAATGGAACAGGGCTTCCAAGGATGGGAATACAAATTTAATACGGTTGCAAGCAGCAGGGGAGATTATCCGTTTATTACGGTAACTATAGGACTTGCAACATCCGAATTCGGGAAAATGGCATCCAAAACCATGCTGAATGTCAGAAAAAAAGGAGAAGGAAAAAAAGACCATAAAAAACCGGTGCTGTTTCCTAAGATTGTATTTCTCTATGATAAGAAAATACACGGTCGTGATTGTGTGAATTACGATGTTTTTAAAACAGGTATCCGGTGTTCAATGACAACCATGTACCCGGACTGGTTAAGTCTTAGTGGCGATTCCTATGTTTCCGACATTTATCAGAAATACGGTAAAGTGATCAGTCCTATGGGATGCAGAGCATTTCTGAGTCCTTGGTATGAAAAAGGTGGAATGCAGCCGGCAAATGAAACAGATGTACCGATCTATGTGGGAAGATTTAATGTCGGTGCGGTCAGTCTGCATCTTCCAATGATCTATGCAAAGGCAAAAAAGGAAAACCGTGATTTTTATGAGGTACTGGACTATTATTTAGAGGCGATCCGGAAAATACATATTCGGACATATCAGTATCTTGGGGAAATGAAAGCAAGTGTTAATCCGCTTGCTTATTGCGAAGGTGGTTTCTATGGAGGTCATCTGAAATACAATGAAAAAATAGCACCATTACTGAAATCCGCGACTGCATCATTCGGTATTACTGCATTGAATGAACTTCAACAGCTCTATAATGGAAAGTCCATTGCAGAAGATGGAAAGTTTTGTATAGAGGTTATGAAGCATATTAATGACAGGTTGGCAGAATTCAGTAAGGCAGACGGTCATTTGTATGCGGTATACGGCACACCGGCAGAAAACCTATCAGGACTTCAGGTAGAGCAGTTTGTCCAGAAATATGGGATCATAAAAGATGTCTCGGACCGTGCTTATATGAGCAATTCATTTCATTGTCATGTCACGGAAGATATCTCACCTATTGAAAAGCAGGATCTGGAAAAAAGATTTTGGAAATACTTCAAAGGTGGAGAAATCCAATACTGCAAATATCCGTTGAACTATAATCAACGTGCAGTGGAAACTTTAGTAGAACGTGCAATGGACATGGGCTTGTATGAAGGGATCAACCTGTCTTTGGCATATTGTGATGACTGCGGATATGAAGAATTAGAGATGGATGTATGTCCGAAGTGTGGCAGCCGTAATCTGACTAAGATTGAACGTATGAATGGGTATTTGTCCTATTCAAGAGTGAAAGGTGACAGCCGTCTAGCAAAACATAAAATGATAGAGATATCAGAAAGAAAAAGCATGTAAGTTATTTAGATCAAAGAATAGATTAGGAGGATTTAAGTATGGTATGTGGAGATATTGTACAAAAAGAAATAGCAGAAGAACTTTCAAAAGATAAGGGTTGTATTGTTTTTGATTTCGGTTGTTATTTTCCGTATTCAGACCCTGATAAAAAATTAATATTTGAGTTTTCAGTAACAGCAAGTCAAGATGATACAAAAATAAATGCAAAATTAAATCATCGCTATCCAAATAAAAATTATTATACAATTAGCAAAAAAAACGGACGCAAGCTCAGTAAAATTGGATATCCTGTGTTTGTAGATTTGAATGAGGACAATTCGATGATGTTTTTGCAGATTAAAGTTGGTTATGATAAAGATATAGCTTATATGGTATATCCGCTAAGAATACAACTTACAAAAGAATATCCTGTATGTGGTTTAAAGTTGCGTTTTAGTTTTGATGATGGAGCACTTTGTTTTTCTTCGCATAAAAGAGATGTAGAAGGATGGAAATGGTTCGACTGGTTTAATTACCGCCATTTCAAAACATTAGAAAAGACATTAGAAAAGAAAGTATTAGAAAAGAATTTCAGAGCAGGAATGGAGTATTGTATATTTGCCGAGCCTGAACAGATAAATAATACATTATTATTTGGGGAAGTCTTAACTCCATTTCCACAAAAATTAGAGGATTTATTGGTGTAAATCTGATTGTACTATAGCATATAACATGATATGTTGACGCTCCCCGAATCTAAAGATTCGGGGATACTTCATTTTAGATATTTAACCTGTCTACTTAAGAGGTATCATATCAAATATGTGACTGTTTTTATTTGTATTAAATTTCGTCTTGAAGAGAAGTCATTGAGATTTCCCGCCAATATGGTCTTTATATAAAAAACGTTGATTTGTAAGTAAAATCATAGTATAATAAAATCGTTAAAAGTCATAGGTATTAAGAGTCACGAAATTTTTCGTGGCTCTTTTTTTTGTACAAAAAAGGAGGAAAAAATGTATATAGAAGCAAAAGAATTTTATCCGACACCAAAAAAACTTTTAGAAAAGATCACTGTCGGAGTAAAATGGCGGGAAATAAAAAGTGTTCTGGAGCCGTCTGCAGGAAAGGGAGATGTTGCAGAATTTGTTCAGGAACAGATGAAAAGATACTATACGGAAAGCGATATCGACTGCATAGAAATAGAACCTGATCTATGCCATATACTGGCAGGTAAGGGATTCAGAATAGTTGCAGATGATTTTTTGAAATTTCATACTTTTAAGAAATATGATCTTATTATCATGAACCCACCATTTTCAAATGGAGATGAACACTTGTTAAAAGCATTGGAAATGCAGCAGAACGGTGGTAGTATCCTATGTATTCTGAATGCAGAAACGATAAGAAATCCATATACAAACAGAAGGAAAGATTTGTGCCGGAAACTGGATGAATTAAATGCTCAAATAGAATATTTTGAGGATGAGTTTGTATCGGCAGAGAATCCATGTGGTGTGGAAATTGCAGTGATAAAGGTATGTATTCCGCAAAAGACCATGGAATCAAAAATCTATGAAGAATTAAGGAAAAAATCCTATCAGGAAACAACGCAGCAAAGCCAATCGTTGGTAGGAAAAGATTTTATTAGAAGTGCCATTGCACATTACAACTTGGAGGTAGAAGCGGGTGTCCGTTTGATACAGGAATATAAGGCTATGAGTCCTTATATTTTAAACTCATTGAAAGAAAACACATATAATCGTCCAATACTGGAAATGAAACTGGGAAACAATCAGGATCTGTCTACGAATGATTATGTAAAAAGGGTTCGTTATAAATACTGGTCTGCATTATTTAACGATCACAGGTTTACCGGAAATATGACAAGTAACCTTTTGCAGTCATATCAGGAACAGGTACATGAATTGCAGAATTATGATTTTTCCTACTGGAATATAAAAACTGTGCAGGAAAGAATGAGCAGGGAACTGGTTTCCGGAATAGAAGAGTGTATTATCAAGTTGTTCGATAAACTGTCTTACCAGTATTCCTATGAGAGCGAACTGTCAAAGAATATCCATTATTATAATGGATGGAAAACAAACAAGTGCTGGATTATCAACAAAAGGGTGATTCTTCCTTGGATGAATGCATTTTCTTCATGGAGTGGTTCTTTTGATCCGGGTTATGAGGTAAAGAAAAAATTATGTGATATTGAAAAAGCACTGAACTACTTAGACGGCGGCTTAACGGACGGAAGAGATTTGGACGAATGCTTACGAGCGGCAGTAAAAAGTGGACAGACAAAGAAAATTGAGCTGAAGTATTTTTATGTGACGTTCTATAAAAAAGGAACATGTCATATAGAATTTAAAAATGAAGAACTCTTAAAGAAACTAAATATATTTGGTGGACAACAGAAAAGATGGCTGCCACCGGCATATGGACGGAAAAAATATAACGAAATGACCACGGAAGAAAAAGAAGTAGTCGATAGTTTTGAGGGCGAAACAACATATAACGAAGTGATGTGTAATACAGAGTATTATATTTACAATCCTCAAAAACTTCCAATGCTGGAAGTATCGTAAAAGGACACAAAAAGAGATTTTTGTGATATACTAAGGAGGAAGAAAGGTGTCAAAGTGGGACAAATTGTTAAAGAAACTGTATACCCTAGATCCTGATATAAGACTGGAAGAGATATGCAGAATCATGGAGTATTATGGCTATGAACCTTCTTATCCAAGAGGAGGGAGCAGCCATATCACTTTCCGAAAAGAGGGAACGAATTCTGTTACGCTCCCTGTACATGGAAGAATTAAAAGGATATATCTTAAACAATTAAGAAAGATTGTAGAGGAGGAACAAGCATGTCGTTAAAGGAGTATATGGAACTACCGTACAGCATGAGTATCATTCCTGATACAGTAGAAGGTGGGTTCACTGTCATTTTTCCGGAACTTCCCGGATGCATGACATGTGGGGATACAATAGATGAGGCTGTTGAAATGGCAACGGATGCAAAGAAATGCTGGTTGGAAGACGCAATAGAAATGGGAAAAAAAATACCTTTGCCGTAACAAGAAAGAGATTTAAAATAAAAAAGGG
>OLSM01002587.1_pt1 | contig 11356 bp, 8 predicted proteins | sample 1672721 | NCBI WGS metagenome assembly OLSM01 (sample SAMEA3136717, study PRJEB25190) | human gut metagenome | reverse complement strand
GTTCATCAAGTACACGCCCACGTGGGCGCGCTCGTTCATGCCGAGCAACCAGGAAGTGCGCAACCGCGTGGCGAAGATGAAGCAAATCCACATCCCCGAGCTCATCAACGAGAAGAAGCTGCTGTTCGTGGACGATTCCATCGTGCGCGGCACGCAGCTGAACGAGACGGTGGACTTCCTGTACAAGTGCGGCGCAGAAGAAGTGCATATGCGCTCGGCCTGCCCGCCCATCATGTTCAGCTGCAAGTACCTGAGCTTCTCCAGCAGCCGTTCCGACATGGAGCTGCTCGCACGCCGCATGGTGGACCAGCTGGAAGGCGAGGAGGGCGTGCAGCACCTCGACGAGTACGCCGACGGCTCCACCGAGCGCGGCAAGTGCATGTTGAAATCCATCTGCGAGCAGATGGGCTTCGACTCGCTGGGCTACCAGTCGCTCGACGGCATGCTGGAAGCCATCGGCATCGATCCCGAGAAGGTGTGCACGTACTGCTGGACCGGCAAGGAATGACCCCGAGGGGCGTCTACCTTCCGCAGCACTTCTTGTACTTCTTGCCGCTGCCGCAGGGGCAGGGGTCGTTGCGGCCGACCTTCATGACGTCGCCCTTCTCGTTGTAGAACACCTTCTTGCCGGCCATACGCTCCAGCAGCTCCTGCGGCGACCAGCCGTTGTTCTCCCACGAGGGCAGCGAGTTGTACACGTTCGTGATCAGCTTGGGCAGCCGTTCCTCGTCCTCGCAGCACGCGTCAAGGCCCAGCTCGCGCACGTAGGCAAACAAATCTTGGATTCCTGCGCCCTCCATCGCACCCATGACCAGAGCCTCGACTACGCGGTCCGCGAAGAAGAAGTCGTCCTCACCGTCGGGGACGCGGGCATCCAGGAAGTTCCGCAGCTGCACCACGGTGGACAGCTCGAACAGCGCGCCGAGCGCGTCGCGCTGCAGCATGGAGGGCTCGAACGGGCGCGGCGGGTTTTTCGCGTGCTCCTCCAACAGGAAACGCCGGTAGCCGTCAAGTTCCTCCCATTCGGAGCCGAGGCCCTCCCCCATCCGGTGGAGGGCTTTCTCGATCAAGCCCTCGTCTACGACCTCGTCCGCGAGACTCGTCAGATCGTCCAGGAAGTCGGGGGCGTGCAGACGGGCGTACTCGGAAGCCGCGTAATCGTTGCCGATGGCATAGTGAACCAGGTGATCCACCCCGTCGCACTCCCACAGCTCGAACCCGCACTCGAAGAAGGAAGCCTCAACTTCGATCAGCTCGACGAACCGCCGGCGCGTCACAGGATCGGAACAGGCCTCCCGGTAGCGAAGGTAGGCATCGTCGAGCGAGACGACACCGTAGAAGGTGGTGCACGCCTCAGCGCACGTCACCACCTCTTCGTTCCGGACCCGCACCCGTTCGATCTCCTCGAAGTCGACGTCTGCGAGCATGCACTTGGTCTGCTCCGGGGCGAAGGCCGTGAAGCGCCCTCCCTGCCAAAACAGGAACGTGTATGGCATGAGGGGCGTCAGGTACAGGCGTCTGCTCACATCTTCGGCGCCGAACGACACGGCTCCCTCGCACGCCAGCTCCTTGGCCGTCCTGAAAGCGCCCGGGGAGCACGCGGCCAGCATATCGCGCAGCAGGTCGGACGACGAGGGGACGCTCTCCGCGACAGCGTGGGCCAGCTCGGCCTTGCGCAGCTTGGAGAGCCCCTTAAGGCCGAGCGCCCGGCCGATGCCTTCGAGACCGCCGAGGCTTACCGTTACTTCTTCGAGAAGAAGAACACCCTGCCTGGCGCCATGGTTCTGACCCGTCAGGGTGTCCCGGTTCTTGCCGAGACCGCCGCCAAGGCCAAGGACGGTGTCAAGAAGGGCGCTTACGTTCTGGTCGACACCGAGGGCACTCCGGACGTCATCCTCATGGCTTCCGGTTCCGAGGTCCAGTGGGCTGTGGCTGCCGCCAAGACCCTGGCCGGCGAGGGCGTCAAGGCTCGCGTCGTGTCCGTGCCGTCCATGGAATGGTTCGAGGAGCAGGACGCCGAGTACAAGGAGGCCGTGCTTCCGGCCGCTGTCAAGGCTCGTGTCTCCGTCGAGGCCGGCGTTGCCATGCCGTGGTACAAGTACCTCGGCTCCTACGGCAAGCCCGTCTCCATCGAGCAGTTCGGCCTGCAGGGCGACGGCGCTCAGAACATGATCGACCTCGGCATCACCGCCGAGCACGTGGTGGAAGCCGCCAAGGCCTCCATCGCCGAAGTCGAAGCCGCCAAGTGAGTCTCCTAGCCTCCCTCTGACGAGGGAGGCTTGTACTCAAGACTCCACCTGATCGGCCCTCTCGTTAGAGGGGGTCACTTAAAGATTTGTTCCAATACGGAATATAAGGAGAAAAATAAATGACTGAAGCAACTCAGCGTACGTCTGACAACGGCGTTTCCATCTGGCTGGACGACCTGTCCCGCTCCCGCATCGAGTCCGGCTCCCTGCAGGACCTCATCGCCAACAAGAACGTCGTCGGTGTGACCACCAACCCGTCCATCTTCCAGAAGGCCCTGAGCCAGGTCGGCCCGTACGACGCTCAGCTCAAGGAGCTCGGCAAGGTTGACGTTGAGACCGCTGTCCGCGAGCTCACCACCACCGACGTGCGCAACGCCACCGACATCTTCCGCGAGATCGCTGAGGCTACCGACTTCGTCGACGGCCGCGTCTCCATCGAGGTCGACCCGCGTCTGGCCCACGACACCGAGAACACCGCCAAGCAGGCTGTGGAACTCTGGGAGAAGGTCAACCGTCCGAACGCCATGATCAAGATTCCGGCAACCCTCGAAGGCCTGCCGGCCATCACCGCCACCCTGGCCAAGGGTATCTCCGTCAACGTCACCCTGATCTTCTCGCTCGAGCGCTACGAGCAGGTCATCGACGCCTTCATCGAGGGCATCGCCCAGGCTGACGCCAACGGCCACGACCTGAAGCACATCGGCTCCGTCGCTTCCTTCTTCGTCTCCCGCGTGGACACCGCTGTCGACAAGCTGCTGGAAGCCAACGGCTCCGACGAGGCCAAGGCTCTGGAGGGCAAGGCCGCTGTGGCCAACGCTCGCCTGGCTTACGAACTCTTCGAGAAGAAGTTCGCCGAGGATCCGCGTTGGGCCGACCTGGCTGCCAAGGGCGCCAAGGTTCAGCGTCCGCTGTGGGCTTCCACCGGCACCAAGAACGCCGCCTACTCCGACTGCAAGTACGTTGACGAGCTCGTTGCCAAGCACATCGTCAACACCATGCCGGAGAAGACCCTGAACGCTCTGGCCGACCACGGCAACGGCGCTCCGTCCATCGAGGGCACCTACGAAGAGTCCCACGCCATCATCAACAAGCTGGCTGAGCTCGGCATCAACCTCAAGGACGTCACCGACAAGCTGGAGGCCGACGGTGTCGCTGCCTTCATCAAGTCCTGGGATTCCGTGCTGGCTGACGTCCAGTCCGGCATCGACCGCGTGAACGCCTGAGATTTGACGACTGATGCGTGTTTAGCGCACTAGTTGATTAGATCACAGAAGCCCCGACCCCAACCGGTCGGGGCTTCTTTCGTTTGTTGCTACAGTGGTACGAGCATATGAGAGAAAGGCCGAACCGTAATGAACAAACTTGTCGCACGCCAGCGGTTGGTGATGACCTTCACCTTCTTTTCGATGTTCTTCGGAGCGGGCAATCTGATTTTTCCGCCGTTCGTCGGCGCTCAGGCCGGTTCCGCGACCATACCGGCGGCCATCGGTTTCATCGTCTCCGCAGTTGGCCTGCCGATTCTCGGCGTGCTGGCGGTCACCTTCGCCGGTGGTTTCGACAAACTCGCCAGCCGGGTCTCCCCCAAATTCGCCTTGTTCCTCGGCGTGGCGATCATGCTCACCATCGGCCCGTGCTTTGCGATTCCACGTACGGCGACCACCTCATTCGAAATGATGGTGGCTCCTTTCGTACCGTCCTCCTATGGCTGGCTGGCCCAACTCATCTACTCGCTCGTGTTCTTCACGCTGGCGTTCCTGTTCGCCCAGCATCCCGAGAAACTCTCCAAAGTGCTCGGCCGATTCATGGGGCCGTTGCTGCTGGTGCTCATTGCTGTCCTGTTCATCGCCTGCCTGATCCACGGCATCGGCATCCCGGCCAACCCGATGGGCGACTACTCCACAAACCAGATCGCACGCGGCTTCCTCGACGGCTACCAGACCATGGACCTGCTCGCCGCGCTCTACTTCGGCATCGTGATCTCCGCGAATATCCGCGCCCAACAAGTCGATGACGAATCGCAAGTGCAGAAGGAGACCGCGTATGCCGGGCTCGGCACCGGCGTACTGCTGATCGTGATCTACGGCGCGCTGAGCTACGTGGGCGTGGTGTCCGGAGCCATCGTCACCATCGACCCCACCAAAGACACGGGCGCGACCGTGCTCACCAACCTCACCTCCTCCCTGTTCGGCACGTTCGGTACCGCGTTCCTTGGCGTCGTGTTCGTCATCGCCTGCCTCAACGTATGCACCGGACTGATCGGCACCTGCGCCACCTACTTCCATACTCGGTTCCGGACCGTCGCCGGCCGAACGTTGAGCTACCGCACTTGGCAGGTCATCTTCACCGTGTTCAGTTTCATCGTGTCCAATGCCGGGCTGAGCGCGATCATCAAGGTTTCCGTGCCGGTGTTGTCCGCACTGTATCCGATCGCCATCGTGCTGGTACTGCTGACGCTGACCCACAAGTCGCTCGGCGCGCGATTCCCGCGCGTCTATTTCTGGACTGTGCTGCTGGTGGGCATCGCATCCTTCGCCACCTGCATCTCCAGTTTGGTCGCCGTCTTCGGCGGTTCCATCGGCTGGCTGGACGCGGCGCTGGCTATGCTGCCTTTGCAGCAATACCAGCTCGGCTGGGTGGTCCCGGCTATCCTCGGTGTTGCCATTGGTATCGCCGATGCTCCGCGACGGTAGTTTTCCCGGTCTGTGCCGGAGTCTGGCGGTCGGTCGGTGATGGCGGCTGCCGCAGTATCCCTCCTATAAAGCGGCATACAGAATTCCTGTATGCCGCTGGTCTCCGCCCATCTGCCATAGTTATACTGGCATCATCGACGACGGCGATAACAGCATAAGGTGGGGCGAGTCATGGACACCAGTGATAGACAGGTAGCGGAAACCGGCCGGAATCGCGAGCTTGGGCTGATTCCGGCCATGGTGATGGCGGTTGTTGCGACGCTCAGTGGTGCCGGTGTATCGTTCGCGCCATTATATGAGCGCATTTGGGGCGGCATGATGTTGCATCCGAATTGTCCGGCGATTGGCAGAATGACCTACTATCTCTCGGGCCAAGCAACTGACGATTATGGAGCCTGCGTCACCTCACCACTGTGGTTTATGACGGTGACTGCGCTGAGTGTTGTCGCGATTCTCTGTCTGACTGTTGCGGGAGTACAGGGCTTTTCGCGCCATCGGCTCTGTTCGGTGTTTAGTGTTCTTATTGCGGCAGTGGCTGTTGCGATCATATTGGTGTTGAGTGCGAATACCAAGATTGTAACGTTGTGGGCGATGTATGCGGTGACGTGGCTGGTGCACGCCATAGTCACCTCATATCTGAGCAACGGTTGGATACGAATCGCGCGACTGTTGTTCGTATGGCAGATTGGCGTGATGCCGGTATTCGTCACCGAATATTCAGTATCCGACGAGGTCAACTTCAGCGGCGGCGCAACCATCGCTTGCGGACTTGGACTTGCGGCATATGCGCTGGTGCAATACGCCTCTCTTACCATCGACTCGCAAAACAACAGTAATCGAATCACGCCAGAACGCAGTGGTATACGGGCTACCTCCTTGCACGACCTGTTCCACACCATCAGCATCAACGCATCCGCCATACGCAATTGCTCTGTTCCCGTTGCCCTGTTCTGGTCAGGTATCACGTTCTTTACCTACAGCTACAACACTGGTAGACACACCGATTTCTGCCCAGCGCTATCGGCAACTGACAATGCAGGTCTTGTCGCTTATTGCATCGGCCATGAAGCTTTGGGACTGCTGACCGTCGTGTTGTGCGTGCTGCCATTGTTCTCCCTGCTTTCGGCGATTACGGCCATCACGTTGGCTGCACGCAACGCAAATAACGGCGGTAACGCTGCCAATGCCGATGGCTCTCGAAATTCAGCCGCCGTGTGCTATCTGCTCCTGGCAACCGCACTGTCCGCCACGGCCTTCGTCATCGCCTTCACCTTGGCATAGCGCGGACCACCATGCCGCAGTTCGCGCGATCGCTGGGATACAGCGCTTCCTGCGCACGACGCGACACCACCGGCATAAGATCTCCTTTATATCACGAAACAATCGAGCGTGTTCGTTTGCGCCAAGGATCAGCTCTGCCAGTAGTAGCTGAAGAAGTCGGAGATCTCCCCCATGGTTTCGCGCAGCATGCCCATGCGCGGCAGGTACACCACGCGGAAGTGGTCGGGGCGATGCCAGTTGAACGCGCCGCCGTGGCTGATGAGGATGTGCTTGTCATGCAGCAGGTCGAGCGCGAACTGCTCGTCCGAGTGGATGTTGAAGCGTTTGACGTCGATCTTCGGGAAGATGTAGAACGCGGCCTTCGGCTTGACGGCGGTGATGCCGGGGATCTGGTTGAGCATGTCGTAGACGAGGTCGCGCTGGTCGTGCACGCGGCCGCCCGGCACGATGTAGTCGTTGACGCTCTGGTGGCCGCCGAGCGCGGTCTGCACCACGGACTGGGCGGGCACGTTCGAACACATGCGCATGTTGGCGAGCATGTTGAGGCCCTCGATGTAGTCCTTGGCAATGCGCTTGTTGCCGGACAGGATCATCCAGCCGATGCGGTAGCCGGCGATCATGTGCGATTTCGACAGGCCGGAGAAGGTCACGCAGAACAGGTCCGGGGCCATCGAGGCGATGGAGATGTGCTGCAGGCCGTCCATGACGAGGCGATCGTAGATTTCGTCGGAGAAGATGATGAGCTGGTGCTCGCGCGCGATGTCGACGATCTGCTGGAGCACTTCCTTTGGGTAAAGTGCGCCGGTGGGGTTGTTCGGGTTGATGATGACAATCGCCTTGGTGTTGCTGGTGATCTTGGAGCGGATGTCGTCGATGTCCGGATACCATTCGGACTGTTCGTCGCACAGGTAGTGCACGGCGGTGCCGCCGGCCAGGTTCACGCAGGCGGTCCACAGCGGGTAGTCCGGGGAGGGCACGAGCACTTCGTCGCCGGTGTCGAGCAGCGCGGACATGGACAGGTTGATGAGCTCGCTGACGCCGTTGCCGGTGTAGATGTCGTCGATGGTGACGTTCGGGATGTTCTTCAGCTGCGCGTACTGCATGATGGCCTTGCGCGCGGAGAACAGGCCCTTGGACGGCGAGTAGCCTTCGGTGTCGGTGAGCTGGTGGGCCATGTCGTAGACGACTTCGTCCGGCGTGCGGAAGCCGAAGGGTGCCGGGTTGCCGATGTTCAATTTCAGGATGTGGGTGCCGTTGGCCTCCATGCGCATCGCCTCGTCGGCGACCGGGCCGCGCACGTCGTAGAGCACGTTGTCGAGCTTGTGCGATTTGCCGAAGGTGCGGCGGCGGCCCACGGGAATCTCGCTGTCCGTCTGGGGCTTGGCGGCACCCATGGCAAGCGGTGTGGCGGCGTGTTCGCCGTCCGTGACGCTGTTGGATGCGTCCGAGTTCAATTGCGTGGTGGATTCCTCGCCGCGCAGCCAATTCGTGTCGACGTCCAGTTCGCTGGCCAGGAATTCGAGCACGTCCTCGCGGGGCATGGTCTTGCCGGCCACATATTGGCTGATGTGGCTCTTGCCCATCTTTACGCCACGATGTTCGGCGGCGTGCACCAAATCGACCTGCTTCAATCCCCTGCTGTTCATCGCATTGCGCAGACGTTCCGCAAACACCGATACGCTCATATCCTTATGCCTCCAACCGGGAGTTCAATTTATCTTTTGAACAACGGTTCAAAGCATACCCCCGGTTCAACACAAGTTCAATTTTGGCGTGTTCTCGAGTCTCGACCGGTTCAACCCAACTGCGCTTCAATCCATTGGGCGACGCCGTCCTCGTTGTTGGACGGGCAGATCTCGTCGGCGACGGACAACACCTTGGGGTTCGCGTTGGCCACGGCCACGCCCCGGCCGGATTCGCTCATCATGTTGATATCGATGAGGTCGTCGCCGAAGGCGGCTGTCTGTTCAAGCGGCACGTCCAGTCGCTCGCACAGCAGGTGCAGCGCGTGCTCCTTGTTGGCCTGCGGGTTCATGAGCATCCACATCACGCCTTCGCTGATGGAGATGTCGAAGTCCGGCGGAATCAGCGCACGCAGCTCGTTCCACTGTTCAGGTTCGGGGAAGATGGTGATTTTGTCCGCCACGCCTTCGGGCACGTCGTGGAAGTTCGTGTATTGGAAGGCCTGAGTTTTCCAATACACGCGCACATCGAAGTTGGTGTAGCGCACGTCGTTCATCACGATGCCGAGCTTCAGGCCGGGCATGCGATCGAGCAGGAACAGACAGACTTCGCAGGCACGCCGTGAGGAGAAGCCAATCTTGATCAAATGGTTCTCATCGGCCGGCGTGGCACCTGAGGTGAGCAGGTCGAAGTCGGAGTGGGCCGGGTCGAAATCGATGAGGGCGCCGTTCAGATAGATTACGGCGTCCACCGGCAGTTTTTCGGCGAACTGGAGACCGGTACTCACCGGCCGCGCGGTGGCGATGGCGAATTGCATTCCGGCATCGTGCGCGCGGTTGATGGTGTCGATGCTGCGCTGGGTAATGAACCGGTCCTCGAATACCTCGGCGTCGTGCAGCAACGTGCCGTCGAGGTCGGCGACCAGCAGTCGGGGTTGTTTCGGCGTGATGGCGTCGAGAATCACAGCAGCCCCTCACAGTGTTCACGCACGAGTTCGGCGGAATGGTGCAGTTTGGCCCGCTCGTCCTCGCTCAGATCGAGTTCGACGATCTCGTTGGCACCATTGGCGCGCAGTTCAGTGGGGACGCCGAGGAACACGTCATGTTCGCCGTATTCGCCGTCCAGCAGGGTGGAGACGGGCACGATGCGGCGTTCGTCCCACAGGATGGTCTGTACGATGCCGGCCACGGTGGAGGCGATGCCGAAGTTGGTGCCGCCCTTGGCCGCGACGATCTCATTGCCACGGGTGCGGGTCTTCTCTTCGATTTCGGTGGTGGACACGGAGGCGAAACGGTCTTGGTTGTCGGCCAGGAAGCGGGCGAATGGCTTGCCGCCGAGCGAGACGGTGGACCATGCGGTGAACTGGGAGTCGCCGTGCTCGCCCATCACGAAGCCGCCCACGTTGCGCGGGTCAAGGCCGGTCTCTTCGCCGATGATGGTCTTGAGACGCGAGGTGTCGAGCGCGGTGCCGGTACCGAGCACCTGGGTGCGAGGCAGACCGGAACGTTTCCAGGCATACCAAGCCATCACGTCGACCGGGTTGGAGACCATGACGATCACGCCGTCAAAACCGGAGGCCATGACGTTGTCGACCACTTCGCCCACAAGACCCACGGTGAAGCCGAGTTCGGCCATGCGGTTGGAGTTGGCCGGCGGCTTGCGGCCCACGGTGATGACGACGATGTCCGCATCCTTGCAGTCGGCGTAGTCGCCGGCGCGCACCTTGACGTGGCGGTCCTGGAATTCGCTGCCATCATCGAGGTCGCGGGCCTCCCCCAGGGCCTTGGCGGCGGAACAGTCGATGAGCACAAGCTCATTGCACAGGCCGTGCGTGACGATGCCGAAGGCGGCGGTGGCACCGACCCGGCCGGTGCCGACGATAACGACTTTGTTGCGGTTCATAGTGACCATGGTGATGTCCTTTCGTAATACTCGATAGAACGCATACGACCCATGACCGACGGTAACGGTCATGGGTCGCGAGCGACAAGTCTATATGGCGTGCAAGCCGATCAGCCGAGGTTGAACTTGGTCATCATGTCGAGGCCGATGATCAAGGCCACCCACACCAGAGCGATGATAACGGTCCAACGGTTCAGGTTCTTTTCGGCGACACCGGAAGTACCGGCGTTCTGGGTCAGACCGCCGCCGAACATGTCGGACAAACCGCCGCCCTTGCCCTTGTGCATAAGGATGAGCAGGGTCAGCACGAAGCTGAGCAGCACGACGATGACTTGCAGCGTGATCTTAAGAGCGGTCACAGGGTACCTCCGGATTGATTGGACTGTTGACCAGCATAGCGCACACACGGGAAAACCGTGGTATTAGTTCCGTGATTTCGTGGATTTCAGTGCCAGTCGAGCGATTTTGGCGAGTTCCTCAACGTCCAGGGCCGCCCCTCCGATCAGGAAGCCGTCAACGTCGGGCTGGGAAATGAGTTCCGCCGCATTTTTCGAGGTGACCGATCCGCCGTACAGGATACGTACGCTATCGGATACCTTCGTGCCAAAAGTGGTCTTCAAATCGTTGCGGATGGCGTTTGCGGCATCCTGGGCGGATTGCGGAGTGGCCACCATGCCGGTGCCAATGGCCCAGACAGGTTCGTAGGCCACGATGAGTTTGGCGGCTTGTTCTTCGTTGAGATCGCGGGTGACGTCTCGTACCTGGCCCACGGCGAAATCGAGTTCAATGCCTTGACGTCGTTCCTCGAAGCTTTCGCCGACGCACAAAATCGGCTGCATGCCGGCGGCGAGCACAGCACGTACCTGATCGACGATATTGGCGTCATCTTCAGGATGGTATTTGCGGCGTTCGGAGTGGCCGACGATGACGTATGAGCAGCCGAGATGGGCGATCATGTCCGCGGACACATCGCCGGTGAAGGCACCTTGGGTGGTCACGGAAACGGATTGTGCGCCGTAGGCGACATGGAGCTTGTCGGCTTCGACCAGCACCTGCACGCTGCGCAATGACGTGAACGAGGGGAAAAGCGCGACTTCGCAGCGTTTAAAGTCGAAGTGAGCGTCACGCAACAGCCATACCAGCTTCTGCACGAAGTAAGTGGCTTCAAGATGGTCGAAATTCATCTTCCAGTTGCCGGCCACCAACGGAATGCGTTTGGACGCCATATGTTTCCCTTCTAAAAAAACGTAGCTCCCCTCAAGGAGGGGAGCTAGAAAATGGATTACTCAAGCACCTTCAGGCCAGGGAGCTCCTTGCCTTCGAGGAACTCGAGGGAAGCGCCACCACCGGTGGAGATGTGGGAGAAGCCGTCCTCCGGGAAGCCGAGGTTGCGCACGGCGGAGGCGGAGTCGCCGCCACCGACGATGGTGAACGCACCGGCTGCGGTGGCGTCGACCAGACCCTGGGCCACGGCCTTGGTGCCGGCGGCGAACTCAGGAACCTCGAACACGCCCATCGGGCCGTTCCACACGACGGTCTTGGAGTCGACGA
>OLSM01002582.1_pt1 | contig 11383 bp, 6 predicted proteins | sample 1672721 | NCBI WGS metagenome assembly OLSM01 (sample SAMEA3136717, study PRJEB25190) | human gut metagenome | reverse complement strand
ATTACTTTATTGAGCGGAGTATCGTTTTTCTTATTTGTAACATCCCGCATGGCAACTACACCCACAACAACATTGTAAGTGTTGACGACGGCAAAACGACTGTCGTTCGTTTTTTTAACTAAATCTAAAAAATCTTTGACTGTATCTTCTTCCCGTAAGGTTGCCCTTTTTTGATGAAAGACATGGACAAAGCGGTGGCCCGCATCCGGCGGGCGCTGGAACAGAAAGAAGTGATCGCCGTTTTCGGCGATTATGACGTGGACGGCATTACCTCCACTTGTCTGCTGACCCATTACCTCCATCACCAGGGGGGTAATGTGTGTTTTTACATCCCCAACCGCCTCAATGAGGGATACGGCCTCAACCGGGAGGCCATTGCCCGTCTGCAGCAGGAGCAGCACGTCTCCCTCATTATCACGGTAGACTGCGGCATCACTGCCGTGGAAGAGACGGAATACGCCAAAAGCCTGGGCGTGGAGATTGTTATCACCGACCACCACGAGTGTAAAGACGCCCTTCCCCAGGCCGTGGCCGTGGTGGACCCCCACCGGAAAGACTGCGAATATCCCTTCAAAGATCTGGCCGGCGTGGGGGTGGCTCTCAAGCTGGTTCTGGCCCTGGGCGGCGAGGAGAAGCGCCGGGAACTGGTAGAGGAATACGCTGACCTGGCCGCCGTGGGTACGGTGGCGGACGTCATGAAGCTGCTGGGGGAGAACCGCACCTTAGTGCGCATCGGCCTGGAGAAGCTGAAGGACCCCGCCCGGGTGGGTCTGGCCTCCCTGATGGAGGAAGCGGGCACCAACACCCGGGAAATCACCTCCACCACCGTCGGGTACTGTCTGGCTCCCCGCATTAACGCCGCCGGGCGTATGGGGCAGGCCAGTATGGCCGCCGACCTTCTCCTTACGGAGGATCCTGCGGCGGCAAACAGTCTGGCGCGGGCCCTGTGTGACCTGAATCGGGAGCGACAGGGTGTGGAACTGGAAATTTTCAATCAGTGCGTCCAGCGGCTGGATAAAAAACAGCGCCATGACAGCATTGTGCTGGCCGATGAGGCCTGGCACCAGGGCGTGGTGGGCATCGTGGCCTCCCGCCTGTCCGAGCGATACGCCTGTCCCGTGTTCATGATCTGCCTCCAGGACGGCAAAGGTAAGGGCTCCTGCCGGTCCTACGGCGGCTTTAACCTCTTCCAGGCCCTGGAAAAAAACGCCGATCTGCTGGAGGGCTACGGCGGGCACGCCCTGGCCGCCGGGTTTACCATTTTAGAGGAGAACATCGAGGAATTTGCCCGCCGCATCGACCAGTGCGTCACAGAGGATACCGGGGGGGAGGAGATGGTCTCCACCCTGGAAATTGACAGCGAGATTCACGACATGAACAACCTGCTGGTGGAGGCAGTGGAGCAGCTCTCCCTCCTGGAACCCTACGGCGCGGGCAACCCCAAGCCGGTGTACTCCCTGTCGGGGGTCACCATCACCTGCCTCTCCGACGTGGGCGGCGGGCGGCACTTAAAGCTGCGGGCCTGTCGGGATGGGAGAACCATTGACGCCATTTTCTTTTCCGCCACGAAAGCCCAGTCGGGGCTGTGCGTGGGAGATCGGGCGGACTTGGCCTTCTATCCCCAAATCAATGAGTTCCGCGGCTCTCGAACCGTACAGCTTCACTTGGTGGATCTGAGGCCCGCCCTGATGCCTACATATAAAACTGAAAAAGAATTGTATCGGCGGCTGCGCGCTGGGGGAGAATTTGATCCGGAGACTGCGGCCATGATGATTCCCAATCGGGCGGAATTCACTGCCGTCTGGCGCTATTTGTCCGCGCGGAGCGGACGAGCCGAGGACACGCCCAACCGCTTCTCCCGTAACGTAGCGAAAAGCGCGGGACTTCAGGACTCCCCCATCCACATCATGGTCTGCCTGGACGTGATGGAGGAGTGCGGCCTATTGCGAACCCGGCGGGAGGGCCCCCGGATCCGGGTGCGCACTCTGCCCAGCGTGGGCAAGCGGGTAAACCTGGAGGACGCGCCGCTGATGCAAAAACTGAGAAGGATGGCCGGCCATGAAAGATGAGGGAATGCGCACCTCCGCCGCGCCCGCTCCCCAAGCGAGCGCCGATTCGGATGATAAGGAGTCTGCGGGTCAAAAAATCGTAGATGACTTATACGAAACGTTATACGACAAAATTAAGACCAGCCTGCCGCCTGAGGAGCTGGAACGGGTTCACGCCGCCTATCTGTACGCGGCCGACCACCACAAGGGACAGCTGCGCAAGGACGGCACCCCCTTTGTCACCCACCCTCTGGTGGTGGCTGACCTGGTGGCTGATTTGGGTCTGGACGCCGACTCCATTATGGCTGCCCTGCTTCATGATACCATTGAGGACACGGACGCCACCTATGAGGAGGTGGCCCAGAAATTCAGCCCCACTGTGGCCGATCTGGTGGAGGGGGTTACCAAACTGACCCGGGTGCAGTATACCTCCAAGGCAGAAGAGCAGATGGAGAACCTGCGGAAGATGCTCATGGCCATGGCCAAGGACATCCGGGTCATTTTGATTAAAATTTGCGACCGGGTGCACAACATCCGCACCATGGCGTACCAGAGCGAACGAAAACAGCGGGAAAAATCCTTGGAAACCCTGAATATCTATGCCCCCATCGCCCACCGCTTGGGTATGCAGAAGATGAAGTGGGAGATGGAGGATCTCTCCCTGAAGTATCTGGACCCTGTCGCCTACCGGGAGATCGACGAGCAGTTGGCCCGTCAGGCTCAGTTGCACAAGAAGTTTATGGGCAACATCCGCACCACCATCCAAGCGCGGCTGGCCAAGGAGGGCATCCAGGGCACGGTGTATGGCCGGGTGAAGCACGTTTACTCCATCTATCGCAAGATGTACGCCCAAAATAAAAAGCTCAGCGAGATCTTCGATCTGTACGCCTTTCGGGTGATTGTGGACGACATTCCCAGCTGCTACAATGTGCTGGGGTGCATCCATGATTTATATAAGCCGGTGGTAGGCCGCTTTAAGGATTATATCGGCACGCCAAAACCCAATATGTACCAGTCCCTGCATACGACGGTTCTGGGCTCGGAAGGAATCCCCTTTGAGGTGCAGATCCGCACCTGGGATATGCACCACATGGCGGAGTACGGCGTGGCGGCCCACTGGAAATATAAGAGCGGCCTCGCCAATAAGTCGGTGGGCACCGAGGAGACCTTCGCCTGGGTCCGCCGCCTGTTGGAGAATCAGCAGGACACCGACGCCGACGAGTACGTCCGCACCTTGAAAGTGGATCTTTTCGCCGACGAAGTCTTTGTATTCACCCCCGGCGCCGACGTGATTAATCTGCCCGCCGGCGCCACTCCCATTGACTTTGCCTATGCCATCCATTCGGCTGTGGGTAACAGCATGGTGGGGGCCAAAGTCAATGGCCGCATTGTCAATTTTGACTACCAACTGAAATCCGGCGAAATCGTGGAGGTGGTCACCTCCAAGTCCGCCAAAGGGCCCAGCCGGGATTGGATGAAGTTGGCCAAGAGCAATCAGGCCCGCACCAAAATTCGTCAGTGGTTCAAACGGGAGAAACGGGAGGAGAACATTGCCACAGGCCGCAGCATGTTTGAGGCGGAACTGAAGCATCTGGGGTTATCCATGGGGATGATCTCCGCCGACGAAGTTCTCCCCGTCGCCCTGAAAAAGGTCCATTTCGGCACCCTTGACGAGATGTACGCCGCCATTGGATACGGCGGCGCCAGCGCCCAGAAATGCGCCAATCGCATGCGGGAGGAGCTGGTCCATCAGGGCCGCCTACAGGCGGAAAAATTGGCCGCTGAGAAAGCCGTGCAGGAGGCTTCGCTGCCCCAGCAGATTCATGTGGAGTCGGGCGTGGCGAAAACCGGCGGCGCCCGGCACTCAGAGTCGGGGGTCATCGTGGAGGACATGAACGACTGCATGGTGAAGTTCGCCAAATGCTGCACCCCAGTGCCCGGCGACCCCATTGTGGGCTTCATCACCCGGGGATACGGGGTCTCCATCCACCGGGCGGACTGTCCCAACGTGGATGTGAGCCGTCGAAAACCTGAGGAGCGGGACCGCTGGATCCGTGTATCGTGGGACGATGGCAGTCAGAACACCTACAAAACCGCCCTGGAGCTGATGGCCAAGGACCGGGATGGACTCACCCTGGATGTGGCCCTTGTCATCTCCACCGCCAAGCTGCGGATGCTCTCCCTGGTGGCCAACGCCCTGCCCGATGGCTACGCCAAAGTGAGCGTGGTTCTGGAGGTAAAGGGCAAGGGAGACGTGAGCGCGGTTGTCAATAAACTGAGCCAGGTAAACGGCGTCTATCAGGTGACCCGCGTCTCAGGTTAACAACCTTTACCAGGCCCCCAAAAAGGGGAACTTTCAAGCGGCGGTTGCGTCGTACCGAACTGGAGGCGAACGGGTCCGCTGTGTGGCTTCGCCCTGTGGCGGAGCGGTTTTGCCCGGCAGATGCCCGGGCAAAATTTTCCTTTGAACGGTAGGGAATACATTTCACCCAGCGAAAAGCGCCGGCCCTTTCCCCGTTGGCGGTGATTCGGTCTCGCGCCGCATGCCGCCATGCACGGGGATCCTAAGCCCTTCATCTCGGAGGGCTCCGCGGTTCTTGAGAAAAGAGGATTCAGGAAACATGGAACAGAAGTTTGTGCCCCTGCTGTTTGGGGGCGACATTAACGTATACAGCCTGGCCCGGGCCTTTCACGAGGCCTACGGCGTAAAGTCGGTGTGTTTCGGTCGGTTTGCAGGCAGTCTGGCCCGAAATAGCGCGATTATTGATTACCGCGTCTCGCCCGAAACGGAGGACCCCGCCGTCTTTCATGCCAATGTTGAGGAGATTTCCCGGGAATTTCCGGATAAGACCATTTTAGTGATCGGCTGCGGGGACAGCTATGTGGAGCTGGCCGCCCAGGGGCAGAAGGATTTTCCTTCGAACTGCGTGGCCCCCTATGTGGAGGGGGAGATGATCTCCACTCTGATAAATAAGGAAAAGTTTTATCAGTTGTGCGACGAACACGGACTGGACCACCCCGCCACATTCATCTATCGCCGGGAACTGGGCCATGATTTTAGCCTCCCCTTTGATCCGCCTTTCATCTGTAAGCCCGCCAACGGCGTGGCCTACTGGGCCCATCCTTTCCCGGGGAATGAGAAGGTATTTAAATGCAAGGACCGGGAGAGTTTACTGGCCGTATTGGATCAAGTATACGCCTCCGGATACCCCGACGCCATGATTATCCAGGACTTTATTCCCGGCGATGATACCTATATGCGGGTGTTGACCAGTTACTCCGATCAGCACGAAAAAGTGACCACCATGTGTTTGGGCCATGTGCTCCTGGAGGAACACACCCCCCACGGCATTGGAAACCACACTGTGATTCTCACCGAGAGCAACCCCGCGCTGTGTGAGAAAACCAAGGGATTTCTGGAAGCCATCGGATATCGGGGCTTTTCAAACTTTGATATTAAGTACGACCAGCGGGATGGAACGTATAAATTCTTTGAAATAAACTGCCGCCAGGGCCGGAGTAACTATTATGTCACCGGGGCGGGGTACAACATCGCCAAGCTCCTGGTGGAGGACTTGGTGGAGGGGAAGACCCTGCCCTTTGTCTTGGGAGACAACCCCAGCCTGTGGCGGGTGGTGCCCAAGAAGGTGGCCTTTGACTACATCGTGCCCCAATACCACGGGGAAATGAAACAACTGATGCGGCAGGGGAAAGCGGGAAACGCCCTGTTTTATCGCCGTGATTTAGGACTGGTGCGCTGGCTGCGTACGGTGAAGAGTTATATGGTTAATTTTCCCCGCTATCAGAAATACTACGAGAAGAAAAACTGACAAGACGAGAGGAGGGCGGGTTATATGGCTCAAGAACCCCGACTGGGCATCCTGGGCGGCATGGGCCCCCAGGCAACCGAGACCTTTTATCAGCGGATCATCGACCGCACCCAGGCGGAGCGGGACCAGGAGCACCTGCCCACGCTGATCTGGAGCGACGCCCTCATTCCCGACCGCACCGCGGCTCTCCTGGATGGTCGGGGCGAAGAGGTGTTTCAACGACTCCTGGCAGACGCCCGTCTTCTGGAAAGCGGGGGCTGCACGGTGATCGCCATCCCCTGCAACACCTCCCACTACTTTGTGGATCAGCTTCAGGCCCAGGTGGAAATTCCCATCTTAAACATGATCCGGGAGACCGTGCGCCGAATCCAGGCCTCCGGCAAGCGCAAAGCGGGAATCTTGGCCACCGACGGCACCATCCGCATGGGCCTTTACCAGAAGGAATGCCAGGCGGCGGGACTGGTCGGCGTAGCCCCCCCTGCGGACATTCAAAAACTGGTGATGTCCATTATTTATGACGAGATTAAAAAAGGGGAGACGGGCAGCCGGGAAAAATTCGCCCTGATCGACCAGGCCATGGGTGAACTGGGCTGTGACTGCGCCATTCTGGGCTGTACGGAACTCTCCGTGTATCGGGCCCTGCACGGTCTGCCTGCCTATTATGTGGACGCCATGGAGGTGCTGGCCGAAGAGGCCATCCTCTATTGCGGAAAGAAATTACGGAATATTTGAAAGATGCCGGGATTCGGGCCGACTTCGCCGTCGGCAGTAAATTGGAGGGTCCCTGCGCGTAACTACTAGCATTGGCGGGAGCGTTTCCCGGGAAAAGTGAGGATGATTGAGGATGCAACTGCAAGAACACACCCTGGGGGATTACCTTCAGCTTCTGCAAAAACACAAACTGCTGGCCCGTCCCTTCGGCGGGGCGGACCTTTCCAGACGGGTCTCGCTGGTCTCCTGCGACTCCCGTTCCGTGATGGAAGGCACCCTGTTTATCTGCAAAGGGGCCCACTTTAAGGCGGAGTACCTGGACGGCGCCATGGAACAGGGCGCGTTTGTGTATCTGGCCCAGGAGATTTACCCCAGGGCCCAAATCCCCGGCATTGTGGTCACCGATGTGCGTCTGGCTATGGCTCTGCTGGCCGACTACTACTACGGTCATCCCAGCGGTCAGCTTAACGTAGTGGGCATCACAGGCACAAAGGGGAAATCCTCTACCTCCTATTATTTAAAGTATATTTTTGACGAGTACCGGGCTGCCCAGGGCAAGCCCGAAACCGGTGTAATCTCCTCCATCGACACCTATGACGGGGTGGAGCGCTTTGAGTCCCACCTCACCACCCCCGAGCCCCTGGATTTGGAGCGCCATTTCGCTCATGCCGTGGAAACTGGGCTGGATTACGTCACCATGGAGGTCTCCAGTCAGGCGCTGAAATATGACCGGGTGCGGGATGTGGAATTTGCCGCCGCGGTGTTTTTAAACATTGGCGTCGACCACATTTCACCCATCGAACACCCGGATTTCGAGGATTATTTTACGTCGAAACTGCGGATCTTCTCCCAGGCCGCCGCGGCCTGCGTCAACCTGGACAGCGACCACGCCGAGCGCGTCCTAAGGGCGGCCAAAGAAGGCGCCCCGCGGGTTATCACCTTCTCGCAGACTGACGAAAGCGCCACCCTGTTCGCTTCCCAAATCCGTAAGAGCGGGGGAGACCTCCTCTTCCGGGTAAAGAGTCCCCGGTATAATCGGGAATTCCGCCTCACGATGCCGGGACTGTTTAACGTGCAAAACGCCCTGGCCGCCCTGGCGGTGTGCGAGGCCCTGGGCATCCCGGAGCAGTACGCCTACGCCGGGCTCATGAAAGCCCGGGTTCCCGGACGGATGGAGATCTACTCCAACGCGGACGAACGGGTCTCCGCCATTGTGGACTATGCCCATAACAGGCTCTCCTTTGAAAAGCTCTTTCAGTCGGTGCGGGAGGAATATCCCGGTCGGCGGATTGTCACGGTCTTCGGCTGCCCCGGCAGGAAGGCCTTTGACCGCCGGCGGGATCTTGGAGAAATTTCCGGCCGCTATTCGGATTTGGTCATTCTTACCGAAGAGGATGCGGGAGAGGAGCCGGTAGAGGATATCTGCCGGGACATCGCCCAATATGTGGAGGCCGAGGGCTGCGACTACTCCATCCAGCCAGACCGGGGAGAGGCCATCCGACAGGCCATTATGGGCTGTGAGTCGCCTACCGTACTGCTGATTACCGGCAAGGGCGCCGAGACCCGGCAAAAGCGGGGCGTAGACTATATTGACTGTCCCTCCGATGTGGACTATACTCAAAAATATCTCCAGGAATACGACGTGCTGCACGGCATGGACGGCATGAGCAAAGTACGCAGCCTCTTGGAAGTGCTCCCCCGCCTTCGACGCTACGAGGGCAGAACCATGGTGGTAAAGTTTGGGGGCAGCGCCCTGGGACAGGATGCCGCCGGAACCATCCTGGAGGACGTGGCCGCCCTGCAATCGGTGGGCGTACGGGTGGTGCTGGTCCATGGCGGCGGCAAGGAAATTTCCGCCCTGCTGGACCGCTTGCACGTGCCCACTTCCTTTGAAAAGGGCTACCGGGTCACGGACGACGCCGTATTGGAGTGCGCCGAATTGGCCCTCTCCGCCAAAGTCAACAAATCCGTGGTGGCGGAATTGGCCCGCTTGGGCGCCCGGGCAGCGGGCGTCTCAGGCCGGGATGGCGGCGTCCTCACCGCCGCGCCCAAGGACCCTGGCCTTGGCCGGGTGGGCGAGGTAACCGAGGTAAACCCCGCCCTATTAAACCTGCTGTTGGACGGGGGCTTTCTCCCCGTGCTCTCCCCCATGGCAAGCGGAACTGACAGCGGCGCCTTTAACTGCAACGCCGACGATGTGGCCCGGGCCGTAGCGGAAGCGATGGGTGCGGACAAGCTGATTTTCCTCACCGACACCAGCGGCATACTGGTGGACAGCCACAACCAGAGCACCCGCATTCCCTGTATGAATATTGACCGGGCCCGGGAACTGATGGAAAGCGGCCTCATTGCCGGGGGAATGCTCCCCAAAACCCAGGGCTGTATCCACGCGGTGGAACACGGCGTTGCCGCCGTCACGGTCCTGGACGGGCGCACCCAGCACGCCATTTTGTTGGAGGCCATCTCCGAAAAGTCCCTGGGCACCACCATTGTAGCAGAATAACCCCATTTGACCACCTCATCGCAAAGGAGGCGTATGACGATGAATCAATGGATGAAAAAAACTTTGGCTTGTATGTTAGTGGGAGCCGTCTGTCTGCTCCCTGCCGCGGCAGCCGCGCCCAGCAGCTGGGCCGCCGCCGAAATTGAGGCCGCCACACAGGTGGGCCTTGTCTGGGACGAGCTCACCCAAGATTATCAGACGCTGGTCACCCGCCAGCAGTTTGCCGGTCTGGCGGTCCGCCTGATCGAAAGGGCTACCGGTTCCACTCTCCCGGTGGGCGCCATCGATACGTTCTCCGACTGTACCGATTCCAATGTGCGCAAAGCCTATGCCGTGGGCATTGTGGAGGGCACAAGTCCCGGCATTTTCTCCCCTCAGGACCCCCTGACCCGGGAACAGCTGGCGGTGATTTTGGCCGGCGCTCTAAAGGAGATTCAGGCACAGCTCAAAGTGGAACTCCCCTCCCGGACAGCAAACATATCCCAATATAACGACGGCGGCTCGGTCTCCTCCTGGGCCAAGAAAGACCTGTCCTGGATGGTGGGCTGCGGCCTGATTAAGGGCACGTCGGATACCATGCTCTCTCCTCAGGCCAATTGCACGGTGGAGCAGAGTATCCTGCTCACCCACCGCGCCTATGAAATGGCGGTAACGGGCAAAATTCCGCCCGTTCAGAAGTCGGTGAATGAACTGCTTCTTCTGATCCGCAACGCGGCGGGAAGAGCCGTGGTAGACTATCAGTTTGAGGATCTGGACCAAAACGGCAGCAAGGAACTGATCGGCGTGGTCAAAAGCGGCGACGCCCGGTGGGAAATTTGGTTTGCCAGCAGCGACGGGAACCGAATCTTGCGGCTGAACGGGGAGAGCATCTTGTTTGAAACCGCCGTCACCACCCTTCTTCCCCAGAACGGTGAGACCCACGTGGCAATTAACTTCAGCAACCTGACGGATGATACCCAGGAGTCCTATGTATTTGCCCTGCGAAATGGGGAGCCCACGGCACTCATCGCCAAGATGGACGCCAACATCTGGCTGGGCACGGATCAAAAACCCATGCTCTCCGTGAAGGCCAATGACGGCTATCAGGGGCCTGACGAAGAAACCCAAATAACCCACACCAGCAAAAACAGTTATCTCTACTACGATGGTACGGAGTATAAGGAATACGGGGCCACGCTGATTTCTCAGCAGGAATTCCTCTCCTATGGGGGCGCATCCCAGGCCATAGCCAACGTCAAGCAGGACATGGCGGCCGCCGTATCCCTGGATTTGACCTTCTACCGCCGCTCCAACGGCCTGCTGTATATTCAGTGCGCCGCCAAGGATACCGAGGGGGGAACCGCTTATACCTACTACTCCTATCCCACCCAAGATACTGCCATCACCGGCACACCCATGGCCTATCGCGGCCAAATGGCGCCGTATTTTTCCACCCTGCCGGTCACATACTAAATACGGTTATGGAATTCCGGCGCTAACTGCAACTTGGCTGCGCCGGCGGCCAAAGAAAGAGACCCCGCTGCGGCGGGGTCTCACGCATCAATAAGGACGCACATCCGGGGAATCGGAATCCCTCTCATTCACATCCGGAACGCTGCCATACTATCCTGATAGGAAGGCAGAATACGTCTCTTCTCCGCACAGGAAGGAAGGAATCTATGGTTCAACAATGGAAACTGGAAAATGGGGTGCGCATCGTCACCGAGCAAATTCCCTCTGTCCGCTCGGCCGCCTTGGGAATCTGGGTGGGCGCGGGTTCCCGCCAAGAGAAGGCGGGCGAGGGGGGCGCGGCCCATTTCATCGAGCACATGCTGTTTAAAGGCACCCAGAGCCGCTCCGCCGCCCAGATCGCCCGAGAAACTGACGCCATCGGCGGGCAAATGAACGCCTTTACCACTAAGGAGTGTACCTGTTTCTACACCAGAGTGCTGGACAGTCACTTGGAACAGGCGTTGGATATCCTCTTCGACATGGTATATCACTCCAACTTCGATGAGAAGGACGTGGAGACGGAACGCGGCGTGATTCTAGAGGAGATCGGCATGTATGAAGACACCCCGGACGACCTCTGTTCCGAGCGCCTGTTCAGCGCGGTGTATAAAGGATCCTCTCTGGCCCGTCCGATCTTGGGCAAGGCGGCTACCCTGCAAACGTTTACCGGTAGCTTTCTTAAGGACTACCAGAAGCGCCGATATCGTGCCGAGGATACCGTGGTGGCGCTGGCCGGAAGCTTTGATGAGAAAATTGTGGAGGAGCTGAAAGAACGGTTTTCCGCATTGGAAAATCCGCAG
>OLSM01002581.1_pt1 | contig 11384 bp, 8 predicted proteins | sample 1672721 | NCBI WGS metagenome assembly OLSM01 (sample SAMEA3136717, study PRJEB25190) | human gut metagenome | reverse complement strand
GTCGGCGCTCCAGACGCCGGGGCAGCTGCGGGCGGCGGCCCCGTCGAAGAGCTTCTGGGTGTCGATGCAGGGAATGTACAGGTCCTGCTTTTCCCAGTAGCTCTTGGCCAAGTCCCGGACCACCTCACGGCGCAGGTCCACCTCCTGGCGGAAGGTGTCCCAGTTCTCCAGTGTGGCGGGGCCCTGGAGCACATAGGGCTCCAGCAGGATGAGCTTCACCCCGGGCAGGGCATGGGTGATCTCCTGGAGCATCCCCTCGTACACCCGGCGGAACTTGGGGGCGTCCACGCCGTTGTGTTCGCCCAGCTCGTGCCACACGTCGTTGACGCCGATCAGAATGCTGATGACGTCGGGCCGCAGGTTGATGCAGTCCCGCTTGATACGGGCGTCCAAATCCACCACCCGGTTGCCGGAGATGCCCCGGTTTAAAAACTCGTAGCGGCCGGGCTCCTGGGCGCCCAGCTGGGAGGCCACCAGCAGCGGGTAGCCGCAGCCCAGCGCCCGGTCGACAGCCTCCTCCCGCTGCTGGGGGGTGGCGTTGGGGTCCCGGGACATCCACTCCTCTGTCATGCGGACCATGTCTGTGCGGTTCACATCGGTGATGGAATCGCCGGTAAACAAAATGCGAAGTTTCTCCATAGCGAACAAATCCTCCACGTTTTCACGGGCCCTTGGCTGCCCGATTTTTTCCTATTATACCGCCGGAATCCCCCGCCCGCAAGCCCGAAACGGAAAATGTTGCAGGCGGTTTCCTTTATGCTTTCCCGCTTTTCCAGGTGGAGAATTTGAAACCGAAAAACCTCCCGCTGCGCGCAGTTATTTTGAAGCATTATTTCAAGTCAAGTCGCACATTTAACAACGACCGAAGATTTCCCTAGTCCCACTCCTCCGGCAGGGAGAGCATGAGGGAGAGAAGGCCCTTCGCTTTCAGCGAGAGCGACTTGTCCCGCAGGTGATGGTTGGACATCACCGTGTAATCGCGGGTTTTCTCAATGCGGAATACCGCCATATTGGATACCTCCTTCCTTCGGTTTTGAAAAGTGTTCGTTTCGGTGGTTTTGTGCCCCTGTATCACCGCCTGGCCTCCCATGAGGGAAAAGATATGGGCGGCTTCGTTTGCGCCGCCCACAGGCGAAAAAACAGGGGATTTCCCACCCGTATTCATACAGTTTTGCGTACCCCCGGCAGGGCATAAAAAAACGCCACAGGTTTGTGTTACCCATGGCGTTGCCCCGGCAGATGGCCGGTCTGTATTCAGTTATATGGTTACGGGGCGGAGGCCCCGATTGACGGGGTGCTGTATCCGTATCTTGGCATTTCGTGGTCTTTCAGCGTGTCAAGGCTCACTCAACAGTAGTAAAATCGTAGTAAATGAGGTGGTTTTGACCTGTCTGAAATGCCTGTGGATACAGTGTTTTCAAGGGATAATCAGGTTTTGGCTTGATTTTTATCATAAAATCCGTTTTATACCTGTTACAGCTGCTATCCACGGGGCCGCGCATAGTAACCTATTGTAAAAAATGTCTTTATCCATTATAGTTATAGGTATGACAAAAATGAAAATAGCTTTGGAGGGATTATTTATGAAGAAAAATGTTATCGTGGGCCAGTCAGGCGGACCAACCGCCGTCATCAATGCCAGCCTTTACGGCGTTGTATATGAGGCATTGAACCGGGAAGATTCTTTTGGCGCTGTATATGGAATGATCAACGGAATCGAGGGATTCCTCGCCGGGCATTACATGGATATGGAGCCTCTGGAGCACTCCGGCGAACTGGAATTGATCAAGACGACTCCCGGATCCTATCTGGGATCCTGCCGCTATAAACTTCCCGAGGATCTGGACGATCCGGTATATCCAGAGCTAATGGAAAAGCTTAATGCATTAAATATCGGATATTTTTTCTATATCGGTGGAAACGACTCCATGGATACCGTAAGCAAACTCTCCCGCTATGCCGCTAAAACCGGCAGCGACATCAAGTTCATTGGGATTCCCAAGACAATCGACAACGATCTTGTGGAGACAGACCACACCCCGGGCTTCGGCAGCGCCGCCAAATTCATTGCATCTACGGTCAGAGAAATCACCCTGGACGCCTCCGTATATGACAATAAAAAATCCGTTACCATCGTAGAAATCATGGGACGCCATGCCGGCTGGCTGACCGCCGCCAGCGCTCTGGCCCGGAAGTTCGAGGGGGACAACCCGGTACTGATCTATCTTCCTGAGGCAGCATTTGATCAGGAAGCATTCCTTCAAAAAGTGGAAGAAGCCCTGGAACAAACTCCCAACCTGGTTGTATGTATATCCGAGGGTATTCATGACAAAGACGGTACCTTCATCTGCGAGTTTGCCAGCGACGTAGGCGTAGACGCCTTTGGTCACAAGATGCTGGCCGGCTCCGGAAAATATCTGGAGAATCTGATCAAGGAACGGCTTGGCATAAAAGTCCGTTCCGTGGAACTAAACGTATCTCAACGCTGCTCCAGCACCATGCTCTCCGGGACAGATCAAAAAGAAGCTATAGCCTCCGGTGCATTCGGCGTAAAATGTGCACTGGAGGGCGAGACCGGAAAGATGATTGCTTTCAAAAGAATCCAGGACAAGCCCTATGCAATTGATTACGTGACAACCGATGTCAACCATGTCTGCAACAGGGAAAAAACGGTTCCGGCAGAATGGATTACAAGGGAAGGCACGGATGTGGGTGATGCATTTATCGACTATGCAAAGCCTCTGATCCAGGGGGAAGTCCATGTTCCTATGGAGGAGGGAGTCCCCATGTTCGCTTACAGAAAAACTGTTTAATAATTCACGGACTTTAGCCGCGGGAACGGATGAGGGGACGCCTGACGGAGAACGGGACGGGATGCAGACGTATGCATCCCGTCCCGGTTCTCGGCAAGCGTCCCCTACATCACGCCCTCCAAATCCCAAGTTTCCATAAGCTCAATACTTAGCTTTCCCCCCTGTGCCGTTATGTAATTCCCGCACTCTGTTTCCGGGGCGAATATATTACATGATATGTTATTTTGGTAATGATTGCTGAACATTTCTATCGAACTCTGATCTGAGAATATATGGATATCCAAGTAGTCCTTTCCCAACAGATTCAATGGACTCTTGGCGATGCCTTTGCTCCAGCCGTCAGCCCGGCTTCTGTCAAAGCTGATCTCTGCTTTTTCAAAATCGAAGACTACCAGCGTTTTCTTTTCGTCTGAGGAGCGCAGTTCCATACAGATCTTCTTTGCGGTTGATTCTTTTAGGTTAATTTTGAGCTTTGCCTCGTATACGCTGCCTTCCCGGAACAGGAGGGGGTTTTCCGCCTCTAATGTCACATTTCGCTGTACCTGCTCATCCTTTCTGAGCTGTTCCAATTCACTGACCGGCAGAAACTGCAGGGTATTGTCCCCGCAGAGCACGACCTCCCTCGGAAGATTGAAGAAGCCGCACCACCCTTCCTTGTAGGTGGGGCCCCAGTCCTTCCAGAACGGCATCCAGTCCCAGGCATTGGCCCATCCTACGATGATCCGCCTGCCGTCCGGGGATAGGAATGACTGCGGGGCATAGTAGTCGAATCCCCAGTCGATTTCCCCAGATACGGTATAGTAAAATTTTCCGGTCTGATAATCAAAATCACCTACCAGATATACACTGGTCCTTTCTTTTGCCCCCATAGGGGAGAACATCAGGACGTATTTGTCACCGATGGGGTAAAAATCCGGGCACTCCCACATATATCCCCACTCGCCCCGGCTTTCGGCCAGGATATTCACAAATTCCCAGTGGAACATATCTTGTGACTTGTATAAAAGCGCCTGAGCCATGCCGTCTTTGTTCGCCCCACAAACCACATAATACGTGTCCTCGTGCTTCCAGAGCTTCGGGTCACGGAAGAAGTCTCCCGGAATCCCCTCGGGTGCAGTCAGCACCGGATTGCCTATATACTTTTCAAAATGAATCCCATCCTCGCTGTATGCAATACACTGGGACTGTTCAAAGCCTTTCCCGTTATTCGTTGTCCCTGTATACATCAGGAATAATTTCCCGTCATGCTCGATCGCGCTTCCCGAGAAACAGCCCCCCTGGTGATGATTGTCATAGCTTTCACTTGGAGCCAGCGCAAGAGGCAGGTATTCCCAATGTACCAGATCCCCGCTTACCGCGTGCCCCCAGTGCATACAGGACCAGAATCCTTCATATGGGTTGTACTGGTAGAAAAAATGATATTTTCCCTTGTAGAAGATCAACCCGTTCGGATCATTGAGCCAGCCGGTCTGCGGCATAAAGTGGTAGTGCTGGCGCATTTTGCCCTTTCTCACGTATTCCTTTTTCGCGTCAATCTCCCTCTGGGCCTTCTCGATATTTTGCTGCATTAATTCCTTAGACATAAAACGCCTCCAGTTCTCCCATTACTTGTATTCTTCACGCAGTTTTTTTGCGAACTCCGTATTGAGCGCCGACTCGCGGCGCGCTTTGTTCTCCTTGATTCTAAATTGCTCCTGCCTTGCCGGAGAGTACTCTTCCCAGCGTTTCTCGTAAGAATCCCTGGCCGCCTGCATTTCTTCTGTTAACTGTGGCATCTTCAGATTCCTTTCGGGAAGCACAGGCACATTAGGCAGACGCTCCTCCAACGGAAGGATCGTAAGCGGCTTTGCGGTCGGAAGGGTCTGATACCAGTACGCCGTGGAACTCCAGTCGTCCGATAAATGGTTTGCATGGCCATGCTCAATCGTTACTCGTAGGCGCTTTTCAAACCTGACCGGATCCGTGATATGGAACCGGTAGGATACATGGAATCCGTCCGTATCTCCTTCGTGCACGATGGTTCCAAAGAATGGGAATGCATTGCGCTGCATACCCCATGCATGGTTAAAGTAATCCTCCGTTCCTGTGCCGTTAAGGCTTGGATACTCTTCCCCGTCAATAAAGAACATGTCGTTTCCTTCGCCCCACCAGCTGCCCTGATAGTGCTTCACGGTCAAGTTGCATCCCACGTAATGGCCGGTTCCTTCCACGTCCAGAACGGTGTAATTGCCTTCCCCCTTCAGATTAGTGACATTATTTACCTCCGGTGAATTCACCTGGATATCAGGTCCCCATCCGTCACACGGATTCTCTCTGTGCCAGCTGGAATGGAAATATGCGGTATTTTCGTCCAGCGGTTTCTTATACATCTCATAGTCGATATTGAAATACAAAATAAACGGCAGTTCATTTTCATTGATAATCTCAATCTTTGCCTTCTTATTAAACGGCATCGGAAAATAACAGGATACGGAACACGGCGCGCCGTATCGTCCTGCCTCCTCCGGTTTCAGCGATACATTGAATGGAAGGGAAGAGAAATTCCCCGGATAGCAGTTCCCGATACAGAAGAAGTCTCCCAAAGGCGCCAGAACGCTCGGCGTATCCTGGTCATCCCAAGTAATTTTGATCAATGCCTTCCTATAGTAAAACGGGTCATAATCGTCCCAGATAACGCCCAGCGCCGGATGGATTTCCATCACCGGTGCTGCGGATGCATTCTGCACCGGATCCAGGATGCTGGGTGCCTTTACCCTGCGGCAGGATGAGGTCATCCAGATATGTGTGATGCAGCCGGGGCCTTCAATCTCTCCCAGGGTAATGCTCTCCTTTGCAGGAATTTCCCAGTAGTCCTGGTTCTTGCCTCTCTGGTCCCAGCTCGCCAGCCTTCCGTTCCTGGCCTCTTTTATAGTTGTCAGATCCTGAAATAATCCTGATACTTTACTCATGATATTTCCTCCTAATTTTTTTCATATTATATTGATTCACAACAGCCCGCACAGATCTGCCCGTTTACTGCACAAACCGTGTGTATATGTGTCAGAAGCCTGCATTTTAACTCTCCCGGCTTAACCTTTTACGGCCCCGGCCGTCATACCCTCTACAATATTCTTCTGGAAAATGCCATAGAAGATCAGCTCCGGTATAATAATCAGCACACTGGACGCTACAATCCCGCCATAATCCACCGTATAGGTTCCCTTAAAGAAGGAAGCCCCCATGGAAAGCGTATAATCTGAAATGTCTCTTAACATAACAGATGCAAATGGAAACTCATTCCAGATATACAGCACGTTAAAGATTACAATCGTTGCAATGACCGGTTTTGCCATGGGAAGAATCACCTTCAGCATCAGGTCCCAGATGCTGCATCCGTCAATCACGGCGGCCTCATCAATCTCCGTCGGAAGCGACTTCAGGTATCCCACCAGCAGCAGCGTGTTGAAGGATATGGACGTTGCCACATATGGGAATATCAGCGCCAGCTTTCCCCTTAATCCGAAGAATACATTGATTTTGTATACCGGAAAGAGCAGAATAAAGGGTGAGATCGAAAGTCCCATGATCAGAAACCCATATATTAAGGAAACAATCTTTTTATTCTTAAATTCCATTCTGGAGATCACAAAGGAACTGAAAAAGGTAATAATCAATTCGATAACCAGTGATATCACACATACAAATAATGTATTCCCATAAAGCTGCAGAAAATCCAAAGTTTTAAACGCATTGCTGTAGTTTTCCAGGTTCAGGCTTTTCGGCAGAGAAAGCGGTGCGGACAATATTTCCGAATTTGTTTTAAAGGAAAGCACCAGCATCCAGATAAACGGAAATACAACCATCAGCGTAATCAAAACCATCAGGATATACATGGCTGTCTTCTTCTTTTTATTGATCATAATCCTGCTACCTCTCTTTCTCTCTGGTCAGGAATGAGTAAATCCCCGTAATCAAAAGTGACAGCAAAAAGGTTATCGTAGCCAGAGACATCCCATAGCCGTAATCACTGCTGGAGAATGTCATAGAGTAACTGTAGGTTACCAGTGTCTCCGACAGGTGGTTCGGGCCTCCGCCTGTTGTCTGCTGAACGATTTCAAAGATTTTGAATACGCCGGTTATAATTAGGACAGATACCGTCGAGATCGTCGTGCGCATCATGGGAATGATGACATAGCGGACCTTCTGCACACCGCTTGCACCGTCAATCTTCACTGCCTCAAGCACATCTTCCGGAATCATTTTCAGACCAGCAATAAAAATGGTCACCAGATATCCGAGCTGCTGCCAGAAATAAATGATTGCGATGCTGTATGGCGAAAATGTCTCCCCGCCGATCCATTTGTGCTTCAGCGCCGATGCCCCCACCGCGTCCAGAATATTGTTAATGACCCCAATATTCGGGTCCAGAATATATACCCATATAATACCAACAATAATGGGCGCAATAATTGCCGGGGAAAATATGAGCGCTTTCGAAAAATCGGTTCCTTTCAACCGGTTGTTTAAAAGCAGTGCTATGAAAAATGATAATGTCAGCAGCAGGATAAATGCCAGTATGAAAATAATCATCGTATTCTTCAGTGAAATCCAAAACACATTATCCTGAAACAGCCTGATATAATTCTGAAATCCCTGGAACCTTGCCTTACCAATGCCGGAATACTTTGTAAAGCTGTATCCAACCGCAATCACAATCGGCAGGACAATGAACACACTATAGACAAGCAGTGTCGGGATCAGAAGGCCTATTTTATATCTTCTTTTACTTAACCAGCGCATATCCTTCTCCAATCATAGAATTCGCAATAGCTCAGGCCTGCCTGAACTGTTACCAGTACATCGTAAAAAATCCACCCGGCAGCCCCGCCGCACTCACGGCTGGGGCTCCGGCTTTCCTCGTATGGACCTGTTTCATTATTTACTGTAGGACAGAGCCTCGTCAATCTTATCCAGGGCTTCGGAGGGCTCATATGTTCCCTGCATCACGCCAAACATAGAATTGTAAAGGGCCTCCTGTACTGCGGATACCACAGTCAGATCCGGCGCTGCCTCCGGGCTCTCCCATCCTGCCCCCAGGGCTTCCAGCATCGCATTCATGGAATATTGTGTGTCCGTTGCGGCAACTTCGGAATAGTTTGTTGCCGGGAAAATAGAACCTTCATAGGAAATCTTTGCTGCATCTTCTCCATAGTAGAATTTCAGGAACTCGTAAACCGCCTCTTTCACTGCGTCATCGTCTGCAACCTCTGCATTTACAACAATCGGTGCGGACGGAACCTTCATTGCAATATCCTGGTTGTAGTCCGTATCTGTAAATTTGGGTCCCCACCAGAAACCTACCTTTTCGCCGATATTTTCATCAAATTCCGCACAGTCCCACTGGCCGGTGCCAAACATTGCCGCCTTGCCTTCGTTAAAGAGCTGCTTCGCGTCAAAGTATTCGATGGTAGCCATATTTTCCGGAAATGCACCTGCATCCGCGATTCCTTTTAACTTTTCAAAACAAGCATTCAGGTCTTCATTATTAAATTTCTTCTCTCCTGAAAGAATGCTGTCAATATTCTCCGACCATCCATATCTGGCAAGCGTCTCGTTGAACTCCCACATTGCGTATGCACTGTTTTTGCTTCCGATTGACAGCGGAGTCACGCCGCTCTCTTTCAGCTTTTTGACCATCTCAATGAATTCTTCGTATGTAGTGTCGTTCGTAGGATACTCAACCCCTGCCTTATCAAACAGGTCCTTGTTGTAAAAGATTCCCTGGACATTACACTGGTAAGGCAGTCCATACTGCCCGCTGTCATCCTGGAATGCATTTTCCATGCCGCCAAGGGCTGTCTGGATATCAGAATTCTCGGATAAGAAATCCGATAAATCCATCAGTACGCCCGAGTCACTGTATTCCGGCGCCTCGCTGGCATCCAGCCAGAAGATCTGCGGAAGTGTTCCGTCGGAAGCTTCCAGCTTCATGTTCTTGGAATGAGACTCTTTATCGGAAGCCTCAAACTCCACCTTATATTTTCCATCATACTTCTCGTTAAATGCCTGCACAATGTTGTATGTAACAGCTTCCTGCTCCTGGGGATTCGCCACATGGATGCCGAACTTAATCGTCGTTGCTCCTCCCTCTGACTCTGCCTTCGACGCCGCCTCCTTGCCGCCTGAACATCCTGCAAGCAATCCCACAGCCATCGTACCGGCCATAACAGCTGACAACAGTTTTTTTAAAGTTCTTTTCTTCATAATGCTCCTCCTTGTATTACGAATACTGTTTTTTTGTTTCCAATGTGGAACCCGTTCCACATTGTTTAAAAAAAATACCTCAGCTTGTTCCGCGCCGCATCATGGAACCCGTTCCACAATGCGGCAAAAAAAATAAGTTTTCTAGGATGTACACCTGTTGATTACTTTAAGCCCATTATATAACTCCAATTAAAAAAGTCAACCTTATTTTTTAAATTCACTGTTTTTTTGTTTATTACTACAAAAGATTATGATTTTATTTTGTACACCTTTCACAATGAACTTACTATACAGTTGTCTTGCCTTTTTTAAGCTCTACCTCTAATAAAACCTGCTTATTTTTGTAAGTCTTTCCATTTACCAGCCTTGCCATCAGGCGCACGGATTCCCTGGCCAACGCTTCCATAGGCTGTGCAACGGCCGTCACCTGCGGTTCTACGATTCCCGTCAGGTATGTACCGTCATAAGCCACAATCTTCACATCTCCCGGTACCTTTTTATGCCTTCTGATCGCTTCATTCATATAACCTATCGCCAGCTGGTCAACTCCGAATACTCCGTCAAAATCTATTCCCATTTCAAAAACTGACTCTACTGCCTTTTTATAATATAAGGCGTCAAAACGGTTCCATTCCAGTTCATAGGAATATGTCTTCACATGGTTCTTTTTCATAATCCTTTCGAATTCATAATGTCTGTCATGGTATGGTGACTCAACTTCCTGCGCGCCGCGGAAATGCAGTACGGACTTGCAGCCGCTTCTGATCAGCTCTTCTGCCGCCAGTCTGCCGCCTCTTTTATGGTTCACTGCCACCACAGGGATATCTTCGCCCAGGTAGCGGTCAAGCGCCACAATCGGCTTGTGGATCTTGAGATATTCCTCCACATCAAGTGAGTGTACACCTGTGATCACGCCGTCTACAATATGACGGTTCAACATATCCAGATATTCAAGTTCCGCATTTTCTTCTTTCACGGTATTGCACAGCATGGTCTTGTAGCCGCAGTTATACAGCTCTGCTTCCACATATTCTACAAATTCAGCAAAAAACGGGTGTGCAACCGTGGGAACTAATACGGCGATAATCCCTGTTTTCTTGTGAAATAAATTGCGCGCCAGCTCGTTGGGCGTGTAGTCCAGTTCACGCATGGCTGCTTCTATCTTCTGGCGGGTCTCATCGGATACATAGCCGCTGTTGTTCAGAACCCGTGAGACCGTTGTCGGGCCTACGTTTGCCTTTTTGGCAACATCTCTGATACTTGCCATCTTCAATCCTCCTTTCCTCTGTATTTTTAAGCTCTGCTTAATTCTAGTTGTAATATATTTCCGGACAAAAGTCAAACTAAAGATACGGTTTCAGCCGAAACATTGTCTTTTCCCCAGCCCGTTCATTTGTCAACTCGTACAGATTATCTTCCGTAACCATCAGATTCCTGTGCTTGTCCGATCATTGCCCCGATATCTTTGTTCACATCAAGATAATTGATACATAGTATTCTCGGTTCTTCTATTGTGCAATAATCATTTTCTTTATCAGACAAATTTTTTACTGCTTATATTATAAGACATTACTACTTATTGCACAATCTTTTGTTTTTTTATACAGGGAGAGACGCCTGCAGCAAGACAGGACAAGATGCAGGCGTAAGCATATCTCTGGTTCATCTTGCTGCAGGCTGGTTCATCCGGCCGGCAGGTGAAAACGATTTCCCGTCTGGGAGATTTTACGGGGCAGCGGATGGGATTTATGGCCGTTGCTTTGTTTGATTTAGAAGCAATATTTTGTGAAATTTTTGTATGCAAGATTCCACTCTGCCTCATCTTCCGGCACATATTCCCTCACCTGGAAGGAATCCCTCACTATTCTGCGTATTTCTGTTAATGAGGAGGCATGTCCGCATCCGTAGGCCTGCATCAGGAGATTGCCGGTTGCTGTACATTCTTCCGGGCCTGCCGTTACTTTTTTGTGGAGCGCATTGGCTATAAACTGATTTAACAGTGTATTCTTTCCACCGCCTCCTGTTACGTGTACGACATCGATTTTTTTCTCTGCGGCATCTTCTATCTTCCCTAAAACATATTTGTATTTCAGTGCAAGGCCCTCATAGATCAGCCTACTGATTGCACCGATGTCGTCTTCTTTGAGTTGGATCTGATTTGTTTTTTTCAGGTATTCGACAATCGCTTCCGGCATATTTTCCGGTGCGAAAAAGCTGTTGTCGTCTACGTCTATAAACGCCGTAAATTTAGGGGCTTTTTGCGCCTCTTCTACGATTCTGGAGTAGTTAAGCCCAGGATCTTTTCGGTTCCATTGTTTTTTACATTGC